>Ga0208123_100183_pt1 | contig 31164 bp, 31 predicted proteins | sample LakWasMe92_HOW11_2_FD_183914 | JGI IMG/M metagenome (GOLD analysis project Ga0208123, IMG submission 183914) | Freshwater sediment methanotrophic microbial communities from Lake Washington under simulated oxygen tension - Sediment Metagenome... | ecosystem: Environmental > Aquatic > Freshwater >... | reverse complement strand
CTCGACAACCTGATTCCACTGGAATCACCCACCTCGACTCGACAACCTGATTCCACTGGAATCACCCACCTCGACTCGACAACCTGATTCCACTGGAATCACTTCCCCCCTAAGGCTTCGTACCTGATTTCAGCAGATCCAAGATCGCTTTGACCCCCTCACGTCCAGTCACGAGGCTCTCGGTACTTGGTTTGCCACGCTGAATGACTGACTCAGGGATAGGCGCCGGACGAGCTACTGCGGCCCTCAGAGCTCCGCGCGAGTCATTCGAGGGAGCTGTATTCCCGTGGTCGCCAGCCTGATTGAATTCACCCCGCTGCGCTTTCTGGATCATGCCAAACAGGTAACCAGCTGGGTTTCGTACCTCGGCATTGGCACACCGCGCAGACCATTGATCCAGCACCTGCTGCTGCAGTTCAGAATCCATGACGCCCAGCGCCACCATCGCGTTCCGTCGCAGCTCTGCCGCAAGCTGCAGGAATTGCTCCGGCAATCGCAGCGCCTCGCGCGCCCGCGGTACTGTGTTTTTACAAACATTTGTATTTGTACTAGTACTAGATGAGTTCGGATTCCGAACTGGGCTCACAACGACCGGTTTCCGGCTGAGTTCGGAATCCGAACTCAGGTCAACACGATTCCGAACTGGGACTTTTTCACCGAGTTCGGAATCGTTTTCACTGAGTTCGGATTCACTTGATGCCCGTCGAACAACCGAGGACTTGGCCCAACCTTGCTCAGTTATGCGTTGCTGCATCCGCTCCAGGTGTGAGGGCAAAGCGTTTTCATGGAGGTATGGATCAGTGGAAAGCTCCTGGATAACATGAGCGGCTAAGTCGCGAATGGATTTGTTCGCATGCCCCAAGCCTTCGTTCACCAACTCCAGGTAGCCGCGATCCAATAAGGCTGCTTCAGCGATGCTTACCGGCTCATCGTGCAACAGGTAGACGTTGCCCTTCATTTGCCCTGTGATCTCATCCCGCACGCAACCTCCCAAGCTAAGCCAGCGTGTCATACGCAAAGCCGTGAGCGCTTTGGAAACAGTTTCACGCGAGGCCACCTTGAAGGGAGAGGATGCTAGATACGGCCGCAGTTGCTCATACGTCGGAAAAGAGGTCAGGCCATCATCATTGAGCAGCAGTCGGAAGACCTGCCAGGCATTGCGCTCCAAGGGCGTGAGGCGGTTATCCAACAGCAAGCGCCTAGGCACAGCCTCATGCGGATTTCCGGTGAATATAATGCCGGCTTTCTCCGTTTCTGAAATGTGCGAAAGAGGCCATACCCTTGACCACTCCCCGTTCGACACTACCCGCTTTCCAGGTCGGGCCTCACAGAGCGCTGCACTAGCAGAGTTGAGCAGCGCATTAAGCGCGTCGAGGTTACTCGGGGTGTAACGGTGATTGCCCCCTCCACTCATCACACGAGGTCCTGAATGATCCAGCTTTGAATGGCACTCCAGATCATGGCCAGATTTAGACTCGTCTCCCGCTCAGCCATGACCATAGCGACATCAAGAACCGACCGAGGATCCTTGAAATTGGTGTTGAGCTCTTTGGTGAGGCTGACCCAGTGCTTCCAGAGAACAGCCTCATCCTCAGCCCCGACATGGGGCCAGCGCCCTCTGCGCTGCGGCACACCAAGAATTGAGCGCCTAACCGCAACCTCCTTGGGCGGCAAGCCGAAAAGCTCCAGAATCATCGGGGAACTGGCCCCCAGCGTTAACGCACGGTTGATCACCTCATCTTCTTCAGTATTTTTGGCGTGAGCAATTACCCGCCTTACCGCCACGCCATCAACAACAACCTTGAACCAAGGTACCGGTGAATTCACCAAAGCCCCCATGCACAACGGATCTACAAGGGTCTTCAGGTCGTGTTCTTCAAAGCCCATGGCCAGACAGCTACGCAGTTGGCCATTTTTGATGTTGTTTAGAATCTGAAAGGCGACAGCCAGATTTAAGGGATGCACAGAAACCTCCACCACTCCGTGGTTATTGGATGACATCGCAAGATGTTTGGTTGGATTCCAACTCAATAAGCCGGCGCCCCAGCCGAATGACTCTGAATAATTTCACCAGCGCAACATCACTCAGACGGTCAGACACTGATGCTGATTGGCTTTTTAGAAGGGCGTTACCAAGCAGGACGTGTCCCAGCTCAGCAAGAAAGCGATAGCTATTCATCTCAGGGTGCTCAGCGGCATCGCTGTCGTCCCGAAGCATATTCAGAGCAGGAGCAAAACGACCGCTCAAGCCATCCAGAAGGTTGAGCAGCGTATAGGCCTCAGGGCTGAGCCACTTGGGCGGACCCGCGAACAGGTCGCTGTCCCAGTTCTCCGGGCGCAAACAGACGTAGCCGATTCCCCAATCGCTTTCAGCAAGATGATTGAGCGGCAACCCTACCTCGCGAGCGATGTCCTGCACCAACCCGAACACGGCTTGCCGCAGTCCCTCTGGTGAGTCGACGGCCCGTTCGATGTACCAAAGATCGGCAACCGGATGTACGCCGCCAGCCTGTATGGGAATAGACTCAAGGCACGCTTGCTCAAACGTGGGTATCGTCTCCCCAGTGGCTTGAGCCAGCTGCATTTTGATCGTCTGAGTACGTGCTGTAGCACCTGAGATAGGAGAGATCGTATTAGAGGTGATCCGCTCCCTCTGCTGGTCCTGCAACAAATTGAGTTGAGGCTGTTCAGGCTGCACCAATGACTCGGGAGGATAGGCTTGTTCCTCCGCAGACGCCGATACTGACTGAGTGTGAGTGGCTTCAGACACAACAACTTTAGACGTCTGACTCAGCTCAGGCACTGGACTGATTGATGGGACACGCGCCGACGAAGAAGGACGATCAGGATCAAGTACATCCAGCCTCAGGTTGTTGTAATCCTGCCCCAACAATTGCCCCATCTTATGCAGCAATTCATCCTGGAAGCGCTCGTAGATGAACTCGCCACAGTCGAACGCGGACAGTACCTCTTGGAAGAGGTGTTCATGATTCAGCTCTTGAATCGATGACCCAGCATGCTTTAACCAAGCTCTCTCACTCGCCCGACGTAAAACAGTCAGCTTTTCAATCTGCGGCTTACCCAATCCTGCATAGAGCGTGTTGGGAATGGCGGGTAGCAAATAGCGCACAGCATCCTGCATTTTGCTGATGTGCGGCTGGGAAATAGGATAGCCATCCTGCTTCAGCAACTTGGCCAGTTCTCGCTGAGAAAGAGGTGCATCGACTTCCAGTTGATAGAACTCTCTTGCTCGCTCAACCCCCAACGCCCGCTCGATGAAAGTCAGCTCGCCATGTAGATCGCTCTCCGCCAAGTGGCCGGTCAAGGCGAGAATCTCACCACGGCTGGGCCAAGGCCTGAACAAACAATGAACACGTAAAAAACGCTCCTCACCCGTTTCACGCCATAATTCATTGAGAATGGCCAATCGCGTGTTGCCACCATTGCGAATGATGAAGTGCTCTTCACCCGGACGACGCGTGACCGGCGGCGGTGCATCTAAGCCGCGACTCAGTATCGATGCTCGCAAATCGTCGTATCGAGGGTTCCGGTTAAGCCTTGGGTTGTGATCATAGGGCCTAAGCTGTTCCAAAGTCAGGACCATTGGAGTGTCAACAATTGGATCAGACAATCGAGCTGCCGACGAACTAGCTGCAAACGTGCCCTGCAGCAGCTTCCCTCTGACCTGTTCTTTAGACAGGGATTTGGCAGCCATCAGCACACCTCCCCGATAGCTGCCTCATAACACTGATCAAGCATCTGAACCCGTAACACTTCAACGCCCTTCCAGCCCTCGATACGACAGGCCAATGCATGAAGAAACTCGCTACGGCTCATTTGCTCCCGGCTAAGCCGAAAAACGACTGTGCAGGTGTCCTCATCGGTATCGTCGGTGCATGACTGCATCGCAGAGTCCTCCACGCTGTAACTTCCGCACTCTGGGCACAGATCAAGTTCGATCTCACACTCAGTTGGGCAGACATCGAGGAATTTCTGGGTTGCAGTGTGCAAAGGGAATTCAGCCCCGCATTCACAGCAACGCCCTCGCTGATTGAACACACTCATCGCAATACTCCCGCTTCGCAGCCGTTGGGCAGATTTGCAAAGCGAGTTTGATCTGGAACGAAGGCAACGCGAACGGTGCCTGTGGGACCGTTACGATGCTTGCCGAAGATGATTTCTGCTACGCCAGAATCCGCGGACTCCGGGCGATACACCTCATCCCGATAGATGAACATGATGACGTCAGCGTCCTGTTCAATAGCCCCTGACTCACGAAGATCACCATTGAACGGACGCTTGTCGGCACGCTGTTCCACCGAACGATTGAGCTGCGACAACGCAATGACTGGGCAACTGAATTCCTTGGCCAGCGCCTTCAGGGACGCGGTAATCCCTGCGATTTCTAGGTTTCGGTTTTCTTTTCCATCCAGCCGCATAAGCTGAAGGTAGTCGACCATGATCAGCCGAGGCATTCCTGTACGCCGTGCAGCACGCCTTACCTTTGACCTGAGCGCTGACGGTGTCAGGCTGGCAGTGTCATCAATGATGAGCCGCTCACCGTATTCGTTGATGCGACCTACAGCCGCGATAACCTTGGGCCAATCCTCATCCCGCAACTGACCGCGCATCAAATTCGCCAGGTTGAGCTCGCCCAGTATGGCAATTAAACGAAACATCAGGGCATTTGCCGGCATCTCCTGGCTGTAGATCTGGACCGTGTTGGTTGGCTTCTGTTGAAGCGCAGCATCCACGACACTAAGTGCCAGGCTAGTTTTCCCCATGGAAGGACGCGCCGCAATGACGATCAAGTCAGCATCTTGAAAGCCACCTGTGACCTGGTCCATCGCGTCCAAACCACTGGGAATACCGGTAACGCTGTCGCCCTCATTGAAGTGGTAGTCGATCCTTTCAACCACCTCCATCAATATCTGCTTCACGTTTACGAAATCGCTCCGACTTCTATCCTGCCCCAGCAAGAAGAGTTTCTGTTCGATAAGGTCTTGAACCTCGACGCTCTTGGCCTGGTTTGAAGAGGCTTCCCGGCTGCACTCATAACCGAGCATCACCAAACGACGAAGGTGGGAGCGCTCACGGACGATAGTGGCGTAAGTCGAAATGTTGGCAACGGAAGGCGTGTTCTTTGCCAGCTCCGCCAGATAGCTTAAGCCTCCTACTTCATCAGGTTCCTCGAAGGACTCAAGGACAGTGACAACGTCGATAGGTGAGCTACGTGAAGCGAGCTGCTCAATTGCCTGGTAAATCAAGCGGTGATCACGTCTGAAGAAATCGTCCGCAGAAAGGACGTCCGCGATGAGGTCCCATGTGGAATTGTCGAGCATCAGGCCCCCAATAACGCCTTGCTCGGCCTCGACCGAATGAGGCGGGACTAGATCAAGAAGACTCATACCGCAGCTCTCCCCAAGGCCACTCTATTTGATAGCAACGATATGTTCTGACTCAGACGCTCTTCGTTCAGCGCTTCAAACTTCGAGCGCCATTCGGGAAATAGCTCGATTGAGAGATCTTTAATGACTTTGAATGCGGTTGGTGAACGGCGGTGAGTGGGGAGGCGATACTCCAAACGGTGTGCAGGAATACCTTCTGTCGCAGCCCGACGAAAGCTCACTGCCGCCGGGATTGTGGTCTGGATCATCTGGACCTTCGGATGATCAGAAAAGGTTTCGGTTAGAGTGTGATAGATCAGATTTGCATCATTGGTTGCATCAAGCTTGTTGATCACGACATTCAACACTGGCGTCACTGCGCCCAGTGCGGCCAAGGGTTCAAGATCTCGGTAGAGCTGGAGCATTCCACGCTGGAACTCTCGTGCAGTCAGCATATCGGGAGTGATAGGGGAAATAGCCATTTGGGCACCAAGCAGAGCCATCTCCAGAACGATGGAGCGAGCACCTTGGGTATCGATCAGAATCAGATCAAAATCGTGCTCAAATGCCGGCAATAGGTTCTTGAGACGAAGACGCCCGTCAGCAGCATGGAGCAACAAATTTCCCAGCTGATTGAACGGATCATTGGAATGGATCAGTGAGAGATTAGGAATGCAGGTGTGCGAAATGACATGATCGGCCCGCGTCTCGTTATTCGCGATCAGTTGATAGGTTCCACCAGGCGCCTCATGCGATAGCGCATAGAACGACGACAGCGATGGCTGATTATCCAGATCAATGAGCAGAGTGCGGATCCCTGCATCGGCGCAGAACGCGCCCAGATTGACGCCAACCGTGGTTTTACCCGGCCCGCCTTTGGTTGAAACGACTGCAGCGACTTTCATGATACTTACCTCTAAATCGTAGGATTAGAGATGCATTCATGCTGGTCACGCTGTGCGCTTTGATCCCCCCAGAAAAATCCAAGGCAAAAAAAAGCCTGCATCGCTGCAGGCTTTTCTCTATCTGGCTCCACGACCTGGACTCGAACCAGGGACCCAATGATTAACAGTCATTTGCTCTACCAACTGAGCTATCGCGGAATGCGGCGTATCTTACTGATTGAAAAGGACAAGTCAAATATTTAATGGGGTTTTACCTGCGACTTTTCAGGAACCCTGAAAAATCCGGGGCGATTCAACTCTCAGCAGCCTTACTCAACCTACAAAAATGCAGGAACCGTCCGACTGGAACCTCAATGCGCTTAAGCCGACCATTTCACCCATAGCGCTCTCGCCGATCGAGTGCCCCCCTCACAGTGACGGAGCCTACTGCCCGGTGGGGTTCTACGTCGCTTGCCTGCTGCTGGAGACACGATGAAAATATCGCTTGCCCTATATGACGCACTGACCTCCATCAGCGTGCCAAATAAAACAGCCAAAGCCGCCGTAAATGCTTGGGAGGACGATGTGAAACATTTCGCATCAAAAGCCGACTTAGAACGCACCGAATCCCACCTCAAGGATTCGATCGCGGCATTACGCACCGACCTGAGCGCCCTGATCAAAGACCAAGGCGTTGCAATCAGAGAGCAAGGTGTAGAATTCCGCGCGCTGGTGGAAAGTCAGGCGAGCCAGTTTCAAGGGGCCATTTCAAAGCTGGAATCGGGCATGACCCTGCTGCGCTGGCAATTCTGGCTGTTGGTCATCTGCTTCGGGTTTCCTATCATCAAAAACCTTTACGAGATTTACGGGAGTGTCATTTCCTCCTGACTCATGGCTTTACCTTTCCAGCACTCGACACGGACTTTCTCGTGCAGCCTTATCGACAGGGAGTCGACCCGTGAAAAAACTGCATGACCATCCCTTTTTCAAGCCACGTCGCCCCACCGCACCGCTGACACCGGAAAAACCCAAGCTCTCCTCCGGCACTGTCCTCTCCCTGGCAGCCATGGTGATCTCCATCGCCGCCGCGTCGATTTCCTTCTGGCAACTGGACCTGATGCGCGAGCACAACCGGCTGTCCGTCAGGCCCTACCTGATGATCACACCGTATCTGGCGGGCGGAAAAAGCGGCCTGTACCTGTCCAATGAAGGGATTGGCCCGGGCATCATCACCGCGTTCAACATTCGCGTCGGCGACGAACAGTTCGATGGGCTGGGGGACAGTCGCTGGCCCGCCGTGCTGGAAAAGGCACGGTTGAATCCAGAATGCTTCGCCAAAGGTTGGCCCACCCAGGGCGCGGCCGTCAGCCCGGGTAATGACATCGTGATTCTGGAACCGACTAAAAGCACGCAGTTCGGCCCCTTGTGCCTGCTGCAAATGAGTCTGTTCCTGCAAAGGAATGACGTCTTTGTAGAGATGCACTATGAGTCACTCTACAAGGAGCCCTTCATCCTTTCCGCCCCCTTGGGCATCAATGAAGCCATGGATATGGGCGCGCTGGGCAAAATACTTCAGTAGTCAGCCAACGCGCGTCCATCACGGCAACTGCTCAATCACCCCACGACTCTTCAACTGCCCCAACTGCTCACCACTCAACCCCAACCGCCCCACCAACACTTCATCCGTATGCTGCCCCAACATCGGCGCCGGCCGTACGTACTCCACCGGAGTGCCAGACATCTTGATCGGGCTACCGACCATGGCGAAGTCGGGGTTTTGCGGATGGGGGATCTTCACCATCAGTCCACGGGCAATCACCTGCGGCTCTTCCAAAGATTGCGCGATATTGTTGATCGCGCCCACCGGGACTTTCGCAGCATGGATGCAACTGACCCACTCATCTGCCGTGCGGCCAAGGAAGTGCGCCGACAGCAACTCGACGATTTCGGCCCGATGGGCCACGCGGTCGGCATTGCGCCGAAAGCGTGGGTCATCCGGCAGGTGCGGCAGGCCAATGCTCTGGCATAAGGCGATGAATTGGCTGTCGTTGCCGCAGGCGATGATGAAGTCGCGGTCGGCGGCGCGAAACACCTGGTACGGCACGATATTGGCGTGGGCATTGCCAAAGCGCTGGGGCACGTTGCCGGAGGCCAGGTAGTTCATGCTCTGGTTGGCCAGGGTCGCGACTTGCACATCCAGCAGGGCCATATCGATATGCTGGCCAACGCCGGTGCGTTCGCGGCTGAGCAGCGCGGCCTGGATCGCCACCGTGGAATACAGCCCGGTCATCAGGTCGGAAAAGGCCACGCCGACTTTTTGTGGACCGCCGCCCGGTAAGTCATCGCGTTCGCCGGTGATGCTCATCAGGCCGCCAATGCCCTGGATGATGAAGTCATAGCCAGGCTCTTCGGCACGCGGGCCGGTCTGGCCAAAGCCGGTGATGGAGCAATACACCAGGCGCGGGTTGAGCGCGGCCAGGGTCGTGTAGTCCAGGCCGTAGCGCGCCAGGGAGCCGGCCTTGTAGTTCTCGATCAACACGTCGGAGCTGGCCGCCAGCGCCCGCACCAGTTCCTGGCCTTCGGCACTGGCCAGGTCGATGGCCACCGACAGCTTGCCACGGTTGGTGGACTGGTAATACGAAGCCTGCCCGGACGCCTCGCCGGTGCCGGTCTTCATCCACGGCGGCCCCCAGCCACGGGTGTCGTCGCCACTGTGCGGGCGCTCGATCTTGATCACTTCCGCGCCCAGGTCGGCCAACACCTGGCCACACCAGGGACCGGCCAAGACCCGGCTCAAATCCAGTACACGCAAACCTGTTAATGCACCCATTGTTTTTATTCCTGAAGGTCTGTATCGCCGACTGTGGGCTATAGATTAAAACCCGCTACTTATTTTGCAGTGCGAAATTATATTCCGTATTTTCAAAAAATAATAAGTATCTACATTAATGATGTAAACGCAAGAACGTATAGACCCAACAGAAATAAACATAAGTAACTGTTTATAAACGAATAAATATAAAGAAGCAGTAAAAATCCAAAAAATTCAATTATTTCGCACAGCGGAATATGGTTTTGTTTTGTTGATTTTACAAAAGAAGGATGTCTACCATGCGCCGTCGAAGCCTGGACCCGAACACACCAGAGACACCAGCAGGCAGCACTGCCTTTGAACACCTGCTGGTAGATCCGATGAACACCGAAGAGGAGGAAGACAAGGACCGCCAGTTCATCACGGCACTGGCCCGTGGCCTGGAACTGCTGCGCTGCTTCACCCCCAGCGAAAGCGTGTTGAGTAACCAGGAACTGGCGCGCAAGACCGGCCTGCCTAAGCCGACGATTACCCGCATGACCCACACCCTGACCCGCTTGGGTTACCTCAAGCACATGCCGCAGTCGGGCCGGTACCAGTTGGATGTGGGGGTGATGGCATTTGGTTACGCAATGCTTTCCAACCTGTCGGTGCGGGCCGTGGCCCACCCGCTGATGGAGACCATGGCCAAGTACGCCCAGGCCGCCGTCGCGATGGCCACCCGGGACCGCCTGGACATGGTGTACCTGGACGTGATCCAGGGCGAAGCGAACATGACCATGCGCCGCCAGGTCGGTACACGCCTGCCGCTGCACTTGAGTTCGGCAGGCCGTGCCTGCCTGGCGGCGATGCCGGAGAACGAGCGCGAATTCATGCTTGAGCATATCCGCCAGCGGCATCTGGAGGATTGGCCGACGATTCGCAAAGGGCTGGAGCGTGCGTTCAGGGATTACACCGATTTCGGCTATTGCATGTCGATCGGTGAGTGGCACCGCGATGTCAACGCCATCGCCGTGCCCATGCTGCACACACAACATGGGCTGTTGACGTTCAACTGTGGCGGGCCGAGTTTTCACCTTTCCCGGGAAAAACTCGAAGACGACATAGGGCCGCGTCTCAAGCACATGGTCAACAACATCGAGGCCGCCGCCCGCTAGACAGATCGGTGCACGGCCCCGGCAGATCCAATACAACAGGCCCGCCGAACGGGCCGCCGAGGAATGTACATGATCCGAGACCCGCAAACGCTGCATCTGCTACTGGACTCCATCCACCAGTTCGTCAACGAAGTGCTGATCCCACGGGAAAACGAAGTCGCCGAGACCGATGAGATCCCTGCGGACATCGTCCGGCAATTCCAGGACATGGGCCTGTTCGGCCTGACCCTGCCCGAAGCCTATGGCGGCCTGGGCGTGACCATGGAAGAAGAAGTCAGCATTGCTTTCGAGCTGGGGCGCACCTCGCCGGCCTTCCGCTCCTACTTCGGCACCAACAATGGCATCGGTTCCATCGGCATCCTGCTGGACGGCACCGAGGCACAGAAACAGCATTACCTGCCCAAGCTGGCCAGCGGCGAGTTGCTCAGCTCGTTCTGCCTGACCGAACCGGACGCCGGCTCCGACGCTGCCTCGCTGAAGACCACCGCCCTGCGCGATGGCGAGCATTACCTGATCAATGGCACCAAGCGTTTTATCACCAATGCGCCCCATGCCGGGATTTTCACGGTGATGGCCCGTACCAACCCGGAGATCAAGGGCTCGGGCGGGATCAGCGCGTTTATCGTCGAGCGCAATACCCCAGGGGTGTCCCTGGGCAAGCGCGACCACAAGATGGGCCAGAAAGGCGCCCATACCAGCGATGTGATTTTCGACAATGTGCGGGTGCCCGCCGGGCAACTGATCGGCGGCGTCGAAGGCGTGGGGTTCAAGACCGCGATGAAGGTGCTCGACAAGGGCCGCCTGCATATCGCAGCGGTCAGCGTCGGCGCCGCCGAGCGCATGCTCGACGATGCCCTGCACTACGCCATCGACCGCAAGCAATTCGGCCAGCCGATTGCCGAGTTCCAACTGATCCAGGCCATGCTTGCCGACAGCAAGGCAGAGATCTATGCCGCCCGCTGCATGGTGCTGGACGCCGCGCGCAAGCGTGACGAGGGCCTGGACATCAGCACCGAAGCCTCCTGCGCGAAGATGTTCGCCACGGAGATGTGCGGCCGCGTGGCTGACCGTTGCGTACAGATTCATGGTGGCGCGGGGTATGTGAGCGAGTATGCGATCGAGCGGTTTTACCGCGATGTGCGGCTGTTCCGGCTGTATGAGGGCACGACCCAGATCCAGCAGTTGGTGATTGCGCGCAACATGATTCGCGAGGCCAGGCACTAAAACCCACACAACCCTATGTGGGAACCGGGCTTGTGTGGGCTTGCTCGCGCAGGCGGTGGGTCAGTTAATAAATAGTTGACTGACACTGCGCTATCGCGAGCAAGCCCGCTCCCACAAGTAGATCGGCTTTGTTCATACAACATCTGCAACACCCATAACCCGTGCCCTACAACTACAACAAGGTATCGCTATGGAAGTCGCCACATCGGCGGGTGCGTTGTCGCCCGCAAAAAACAACCTGTGGATCATTGTCTTCATCTTCTGCTTCCTCGGTCTTTTGATCGACGGCGCAGACTTGATGCTCCTGTCCTACAGCCTCAGCAGCCTGAAAGCCGAGTTCGGCCTGACCAGTGTCGAAGCCGGCAGCCTGGGCAGTTTCACCCTGGCCGGGATGGCGGTCGGCGGGATTTACGGGGGCTGGGCCTGTGATCGCTTCGGCCGGGTCAAGACCGTGGTGTGGAGCATCGTGCTGTTCTCGGTGGGTACCGCGATCCTCGGCCTGACCCACAGCTACTGGCAGTTCGCAGCCACCCGCTTCTTCGCCTCCCTCGGGTTGGGCGCATTGTATGTTGCCTGCAACACCCTGATGGCCGAATACGTACCGACCCGCTACCGCACCACCGTGCTCGGCACCCTGCAGGCCGGCTGGTCGGTAGGGTATATCGTCGCCACCTTGCTGGCCGGCTGGATCCTGCCGGACCACGGCTGGCGCTGGCTGTTCTATGTCGCGATCATCCCGGTGATCCTCGCCGTGCTGATGCAGCGCCTGGTGCCGGAACCCCAGGCCTGGCTCAACGCCCAGGCCGAGCGTGCGCGGGAAAAGGCCGCAGGCATCCAGCGCGTCTCGGCAAAAAAAACCGATGGCATGTTCAAGCTGATTTTCAGCGACCCCAAGGCCAGCCGCATGTTCCTGTTCTGGGCACTGACTGCAGGCTTCCTGCAGTTTGGCTACTACGGGGTGAATAACTGGATGCCGTCCTACCTGGAAGGCGAACTGGGGATGAACTTCAAGTCGATGACCAGCTACATGGTCGGCACCTACGCGGCGATGATTTTCGGCAAGATCCTCGCCGGCCTGGCGGCCGATCGCCTGGGTCGGCGCGTGGTGTTTGCCTTCGGCGCCCTGGGCACGGCGGTGTTCCTGCCGGTGATCGTGCTGTACCAGAGCCCGGAGAATATCCTCTGGCTGCTGATTGCCTTCGGTTTTCTGTACGGCATTCCCTACGGCGTGAATGCGACCTACATGACCGAGAGTTTCGAGGCCAAATTCCGCGGTTCGGCGGTGGGCGGTGCCTACAACATCGGGCGTATTGGCGCGGCGGTCGCGCCGGCGGCCATTGGCTTCCTGGCGTCCCATGGCTCGATTGGCGTGGGCTTTATGGTGATGGGCGCGGCGTACTTTATCTGCGGGGTGATCCCGGCGCTATTTATCCGCGACAAGCAGTTTGACCCGCAGAAACAATAAGCCAGGCCCGAGTGGCCCCGGATTGCCGGCGCCACTTGGGGCATTGCCGCTTCGTCAGGAAAACCTAGCCGTTTTGCCAGTTACTTAAACGTTTTGTTCAAACTATCGTGTACCCGACCAATTTTTGATGGCAGGGCCGGAAATGGAATTCATCGAACAAAGCCACCAGGGCTACGCAACCTTTCGCGACTACCAGACCTGGTATCGCGTGACCGGCAACCTCGACAGCGGCAAGACCCCATTGGTCATCCTCCATGGCGGCCCCGGCGCTACCCACGACTACCTGGACGCCTTCAAGGACGTGGCTGCCAGTGGGCATGCGGTGATTCACTACGATCAACTGGGCAATGGCCAGTCCACCCACCTGCCCCACCAGCCCGCCGATTTCTGGACGGTTGAGCTGTTTCTCGCAGAGCTGGACAACCTGCTCGACCATCTGCACATCAGCGATCATTACGCGCTCCTCGGGCATGCCTGGGGCGGCAGGCTCGGCAGTGAACACGCGATTCGCCAGCCCCAGGGCCTGCGCGCATTGATCGCCGCCAACCTGGCGGCCGGCTTCGATGACCAACCCTTGTGCCGGATCAACCCGTGGCCCGAAGAAGTGGCACGTACCTTCGCCCAGATGGCGGCCGATCCTACGGTTTACAACGCCCTGCACGGCCCGATCAGCATTGGCCGGCTGACGCAGATCCAAGTGCCAACCCTGATAATTTCCGGGCAGCATGACCAGGCCACACCGCTGGAATTCAAGGCATTCCTCGATGAAATCGCCGATGTACGCGCAGCGCTGTTTGAAGACTCCAGCCATATGCCCCATGTGGAGGAGCGCCAGCCGTGCATGGGCACGGTGGTGAAGTTTTTGGATGAGGTGTGCTCACCAACGGTCTTCTAAACACCACCAATCAAATGTAGGAGCGGGCTTGTCGGATCGCGGCGATGCGGCGATCCGACAAGCCCGCTCCTACATTCAGTTTTTTGTGGTGTTTTGGCTACACCTCACTGGTTTCAGCCCGCCCCGCCACCGCCGCTTTCGGCAGTGTTGCATCCACCAGCGGAATCTCCTTGCCCTCGGCATCAAACAATTTGCCCTTGCTGAAGTAATCCCCGTCGCGCAGTGCCGCCACATCCTGGAAACACAGGCTGCGCTCGGTACCGGCGACGAACACCGACTGTTGGTCCGAGTTGCCGGCGGTGAAGTGGTTGAACGCCAGGTTCAGCAGGATCGCCATGATCGCCGAGGAGCTGATCCCCGAGTGGAAGATGGTGGCGAACCAGCTAGGGAACTGATCGTAGAAGCTCGGCGCGGCGATGGGGATCATGCCGAAGCCAATGGAGGTGGCGACAATGATCAGGTTCATGTTGTTGCGGTAATCGACCTTGGACAGCGTACGGATGCCACTGGCCGCCACGGTGCCGAACAACACGATCCCGGCGCCGCCCAGCACCGAGGTCGGTACTGCGGCAATCACCCGGCCCATAAAGGGCAACAGGCCAAGGATCACCAGGAACAGGCCGCCCGTGGCCACCACATAACGACTCTTGACCCCGGTCACCGCCACCAGGCCGACGTTCTGGGCGAAGGCGCTTTGGGTGAACGAGCCAAAGATCGGCGCGAACATGCTCGACAGCATGTCGGCACGCAGGCCATTGCCCAGACGCTTGGAGTCAACCTTGGTGTCGATGATCTCGCCCACCGCGAGGATATCCGCCGAGGTTTCCACCAGGGTCACCATAACCACGATGCACATGGACAGGATCGCCGCCACATGGAACGTCGGCATGCCGAAGTGGAACGGCGCAGGGAAACCGATCATCGGGCCCTGGGTCACAGTGGAGAAGTCCGCCATTCCCAAAAACACCGCGATCAGCGTGCCAAACACCATGGCCAGCAGGATCGACAGGCGCGAGATAGTGGCGCTGCCCACCTTGCTCAGCAACAGCACCAACACCAGGGTAATGGCCGCCAGGCCGATGTTGGGCATGCTGCCAAAATCGGCAGCGCGGCTGTTACCGCCCATGGCCCAACGGGCCGCGACCGGCATCAGCGTCAGGCCAATGGTGGTAATCACGATCCCGGTCACCAGGGGCGGGAAGAACTTGGTAATTCGCGAGAAGATCGGGGTGATCAACAACCCGATCAGCGACGCGGCCATCACCGCGCCCAGGATCGCCGGCACACCGCCCGCGCCGTCGCTGCCGACAATCGCCACCATGGTCGCCACACCGGCAAACGACACGCCCTGCACCAAGGGCAACTGACAGCCAAAAAACGGCAGGCCCAGGGTTTGCAAGAGCGTGGCCAGGCCACCGGCAAACAACGACGCGGCGATCAACAGGCCAATATCCGCGGGGGATAACCCGGCCGCCTGGCCGACAATCAACGGCACGGCCACGATGCCGCCGTACATGGTCAGTACATGCTGTAGGCCGTAAGCCATGTTGGCAGCGACGCCAAGATTCTCATCTTCTGGCCGTTGCGGTGACGCCTTCGGGATAGTCATGGTGAGAGGTTCTCTGTTTTTGTTGTGCGCTCACTGTATGCAATAGAAAGATTGGATGTCCATAGAGTTGTATACAATCATTTGCACAAGATACCCGGCATCGACGTTACAAAAATCCATTCAGCCGCCCAGCCCCGAGGCTTGAAGGCGTGCCCACAAGGATCTGAAAAAAATGCTCAACCGCACGCTGCGCATCCACTCTGCGGCCATTTGCTACTTCGATATGGTCCGGCGCTGCCATTCGATCCGCGAAGCTGCGCGCCGGCTGAACGTGGCGTCGTCGGCGGTGAACCGGCAGATTCTCAAACTCGAAGATGAAGTCGGCGCGGCCCTGTTCGAGCGCTTGCCCGGCGGGCTGCGCCTGACCGCTGCCGGGGAAATCCTCACCCGCCATGTAACCCTGGTGCTGCAGGATGTGGAACGGGTACGCGGCGAACTGGAAGGCCTGAACCAGGTACAGACCGGGCATGTGGAAATTGCCACGGTGGAAGGCGCGACGGTGGAGTTGCTGCCCGCCGTGCTCAAGCGCATGCGCCAGCGCTACCCGGCGGTGACGATCGGGGTGACCGTGCAGGGTTCACAATCGATTCCAGCCGCGGTGATCAACGGCCAGGCGGACCTGGGGCTGGCCTTTGCCCTGCCGCGCAGTGCGGAAACCACACAATTGTGTGTCGGGCATTTCCGCCTTGGTGCATTGGTGGCACCGGGGCATCCCCTGGCCTCCCATGCCAGCGTCAGCTACACCCTGTGCGCTGAACACGGGGTGATCCAGGCCAACAGCGAGCTGTCGATCCACCACTTGATCGCCCCACTGCACAAGCGCTCGCCGGCTGCGCACAAGCCGTTGCTGCAAAGCAACTCCATGGAACTGGCGCGGCAGTTGGCGCGCCAGCAGTTGGGGGTGGCGTTCCAGACGCGCATCGGCATCGAGGCCGACTTGGCCAGGGGTGAGTTGCTGCATATCCCCTTGAGTGACCAGGGCGGGATGTTCAGCGACCTGGGGCTGTATGCGCGCAAGGGTCGGGATTTGCCTACGGCAGTCGAGTCGATGGCCCACCTGATCAGCGAAGAAATCGCTTTGCGCGAGCGCGAAGAATCCCCCTGTACCCCACGTATTTCCTGACCTTCAGGCCAGCTTCCGTGCTGCCGATTCGGCAGCAGCCCAGTCGATATTCTGTTCTTTGAGCAGCGCGGCGGTTGTGTCGATACTGCGCCCGGCGGCCCCTGCATGGCTGCCATGAGCCAAACGCCAAAGGAACTAAAACAATGAAAAAGGCACTGCACGGCGCAACCGTTTTACTCACACTCCTCGGCGGCGGGGAGGCTGTCGCGGTGGAATGGATGAACAACAGCGTAGGATTTCGCTACGGGCAACAGTTCACCAATCCGAACAACCCCGACGACTTCAGCAAACGCATCTACAGCTTCACCCACGCCAGCGGCTACCGCTACGGCAGCAACTTCCTCAACCTCGACGTATTCCTGTCCGACAGCCACGACCCACGCAAGGGCACCGATCACGGCGGCAGCGAAGTGTATGCGGTGTACCGGCACCAGCTGTATGCCTCACGGGTATTCGACAGGCCGCTGGGCACCGGGCTGATCAAGGATTACGCGCTGACTCTGGGCTTCGATGCCAACCGCAACAACAACCTGGCGTCGGCGAAAAAGCGCGCCCTGGTGCTCGGGCCGACCCTCAAGTTCAATACGGTCGGGGTGCTGGACCTGAGCCTGATGTACTACAAGGAAAACAACCATTCCGGCATCCCCGGCGCGAAGGATCCGAACCACACCTTCGACGACACCTACATGCTCAACCTGACCTGGATGCGCCCGTTCGAGCTCGGCAACCATGGCGCCAAGTTCCAGGGTTTTATCAACCATGTCGGTGACAAGGGCCATGACTACAACAGCCGCGACACCGCCACAGAAACCCTGATGCGCACTGCGCTGATGGTCGCGGTACGGCCGGGCAAAAGCGTCAAGCCCAACCTGTACCTGGGCGTGGGCTACGAATACTGGCATAACAAGTTCGGTGTGGATGGCGGCCGTGGCAGCCGCACCTCGACGCCAACCGTGAATATGGAAGTGACGTTTTAAGCGGCCGCCAATTCCGACTCATCCGGCTTGGGCCGCGCCAGCCAATAGCCCAACATTGCCAGCGGCGCGGTCGCCAGCATCACAATCACCGTGACCAGCAACGGCTGCTCCAGCAGCGACGACACCAACAGGCTGGCGACAAAGCACAAGCCCAGTTGCAGGGTGTTTTGCAGGGCGGCGGCCTTGCCGGAGTTTTCCGAAAACGGCATCAGCGCATTCGCCACCACAATCGGGTAGCTGGCGCCGTTGACCAGGGCCATCAGGCAGAACGGAATCAGCAAGGTGGTCAGCGTCGGCACCGTCAGGGTCGCCACCAGGTACAGCGCTACCATGCTGATGCAGTACGCCACCAGCAGCCAGGGCAACAGGAGCTTGCCCTGGAACCGTTGCAAGGCGCTGCGGCAACTGTAGCCCCCCACCAGAAACGCCAGGGTCGGCAGCACATAGCTCAGGCCGATGTCATTGGGGCTGTAGCCCATGCCACCGAGAATAAACGGCGAGGCCGTGAGCCAGGCGAAGAAGCTGGCGGAGCACGCGGCGAAGACCAGCACATTGCCGATGAACACCCGCGACTTGAACAATTGCCCGTAGCCCAGCCGGGCCTTTTCACCGTCGGCGGCCAGGCGCTTGGGCATGGGTTTGAGAAACAGGGTCGGTAATAGCAGCAACAGCGAGACACCTAGCAATACGGCGAAGATCGCCTGCCAGCCCCAGTGATTCAGCACCACCGCGCCCAGCAGCGGCGCCAGCGCCGGTGACAGGGACATCAGCGGCATGATGCTGGCAAACACCCGGTGCGCCTTGTCCGCCGGGTACCGGTCAATCACCAGCGCCTGCCAACTGACAGCGGCACTGCACACCCCGATCGACTGTACAAAACGCAACGCCAGCAGTTGCGGTGCGGTCTCGACCCAGAACATTCCCAGGCAGCCGAGCACAAACAGGCTCAGGCCCGCCAGCAGGATCGGCTTGCGCCCCAGGCGGTCCGACAGCGGGCCCCAGAGCAGTTGCCCCACGGCAAACCCGGCGAGGAAGATGCTCAAACTGGCCCCCACCGCACCGGGGGAAATCTGCAGGTGTTCGCCCATGGCGCCGAACGCAGGCAGGTACATATCCATGGCCAGGTAGCCGAGCATGCTCAGCCCCGCCAGGTACCAGGTAAAACCAAAAGAGTTTTTCATTGAAGCCTTGTAAGTCCTGCCATCAAACAATTTGCTGACTGGCGCCTATTATGAAGCTGACAGTTACCCTGTGAAGCGATAATAATTGGAGACTCTTATCAATATTTTTGAAGGCAACACCCATGTGGTCCGAATACTCCCTGGATGTGGTGGATGCCGTGGCCCGTCACGGCAGTTTCAGTGCAGCAGCTCAGGAACTGCACCGCGTGCCCTCGGCCATCAGCTACACCGTCCGGCAAATCGAAGAATGGTTGGCGGTGCCGTTGTTTGTCCGCCGCCACCGCGATGTGGAACTGACGCCTGCCGGGCGCCTGTTTATCGATGAAGCCCGGGGCGTGATGAAAACCATGCTCGGCACCCGCCGGCTGTGCCAGCAGGTAGCCAATGGCTGGAGCGGCCAGTTGAAAGTGGCGGTGGACTCCATCGTCAAGCAGCAGCGCTGCCGGCAACTGGTGCTGGACTTCTATCGCCACTTCCCCGACGTGGAGTTGTTGCTGGAGTACGAGGTGTACAACGGGGTGTGGGATGCCCTGGCGGACGAGCGTACCGATATCGTGATCGGCGCCACCAGCGCGGTGCCGGTGGCCAGCCATTTTACGTTTCGCGACATGGGGTTGTTGAACTGGTCGGGCGTGGTCAGTGCCCGGCATCCCCTGGCGCAGGTAGCGGGCTTGATCAGTGACGAGCAACTGCGCCCGTTCGCGTCATTGTGCCTGACCGACACCTCGCGCAGCCTGCCCAAGCGCGACACCTGGACCCTGGATAACCAGCGGCGGCTGGTCGTACCGAACTGGACCTCCGCCATTGACTGCCTGCGGGACGGCCTGTGTGTCGGCATGGTGCCTTCGCACCTGGCACAGCCGCTGATCGACAGCGGTGAGTTGGTGGTACTGCAACTGTCTCGCCCCTTCCCGGCCAGCCCATCCTGCATGGCCTGGGCGCAGAGCAAACTGTCGCCGGCCATGGCCTGGCTCCTGGACTACCTGGGGGACAGCCAGACGATGAACCAGGAATGGCTGAACGGGCCGGGGTCACAGTAGCCGAACGATGCCCCGCACAATCATCTCCACTTCCTTGCTGTCCAGGGTCAGGGGCGGCAGCAGGCGAATGACCTTGCCCCGCGTAACATTGAGCAACAAACCCTGCTCCCGTGCGGCCCGTTCCGCCAGGTCGCGCTGCGGCGTGGCCAGCTCAATGCCAATCATCAGGCCACGCCCGCGGATCGCCAGCACCTGCGGGTGCTCGCTCAACTCCACCCGCAGCCGCGCCAGCAGGCGCTCGCCCTGGCGTGCGGCGTTCTCCAGCAGGCTTTGTTCTTCAATGATGTCCAGCACCGTACAGCCCACACGGCACGCCAGCGGGTTACCGCCAAAGGTGCTGCCGTGGCTGCCGGGGGTGAACAGCTTGCCCACCGAGGCGCGGGCCAGGCAGGCGCCAATCGGAATACCGTTGCCCAGGCCCTTGGCCAGGGTCATGACGTCCGGGACGATTCCCTCCTGCTGGAAGGCAAACCAGGTGCCGGTCCGTCCGATGCCGGTCTGGATCTCATCGAGCATCAATAACCAACCGTGTTGGCTGCAGTGGGCACGCAAGGCTTTCAGATAACCCGGCGGCGCCAGTTGCACACCACTTTCGCCCTGGATCGGTTCCAGCAATATGGCCACGATCCGGGGCCCGAACTCACGGGTCACCGCGTCCAGTGCCGCCAGGTCGCCAAAGCCGACCTTGATGAAGTCCCCCGGCAAACGCTGGAACCCCAGGCGCACCGATGGCCCGTCACTGGCAGCCAGGGTGCCCAGGGTGCGGCCATGGAAGGCATTCTCCATGACCACCACCAGCGGCTGCTCGATGCCTTTTTTCCAGCCATGCAGGCGCGCCAGTTTCAACGCGGTTTCGTTGGCTTCGGCGCCGGAGTTGTTGAAGAACGCCTGGTCCAGGCCGCAGAGCTGGCTCAAGCGTTGGGCCAGGCGCTGCTGCCAGTCGATGCCGTACAAGTTGGAGGTATGCAACAGCAACCCGGCCTGCTCGCTGATCGCCGTCACCAGCCGTGGGTGGGAGTGACCGACATTGGTCACGGCAACCCCGGCCACGGCGTCGAGGTATTCACGGCCCTGCTGGTCCCACAGGCGGGTGCCCTGGCCACGGGTAAAGCTCAGGGCCAGGGGTTGATAGGTGGTCATCAGGCAAGCGGCGGTCATGGCATCGGGCTCCATCGGGGTCAGGGCCCTAGTATCGTTAGCCACTCAAGCTGGATAAACTGCGCAGATCTGCAATGACTTTTAACCAGGGCTTGATAATGGACCTGTTCCAGGCAATGACCGTCTACGTCAAAGTGGTGGAGACCGGCAGCATGACCGCAGCAGCCCAGGCCTGCGGCCTGTCGACCACCATGGTCGGCAACCACCTGCGGGCCCTGGAGCAGCGCCTCGGCGTCAGCCTGCTCAAGCGCACCACCCGCAAGCAAAGCCTGACCGAGTTCGGCGGCCTCTATTACCAGCGCTGCCTGGAAGTACTGGGCTTGGTGGCCAACTCCGAGCAACTGGCTGAACAGATCCACCGCGAGGCGCCACAAGGGCTGCTGCGCATCACGGCCCCGCCCGCGTTCGGCGCCGAACGCCTGGCACCGGCGCTCAGCGAATTCTCCCGGCGCTACCCGCAGATCCAGCTGTACGTGGTGCTGAGCAATCAAGCGATGGACCTGATCGACAGCGGCTTCGACGTGGCGCTCCGCCTCGGTGAGCTGCAACCTTCGAGCTTGATCGCCCGACCCTTGCAGGACTACACCATGACCCTGTGCGCATCGCCGGACTACCTGGCCCGCCGGGGTACCCCCCAGCACCCCATGGATTTGCAGAACCACGACTGCCTGGCATTCGCCTACCCCTCGACCGATGACTGGCGCAACGCCGACAAGCTCTGGCGCCTGCAGGGTGCCGAGGGTGAAATCGAAGTCGCCGTGTCCGGGCCCATGACCATCAACAGCTCCCAGGCCCTGCACCGTGCCGCCGTCGAAGGCATGGGCATCGTGATGCTGCCCGACGCCCTGGTCGGCGCCGATCTGTTGGCGGGGCGGCTGGTGGCGCTCCTGCCAGGCTATCAGTCACCTTCGCGCCCGATGCACCTGTTATATGCGCAGGACCGCTATCGCCTGCCCAAGCTGCGGGCCTTCGTCGACTTCGCGCTCGAACAATGGGCGCGCTAGACACTCACCCCCAGGGCCTGGAGTTCACGGCGGGTCTGCTCGGGCGAGACGTGATGAATACCACGCCAGCCCAGGGCCGTGGCGGCCTTGGCGTTTTCGGCCACATCGTCGATAAACACCACTTCTTCGGGCTGGATATCCGGCAGTTGGGCGCGCACCTGGTCGAGGCTGGCGCGGTAGATCGCCGGGTCGGGCTTGATCAGCTTCACCTCGCCAGACACCACGATATTGCGAAAGTATTGGAGGAAGGGGTAGTTGGCACGGGCATAGGGGAAGGTTTCTGCGGACCAGTTGGTCAGGCCGAACAGCGGCACGTTGGCCTCATGCAAGTCTTCAAGAATCGCCACGCCGCCTGCGAGCGGGCCGCGCAGCATTTCATGCCAGCGCTCGTAGTAGGCCCGGATCAGGGCTTCATGTTGCGGGTGTGCGGCGATCAGGCTGTGGGTGGCTTCAGCCAGGGTGCGCCCAGCGTCCTGTTCGGTGTTCCAGGCCTGGGTGCAGATGTTGTCGAGGAACCACTGGCGCTCCTGGTCACCGGGAATCAGTTGGCGGTACAGATGGTGCGGGCTCCAATCAAACAGGACACCGCCGAAATCAAAAACTACTGCACGAATCGTCATGAAGATCCTCCGTTAGCCGAGTGTGGTCACTGGAACACCCAGCATGAAGCAAATGTGGGAGCTGTCGAGCCCCGGCGAGGCTGCGATAGCGACGGCACTGCAACATTATGTTGCCTGAACCACCACTATCGCAGCCTCGCCGGGGCTCGACAGCTCCCACAAGGGTTTCGCTTCGTTTGTTAGCGCTTAAGCCTGGACCAGGCCTTCGATCTTCACGGTCGGATTGACGTCAGCCTCGTAATCCACGCCAGCAATCTCGAAACCGAACAGGCGCAGGAACTCCGCCTTGTAGCCGGCAAAGTCGCTGATCTCGTTGACGTTGTCATCGGTGACCTGGTTCCACAATGCCGCCACGGCGTCCTGGACTTTTGGCTCCAGCTCAGCCAGGTCGGCGCGCAGGCGGCCATCGGCGTCGAGCTTCGGTTCGCTGCCGTACAGGCTGTCCTTGAACAGGCCGTAGACCTGCTCGATGCAACCTTCGTGGGTGCCCTGCTCTTTCATCACCTTGAACAGCAGCGACAGGTACAGCGGCATGATCGGGATTGCCGAGCTGGCCTGGGTGACCACGGCCTTGAGCACCGAGACCCGGGCATCGCCCTTGAGTGCCGCGAGGTTGTCGCGCAGGGTCAGGACTTTCTTGTCAAGGTCTTTCTTGGCCTCGCCGATAGAGCCGTTCCAGTAGATATCCTGGGTCAGTTTTTCGCCCAGGTAGGTGAAGGCGGTGGTCTTGGCGCCTTCGGCCAGCACGTCGGCATCACGCAGGGCGTCGATCCACAGCTGCCAGTCTTCGCCGCCCATCACTTTGACGGTGCCGTCGATTTCTTCCTGGGTGGCCGGTTCCAGGGTGGTATCCACGACCACACCCTTGTCGGTGTTGATCCCACGCAGGGTCACGGCCTTGCCGATCGGCTTGAGGGTGGAGTTGTGCACCACGCCCTGGGGGTCGGTACGGCGTGGCGCAGCCAGGCTGTAGACCACCAGGTCGATCTTGCCCAGGTCTTTCTTGATGGTTTCGATGGTCAGGCGCTTGATCTCGTCAGAGAACGCATCGCCATTGATGCTCTTGGCGTACAGGCCTTTTTGGGCGGCGAACTTGTGGAAGGCGGCGCTGTTGTACCAGCCGGCAGAGCTGAGCTTGCCTTCTTCGCCTTCTTTTTCAAAAAACACGCCAAGGGTGCCGGCGCCGCAACCAAAAGCGGCACTGATACGCGCAGCCAGGCCGTAGCCGGTGGACGCACCGAGCACCAAGACTTTCTTCGGGCCGCCTTCGATGGCACCGTGTTCGGTCACGTAGTCGATCTGCTCTTTGACGTTTGCTTCGCAGCCAACAGGGTGGGCGGTCACACAGATAAAGCCACGAACCCGCGGTTTGATGATCATAAAATTTCTGCCTCTTCCAAGGTGCCGATGGCCAATGGTGGCCATTACGGCGTCAATCGTACTGGTCTATGACGTCCGAAAAACCGAAGCGTCACGATAGTCGCAATTCTTCTGTTCGCAAAATCCAATCCACACCGGCCAAAGGCGCTATATTTTTCCAACAAGGGCGCGAATTCAGCAAATTCTGCGGCATGATGAGCCAGGGCGGCGTTTGCGTCCTGCCTGTAGGGCGGGGAGAATGCCTGTCCTGTGCGACCGTATTCGGCGCTCGTCATCCTCATGCCACGGGCTGTTCATCGCCCGGTGGCTGCGCTTTCAGGGAATAAGAATGCCTCAACGCCAAGTCATCAATGCCTCCGTCAGCCCCAAGGGCAGTCTCGAAACGCTGTCGCAACGTGAAGTCCAGCAACTGAGCGAAGCCGGTTCCGGCAGCATCTATACGCTGTTTCGCCAGTGCGCCCTGGCTATCCTCAACACCGGCGCCCATATCGATAACGCCAAGACCATCCTCGACGCCTACAAGGACTTCGAGGTGCGCATCCATCAACAGGATCGTGGCGTACGCCTGGAGCTGCTGAACGCGCCGGCTGATGCGTTCGTGGATGGCGAAATGATCGCCAGCACCCGGGAAATGCTGTTCAGCGCCCTGCGCGACATCGTCTACACCGAAAACGAGCTCGACAGCCAACGCATTGACCTGAGCACCTCCCAGGGCATCACCGACTACGTATTCCACCTGCTGCGCAACGCGCGTACGCTGCGCCCCGGTGTCGAGCCGAAGATCGTGGTGTGCTGGGGTGGACACTCGATCAATACCGAAGAATACAAATACACCAAGAAAGTCGGGCACGAACTGGGCCTGCGCAGCCTCGACGTGTGCACCGGTTGCGGCCCAGGCGTGATGAAAGGCCCGATGAAGGGCGCGACCATTTCCCACGCCAAGCAGCGCATCACCGGCGGACGCTACCTGGGCCTCACCGAGCCTGGCATCATCGCCGCCGAGGCGCCGAACCCGATTGTCAACGAACTGGTGATCCTGCCGGATATCGAAAAACGCCTGGAAGCCTTTGTGCGTGTCGGCCACGGCATCATCATCTTCCCCGGCGGCGCCGGTACGGCCGAAGAGTTCCTGTACCTGCTGGGTATCCTGATGCACCCGGACAACCGTGATGTGCCCTTCCCGGTCATCCTCACCGGGCCAAAACAGGCGGCACCGTACCTGCAACAGCTGCATGCGTTTGTCGGCGCGACCCTGGGTGAGGCGGCCCAGGCCCACTACCAGATCATCATCGACGACCCTGCCGAAGTTGCCCGGCAGATGACTGCGGGCCTGAAGGCCGTCAAACAGTTCCGCCGCGAGCGCAACGACGCCTTCCACTTCAACTGGCTGCTGAAGATCGACGAAGGCTTCCAGCGCCCATTCGACCCGACCCACGCCAACATGGCCAGCCTGCAACTAAGCCACAGCCTGCCGCCCCATGAACTGGCGGCCAACCTGCGCCGGGCGTTCTCGGGGATTGTGGCGGGTAACGTCAAGGACAAGGGCATCCGCCTGATCGAACAGAACGGCCCGTACGAAATCCACGGCGACCCGACCATCATGAAGCCGCTGGATGAGCTGTTGAAGGCGTTTGTGGAGCAACACCGGATGAAACTGCCCGGCGGCGCGGCGTATGTGCCGTGCTATCGCGTGGTGCAATAAGGCAAATGGCCAGGTCATAGGTTGTATTGCTTTAGGGCTGTCTGAGGGGTGTCGAAGGCATAAAGGCGGACTAGGGTTTTATCTATTCCGACCACCGACACCTGCAGAAGAGCGACCTATGGACCAACGGATCTTGTCCTCCATTATTCCTTACCCTAAGGTAAGGAATATCCCGCTGGAGATCTTCATTATGGCCACCGCCACACTTACCTCAAAAGGGCAAATCACCATCCCCGTTCAAGTCCGGGCCGCATTGGGCCTGGACACCGGAGACCGGGTGGAATTTGTCGAAATGGACGATGGCAAGTTCGCCATCATCGCCGCCAACCACAGCGTCCAGGACCTCAAGGGGCTGATCCGCAAGCCCGCCACGGCCGTCAGCATTGAACAGATGAACCAGGCAATCGCCGTGCAGGGAGCCAAAGCGGGATGATTGGCCTGGATACCAATGTGCTGGTGCGCTATGTCACTCAGGACGACCCGGTTCAATCGGCCAAGGCCACGCACCTGATCGAATCCCTGACCGTTACTGCGCCGGGTTTCGTCAGCCTGGTCTCGGTGGTAGAGTTGGTCTGGGTGTTACAGAGCTGCTACCCATGCACCAAGACGCAAGTGGTGGCGGTTCTGGAAACCCTGCTGCGCACCCGTGAACTGATCATCGAACAGGCCGAACTCATCTGGCAGGCCGTACGCCGATTCACCACGACCAAGGCGGACTTTGCCGACTGCCTGATCGAGCGCTGCGCCCACGCTGCCGGGTGCGAATACACGGCCACCTTTGATAACGACGCCGCGAAAGCCACCGGCATGCGCCGCCTGGGCTGACCCCTGGCGTTGCTGCAATGGACCGGCTTTGATAAAACCTGTGTTCCACCGCCCCTTGAGAGACCGCCCAACGTGCGCACGCTTCTGCTCGCTGCCCTGCTCCTGACCCCCACCCTCGCCCTGGCAGAAACCATCGCCTGGCCGGACCTCCCCGAGACCTGTTTCGTCAGTGGGCGGTCTGCGACCAACGACGATGTCGACAATGGCTGTGCGGCGTTTCTGATCAATGTGAAAGGCAAGGCGGCAGGTACGCCGATCAAGATGGATATTCCCCAATACGCCCTGCATGTCGAAGCAGGTACAGGCAATGAGACGCCGGTGATCATCATCCAGGCGGAACAGAACGGTGATATCAAGGCTGTGGGGTACAAGGAACTGGGTACGGAGCAATTGGGCGCGGCGTTGCTCAAGGAAGTGCGGCTTTTGGGAACGAAAAAGCCGAGCTGAACACCACCCTCCAAACAAGCGGCGTGGGCATAATGTTCACGACGCACACGCCATCGCCTGTCTTTTCAAACGGACCAGAATCAACCCGGCCACCACCACGGCAATACCCACATACGTCGAGGTGTAAATCACATCGCCAAACATGATTGCCGCCCAGACCAACGTCACGGGGGGCTCCAGGTAAACCAGCGCCGCGACATGGGTCGCAGTCATAACCCGTAACAACATCCAGAGGCTCAGATACGCGATAAACGTAGAAAACACCGTCAGCCAAACGATCGAGACCAGTACGGCGCGGTCCTGGGGAACGCTTAACGTATCGGTGTAGAGCACCGCCGCAGTGAAGCCCATCAAGGTCATCAGCGACTGGATAAACAGCGACAGGCTCAAGCTACTGCGCTGGGTCTGCTTAAGTGCTGAGCGGCGCTCATACAATGTCGCCATCGTCAGCCCCAAGGCCGAGACAAGCGGCAGTAAATACATGACCAGCCCGACCTCGGCACCACTATTGCGGTACTGCCCCGCGATCACAATCGACACCCCGCAAAAGCCCACCAGCAAACCCAGCCATTGCCACGCTCCGCTGCGCTCTGTGGTACTGCCCGACGACAGTGCGGCCGTCATCAGTGGCTGAAGCGCCGCAATGATTGCCGCAATCCCCGGTGGCAACCCATTTTGGATGGCCACGTAGACACAACTCAAATAAAGAAACTGCGACAAAAAACCGATCACCGCGTGGTGGCGAATTTGCGCCCAGGAAACCTTCAGCAGCGCACTATTCAAAAACAGCCCCAGGCACACCGAGACCAGCAAAAAACGCCAGAACAGTAAGTTGAACGCGCCTGCATCCTGAGCCCCCATCTTCGCCCCAATAAAACCGGAGCTCCAAGACAAGACAAACACCATCTGCAAGAGCAGTAACTTCAGCGTTCCCAGGGTCGCGCGCTTGGGCAGCCTCATTCTTGCCCCCTGGGCATCGTCAGTTCGGCAAAGGTAATAGGCGCAATGCCCAGTCGACGGTATTGCTCCTCGGCAGGCAATGCCAGGTTTCGCCTCAGCTGGAACCATGGCCTGATCGTCCTCAACACACCGTCATCGGATGCCAGGTGCCAGAACTTGTTCACATCGACCGAACTGTAGGGACAATGAAATGAAAGTACCAACGACATGCGCCGGCCGGCCGTGACAGGGCGCACGCCATGAAACACACGGCTGCCGTAAAGGTAGACCGCATCGCCACTGGCCCGGACAACGCTGGTACATAGGTGCCCGTCCAAGTTATTCAGATCAAAGCGCTCGTTCTGCCCTTCAAAAAACACAAACTCTCCACCTTCATACTCACCAGGGTCCGATAGCAAGATATTCAATACGAAACTGGTACCGTCGGTATGCCACATGCCAATCTGGGCTTTATCTTCAGGCGTCTGGCGCGGGTAGAAATAGTTGACCTGTGAACGCGCCCGTAAAAATGGATGGGGCACCAAAGGCACGCCTGCAATATGCGACACCGCCAACAAAAAGGCGCGACTGCCCATCATTTCCCGAATAAGGGTCGAGGACTCAGTGGCGGCGCGGGTGCGATTGGAAATAATCCAGTCGCTGGTGGTAGAGCCCGCCTCCAACTGATAACAGGCACGACGCAATTGCGTGACGCCCTCTTCGGTAAATAACCCCGCCACCTGTGCCACGGCGGTGAGTTGCTCAACCGAGGCGACGGCCAACGGCGAGTTCACATAACCCAGTTCGGCAAGGCTTCGGTGATAGCTAAGTGCCGGAACACTGTTGTGTAAGTAGCTATCACTCCAATGCTTCAAGGTATCGAGCAATGCCCCAGGATGTTTGCATCGCCCCGATGCCGGAGACAGCGATGCCTGCAACGCCAGTTTCAGCCGCCCTGCTCCCTGCGCAAATACCGGAAGGTCACCGTCTCGTCTCATGGCTATCCACCTCTGTTATCGGTCAGTGCAATCGTGGTCCGGGCAATATTCGGACAGTTGATACATGACACTGCCATCTCCGCTGCAGTACTCACCAATCACTCGGCAACTGCCGTACTCCTGGCGTACCCGGATAAATTGCTCGCGGGTGTATTTCAGGCAGACATTCGTCAAGAGATAGCCATCATCATGACCGTCGTGGACAGGCAGCAACGTTGCGGCGACACGGTAGCGATCATCGTGGTGCTCGATCTCGGAGATGACGACCCGATGGTTATCCGTTTTCTCCAACCCCAGTTTCAAACCGATCAGGTCGGAGAACCGAATCATGCACTCGTGGCTATAAAACCGATGGATGTGGGCATCATCCTCAACCGTGGACAATTGCATTTCTGACAAGACATACGTTCGCCTGCCACCCACCCGGCGGATGATCTGGCCAACGGTATCGGGCAACTCATTGCCCTCCTGGAAGCCCAGCATTGTAATCAGCGTTATATCCTGGCCGCGTTCAAGCTGGTGCCGGCGCAAGTCCCGGAAATCGGTGGCCAGATAGGAAAACCCCTGGGGCGTGGCCAGCATCGGCTCAACCGCGCGGCGCATGATGCCCTGGGAAGCACAGTTGATATCAACCGCGGTGTAATACTCAGGTTCAGCGCCACACTCCAGCAAATACCCCATCAGGGCGGATGTTTTCACCGGCTCCGGACCCAACTCGACGTAATGCAAGCTGCCCTGCCCCAGCAGGTCAACCAGATCATTGGCGACCGATTGCAGCAGTTCGCCCAGGGAACCCGACCCACAAGGCGCAGCGCATATGCCTTCGGCGCTTATCCCCTGATTATTCAGGGCGGTCATCAGCGCTAATATTTCTTCGCTGACCTGCTGAGAAAGCGCCGTCCGATGCTCAGACAGGGTCGAGTATTTCTCAGCGTTTTCAATGGTCCAGATTCGCCCTCCGAGGTCATGATTATTCTGCAAAGACGCTACAACCAGCGTGTTGATATCCATATACGCTCCAACTCTTTTTATTCGATAGGCAGGCACGCTCCTGTTTGACCAAAAGACTAAAGTGAGGTCATGATTTTGTATATTTGAATAATCTGCACCACTAATCCTCAAAAGAGGAATCATGAATAAGCAATTGAACATCGACCTCCTACGCACCTTTCATGCGGTTGCCCGCTTTCGACGTTTCAACGAAGCAGCCAACCATGTGCATCGCAGTGCGTCGACCGTCACCACGCAAATCCACAAGCTGGAAAACCTGGTGGGCCAAAGGTTATTCAGCCGCAACAACCAGGGCGTCGAACTGACGATGTATGGCAAGAAATTGCTGAGTGAAACCACGGAGTTTCTGAAAAGTCATGACCGCTTGCTCGCCTCACTCAGCCCACAACGCATGCAGGGCAAAATTCGCCTGGGCTTGCCTGACTCATACGCCCCAGCATTTATGCGCGACTTCCTACCGTTGCTGATTGCAGACAATCCACTGCTTGAGTTGGAGGTGGAGGCCAGGTCCAGTGGTGAGCTGTTCACGATGTTCAGTCGCGAACAAATTGACCTGGCGCTGGTTGTCAGCTCGCAGCCGCTGGAACAGGGCGAGCGTCTCGGCACGATCCAGCCTGTCTGGGTCGTTGCCGAGAACTTCCAGAGACCCGAGCAGGCGCCACTGCCCATCGCCGTGCAACTGACCGGCTGCCCATACCGGGCATCGGCCTTGCGGGCCCTGAAAGAACATGGGGTTTATTACCGAGTCCTGCTGGAGAGTGCCAGCTCGACGGCGGTGGAGGCGGCCATCATGTGTGGATTGGCGGTCGGGATGATCGAGGAAGAGCGCATGGGCGCCGGGCTGACCAGGCTCATCCCCGGCATACAGTTACCTGGGCTGCCGCCGCATCAGCTTTATCTACTGTCTGATAGCGCTAATCACCTGGCACTTCACTTACATGAGCAGATCAAAAAAGGTTTCAGAATTTGACTCCTATGAGCAGATCGAAAAGCCATAAACCAAAAACCCGCTGACCGTTACCGGTTCAGCGGGTTTTATGGGGCAACTCAATCCTGTCTCAGGACCTTGCCAACCGCTTACAGCGCGATATCAGCCGCCGGCTTGCTCGGCTCGGCCGCAGGCTTGGCAGCCTCGGTCGCTGCTGGTGCAGCCATTGGTGGAATGGCTGGCGGAGGCGTCAGTTGCAGAACCTTGGCGGTGTAGGCCCACTCTTGCGCAACCCGCTCAGGGTTGCCGTTCAGCTTGGTGCCATAGCTCGGCACGATCTGCTTGAGCTTTTCCTGCCAGGCCGGGGTAGCGACCTTGTCCTTGAACACTTTTTCCAG
>Ga0208123_100179_pt1 | contig 31820 bp, 30 predicted proteins | sample LakWasMe92_HOW11_2_FD_183914 | JGI IMG/M metagenome (GOLD analysis project Ga0208123, IMG submission 183914) | Freshwater sediment methanotrophic microbial communities from Lake Washington under simulated oxygen tension - Sediment Metagenome... | ecosystem: Environmental > Aquatic > Freshwater >... | reverse complement strand
TTCTTTTCGGTCACTTGTTTGACCGCCTGGATTTTGAATTCTTCGGGATATCGCTGGTTGCTCATGGCACCTCCTAATGGGCCTCATTTTAAGGCTTGGAGGTGTCTACGAAACTAGGGGCGATTCATCTAGTCAGCCAGCATTCACTATCACAGTGCACATCAGCTTCAGAGTGTGTTATCGCGGGGCTAGAAAGAGTGGTGCAATGCCCGTCGAGTGCTCTGCTGTGGTGGCTTTCCTAAAGGTGTTGACGGCAAGTACTTTGGAGATCAGGCCTGCATAGGCTCTGATCTATTTGGCCTGCTGGCTGCTTCTGTGGCGATCGTGTGCCTGAAGCGGTGAGGCGTCATTCGTACGCCAGTCTTATCGGTCAACTTGCGATACATCGCCTGCACTTGGTCGATGTTCATCTTCTTACCGTGGTAGTGACGAGAGAATCTATTGACGTTAAACAGCTGGTCATTCGGCGAAAGCCCTATCTTTTTTGCTTCGCCGAGAAGTCTGGAGGGGGGAGTCAGGCCCTCCATAATGGGTACTGAAAACTCTCGATGCGTTTTTTCTGTTTCACCACGGATCAGGATTATTTGGTTGTCCCAGTCAATGTCCTTGTAGCGCAGGCAACTCAGCTTCCTGTTGGACGCCGTCCTCGTTGCCGGGTGATGATCAAATTTCAGGCTTGCGGCTTGGTCGTGCTCTACACCGTGCTGACCTTTCTGCGTACGGATGGTCATCCTGAGACTGACGATTCCGCTTCCGTCACTGGCCTGGCTCCGGCCATGAATCCAGCTACCTGTATCACAAGGCGCGCAAGACAATTATTCCGCTGACCGTCGTCCCCTGAACGGTGTACCTGGCCATCCCAATCAGCATCAGCCTACTGCTGTCATGCGCGGTGCTATTGGGCGTATCCGTATACATCACCGTCTCAAGTTTCAAAAAATATTTTTAAGGAAATATTTGCTTGATCCGATTAGGAAAAAATTCCTACTTCTGATGAGTACTGATTTCGGCGGCCTCTTACCCAGTTATGTATTAAGATAGCGGCTATTTCAAATACGCTGGGAAACTCTAGTGCCAGGATCCAACTTACAGCAACCCTCAATACGCCTTCGGGTACATGATTTCATCGCCGGCCGCTGGCTAGTACTCGGTTATCTGGTTTTACTTACTGGTTTGTTCTGGGTCGATAACGGCAGCCTCTATAAAAAACTCTATTACGTGCTGTTTGCGGCCCCAGCATTGCTGGGACTCATACTGAAGCCAGATCAGATAAGCGCTTTTCTGCGCGAGCCCGTGATACTCAGTTTTTTGGCATTAGCTGCCTGGGCGCTTATTAGTATGAGCTGGACGCGGGCCGATGGCGACGTCACCAGCCTGGTCAAACGACCTCTTTATGTATTCATGCTTTTGGCGGGCTGCGCCCTGATAGCGCTCAAGAGCGAAACCTTATTGCTGAAAACGCTACGCCTCGGTGCCGGTCTGGGCGCCCTGGCAGGGCTCATCAATGTCGCTTTGTTCCTACAGAATGGCACTCTTGGAGAAAGGCTGATTGGCACTGGAGCCTTACGCAATCCACTGCTTACATCTCACGTGTTGGGTTTTTTATGCACCTACTGGATTGCATCATGGTTATCGCGTAATGAGCGCCACGACTGGCTTCCAATACTCATGGTAGTACCGCTATTTGCAGCACTGCTTGCCACTGGCTCGAGAACACCATTGATGGGCATAACACTAACAAGTGTCTGGATGCTAGTTATGAGTAGAAAACGCACTACAATTCTGATCGGCACTTTGCTGATAGCAGCAGGCGCTGTATATCTGACCTTTCCGGAAGTACTGTTGAACCGTGGCACTTCTTATCGGCCTGAATTGTGGATCGATGCGTTACGCCAGGCAGGCCAACACCTTTGGTTTGGCGCAGGCTATGAGAGCCAGTTCATATTCAACATTCCAGGAGTCGGCTACCCACTGCATGACCCCCATAATATCGAACTTGCCGTCCTTCTTGAACTGGGGCTGGTCGGCCTCTGTTTATGGAGCCTGATGTATATATTTGCGCTTCTTCGCTGCTTGCGCCTACGTGCACAGCCGCACTTTCAGATCGCTTCAGCACTGTTGGTTTACGGGCTGTTCGCAGGGCTGACCGAGGGGGGGAGTTTTCTCTCGCGCCCTAATGAAAGCTGGTTCCTGATCTGGATACCGCTGGCTCTACTATGCGCTCTTTCCATTCGGTATAGGCAGTCACAAACATGAAGCGTATCGACCCTATACAGCGGGCAGACTGCTCAAGGATGCCAAACTGGGTATAAGGTGGTCGCGGTAGGGATGGCAGTTACCCGCCACCCCTACCGCGACCAAACATCGTCGCACTTGCAGTGCAGCAAAGCACTCAAATGCAGATGTCAGGCTGCCCGCGTGAAACAGTAGCGCCAGAGCCCCTTGAGCGTCTTGAGATTGCGCGACCGCCAAGGGATTTGAGTCAGCAATTCACTTGCCAACGCTCTATCCTCGCTGGCGACTTTGGCAAACATCGCATTCAGATAGCGCAACCGAGTGGCTTCATAACCCGGATGATCCTCAAAACGTTTGTAGATTTCGAGTTCGGTTTCAATCATCAACCGGCGATTCTTGTAAGTATTGTTTCCGTGCACGCGATACAGGGCAAGCGACTCTTCCAGTATGTCGATGAAGTATCCGGCATGAGCGATGCGAAGCTCTACGTAATAATCCTCGATGCGAATGGATGGATCGAAACCACCAACCTTCTCGAGCGCCTCGCGACGAAACAGCAAGGTCGGGGCGGGCGGCCCAGGCTTGCGGTCCATGAACAGGTCATCGAAATCAAGCCGCCGAGCAGGGCGATAGCGCTGCTTCTTGTCAGGTAACAGCTTACTTTCGCCATCGATCAGGACGATACCACCAGCACAGATGCCGGTTTCAGGATGCTGCTCCATGAATGCAATCTGCAACGACAGACGTTCAGGGAGCATAAGATCATCCGACCCCAGCGGAGCGATATAGAGGCCTGCACTGCGGGCGATCATCTCGTTGAGCGTGGTACAGAGCCCCTTGTTCGCCTGCGGTAGGAAATGGAACCCAAGCTCCTCCTGCAGCCGCCGTATCACTGCAACGCTGTCGTCACGCGAACCATCATCGACCACCAACAGCTCGATGTTAGGGTAGTCTTGGGCATAGACGCTTCGGATGCTGGCTTCGATGAAGTCAGCATGGTTGTAGGAGGAAATCAGTACCGAAACCAGCGGCAAGCCGCTTTTAACCTCTGTCATTTAGACGCCTTTTCAACCGGCAGATCACCTTCAAGGAGTGCACGGTACTTGTTACGAAAACTCTCGATATCGTGCTCACGCCGCAGGTATTGGTAGGCACGCTCTCCATCTTCGGCGCGCCGGGCATCGCTGTCAGCGAGACAAGCACGCAGTTGTTCGGTCAACGCGGGCACATCGCCCGGCGCGAACGAGCGCCCTCCCGCCCCCTTCAGCAAGGGACGCATCGCTGGAATGTCAGATCCGAGCACTGGCAAACGACCACACATACCCTCCAGCAACGCAAGGCCCAGGCCCTCCTGCAGCGAGGGCATAGCGAAAACGTCAAAGGCCTTCACATAACGCATGGCATCTGGTCGAGTACCACAGAGATGTACACGCTCTTGCAAACCTAACTCGGCAATCAGTGCCACCAAGTTGTCAGCTTCGCGGCCGCCACCAATGATTGACAGATTTACGTTTGGGTACTCGTCACTCAAGGCAGCGAATGAACGGATGAGGTACACATGCCCTTTGACAGGTACCAGCCGACCTATCGCTCCGATGATCAGCGCGTCGGATGGCAGCCCCAACGCTTGCCGTGCCTGCCCCCGTGGCAGTTGCAGAGATTCAGCCAGATCGATATCCAGGGCATTGGTTATCGAGACCGTATTGGATTTGGTAAAACCACAGCGCAGGGCAATCAGATAATCGGCTACAGCCGGTGAAACGCCGACGAAGCGCCAGCGCTCGTCGATTGCGCGCACGGCCTGCCAGCGCCGGTAGAAGCGGTCGTACTCACCAAAGCCGTGAGACACACCGATGCAGCGCGGGATGTGCAACGTTTTGTTGAGGTGCATGAACAGGTTAACGGTCTTGAAGCGGTGCAGCAGCACCACATCGAAGCTCTCTTCTCGGCAGAACGCCAGCAAGCGCCTGCGCACCTTGAGGCGTAAACCTCCCATGTCCCTTTTGGTGAATTCAAAGAACACCTGGCGTCGGCCGCAATGCTGAGTATCTTGCGCCGGTCGTCCTTCGAGATACGCGTTGACCACGTCGAAGCGTTCGGCTGGCAACCCTTGCAGAATCTGCTCACCCAGATCGGAGTTAGTATCCGCAGCGTTATAGTGAGTCTGCAGTTGCAAGATTTTCAGAACCTTAGGCATAACGTCGGCCCATCCTGAGACGAAGCGCCTTTCTTGCGTAGGATAATTTGTATGGCACGTGCCAATCACTTCTCACGGTTATGCAGTAGAACTGCTTGAGGTCTCTGGCCAGATAGGTACAGCGAAACAACAATGAAAGGCACAGCTCACGCAGCTCCTGCAGTGCCGCGGGCAATGCGCTTAGGCGAATACATGGCATCATGTGTAACCTCAGCCATCAGAACTCCTAGATAACCCAAATATCCTTCATGATCGCCTGGACATGCGAAAAGAATACTCTCATACCGTAGCTGAACGTTCTAGCGCTTCGCGTAGTAGCGCTGTCATTTTTCCACGTAGCATCCTGAAAGCCTGAGCCCAGCTCTGATCCAGTACCCCACCTCACTGTACTCACTTGCCGACTTGCCCTGACAGGTTCGATCGCACTTTTAGGATGCGGCCTGGAGGGCTACCTGACCCCAAGCCGGCGGGAGGATTCCCTTGCAGGGTGACGCGCTGGCAGGGGAAACCGATGGACCAGCCATTGTCACTCGGGTAGTGAGTGGATACTTCAATTACTACGCGGTACCAGGAAACTTGAAGCTACTGAGTGGCTTCAGGAAAGCCGTTTGCCGATATTGGCGCCAGGCTCTCCTACAATGTAACCAGCGGAATCGGCTGCAATAGTCTCGCTTCGGGTTGCTCACAAATCACTACAGACCCAGCCGAAAGAATGCACAGCCATACCCTGAGGATCGCTTCGCGTCACGTACCCGAGGCTGGGGCCGTATGCGTAGTTCCGCACGTACGGATCTGTGCGGCTGGGGGCGAGATCCTAGGTATCTACACATCTCTGATGTGCTGGTATTTGGGGTTGTGCTCTTGCAGCGCCATCCCTTCTGGGTCTTTAAAAAGCAGCCAAATACCGCCAGCGGTGGTCAGGTAAACCCTGACCCAAGGTTGCCAAAAGACCCAAGGTGGGAGCAGTCTCGCTCTGCGAGGCTGCGATGGCGGCGGCACTGCCAGCCTTTATGTCGTCTGACACACCGCTATCGCAGCCTCGCAGAGCGAGACTGCTCCCACAACGGGGCGCGCATGCTTATAAGGTCGCCTCGCTTTTTTTGACCTTGGGCGCCCCACCCGGGACTGTATTGTCAGTGGAGCTTGAGCCGCGGCTCGGTGCCCCGGCCGATCTTGCTGCCCAGCATCAGCATCATCGTGCGGAAGAACCCGTACAGCGCCATCTGGTGCATGCGGTACAGCGACACATAGAACATCCGCGCCAGCCAACCTTCGAGCATCACACTGCCGGTCAGGTTGCCCATCAAGTTACCCACAGCCGAAAAACGTGAGAGCGAGATCAGGGAACCGTAATCGGTGTACTTGTAGCTGGGCAGTGCCTTGCCTTCGATGCGCAACTTCAGGGACTTGGCCAGCAGCGACGCCTGCTGGTGCGCCGCTTGCGCCCGTGGCGGAACATTGCGGTCGGTGCCGGGTTGCGGGCAGGCTGCGCAGTCACCGAAGGCGAAGATATTCTCGTCACGGGTGGTCTGCAGCGTTGGCAGCACCTGCAGTTGGTTGATGCGGTTGGTCTCCAGGCCGTCGATATCCTTGAGAAAGCCCGGTGCGCGAATCCCCGCAGCCCACACCTTGAGGCTGGCGGGAATCACCTGGCCACTGCTGGTAATCAGGCTCTCGGCGGTGACTTCGCTCACGGCCGAGTTGGTCATGACTGTCACCCCGAGCTTTTCCAGGGTTTTATGCACAGGCCCGCTGATCCGCTCTGGCAGGGCCGGCAAGACCCGGGGCCCGGCTTCGATCAGGGTGATGTGCATGTTTTCCGGCTTGATCCGGTCCAGGCCATAGGCCGCCAGTTCGTGGGCGGCATTGTGCAGTTCGGCGGCCAGTTCGACTCCGGTGGCGCCGGCGCCAACGATTGCCACGCTGATCTGTTCCACCACATCGGTTTGCCCGGCGTGGGCGCGCAGGTAGTGGTTGAGCAATTGCTGGTGGAAACGTTCGGCCTGCTTGCGGGTATCGAGGAACAGGCAGTGCTGTGCCGCGCCTTCAGTGCCGAAGTCATTGGTGGTGCTACCGACGGCAATCACCAGGGTGTCATAGCTCAGCACGCGCGCGGGCACCAGCTCGCGGCCTTCTTCATCAAGGGTCGCGGCCAGCTGGATCTTCTTCTGTTCACGATCAAGCCCGCTCATGCGCCCCAGCTGGAACTCGAAGTGGTTCCATTTGGCCTGGGCAACATAATTGAGTTCGTCTTCAGAGGAGTTCAGCGAACCGGCGGCCACCTCATGCAACAGGGGCTTCCAGATGTGGGTCAGGTTGGTGTCTACCAGTGTGACACTGGCGCTGCCGCGCTTGCCCAGGGTCTTACCCAGACGGGTAGCCAACTCCAGGCCGCCGGCGCCGCCGCCGACGATAATAATACGATGGGTCATGGGGGTATCTCGCAAGGCTAAAAGAAATCGGTGCGGTTACCCGAGCGAGCGCCAGGCAGCTCATAGCGTCAGGTAACTCAAAAGGCGGCTCAGAAAGCCCAGGGCAATCACCACAACCAGTACCACCCCAAGGAGCAGCCACGGCCGGAAAGGCTTGCGCTCAACCTGGTGCTGGGACAGTTGCAGGTACTCTTCGACATGTTGTTGGTCGTCAGGGTTCAGGCGGCTGGTCATAAAGGCCTCGTCAGGTAGACGTTGCTGAGGGGGATCACGTTACAGGCTGATACCCACGTCGAACACTATGCTGCGCCCCAGGTTGTTGCGCAAGAAATCCGGTGCGTCCGGGTGGGCGAATAACACCCGCGCAAAGGTCGGGCCGACCAATGACAGCGAGCGCCAGCCCTGGCGCAGGTATTCGGTGGGCGGTGGGAAATGGCTGTTGAGGTCCAGCACTTCGCGCTTGAGGCTGGCAAAGGCGATGATATCCAGCTCCCCCAGGTCCATGCCGCGCTCTTTGTAGTTATGGGCCTTCTTGCGCAAGGTCGGCGCCAGGCGCAGGAGGAATTCATGGGCGGGAATGCGCCTGGGCTTGGCCTCGCGCCGTACCAGTTGGCTCAGGGAAAAAGCACTGCGCCGGCGCAGCAGTTCGTCGCGCCATTCGTCATTCAGGCGGCGGCCTTCGTCGAGGACAAAAAACACCTCGAAACTGGCATCGCGAAACAGCACGTCCGGCGGTTCTTGACCGGCGGCATGAAACTCTTCGGCACGGTAGGGCACATTCAGGCCTTGCAGCAGGCGCTGGCAGACCCAACGCTCACGCTCCCATTTGCGGGCATTGGACAGGAACGCGTTGGCTTGTTCGGCCGCTATGGTGAGCAGGCGCAAATAATCTGAGTCATCCATGCTTGCAGCTTAGCGTTCAAATGATGACCGCAGGAAGTCCCGTGTGAAAAGGCCCGGTGTAGACTGGCGCTTCAGTTGACGGTTTACACAAGGAGTTCGCGGTGAAGTTTTGGGTTGCGGTGTTACTGAGCTTTTTGCCCCTTTGGGCCCAAGCGGTTGAGCTGGGGGAGCGGCTGGCGCCGTGGACCCTGCTCGACCAGTTCGACCAGGCCTATACCCTGGATAACCAGGCGCAGGTCCTGCTGGTAGCGCGCAGCATGGACGCCGCCAAGCAGGTGGATGCGGCCTTGCAGGGCCGGCCCAAGGGGTATCTGGAGGCACGCCATGTGGTGTTTGTCGCCGATATCCAGCGCATGCCAAGGCTGATTGCCAAGCTCTTCGCCGTCCCGGCGATGCAGGCCTATAACTACCGGGTGATGCTCGACCGTGATGCGCGGATCGCTGCGCGTTATCCGGCGCCTGTGGATAAAGTGCTGTGGTTGCAGCTGGAGGACGGCAAGCTGGTCGCGCGCCATGAGTACGCCTCTGCCGCCGAACTGCGCCAGGCCCTGGAGCAGGTACAGCCGTGATCAGTGCCGCCATGCTGGCGCCGCAAACCCTGTGGCTGGGCTGGCTGCTGTATGCACCGGTGATTGTCTGGGCGATCCTGCGCTCGTCCTGGGTCGAACTGTTTGCCGACCGGCGGCGCCAGCATCTGTTGTTTGGCACGGTGTTCGCGCTGTTTATGTTGTGGCTGGTGCGTCGGGACTTCGATAGCGGGGTGTCCTACCACTTTATCGGCATGACCGCCGTGACCCTGCTGCTCGACTGGCCCCTGGCAATTGTCGGTGGGCTGGTGGCGCAATTGGGCCTGGTGCTGCTCGGGCGCCAGGACTTGGCGGCGGTCGGGGTCAATGGCGCGCTGCTGGTCCTGCTGCCGGTACTGGTGACCGAGACGTGCGCGCTGCTGGTGGAGCGGGCGCAGCCGCGCAATCCCTTTGTGTATATCTTCTGTTCCGGTTTTTTTGCCGCCGCCTTGTCGGCGTTGCTGTGCCTGTTGGCCGGCCTGGGCCTGCTGTGGCTGGACGGCCGCTTCGCCATGCCCGAGTGGATCGAGGATTTTATCGGTTACCTGTGGCTGATCATCTTTCCCGAAGCCTTTATCAACGGCATGGTGATCAGTGCCTTGGTGGTGTTTTGCCCGGAGTGGCTGGAGACGTTCAACCGTACGCGCTACCTCTCGGCGCCCTGGAAAGATGACAATTCACGCCCTTGATCCAAATCAAAGGCGGGACGCAAAAGTGGTCGCATGCTCTGCGAAACTTCCAGGAGCACGATCATGAGTGTGTACGAGTGGGCACGGCAGGAGTTGCGCAGAAGCCAGGATGCGGCACAGGAAATCGGTTTTGACCCGGGCTTGAGCCTGCGCGCCTTGCTCAGTGCGGTGGTGCAGCAGAGCAAGGGCGTACGCAGTGCCGAAGACCTGGCCGACGAGTTGCTGTTTCTTGCAGAAAACCTCGACGACCAGCAGGACTACGGCTTTATGCGACCTTAGTGGGCCCGAGGTGGCAGGTCTTCGGAGAACAGTTCGTCTTCAGCGTCCGGGCTGACCGGAATCTTGTGTTCCTCCGCGGCCCAGGCGCCCAGATCGATCAGTTTGCAGCGATCCGAGCAGAATGGCCGGTTGAGGTTGGTCGCTTTCCATTCCACGGGTGCACCGCAGGTTGGGCATTCGACGGTCAAGGGTTGGCTCATGTTCGGCCTCCACGCAAAGTAAGGTAAAAGTGGTGCAGTCGCTCGACCTCGGCCTGTAGCCAGGCCAGGTCCTGGTCATTGACCAGTACATCGTCGGCATGGCGCAAGCGCTCTTCCCGGGAGGCCTGGGCCTTGAGAATCGCCTGCACCTGTTCTTCGCTGATGCCATCGCGCAGCAGGGTACGCTGAATCTGCGTTGCTTGCGGCACATCGATCACCAGGATGCGCTGGGTCATGGCGGACTGGCCCGACTCGATCAGCAACGGCGATACCAGGATCGCATAGGGCGAGCGGGCGCGGGCCAAGTGGTTGCGGATCTCGTCGGCAATCAGCGGGTGCAGCAGGGCCTCCAGCCACCGGCGTTCTTGCGGTGCCTGGAAAATGCGCTGGCGCAAGGCCGCGCGATCCAACTGGCCATCGGGCAGCAGGATCGCGCCGCCGAAGTGCTCGGCAATCTTGGCCAGCGCCGGGCGGCCGGGCTCCACCACCCAACGTGAGGCGTGGTCGGCGTCGATCAGGTCCACGCCAAGGTCGATAAAGTGCTGGGCCGCAGCGCTTTTGCCGCTGCCGATGCCGCCCGTCAGGCCAAGAATCCAGGGTGTTGCGACAGAAGTGGTCATCTGAAACCGACAGACTGCAAATAGAAGTCGGTTATTTGACCACCCCAGAGCAATGCAATCCAGCCGGCAATTGCCAGATAGGGACCAAAAGGCAGGGGCGTCGACGTCTGCGCATGACGCAGGCGCAACACAATCACCCCGGCTATCGCGCCTACCAGCGAGGCCAGCAGCAGCGTCAGTGGCAGGATCTGCCAACCGCCCCAGGCGCCGAGCATGGCCAAGAGCTTGAAGTCGCCATAGCCCATGCCGTCCTTGCCTGTGCATAACTTGAACAGCCAGAACACCGACCACAGGCTCAGGTAACCAACGACCGCGCCCAGCAGAGCATCGGGCAAGGTTACGTACAGTTCAAAATAATTGAGGATCAGCCCCAGCCACAGCAGTGGCAGCACCAGCACATCCGGCAGCAGTTGGTGATCGGCGTCGATCAGGCTCATGGCCAGCAGGCCCCAGCTCAAGAACAGCACCCCGGCGGCCGGCCAGCCGAAGCCGTAGTGCCAGGCAATAAAGGCCGAGAGCAGCCCGCAGGCCAGTTCGACAAGCGGGTAGCGTGGGCTGATGGAGCCGTGGCACCGTGCGCAGCGCCCCCTGAGCAGCAGGTAGCTGAGCACCGGGATATTTTCCCAGGGGCGAATCGGCTGCGAGCAGTGTGGGCAGCAGGAGTTGGGGTGCAGCAGGTTATAGGTCGGGCCGCTGGGTTCGGGGGGCAGGCCGAGTATTTCATGGGCCTGGGCGCGCCAGTCCCGTTCGAGCATGGTTGGCAGGCGCCACACCAGCACGTTGAGGAAGCTGCCGACGATCAGCCCCAGTACCAGGGAAGCCCAGACGAACAGCCAGGGATGAAGGATCAGGAGTTGGCCAAGGGTCATGTTCAAAACGCCGTGCCAAGCTGGAAGATCGGCAGGTACATGGCGATCACCAGCGCCCCGACAATGCTGCCCAGCACCACCATGATCAGCGGCTCCATCAGGCTGGTCAGGTTGTCCACCAGATGGTCGACGTCCGTTTCATAATGGTCAGCGACCTTCTCCAGCATGCTGTCCAGCGCGCCCGACTCTTCGCCGATGGCCGTCATCTGGACCGCCATGCCTGGGAACAGGCCACTGGCGCTCATGGTTCGATTCAATTGCATGCCTATTGCCACGTCCTGGCGCATCCGCGTGATTGCTCGTGTGAAGCGCTCGTTGCCGGCGGCGCCGGCCACTGAGTCCAGTGCCTGTGCCAGCGGTACGCCGGCGGCAAAGGTGGTGGCAAGTGTACGGGCGTAGCGGGCGACTGCGGTTTTTTTCAGCAGTGTGCCTGCCAACGGCAGTTTCAACAAACCAGCATCCAGCCACAGGCGAAAACTGCTATGTCGACGGTAGCCATGGCGTATCCCCCAGGCAGTCGCGGCCAGGGCCAGCAACAGCATCCACCAGGCGCCCTGCATGAATTCGGACAGCATGATAACCAGCAGGGTAAAGCGCGGCAGCGGTGTGTCGATGCCGGCGAACAGGCTTTCAAATTGAGGCACGACGTGGATCAGCAAGATGCTGCTGACCAGCGTAGCCACGAGCAGGACCACCAGCGGATAGGTCATGGCCTTTTTGATCCGCGCCTTGAGGCGTTGGCTCTTCTCCAGGTGGGTGGCGACCCGCTCCAGCAGGGTTTCCAGGGTGCCGGCCTGTTCGCCGGCCGCGATCAGGCTGCAATACAGGGGGTTGAAGCACTGCGGCTGTTTCAAGAGGGCGCCGCTCAGGCTGTTGCCGGCGGCAATCTCCTGCTTCAATCCCTGGATCATTGTGCGCATGGCCCGGCTGTCAAAGCCTTCGCCAATCATATCGAAGGCTTGCAGCAGGGGGATTCCCGCCTTCAGCAGGGTCGCCAGTTGACGGGTGAACAGCGCAATATCGGCTGGGGTGATGGGGTCGCGCAGGCCGGCAAGCAGGCTGGAGCGCATTTGCACCCGCACCGGGTTGATACCTTGTCGGCGCAATTGGGCCTTGATCACGGCCGGGCTATGGCCACGGGTTTCGCCGGACACCTTGCGGCCATTGCGCAGCGTGCCTTCCCAGGCGTAGGTGGCGGTGGGGTTCACGGTGACATCCTTCATCGGGTGCGACAGCTCATCGGCAAGTGACGATTGACAGCTTAGCCAGGCCTCTGTGTCTGTCAGGCTATTGGGCAGGGGAAAAATGTCAGATTGTGCGTCTTATGAGGGCCTGGCCCGGCGTGGATGAGTACACTGGCGCGGTTGTTGAGGGCAGGGCGCAGGATGTGCCTTGCGATGGGGTTTTATTCTGGAGAGTGAGTGTGATGCGTCAGAACGGCTTTACTTTGATCGAGTTGTTGATCGTCGTGGCGATCATTGGCATCTTGGCCACCATTGGCCTGCCCATGTATACCAAGCACCAGGCCAAGGCCAAGTTCACGGCGGGGTTGGCGGAAATCTCGGCGTTGAAGGCAGGCTTTGAAGACACCTTCAACCAGGGCACGGTGCCCACGCTGGCGCTGATCGGCGGCACCAGCCCGACCGCCAACTGCGTGATCAGCGTGGCGGGTGATGTGGCTGCGGGGACGGGCTCGATCGCCTGCGAGATCCTCGATGCGCCTGCTCCGATCCAGGGCAAGCTCATTACCCTGGCACGCAGTGCCCGTGACGGTTGGACGTGCACCACCAATGCTGACGAGCAGTATGTGGCCAAGGGTTGCGCTGCTGGCAACTGAGCCCCGGCCGCCCACATCAGTGACGGGAGCCCGGCATGACGGGCCCCCAAGTACAGGTTGCCCATGACGTTATCCGTGCAACAACGAGGCAGCGTGTTCCTGGTGGTGGCGCTGAGCCTTTTGCTACTGGGCATCACCCTGTCCTTCAGTGGGCATGACTGGCAGCGTGTGATGCAGGTCGGCGTCGGCGTGTGTGCGTTGCTCTATGGCCTGGCGACTCCCGCCGGGCGGCTGGTCGACAAGCCCACCGCTATCGGCCTGGCACTGGTGTTTGGCCTGGGCCTGGTCTCTGCGTGGTGGGCCCACCAGCCACTCTGGGCGTTGATCGAGTGGGCGCTGATGATCACCTGCGGGGTGATTGTCGCGGCTTTTGCCCGGTTGCGGCGCAATGGCGATCAAACCCTGGATCAGGTGTTGATCCTGTTTGTGTTGCTGCTGTGCCTGATCAAGGTCCTGCAATATGGGTACGCAGGCGTGCTGGCGTTTACCAGTGGCGAGCCGACACTGGACACCGACCTGCTGCTTTCCGGGTTCTCCAACAAGCGCTTCTACGGCCAGTTCCAGACCTTTACCTTGCCCTTGCTGGCGTTGCCGCTGCTGCTCGCGAGTACCTCGCGGTTGGCGCGTGGGCTGGTGTTCGCCCTGTTGTGTGCCTGGTGGTTGATTGCAATCAGTGGCGGTACCCGTGGCACCTGGCTGGGCATCGGCGTTGCGGCAATCGTCCTGGCTTGCCTGGGGGCGGCGGGGCGTCGCTGGTTGATCTGGCAGTTGGCTGCACTGTGCGGCGGGCTGTTCTTGTATTGGTTGTTGTTCACGGTCCTGGCGCGTTACCTGGGGCTGGAAATTGCCAGCCTTTCCAATGACCGGCTCACCACCAGCCTTTCCGGTCGTGAAGTGATCTGGTGGCAAGCCTGGGAGATGATCCGCGAACGGCCATGGCTCGGTTTCGGGCCGATGCACTTTGCTGATATCCCCAATCCGATTGCCGCCCACCCGCACCAGGCAATCCTGCAGTGGGCCAGCGAATGGGGCGTGCCCTCGGCCTTGTGTGTGGCGCTGCTGGCGCTGCGCGGCGGTTGGGCCACGTTGATGGTCATTTATCGGCAAGGGGCGGTAGGGTCAGCGCAAGACCTGCTGCGCCTGTGCCTGTTTGCCGCGCTGCTGGGCGCAACGCTGCAGGCCATGGTCGATGGGGTGATTGTGATGCCCTATTCGCAACTCTGGTTGGCGCTGGTGGTGGGCTGGTTGATGGCATTGCATCCGTGGCGCACGCCGGCTATCGAGCCGATACCGCTGTTGTACCGGGCCTGGCAGGCGTCGGCGGTGTTCTCGGTGGCGTTGCTGGTATTGGTCGTGTTCCGCGACCTGCCAGGCGCCACCGAGCGCAGCCAACACTACATCGATATTGCCAAAGGCCATCTGCAGCCACGCTTCTGGGTCCAGGGCGTCATTGCGCCGCACATCCGGTAAGTTGCCGGGCGCCCAATGCAGTGCTAGCTTTAGCCCACCGCCCGTGTAGCTCAGTTGGTAGAGCAGCGCACTCGTAACGCGAAGGTCGCAGGTTCGATTCCTGTCTCGGGCAAAAAGGCACCACAGTTTTCAGATGATCCCAGAATGGTTCTGAAGGCCAGATGAACCGGTATTCATGCCCGTTCTTTTGTATCTGCGCAACCTTGATGACCCAGATGCATCCCCATTCCTCGATCTTAAGAGAACGACATGACCACGACAGCAATGACCCAGGAAGTGCGGCACGCAGCAGCCCTCAAGCAGTACCTCGAGGAGTCGCCGCAGCTTAAGGAAGAGATCAAGGACCTGAGCGCTGATGACCAGCGCGACCAGATCCAGTGGGCATTCGAGGACGAGGCCGAGAGCCAGGGCTTCCAGCCTTGGGAACTGACCCTCAAGTACACGTCCACACCGGAAGAGTTCGAGACGGCACGCCTGGCCCTACACAAAGAGGCGGCCGAGGTGTTGGGTGTCGAGTGGGAAGAGTACTGCGAGATGAATGATTTGGTGGTCTAAAAGCAGTGGCAGGTTTCAAGCCGCAAGTGTCGCCAGGCGCGCTTGCAGCTTGAGGCGTGCAGCGACTCAGAGACTGAGCCGCATCGACAAATCCACCGCCTTCACATCCTTGGTCATCGCCCCGATGGAGATGTAGTCCACACCGGTCTCGGCAATGGGCAGCAAGGTGCTTTCATTGATCCCGCCACTGGCTTCCAGCTTGGCCTTGCCGCCGTTCAAGCGTACGGCTTCGCGCATGTCGTCCAGGCTCAACTCATCCAGCATGATGATATCGGCGCCTGCCGCCAGGGCTTCGCGTAACTCTTGCAGGCTTTCCACTTCAACTTCCACCGGCTTGCCTGGGGCGATCTTGTGGGCGGCAATAATGGCCTGGGCAATGCCACCGCAGGCGGCGATATGGTTTTCCTTGATCAGGAACGCGTCATACAGGCCGATGCGGTGGTTGTGGCAACCGCCGCAGGTCACCGCGTATTTTTGCGCCAGGCGCAGGCCCGGCAGGGTCTTGCGGGTATCCAGCAGCTTGACCTGGGTGGTGGCGACAAAGTCCGCCAGGTACTGCGCGCGCGTGGCCACGCCCGACAACAACTGCAAAAAATTCAGCGCACTGCGTTCCCCCGTCAGCAATGAGCGGGCGGGGCCTTCGAGGTGGAACAGCGCCTGGTTGGGGCTGACGCGTTCACCGTCGCGTACCTGCCAATGCACGGCAACCCGTGGGTCCAACTGGCGGAACACGGCATCGACCCAGGCGGTGCCGCTGATGACGGCGGTATCACGGGTGATGATCGTGGCCTTGGCCAGCCGTTCGGCCGGGATCAATTGCGCGGTGATATCGCCGCTGCCGATGTCTTCCAGCAGTGCGCGGCGCACGTTGGCTTCGATTTCGGCGGTGAGGTCGGCGAGGCGTAGATTCGGCATAGCGGGCTCCACATACAAAGTGCCTCGATTATAGGGGCATGGCAGCGCCGAACCCAAGGTATGCCGCCATAACCTGCCTGATTACAAAGCGCCTACAGAGTTTGCTGGCGCTAGAGGGGCTATTTGCAAGATAATCTCGCGCCTTGCAATTGGCGTCATAGCTTTGACGTCTCGGTGATCTACAGATAATCGCAGTCCCCGCCAGTATTCCATCGGCGGTTGCTGCGAGCGTTCACAAAACCGAACCCGTCGTTCCAGGAGGCCAGCATGCACAATGACGCAAAGGTGGTGCCGATCAATAAGATCGCCGCACAAGCGATGCCGTCGCCGCTCGCCCGCCTGCCCGTGATCGTGCTCCAGGTGCGGGACAAGGCCACGCAGCAGCTCGACCGGGGTTTGCAGGAGCTGTTCGATAACGCCGACGACACCCTGTTTGAAATGGCCGATAAGGCCCGCAACAGTGCCGACCACAATATTTTCTTTGAAGCCATGCGCGACCTGCGCCTCAAGCGCAAGAACTTCGAGCGTGTGTTCATGGAGCAGCTCTTTGCCGCGTTCGCCAACCTGGGGCAGGCGGGGCAGGGTGAGTTGCTGTTGCCGACGGTCTCCTACGACGCAGCGCCGGGTGTGTCGGCCGACGACCTGGAAAAAGCCGTGGCCCTGGAGGCCATGCTCGACAAGGTCATGCACCGTGACGGCCTGGCCCTGGGGCAATTGACCGCCCGTCTGGGCGCGTTGTTGGGCAAGCGCCTGGATGACCGGGAAAACCCCCTGGGCCCGGCGATGCTCTGCGAGTTCTTCCTGCGGGCCGGGCGCAGCCTGGGGGTGGAGATCCGGGTCAAGCTGATCATTTTGAAACTGTTTGAAAAGTACGTCCTCAGCGATGCCGACCTGCTGTACGGCGAGGCCAACCAGTTGCTGGTCGCCACCGGCGTGCTGCCTGAACTCAAGGCCGTACCGTCACGGCGGGCCGGCGAGCGCGCCAGCCGGACCCGTCCGCCCGTCGAGGCGGCCCCGGCGGCCGGCCAGGCCGACGAGGCCGAGCAACAAGTCTTCGCCGCCCTGCAAGAACTGCTGCTGACGGTACGCGGCAGCGTGGCCCCGACCCTGGAGGCCAGCGCCCAGGCCCAGCCCATTTCGACCCGCGACCTACTGCGCCTGTTGTCCCATCTGCAGCAATATGTGCCGGAGCCGGCGGTCGAGGACGATTTTGACCTGCGCCGCCAATTGGAAGAACTGCTCACCCGGGTCAGCGTCAAGAGTGGCAAGTCGCGGGTAGTGGAAGAGGCCGACGAGGATGTGATCAACCTGATCGCCATGTTGTTCGAGTTTATCCTCGACGACCGCACCTTGCCTGAGTCCCTCAAGGTGCTGATTGCGCGCCTGCAGATTCCCATGTTGAAAGTGGCCGTGCTGGACAAGAGTTTTTTCAGCCGTGGCAGCCATCCGGCGCGGCGCCTGCTCAATGAAATCGGGACCGCCGCCATGGGGTGGGGCAAGCGTGACGACTATCAGCGCGACAGCCTGTACGTGCGCATCGAGCAGGTGGTGCAGCGCCTGTTGAACGATTTTGTCGATGACCCGGCGATCTTTTCCGTGCTCCTGCACGAGTTCACCGCCTTTACCCAGGACGAGCGCCGCCGCAGTGAGCTGCTGGAACAGCGTACCCGCGACGCCGAGGAAGGGCGCGCCCGCACCGAGCAGGCCCGGCAGCGGGTCGCCGATGCGGTCAACCAGCGTTTGTTGGGCAAGGTCTTGCCGCATGTCGTGGTGCAGTTCCTGCAACAGGCCTGGAGCCAGGTCCTGTTGCTCGAATGCCTCAAGCACGGGCAGCACTCGCCGCAATGGCAGGCGCGGTTGCGGGCCATGGACGAATTGATCTGGAGTGTCGGCCTGAGTGAGGACACCGAGGCCGGCCGTCGTTTGCTGGAGCAATTGCCCGCATTGCTCAAGGCCCTGCGTGATGGGCTGAGCGAGGCGGCGTTTGATTCCTTTGTCACCCGCGAGTTTTTTATCCAGTTACAGGCCTTGCATACCCAGGCGTTCCAGGGGGCGACGCTGCCCAGCGTGGCGCTGGTCGAGGTGCGCGAGGACTCGAGCGCGGCGCTGCCGTGCGAGACGGTCAGCCTGGCGGAGGATGATCCCGACCTGCTCAAGGTCCGCCAATTGCGCATCGGCAGTTGGGTGGAGTTTCGCGAAGATGAGGAAAACACCCTGCGCTGCAAGCTGACGGCGATTATCGCGCCGGCCAACAGCTATATATTTGTCAATCGTACCGGCCTCAAGGTGCTGGAGAAAACCTGCACCGAGCTGGCCCTGGAGTTCAAGCGTGGCGCGGTCCGCACCCTGGATGATGCCTTGTTGTTCGACCGTGCGCTGGCGTCGGTGATTGGCAGCCTGCGCCAACTCAATCGTGCCAAGTGATCGCAACCACCCGGCGGATCACGGCATACTGAGCGCTCTCAAGTCTTGCGCAAGGAACCTGTATGCAGTTGGACCCCACCAGCGGTTGGTGCCAGGGCATTGCCCATTGCCCATCGCCCAACTTCAATGAACGCCCGGGCGGCGAGATTTCCCTGTTGGTGGTGCATAACATCAGCTTGCCACCGGCCCAGTTCGCCACAGGCAAAGTGCAGGCATTTTTCCAGAATCGCCTGGATGTCACGGAACATCCCTACTTTGAAGGCATTGCCGACTTACGGGTTTCTGCGCACTTTCTGATTGAGCGCGACGGTGCGGTGACGCAGTTTGTCTCCTGCCAGGACCGTGCCTGGCATGCTGGCGTCTCCTGTTTCGAGGGGCGCGAGACCTGCAATGACTTTTCCCTGGGGATCGAGCTTGAAGGGACTGACGAGCAACCCTTTACCGATGCCCAGTACCACTCCCTGATTGAACTGAGTCGCCAATTGCTGGCCGCTTACCCGGGAATCACGCTCCAGCGTATTTGCGGTCATAGTGACATCGCCCCAGGACGCAAGACCGATCCTGGACCGGCTTTTGATTGGGCGCGTTTTCGCGGCGCCTTGCAGGATGGAGGACATGCACAATGAGTTTCCTGGTGTTGGTGCTGGCGGTGTGGATCGAGAAGTTCTCGGCCTTGCGTTCGCGGGTACAGCGCGATGGCCGTTGGCTGCGCGAACTGGCCCGGCTTGAATCGAGCGCGCGGCTGGGCAAACAACCCTGGCTGATCCTGGTGCTGCTGGTATTGCTGCCGGTGGCGCTGCTGGGGCTGTTGCTGCTGGTCCTGGAGCCAGTGGCCTATGGCTTGCTGGCGCTGCCGGTGCACCTGCTGGTGGTGATCTACAGCCTGGGCCGCGGCGATCTGCTGGGCCAGTTGGGGCCGTTTCGCGATGCCTGGCGCCGGGGGGACCTGCAAGCGGCGGAACATGTTGCCGAACGTGACCTGGGCATTGGCGCGGACAGCGGCGAGCAACTGCTGGAGCGGGTCCAGGGCCATTTGCTGTGGCAGGCCTACCAGAGCTTTTTTGCGGTGATTTTCTGGTACTTCCTCCTTGGCCCGGTGGTGGCCCTGGCCTACCGCCTACTGGCGCTGGCCAGTGAGCACGGGCAGAACCCGCTGGTGGTCGAGCGCGCCGGGCAATTGCGCCATGCATTCGACTGGTTGCCGGTGCGATTATTGGCGGCGAGCTTTGCCTTGGTCGGCAACTTTGTCGCGGTCAGCCGGGTGATGCTGCATGAGCTGCTGAGCTGGGATATCAGTGCGGCGCAACTGGTGGAAAAAGTGGGCCTGGTGGCCGGCGAAATTCCTGCGCCGGTGGTGGGTGCCGAAGGGATCAATAGCCTGGACCGGTTGTGGGAACTGCTGCTGCGCGCCGCCGTGTTGTGGTACGCCGGGTTTGCGATCTGGACTGTCTTGCCCTGAAAAACAGCTCTTGTGGGAGCGGGCTTGTGTGGGAGCGGGCTTGCCCGCGATGCGGTGTAGCAGTCAAAAAATCCGGTACTGACACACCGCTATCGCGGGCAAGCCCGCTCCCACAAAGGGCCCGTAGTGGCTTCAAAAATCGGTCGGCCGCCAGGCCCCGCTGATCGCGTTAACCTTAAGTTACAAAACTTCCCGCCGATTTAAGCTATACAGACAGCGCGCCCAATAGTGGCTTTCTGCCGCTGCCCTGCGCCGTCAATAAAAATAAAAGAAAAGGGAGTTCATCTGTGAAGAGCTTGCTCTATCCCGCCATCGCCCTGATGAATCGCCTGAGCTTCGGCATGAAGTTCAGCCTGATCAGTGTGTTGTTTTTCCTGCCGATGCTGGTGACCAACTATTACCTGGTACGCGACTCCTGGCGTGAGTTTCAGGGCACGCAGGTTGAGTTGCAGAGCCTGGACCTGCTGGGCAGCAGCCTGATCCTGCGCCGCGACCTGGAAACCCTGAACAATCAGGTGCAGATCAACGCCACCCTCGGCCAGGCGGGCAAGGCGGGGGATATCGAAAGCCGCATCACCGCCCTGGAGCAGCGCGTACTTGAGCGCATGCAGGGTTTCCAGGCGATGACCGCCGACCCCGAGCAGGTTGCAGTGTTCGAGGGCAAGCGCGATGAGATGATCGCCGCCTTCAAGGCCCAGCAAACGGAATCTTCACTGCTGAGCAAAAGTGCCTTGATCGGCAAATTGCTGAACACGGCGCAGATGTTCAGCCAGATCATCGCCAGCCACTCGGGGTTGAGCCGCGATGCCCAGGGCGATGTACGCCAACTCAGCGAACTGGTGACCAGCGTCACCCCGCAAGTCACCCAGACCCTGGGCGAAGGCCGGGCCATGGGCGCGTACTCCCTGGGCCAGGGCTTTCTCAATTCATCGTCCAGCACGCGCTTTGACGAACTGCTGCAGCAATTGGAAAAACTCCAGGCCGAATACGGCTTGAAAGTGCAGGACGCCCTCGGTTCCAGCAAGGCCGCCCATGCCTCGTTGGATACCTTGGCCCAAGCCAGCCAGGCCAGCCTCAAGCAGGCCAGCGAGTTGTTTGAAGAGCAGGTGGTGATGGCCGAAACCCTGGAGGCCCCGTGGCAGACCTTCTATGACGAAGTGACGGCCTTGATGGCCAAGACCTATCAACTGGACGACGCGACCCTGTCCTTCCTCGACCAGCAACTGCAACAGCGCCTGGCCCAGAACCGCACGCACATGGTGGTGCTGGTCGCGGCGCTGGCGGCGGTGTTCCTGCTGATCTTCTATCTGTACGGCGGTTTCTACGCGTCGACCCGTACCACCCTGCGCCACCTGGGCGCGATGATGGATAAGGTCGCCGCCGGGGACATGACCGTCAGCTTCAAATCCCAGAGCCGCGATGAGCTGGGTGAATTGGGCGAGGTGTTCAATGGCACCGTGGCGAAAATCCATGACCTGATCGAGCGGGTCGGGCAGACCGTCCAGGAAGTCGAGCATCAGGCCGGGCAAGTGGAGTCGGTGTCGGCGCGCAGCAACCAGGCGGTGTCGGGCCAGCGCTGCCAGATCGAGCAGGTGGCGACGGCCATGAACCAGATGTCGGCGACCGCCCATGAAGTGGCGCGCAGCGCCGCAGCGGCTGTCAGCAGTGCCCACAGTGTCAACGATGAAACCCTCAGCGGGCGGGGCCTGGTGCAATCCCAGCAGGGCAGCATTGCGCTGCTGGCCTCGGAGATTGACCAGTCAGTGCTGGTGATCAACCAACTGGCCATCGACAGCCAATCGATCAGCAGCGTGCTGGAAGTGATCAAGAGCATTGCCGAACAAACCAACCTGCTGGCACTGAACGCGGCCATCGAGGCGGCGCGGGCGGGTGAGCAGGGCCGTGGGTTTGCCGTGGTGGCCGATGAGGTACGCACCCTGGCCCGGCGCACCCAGCAGTCCACCGAAGAAATCGAGCAGATGATTACCAAGTTGCACCTGGGCGTTGGCGCGGCCGTGAAGGCCATGGGTAGCAGCCATACCATGGCCAGCGGTACGGTCGGGCAGTCGGAAAAGGTCCAGTTGGCCCTGGAAAATATCCTCGGCGCAGTGGGCATGATTGTCGATCAGAACCAACAAATCGCCGCAGCAGTGGAGCAGCAAACGGCGGTGGCCCATGATATCGACCAGAACATCGTTGAGATTAATCGGGCTGGCGAGCACGCGTCCCAAGGCGCGCACCAGACCGAAGAGGCCAGCCGGCAATTGTCTTTGCAGGTGATTGAGTTGAAAAAGCTGATCGGTGCCTTCCGCGTGTAAGACTTGGTTGTAGGCTTTATCCCTTTGCTATGTGGTGCATGTCCTGTTTTCCCGCGTGAGCTTTTTTTGCGCTGGGATTGGGTGAGAATTTGTTTCACCCCATCCAGCGCTTCCGGGAGGCAGGGCCATGACCGCGACAACTCCAGGCGTGAAAGGGCATTGCGCCCATTGCGATATCACCTTTGTGCTCAAGCCCTGGCAGCTCAATGCCATTGCACTCAACGAGCCCTTTGATTGCCCGTATTGCCACAAAGTCCTGCTGCTCAATTGCCCCAGGCAACTGCGTCAGTTGAAGTCCCTGGACAACCTGGCCCTGCTGCGCCCGAGCATGCTGGTGCTGACCTGCGTGGCCTTGTTGGTGGCCCTGGTGGTGGAGTGGGTCGGCTTGATCAGTAAGGTCGGGCAATTGAACGTGTCGCTGGTGGCGATCCTGATTCACTTCCTGACCCTGCGCCACGCCCGCCACCGGCACCGCATGACCCTGACGTTAGAGGCGGTCAACCCCGTCATCGACGGGCCAGTGGAACACTTCGCAGGCGTTGCGGGTGCTCGCTTCGGCCAGCGCTGAAGAGCTGATGCCCATCAGTTCGGCCAGGGCCCCGCAGATCGCCGGCAAGTGCTGCGGACTATTACGTTGGCCGGGGTACATGGCGGGCGCCATATCCGGCGAGTCGGTTTCCAGTACGACCGAGTCCAGCGGCAACTGAGCGATGACCTTGTGCATGCGCAGGGCCTGGGGCCAGGTCGGCGCACCGCCCAGGCCCAGCTTGAACCCCAGCTTGATGTATTCGCGGGCTTCTTCGCGGCTGCCGGCGAAGGCATGGATGATCCCGCCCCGGGGCAGGCGGATGCGCTTGAGGGTGGCGATAACCGCCGCATGGCTGCGCCGCACATGCAGCAGCGCCGGCAAGCGGAAGTCCACGGCCAACTGCAATTGGGTTTCAAACAGCGCTTGCTGGCGCTCGCGGTCCAGGTGCTCAAGAAAGTAATCCAGGCCGATTTCCCCCACGGCGCACAGTTGGCGATGGCCCTGGAGGCGGGTCAGCCAGTCGCCCAATTCGATCAGGTCGGCGGGGCGATGCTCATCCAGGTACACCGGGTGCAGGCCGAAGGCCCCATGCAGGTCCGGGTCCTGTTGCGCCAGGTCCCATAGCCGTTGCCAATTGCGCTGGTACACCCCCAGCACCACCATGCGTCGCACGCCGAGCTGGCGACTGTGCCTGAGCACTTCGTCGCGGTCAGCATCGAAGTCCTCGAAGTCGAGGTGGGTGTGGCTGTCGATCAGCTCCACGCCTACGCCTCGTGAATCCGCTGCTTGAAGGTCCGGCCAATGGCATGCACGCCCGGCTGGTAGTGCTGTTCTTCAATCGCTGCCAGCGCCAGGCGCAGGGCTGTTTCGGCGATCAGCGCGTGTTGCTGGGCCATGGCGTTGACCGGCAGCGGCAGGAAGTCCAGCAACTGGGTGTCACCAAAAGTGCCCAGGCGCAGCGGCCGCGACTTGAGCGGGAAGTCGTGCAGCGCGTCAAATACCCCTTGCAGCAGAACGTAGGAAGTGGTGACCAGCGCATCGGGTAAATGCCCCAGGCGTTGCAGGAGTTCTTCCATCAACTGGCGGCCACAGTCGCGGCTGAACGCGTCGCCGTGCTCGACCAGGACCTCACCTTCAAAGCCTTGCAGCGCCTGCCGGAAACCCGCTGCGCGTTCCTGGCTGATACTCAGCTCAGGGTGGGCGCCAATCAACGCGATCTGCCGGGGCAGCGGGTGCAGCAGGCTGCTGGTCAATTGCTGGCAGGCCCGGCGGTCATCGCTGACCACCGAGCAGAACTGCTCAGGCGCCATCACCCGGTCAATGGCAATCACCGGCAGGCCCTTGTCTTGCAGCTCGCGATAACTGTCGTCGCTGGCGGGCAGGCAACTGGCAACGAACAACGCATCGCAACGCCGCGCGCGGAACAGTTGCAGCAATTGGCGCTCACTGTTGGCATCATCGTCGGAGCTGGCGATCAGCAACTGATAGCCACGGGCCCGCGCGCCTTGTTCCAGCAGCTTGGCGATCCGTGCGTAACTGGGGTTTTCCAGGTCCGGCAGGATAAAGCCCAGGGTGCGGGTATGCCGGCTGCGCAATCCGGCGGCCTGGGGATTGGGGGTAAAGCCATGCTCCTGGACCACCGCCCGCACCCGTTCGACGGTGGCGGTGCTGATCCGTTGCTGTTGGGCCTTGCCGTTGATGACGTAGCTGGCGGTGGTCACGGACACACCGGCTATGCGTGCAATATCACTGAGTTTCAAACCGGGATTTCCTTGTTTTTTAGAGCTTGCCCCGACATTTTGTCCAATCCTAACCGATTCCTGCACGCGACCATTGTCGCAGCTCAAGCGCCGAGTGGTGCTTCAAGGATGCAGAATTACCCAGTAATCTGCCATAAAATCTAGATTAAACGTTTCAGCAAGCGTATTTTTACGACGATCGCCGCTGAGTAACCACTGCCAATTGACCACTCAGTCAGTTATTTTTGCACCGTTTAATCAAAACAATACCTAGTGCACACCCCGCACTAACTAGGAGAAAGGCATGCTTGAGCTCACCGTAGAGCAGATATCCATGGGCCAGGGGGCTGTGGATAAGTCTGCGGCCCTGCAACTGCTCGCCCAACAGCTGGTGGCCGATGGCCTGGTCGCCGAGGGCTACCTGAGCGGCCTGCAAGCCCGTGAAGCGCAAGGTTCGACCTTTCTCGGCCAAGGTATTGCGATCCCCCACGGTACCCCCGAAACCCGCGACCAGGTGTTCGCCACCGGCGTGCGCCTGCTGCAATTTCCCCACGGTGTGGATTGGGGCGATGGCCAGATCGTCTACCTGGCGATTGGCATTGCCGCCAAGTCCGATGAGCACCTGCGCCTGCTGCAACTGCTGACCCGCGCCCTCGGTGAAACCGACCTGGGCCAGGCGCTGCGCCGCGCCACCTCGGCCGAGGCCTTGCTCAAATTGCTACAAGGCGCGCCCCAGGAGCTGGCGCTGGATGCGCAGATGATCGGCCTAGGGGTGTCCGCCGACGATTTTGAAGAACTGGTGTGGCGCGGCGCCCGTCTGTTGCGCCAGGCCGATTGTGTAAGCAATGGTTTCGCCGCCGTGCTGCAGCAAGTCGATGCACTGCCCCTGGGCGATGGCCTGTGGTGGCTGCACAGCGAACAAACGGTCAAGCGCCCGGGCCTGGCCTTTGTCACCCCGGACAAGCCCATGCGCTACCTGGGCCAGCCCTTGAACGGCCTGTTCTGCCTGGCCAGCCTCGGCGAGGCCCACCAGGCCTTGCTTGAGCGTTTGTGTGCCTTGCTGATTGAAGGGCGCGGCCAGGAACTGGGGCGCGCCACCAGCCGCCGTGCGGTGCTCGAAGTGCTGGGTGGCGAACTGCCTGCCGACTGGCCCAGCGCCCGTATCGCCCTGGCCAACGCCCACGGCCTGCATGCGCGGCCGGCCAAGGCCCTGGCCCAACTGGCGAAGGGCTTCGACGGCGAGATCCGCGTGCGCATCGTCGACGGGCAGGGCGGCGCGGTGTCGGTCAAGAGTTTGAGCAAGCTGCTCAGCCTCGGCGCCCGGCGTGGCCAGGAGCTGGAGTTTGTTGCCGAGCCCGGCATTGCCGACGATGCGCTGCCGGCGCTGTTGGCGGCGGTGCAAGCGGGGCTTGGTGAAGACGTCGAGCCGCTGCCGGCCGTCAGTGCACGGCTTGAAGCCCTTGAGGTTGAACCACCGATCAGCGCGCCGCTCTCCGGCAGCCTGATCCAGGCAATCCCTGCCGCGCCGGGGATCGCCATCGGCCCGGCCCATCTCCAGGTATTGCAGCCGTTCGACTATCCATTGCGCGGCGAGTCGGCCAACGCCGAGCGCGAGCGCCTATCCACCGCGTTGCGGGAGGTGCGCCGCGATATCCAGGGCCTGGTCGAGCGCAGCACGTCCAAGGCGATCCGCGAGATTTTCATCACCCACCAGGAAATGCTCGACGACCCGGAGCTGACCGACGAAGTCGACACCCGCCTCAAACAAGGCGAAAGCGCCGAAGCCGCGTGGATGAGCGTGATCGAAGCTGCCGCCAAGCAGCAGGCATCCTTGCAGGACACGTTGCTCGCCGAGCGCGCCGCCGACCTGCGGGACATTGGCCGGCGGGTGCTGGCCCAACTGTGTGGGGTCCAAACCCCGCAAGAGCCAAGCGAACCCTACATTCTGGTCATGGAGGAAGTCGGCCCTTCGGACGTTGCCCGGCTGGATCCGGCGCGTGTCGCCGGGATCCTCACCGCACGCGGCGGCGCCACCGCCCACAGCGCCATCGTGGCCCGTGCCCTGGGGATCCCGGCGCTGGTCGGCGCGGGCCCGGCGGTGCTGCTGCTGGCTTCGGGCACGCCGCTGTTGCTCGACGGCCAACGCGGGCGCCTGCATGTGGATGCCGATGCTGCAACCTTGCAGCGCGCCACCCAAGAGCGTGATAACCGCGAGCAACGTCTCCAGGCTGCCGCCGCGCAACGCCATGAGCCAGCCTTGACCCGCGACGGGCACGCTGTCGAAGTATTCGCCAATATCGGCGAAAGCGCCGGTGTGGCGCTCGCTGTCGAGCAGGGTGCCGAAGGCATTGGCTTGCTGCGTACCGAACTGATTTTCATGGCCCATCCGCAAGCGCCGGATGAGGCCACCCAGGAAGCCGAATACCGCCGTGTGCTCGATGGCCTGGGCGGCCGGCCGCTAGTGGTGCGCACCCTGGATGTGGGCGGGGACAAACCGCTGCCTTACTGGCCGATTGCCAAGGAGGAAAACCCGTTCCTCGGCGTGCGCGGTATTCGTCTGACCCTGCAGCGCCCGCCGATCATGGAGGCGCAACTGCGCGCACTGCTGCGTTCGGCGGACGGTCGCCCGCTGCGCATCATGTTCCCCATGGTCGGCAGCGTTGATGAGTGGCGTGCGGCCCGCGACATGACTGAGCGCCTGCGCCTGGAAATCCCGGTGGCTGACTTGCAATTGGGCATCATGATCGAAGTCCCCTCGGCGGCCCTGCTGGCGCCGGTATTGGCCAAGGAAGTGGACTTCTTCAGCATCGGCACCAATGACTTGACCCAGTACACCCTGGCCATCGACCGCGGTCACCCAACCCTGTCGGCCCAGGCTGACGGCCTGCACCCGGCGGTGTTGCAACTGATCGACATCACGGTGCGCGCAGCTCATGCCCATGGCAAATGGGTCGGGGTGTGCGGCGAGTTGGCGGCCGATCTGCTGGCGGTGCCGGTGCTGGTGGGCCTGGGGGTGGATGAGTTGAGTGTGTCGGCGCGCAGCATTCCCGAAGTGAAGGCGCGGGTGCGTGAATTCAGCCTGAGCGAGGCCCGGAGCCTGGCGCAACAAGCACTGACAGTGGGGTCCCCTGCTCAAGTGCGTGCCCTTGTGGAGGCCGTGTAAATGGCGAACATTCTGACTCTGACGTTGAACCCGGCGTTGGACCTGACGGTGCGTTTGGCGCGCCTGGAACCTGGGGCGATCAACCGCAGCGAAACCCTGCTCACCCATGCCGCCGGCAAGGGCGTGAATGTGGCGCAGGTGTTGGCTGATCTGGGCCATTGCGTGAGCGTGGGGGGATTTCTCGGTGCGCAAAACCCCGAGGCTTTCGATGCCCTGATCGCCAGCCGAGGGTTTGGCGATGCGTTTATTCGTGTGCCGGGCGAAACCCGCAGCAACATCAAGATTGCCGAAGCGGATGGCCGGGTCACCGACATCAATGCCCCGGGGCCGCTGGTGAGCGAGCAGGCGCAAGAACAGTTGCTCAAGCTGATCGCATCGATCGGCCCCGAGTTCGATGCGGTGGTGGTCGCCGGCAGCTTGCCGCGCGGCGTCAGCCCGCAGTGGTTTCAGGGCTTGCTGGCGTGCCTCAAGGATCTTGGTTTGAAAGTCGCCCTGGACACCAGTGGCCAAGCGTTGCGTGCAGGCTTGAAGACCGCTCCGTGGTTGATCAAGCCCAACACTGAAGAACTTGCCGAAGCACTCGACTGCCCCACGCAAACCGTCGCCCAGCAAGCCCGGGCGGCTGAGCGTTTGCACGCCCAGGGCGTGGAACATGTGGTGGTGTCCCATGGGGCCGACGGTGTGAACTGGTTCAGCCCCCACCGAGCGTTGCACGCCACGGCGCCCAAGGTCAGCGTCGCCAGTACCGTGGGGGCCGGCGACTCCTTGCTGGCGGGCATGCTGCACGGTCTGCTCAGCGGCGAAGCGCCCGAGCAGACCCTGCGCCGCGCCACCGCGATTGCCGCCATGGCCGTCACGCAGATCGGTTTCGGCATCAGCGACGGCGCGCACCTGGCGTGCCTCGAAAGTGGCGTGCAGGTACGCCCGCTGACAGAACAATAAGAGGGTTTTTCATGAAGTTAGCCATTGTTACCGCCTGCCCCAACGGCAGGGTCACCAGTGTGCTGTGCGCCCGCTTGCTGGAGGCTGCCGCCCAGCGCCAGGGCTGGAGCACCGGCGTAGAGGTGGTGGACGCGAACCACCCCGAGCGCGCCCTTTCCCAGGCCACCCTCGACGCGGCCGAATGGGTGTTGCTGGTTGCCAGCACCCCGGTGGACATGCAGCGCTTTGTCGGCAAGCGCGTGTACCAGAGCACCCCGGCCCAGGCGTTGCAGGACGTGGAAGCGCTGCTGCAACGGGGCGCGCAAGAGGCCCGGTTGTACGTTGCCAGCAGCGCAGTGCCAACGGCCAGACACGCACCGCGCCTTGTCGCCATCACTGCCTGCCCCACCGGCGTGGCCCACACCTTTATGGCCGCCGAAGCGTTGCAGCAAGCCGCCAAGGCCAAGGGGTATGACCTGCAGGTGGAAACCCAGGGTTCGGTAGGGGCGCGTACGCCCCTGAGCGAGCAGGCTATTCGCGACGCCGACGTGGTGCTGCTGGCCGCCGATATCGAAGTGGCCACCGAGCGCTTTGTCGGCAAGAAAATCTACCGTTGTGGCACCGGCATTGCCCTCAAGCAATCTGCCGCGATCCTCGACAAAGCCCTGGCCGAAGGCCAACAGGAAAGCGCCGCCAGTGGCGCGGTGGCCAAGCCGGAGAACACCGGGGTCTACAAACACCTGCTGACCGGCGTGTCGTTCATGTTGCCGATGGTGGTGGCGGGGGGCTTGTTGATTGCCCTGTCCTACGTCTTCGGTATTCATGCCTACGAACAGCCCGGCACCCTGGCGGCGGCGCTGAGGGCGGTCGGTGACCATGCCTTCACCCTGATGGTGCCGCTGCTCGCCGGTTATATCGCCTACTCGATTGCCGACCGTCCGGGCCTTGCGCCGGGAATGATCGGCGGCCTGTTGGCCAGTACCCTGGGCGCGGGGTTTATCGGCGGGATCTTCGCCGGTTTCCTCGCCGGCTACAGCGTCAAATTGATCACCCGCGCGGTGCCATTGCCGCAAGGCCTGGCGTCGCTCAAGCCGATCCTGATCATCCCGTTGCTGGCAAGCCTGGTCACCGGCCTGGCGATGATCTACCTGATCGGCCCGCCCGTGGCGCAGATGCTGGTTGGCCTGACGGACTTCCTCAGCACCATGGGCACCACCAATGCGGTGCTGCTGGGCATCCTGTTGGGCGCGATGATGTGCGCCGACCTCGGCGGGCCGATCAACAAGGCGGCCTACGCCTTCTCCGTCGGCCTGCTGGCCTCCCAGAGCGGCGCGCCGATGGCCGCTGCCATGGCCGCCGGTATGGTGCCGCCGATTGGCATGGCCATTGCCACGTTCCTGGCCCGGCGCAAGTTCGCCCGGACCGAGCGCGAAGCCGGCAAGGCGGCGTTGATTCTGGGGTTGTGTTTTATCTCGGAAGGGGCGATCCCGTTTGCTGCCAAGGACCCGTTGCGCGTGATCCCGGCCAGCATTGCCGGTGGCGCAGTGACCGGTGCCCTGTCGATGTACTTCGGCTGCAAGTTGATGGCGCCTCACGGCGGGCTGTTTGTGATGCTGATTCCGAATACGATCAACCATGCGCTGTTGTACCTGCTGGCGATCGTGGCCGGCAGCGTACTCACCGGGTTGCTGTACGCCGTGATCAAACGCCCGGAGGCCGTCGAACTGGCCGTTGCCTGAATGTAGGTATCGACACCTGTCATCTGTGTTTCATACGGCCATGCTTTAGTTTTCCTTTTGCTGTGCAGAGGAACACCTATGAGCCACTTCAACCCCGGCCGGCGCCGGGTGATCCAGGGCGTCGGCGCTGGCCTGTTGCTGCCGGGGCTGGCGCCGGCGGTGATTGCTTCAGTCAAGGACCGGCCGCAATTGACCGATGGCGTGCAGTCTGGCGACTTGCTGGGCGACCGCGCCATGATCTGGAGCCGCTGCGACCGCCCGGCACGGATGGTGGTCGAGTGGGACACCCGCAGCCTGTTCAGCAACCCGCGCCGATTCATCTCGCCTTTGGCCGACAGCCGCAGCGACTTCACCGCCCGCGTCGAGCTGACCGGGCTACCGGCCGACCAGGCGATTTTCTACCGTGTGCACTTTGAGGATGCGCAGACCGGCGTGGCCAGCGAGCCCTGGTTCGGTCACCTGCGCAGCGTGCCGCAACAACGGCGCGATATCCGCTTTGTGTGGAGCGGCGACACCGTCGGCCAGGGCTTCGGGATCAACCCGGATATTGGCGGCATGCGCATCTACGAAGCCATGCGCCTGCGCCTGCCGGATTTTTTTATCCACAGCGGCGACACCATCTACGCCGACGGCCCGGTACCGGCGCAATTGACCACCGAAGGCGGGCGCATCTGGCGCAACCTCACCACCGAGGCCAAGAGCAAAGTCGCGCAAACCCTGGATGAATACCGTGGCAACTACCGCTATAACCTGATGGACGAAAACGTGCGCCGCTTCAATGCCCAGGTGCCGCAGATCTGGCAATGGGACGATCACGAAGTGGTCAACAATTGGTCGCCCGGCAAGCAACTGGACGAGCGTTACCAGACCAAGGACATCACCACCCTGGTGGGCCGCGCACGCCAGGCCTGGCTGGAATATGCGCCGATGCGCCTGCAGGGCGCCGACCAGGGTGGGCGCATCTACCGCAAGCTCAGCTACGGGCCGTTGCTCGATGTGTTTGTGCTGGATATGCGCAGCTATCGCGGGGCCAACGATGACAACCTGGGCGGGGCCAAACCGTTTCTGGGGCGGGCGCAACTGGACTGGCTCAAGGGCGGGCTCAAGGCGTCGAAAGCGCAGTGGAAGGTGATCGCTGCCGACATGCCCATCGGCCTCGGCGTGCCCGACGGCGAAGTCAGCCCCGGCGTACCGCGCTGGGAAGCGGTGGCCAACGGCGACCCGGGCGCGGCCCAGGGCCGTGAGCTGGAAATTGCCGAATTGCTGGGCTTCCTGCGCGCACAACAGGTGCGTAACCATGTGTGGCTGACCGCCGATGTGCACTACTGCGCGGCACACCACTACCACCCGGACCGGGCGGCGTTCCAGGATTTCGAGCCGTTCTGGGAATTCGTCGCGGGGCCGCTGAATGCCGGGAGCTTTGGGCCCAATCCGCTGGATAAGACCTTTGGCCCGCAAGTGATATTTGAAAAAGCCCCACCGGTGCAAAACACATCGCCGTTTGCCGGGTTCCAGTTTTTTGGCGAGGTGCAGATTGATGGGCAGACGGCGGAGTTGACAGTCACGCTACGCGACCTCGATGGCGTGTCGGTATTTGAACAAAAACTCCAACCCACCTGACCTGAAATACGATTAAACCTGTGGGAGCGGGCTTGCCCTAATGCCGATCAGTTAAGCGCAGATCCCCTGTGGGAGCGGGCTTGCTCGCGATAGCGGCGGGTCAGTTAATGCAACTCTGACTGACACACCGTCATCGCGAGC
>Ga0208123_100177_pt1 | contig 31990 bp, 33 predicted proteins | sample LakWasMe92_HOW11_2_FD_183914 | JGI IMG/M metagenome (GOLD analysis project Ga0208123, IMG submission 183914) | Freshwater sediment methanotrophic microbial communities from Lake Washington under simulated oxygen tension - Sediment Metagenome... | ecosystem: Environmental > Aquatic > Freshwater >... | reverse complement strand
GTCCTTGAACGGTGTGACCAAGGCGATCCAGAGCCCGCTGAACAGCGGCTGGTGGGAGGTAGCGGTATCGGTGGCAGACATGCGAAGCGTCCTTTCAGGGTTCGACCAGGGGAAGAACCGTCCGGAGGGGGCGCGCGCGGAATGCCGGGGAGTGAAAAGAGAAAAGGAAATTTCTCTACCAGGTGGTTCCGTCGCTCATCCGGACGGAACCACAGCTCCGATCAGATGAGCTCTGGTTTTTTGGTTTTGCCCACGCACTGCAACGCCACCGCAGGTGCGGCGGTCGCGGCAAAGGTGGTGTGCGTGGACATGGGCCGCAGTATAGCCAAGTGCCCACCGTGTCCCAAGGTTGGTCAGCCTGCCTGCGGTGGCCGGGCAGCGTTGGCTGCTGATTCAGGCTGCGGCGGCACCAGCACGGGGCATTGCCACACCAGCAGCTCGGCCAGCCGGGTGACGATCCATGTCGCTTCTGCCACCGCCACGCCAGATTCGGCCGTGCACAGCCCCGCGTGGATGCGCTGCAGGATCTCGGTCTCGGAAGGCGCCTGCACGTGGTACAGCGTCTGCGCGTGCTCCACCAGGTGGCCTGCCAGGTCTTCGCACAGCTCGTAGCGGGCGCGCACGCCGTTCGCCTTTTCCGTCAGGCGCCCTCGGGTGTCGGTGTAAACCGCCATGAAGGAGGGCGGCACGTGGATCTGGTTGTCGTCATCCATGGGGTGGTTTAGTCGGGGGTGAACAGCCGCTCGAACTTGGCCTGATCGGAGGTCAGCTCGAAAGTCACCACCTGGCCCATTTTCATGTCCGACAGGCGGCAGGCGCCAAACAGCGTCGTTTTGCCCGCCAGCTCCATCACATCCAAGTCAATGATGGCGTAGGGGTGGGGCACGAAGACCTGGTGCTCGAACACATCGCGGACCGTATTGCGCGGGGATGGGTAGAGCTTGTAGAGATCGGTCTGAATCGTTTGTGTGGCCATGGGTGGAAAGGGCTTGGAAGATCACGTACCGGATCGCATGCGGGTACAGTGCGGGCGAATCGTACAGACAAACGTTATTACCAATCTATGGCACGCAATAAAAGTGAATGGCCCGCCAAGGTGCTGGCGTTGGTTCGGGGCGGCAACCTGCCCGCTGCCATTGCTCAGATCAAGGTGGCACCGACCGTGGGCGACGTCACGCGGCTGCAGGCATTGCTGGCGCAGTTGCCCCCATCGCCCGCACTGGCGCAGTTGAACAAGGTGGTGGAGGAAGAACGCGCCCTGCTGGCTGCACCACGGCTGCATCGTTCGCCCTGACGCGACTTCCTGTCTGAACTCCACACTCCCTGCTGAGAGCCTTTTGTCATGACCTTGCCCCGTGTTTCCATTCAGACCGAGGACTTTGACCTGTCCACCGAAATCGCTACCTTGCGTCGTGAGAACAAGGGTGTGGGCGCTGTCTGCAGCTTCGTGGGCACCGTCCGTGATCGCAACGAGGGGGATCAGGTGTCCTCCATGGAGTTGGAGCACTACCCTGGCATGACCGAAAAATCCATCGAAGCCATGGTGGACGAGGCCTTTCGGCGCTTCGATATTTTTGGCGCCCGCGTGATTCACCGGGTGGGTCTTCTGCAGCCCCTGGACCAGATCGTGCTGGTGGCGGTGACCAGTGCCCACCGGGGTCAGAGTTTTCAGGCCTGCGAGTTTTTGATGGACTACCTCAAGACCCAGGCGCCGTTCTGGAAAAAGGAGCAAACCTCACATGGCGCTCGCTGGGTGGATGCACGGGTGAGTGACGATGCAGCGCTCGCGCGCTGGGGGATCACAGCGGCCAACGCCTGAACAAGCCACGGCCTTTTCGCACCGCCGGCGCCACGCCCCGGGGTGTCTCTGAGGGATGCGGATGACTTCAGGCTTGGCAGCGTGGTGTGTGGGGTCACGGTTTGTGGGTGTATCCGAGGCAGGCGCCCGCATTGGCGCGCCCCTTGCACTCCCGATACAGCCGGCGGTCGCGTTCCGAGCGGCTCTCCTCGGATGAGCTTCGCTCCTGTTTCACCTTGGTGGATTTCTTTTTCTTGCTCACTTCGCTATGGCCGCTTTGGGTCGCATTTTTGGTGGTGGCGTGGCTTGCCCCGGTATGCAGCCCGAGGCCAAGGGCCAGCATCCACAAAAGCAGGGGAGCGATAACCTTGCGCAGTGCCACGTTGGTCGAGGGGTGGAGGGCCGGGGGGAATGGCATGTTGAGTGGTCCGGGGGAGTGAATGTTGGGATGCCGGGGCGCCGAGTGATCTTAAGGTGGGCTTGGGCTGCAATGCGTCGAGGCGGGCTCACGCCGATGAGGCCTGTGCTGCGGCGTATCCTCTACGCTACACCGGCGGCGAAGGGCAGCAGCAAGCCCCCGTGTTCTGGTCCGGCGAGATCGGGCTGGCAATGTGCCGATAGGCCGGTCAGAGGCGAATAGAGGGCCTCGGGTTATAATCCGCGAGTTTTGCATGGTGCAAGACGCACGCCTGCGGCCGTTCCAGCTGCTGGCGCAAGTAAAAACCATGGTCTTCCGCCTGCGGCAGGCCACATTCAAGGAAAAACATGATCGCATCCTCCATCAAGGCCGAAGTCGTCAAGGCGAACGCCCGTGCTGCCAATGACACTGGTAGCCCAGAAGTGCAAGTGGCCCTGCTGACCGCTCGCATCAACGAACTGACTCCCCACTTCAAGACGCACGCCAAGGACCACCATGGCCGCCGTGGCCTGCTGCGCATGGTGAGCCGCCGTCGTAAGCTGCTGGACTACCTGAAGGCCAAGGACGCTGACCGTTACACCGCGCTGATCGCCAAGTTGGGTCTGCGCAAGTAATTTTCATTGCATGCCAAAACGCCTGGGTTAGTCCGCTAGCTCAGGCGTTTTTTACTTCGGAGCCGCAAAACAGAGCGAAGCTGTGTCATTCCAATGAAGTTGTTGTTACTGCCTGGCGCAGAACTTCCCTGGAATGGCATCGTGTTCTGAATTGCTCTCCAAGACAATCTGGTAGGGCACTACCAGCTATTAAAACAGGAGCTGAACATGAGCATTTTCAACAAAGTCACCAAGACCTTCCAATGGGGTGACAAGACCGTCATCATGGAAACCGGCGAAATCGCCCGCCAGGCCTCTGGCGCCGTGCTGGTGAATATTGACGACACCGTGGTGCTGGCCACTGTGGTCGCCTCCAAGTCCGCTAAGCCCGGCCAGGACTTCTTTCCCCTGACGGTGGACTACATCGAGAAGACGTATGCGGCCGGCAAGATCCCTGGCAGCTTCTTCAAGCGCGAAGCCAAGCCCAGCGAGCACGAAACCTTGACCAGCCGCCTGATCGACCGCCCGATCCGTCCGCTGTTCCCCGAAGGTTTCTTCAACGAAGTGCACGTGGTGATCCACACGGTGTCGCTGAACCCTGAAGTGGATGCCGACATCGCTGCGTTGATCGCTACCAGTGCTGCCCTGGCCATCTCTGGCATTCCGTTCAACGGCCCCATTGGTGCCGCACGCGTGGGTTATATCAACGGTGAGTACGTGCTCAACCCTGGCCAGACTGCGCGCAAGAACTCGCAGATGGATCTGGTGGTGGCGGGTACCGAAGCCGCAGTGCTGATGGTCGAATCCGAAGCCCAGCAGCTGTCTGAAGAAATCATGCTGGGTGCCGTGGTGTTCGGTCACGAGCAAGGCAATGTGGCCATCAACGCCATTCACGAACTGGTGCGCGACGCGGGCAAGCCCGTGTGGCAATGGGAAGCGCCTGCCAAGGACGAAGCCCTGATCGCCAAGGTGGTGGCACTGGCCGACGACAAGCTGCGCGCTGCCTACCAGATCCGCAACAAACAAGCCCGCACTCAGGCCTGTCGCGAAGCCTATGCAGCCGTGATGGCAGCGTTGAAGGCCGATGGTGTTGAGTTCGACGCCGTCAAGGTTGAAGGCATGCTGTTCGACATCGAAGCGGGCATCGTGCGCAGCCAGATCCTGGCTGGCGAGCCCCGCATCGACGGCCGCGATACGCGCACCGTGCGCCCCATCGAGATCCGCAACAGCGTGCTGCCCCGTGCCCACGGCTCGGCCCTGTTCACGCGTGGCGAAACCCAGGCGCTGGTCGTGACCACGCTGGGCACCGAGCGTGATGCACAGCGCATCGATGCGCTGGCTGGCGAGTACGAAGACCGCTTCATGATGCACTACAACATGCCTCCCTTCGCCACCGGCGAAGTGGGCCGCATGGGCTCGACCAAGCGCCGCGAAATCGGCCACGGTCGTCTGGCCAAGCGCGCGCTGGTTGCTGTGCTGCCGACCAAGGAAGAATTCCCCTACACCATGCGTGTGGTGTCTGAAATCACCGAGTCCAACGGTTCCTCGTCGATGGCTTCGGTTTGCGGCGGCTGCCTGTCGCTGATGGATGCCGGCGTGCCCATGAAGGCCCACGTGGCCGGTATTGCGATGGGGCTGATCAAGGACGCCAACCGTTTCGCCGTGCTGACCGACATCCTGGGCGATGAAGATCACCTGGGTGACATGGACTTCAAGGTGGCGGGTACCACGGGCGGTATCACGGCCTTGCAGATGGACATCAAGATCCAGGGCATCACCAAGGAAATCATGCAAGTGGCACTGGCCCAGGCCAAGGAAGCGCGCATGCACATCCTGGGCAAGATGCAGGAGGCCATGGGTGAAGCCAAGACCGAAGTGTCGAACTTCGCGCCCAAGTTGTACACCATGAAGATCAACCCCGAGAAGATCCGTGACGTGATCGGCAAGGGCGGCGCTGTGATCCGTGCGCTGACCGAAGAAACTGGCTGCCAGATCAACATCGAGGAAGACGGCACCATCACCATTGCCGCCACCGACGCTGCGAAGGCCGACGAAGCCAAGAAGCGCATCGAGCAGATCACGGCAGAAGTCGAGATCGGCAAGATCTACGAAGGCCCTGTGACCAAGATCCTCGACTTTGGCGCGCTGATCAATCTGCTGCCTGGCAAGGATGGTCTGCTGCACATCAGCCAGATCGCTCACGAGCGCGTCGAAAAGGTGTCTGACTACCTGACCGAAGGCCAGATCGTGAAGGTCAAAGTCATGGAAACCGACGAAAAGGGCCGCATCAAGCTGTCCATGAAGGTGTTGGCAGATCGTCCCGCCGGTGGCAGCGACCGTCCAGCGCCTGCAGAACGTGGCGATCGCGAACCCCGCCGTGATCACGGTCGTGATGGCGGCCGTCATCCCGCAGAGCAGCAACAGCAGCAGGCCATGCCTGCAGATGGTGCGTCTGTTCAGGTGAATGGCTAAATTATTGATCTGCTATTGATTTGGTAGCTGCTGGCGCTTATAAATCATGCGCTAGCGGCCTAAATCATCTGAATCCATATTCGGTAAACCCCGTTATGCATGCTGTTGAGATCACATCGTTTGGTGGGCCTGAGGTGCTGCGTCTGGGTGAGCGCCCCGCTCCTGTAGCGGGTGCGGGTGAGCTGCTGATCCGCGTTGCGGCCAGTGGCATCAACCGCCCTGATGTATTGCAGCGAATGGGCTACTATGCGCCGCCTCCTGGCACCTCGGATCTTCCGGGGCTGGAGGTCGCGGGGGTGGTTGAGTCGGGCGATGCTTTGGCGATGGCAGAGGCGGGCATTCGTGTGGGTGACCGTGTTTGCGCCTTGGTGGCGGGTGGTGGTTATGCCCAGTGGTGTGTGGCGCCGGTGGTGCAATGCCTGCCGGTGCCTGCCAGCTTCAGTGACGTAGAGGCTGCATCACTTCCGGAGACGTTCTTCACGGTGTGGAGCAATGTCTTTGACCGTGCGCGTTTGCAAGCCGGTGAAACCTTCCTGGTGCAAGGCGGTACGAGTGGCATTGGCGTGACGGCTATTCAGCTGGCACGTGCCTTCGGTGCTACCGTGATTGCCACCGCTGGGAGCGATGACAAGTGTGCAGCTTGCCTGGCGCTGGGCGCGCACCACGCCGTCAACTACAAGTCTCAGGACTTTGTGGCCGAGGCGAAACGAATCACCGAGGCGCGTGGTGTTGATGTGGTGCTCGATATGGTGGCAGGTGACTATGTCGCCCGCGAGGTCGAATGCCTGGCCGAGGACGGCCGGATCGTCATCATCGCCGTGCAAGGGGGTGTGCAGAGCGGTTTCAATGCCGGGTTGGTGCTGCGCAAGCGGCTCACAATCACAGGGTCCACACTGCGTCCGCGTCCCGTGGCTTTCAAGGGTGCGATTGCACGGGCGCTGCGTGAGCATGTCTGGCCCTTGCTGGCAGCGGGCAAGGTGCGTCCGGTCATCCACAGCACGTTTGCTGCTGCGGATGCGGCACAAGCCCATGCGCTGATGGAGTCCAACCAGCACGTTGGCAAGATTGTTTTGACGTGGTAATCATGAACAACAAGAAAAAACTCATCGCTGGCAACTGGAAGATGAATGGCAGCCTCGCTGCCAACGAAGCTTTGTTGAAGGCCTTGATTGCGGGTGCTGCAGATGTGGCTTGTGATGTGGCCGTCGCAGTGCCAGCGCCCTATCTGGCGCAGGTGCAGGCGTTGACGGCTGGCACTGCCATTGCGGTGGCAGTGCAGGATGTGTCTTCGCACGAGGCGGGTGCCTACACTGGTGAGGTATCGGTGGCCATGCTGAAGGATTTTGGTGTGCGCTATGCGCTGGTGGGGCACTCTGAGCGCCGCCAGTACCATGGTGAAACGGACGCGATTGTGGCGGAGAAGGCCCAGCGCGCGCTGGCGGCCGGTGTGACGCCGGTGGTCTGTGTGGGGGAAACACTGCAGGAGCGTGAAGCGGGACTGACCGAGGCGGTGGTCAAGCGGCAACTCGCAGCGGTAATTCACCTCAACGGTCATTGCATCAGCGAGATCGTGGTGGCTTATGAGCCTGTGTGGGCCATTGGCACGGGTCGCACTGCGTCGCCGGAGCAGGCGCAAGCCGTGCATGTCGTGCTGCGCACCCAGCTGGCAGCTGCGAGCGAGCATGCGGATCGCATCCGGTTGCTGTACGGCGGCAGCATGAATGCGGCCAATGCAGCTCAGTTACTGGCGCAGCCCGATATCGACGGCGGCCTGGTCGGTGGGGCTTCGCTGAAGGCGCCCGACTTTCTACAAATCATTGCGGCCGCTCGTTGAGGCGGCTGCGAGTCAAACAATTCAATCAGGAGTGAACAGAGAATGAACGTGATCGTGAATGTGATTTTGGCGGTGCAGATGTTGGCGGCCCTGGCCATGATCGGCCTGATCTTGATCCAGCATGGCAAGGGAGCTGACATGGGGGCGGCTTTCGGTAGCGGCAGTTCGGGCAGCCTCTTTGGCGCCAGCGGCAGCGCCAACTTCCTGTCCCGTACCACGGCCGTGCTGGCTGCAGTGTTCTTTGTTTCTACGCTCGCGTTGGCCTACTTTGGCAACGCTCGTCCCGCCAGTTCGGGCAGCGTTCTGGAAACGCCAGCCGCTGCCGTGCCTGCCGGCGCACCTGCTTCTGAGGTGCCTGCAGCGCCTGCCGCTCCCGCTTCGGGCGCCGCGCAGATCCCGACCAAATAATTGAACTGAATTTCGGCCCGCAGGGCCGAAGCAGGGTTTTTCCGGAGTAGAATTCTGGATTGTCTGGAAAGCCAAAGCCGCAAGGTTCCTCATGCCATCCAGATGCAAAAATCAGCCGTCGTGGTGAAATTGGTAGACACGCTATCTTGAGGGGGTAGTGGCGAAAGCTGTGCGAGTTCGAGTCTCGCCGACGGCACCAAAACAAAGGCCTGCCTGCATGACCCGGCTTGGGTCCTGACGGGCAAGGCCACAGCGGTGAGCACATCCTCAAGATGAACCTCGATCAGTACCTCCCCGTCCTTTTGTTCATCTTGGTCGGCATCGCCGTAGGCGTTGTCCCCCTTGTACTCGGCTACATACTGGGCCCCAACCGCCCGAATGCCGCAAAGAACTCCCCCTACGAATGTGGCTTTGAAGCCTTCGAGGATGCGCGCATGAAATTCGATGTGCGCTACTACCTCGTGGCCATTCTCTTCATTCTGTTCGACCTGGAAATCGCATTCCTTTTCCCGTGGGCGGTCACGCTGCACGAGGTGGGTGTGGCCGGTTTTGTGGCGGTCGTGATTTTCCTGGCCATTCTGGTCGTGGGTTTTGCCTACGAATGGAAAAAGGGTGCCCTGGATTGGGAATGAGCGGACTTCAACAAGGACAATGCAATGATTGAAGGCGTGATGAAGGAAGGCTTCATCACCACGAGTTACGACTCCGTGGTGAACTGGGCCAAGACCGGTTCTCTGTGGCCGATGACGTTTGGGCTGGCTTGCTGTGCTGTGGAGATGATGCACGCTGCGGCGGCCCGGTATGACATCGGTCGTTTTGGTGCGGAAGTGTTCCGTGCCAGTCCTCGTCAGTCCGACCTGATGATCGTGGCAGGCACGCTGTGCAACAAGATGGCCCCCGCACTGCGCAAGGTGTACGACCAGATGTCCGAGCCGCGCTGGGTCTTGTCGATGGGTTCGTGTGCCAATGGTGGTGGTTACTACCACTACAGCTATTCGGTGGTGCGCGGTTGTGACCGCATCGTGCCGGTGGATGTTTATGTGCCAGGTTGCCCTCCGACGGCAGAAGCTCTGATCTACGGGATCATCCAGCTGCAGCAGAAGATCCGCCGCACCAACACCATTGCTCGTGTCTGAAGGGTTGATGATGACAGCTGTTGCCATTCGGCCTGAGAAGCTTAAAGAGAATATCTCTGCGGCGCTGGGTGCCAAAGTGCGCCAGATTTCGGTCGCTCTCGACGAGGTCACCCTGGTGGTCGCTGCTGCGGACTATCTGGATGCGATGCGCTTGCTGCGCGATTCGGAAGGTTGCCGTTTCGAGCAGCTGATCGATTTGTGCGGTGTGGACTATTCTGTATATGGCGATGTAGTCCACGAGGGTGCCCGCTACTGTGTGGTGTCGCACCTGTTGTCGGTCAGCCTCAATCAGCGAGTGCGCGTGAAGGTGTTCTGCCAAGACGATGATTTCCCGGTCGTTGCTTCGGTAGCTGAGTTGTGGAATGCAGCCAACTGGTACGAACGCGAAGCCTTCGATCTGTTTGGCATCGTGTTTGATGGTCATAACGACCTGCGCCGCATTCTCACGGACTACGGATTTATCGGGCACCCTTTCCGCAAGGATTTCCCCTTGTCTGGACATGTCGAAATGCGTTACGACGCCGAGCAGCGCCGTGTCGTGTATGAACCCGTGTCCATCGAGCCGCGGGAAATCACGCCCCGCATCATCCGCGAAGACAAGTACGGAGGCCTGCACTGAGCCGCCTCGCGTCTCATGTGATCCATCATGGCTGAAATCAAGAACTACTCCCTGAACTTTGGTCCGCAGCACCCTGCGGCGCACGGTGTGTTGCGCCTGGTGCTGGAGCTGGACGGCGAGGTTGTGCAACGCGCTGACCCGCATATCGGTCTGCTCCATCGCGCCACCGAGAAGCTGGCCGAGCACAAGACCTACATCCAGTCACTGCCCTACATGGACCGGCTGGACTACGTGTCGATGATGTGCAACGAGCACGCCTACTGCCTAGCCATCGAGAAGCTGCTCGGACTGGAAGTGCCGGTGCGCGCACAGTACATCCGCGTGATGTTCTCCGAGATCACGCGCTTGCTGAACCACCTCATGTGGTTGGGCTCGCACGGTAACGACTGCGGCAGCTCCACTATCCTGATCTACACCTTCCGCGAGCGGGAAGACCTGTTTGACATGTACGAGGCGGTTTCTGGCGCCCGCATGCATGCGGCCTATTTCCGCCCGGGCGGCGTCTACCGCGATCTGCCCGACAGCATGCCGCAGTACAAGGTCAGCAAGATCAAGAATGCCAAGGCGCTGGAGGCGTTGAACCAGAATCGTCAAGGGTCTATGCTGGACTTCATCGACGATTTCACCCAGCGTTTCCCAGGCTGTGTGGACGAATACGAAACACTGCTCACAGACAACCGCATCTGGAAGCAGCGTACGGTAGGCATCGGCGTGGTGCCCCCCGAGCGAGCCCTGAATCTGGGTATGACCGGCCCCATGCTCCGTGGCTCCGGTATCGCCTGGGACCTGCGCAAGACCCAGCCATACGACGTATACGACCGCGTGGATTTCGATGTGCCAGTGGGCAAGACCGGTGACTGCTACGACCGCTACCTGGTGCGTGTGCAGGAAATGCGCGAGTCCAATCGCATCATTAAGCAATGCGTGGACTGGCTCAAGGCCAACCCCGGTCCTGTGATCACGGACAACCACAAGGTGGCTGCGCCCGCGCGTGAATCCATGAAGTCGAACATGGAAGAGCTGATCCACCATTTCAAGCTCTTCACGGAAGGTTTCCACGTGCCGGAAGGCGAGGCCTATGCGGCGGTGGAACATCCCAAGGGCGAATTCGGTATTTATCTGGTGAGTGATGGTGCCAACAAGCCTTACCGACTCAAGATCCGGGCGCCGGGTTTTGCGCATCTGGCGACGCTCGACGAAATGGCGCGTGGCCACATGATCGCGGACGCTGTCGCCATCATTGGCACCATGGATATCGTGTTCGGAGAGATTGACCGATGATTACCGAAGCGACCAAGGCGCGGTTTGCGCGCGAAGTGGCCAAGTACCCTGCGGACCAGAAGCAGTCTGCGGTGATGGCTTGCTTGTCCATCGTTCAGCAAGAGCAGGGCTATGTCAGCGCCGAGAGCGAGGCAGTGATCGCCGACTATCTGGGCATGGCGCAGATCGCCGTGCACGAAGTCACGACCTTCTACAACATGTACAACCAGCAACCGGTGGGCAAGTACAAGCTCAACGTGTGCACCAATCTGCCCTGCCAGTTGCGCGACGGGCAAAAGGCGCTGCATCACCTGGAAAAGAAGCTGGGTGTTTCGATGGGTGAGACCACACCTGACGGCCTGTTCACTCTGCAGCAATGCGAATGCCTGGGTGCTTGCGCTGATGCGCCTGTGATGCTGGTGAACGATCGCACGATGTGCAGCTTCATGGACAACGACAAGCTCGACCAGCTCGTTGACGGCCTGCGGGCCGCGGAGGGCCAGTGATGACCACGGCAGCACAAATACTCTCCCAGTTCCAGGCTACGGGCGTTCAGACCTGTTTCCATGACCGCCATATCAACCCCCAAATCTATGTGGGCCTGAATGGCAGCAACTGGAGCATCAAGGACTACGAAGCGCGTGGTGGCTATCAGGCGCTGCGTCGTATCCTGGGCAAGGATGGGGAAGAGGGCCTGACGCAGGATCAGGTCATTGCCACTGTCAAGGAGTCTGGCTTGCGTGGCCGGGGTGGTGCAGGCTTTCCTACGGGCCTCAAGTGGAGCTTCATGCCCCGCTCGTTCCCCGGCCAGAAGTATCTGGTGTGCAATTCCGATGAGGGTGAGCCTGGTACCTGCAAGGACCGTGACATCCTGCAGTTCAACCCGCACATCGTCATCGAAGGCATGATCATCGCAGCCTATGCGATGGGCATCTCGGTGGGCTACAACTACATCCATGGCGAGATCTTCCAGACCTACGAACGGTTTGAAGCCGCTCTGGAAGAAGCGCGGGCAGCAGGTTATCTGGGCGACAACATCCTGGGCAGCAGTTTCAGCTTTCAGCTGCACGGAGCCCACGGTTTTGGTGCCTACATTTGTGGTGAAGAAACTGCATTGCTCGAGTCGCTGGAAGGCAAAAAGGGGCAACCCCGTTTCAAGCCACCGTTTCCGGCCAGCTTTGGCCTGTATGGCAAGCCCACTACGATCAACAACACGGAAACCTTTGCGGCCGTGCCTTGGATCATCCGCAATGGCGGTGCGGCTTATCTGGAGTGCGGCAAGCCCAACAACGGCGGCACCAAGATTTTCTCGGTGTCTGGTGACGTCGAAAAGCCAGGCAACTATGAGGTGCCGTTGGGTACCCCATTTGCCAAGCTGCTGGAACTGGCCGGTGGCGTGCGCAAAGGCCGTCAACTCAAGGCGGTGATTCCTGGTGGTTCATCGGCCCCTGTCCTGCCTGCATCCGTCATCATGGAATGCACGATGGACTACGACTCCATCGCCAAGGCTGGCTCCATGCTGGGCTCTGGTGCCGTGATCGTCATGGACGATTCCCGGAGCATGGTCGAAAGTCTGCTGCGCCTGTCGTATTTCTATTCGCATGAATCCTGCGGCCAGTGCACGCCCTGCCGTGAAGGCACGGGATGGATGTGGCGCGTGATCGATCGCATCCAGCATGGCCAGGGTCGTGAGGGTGACCTGGATCTGCTCAATTCGGTGGCGGACAACATCCAGGGCCGCACCATCTGTGCGCTGGGTGATGCTGCCGCCATGCCTGTGCGCGCCATGATCAAACACTTCCGTCCCGAGTTTGAGGCACTGATTCGGAACAAGGCTCCACAAGCCGCGACTTCCGTTTGATCGCGAGAAAACATATGGTTGAAATTGAACTGGACGGTCAGAAAGTGGAAGTCGCCGAGGGCTGCATGGTGATGCATGCGGCTGAAAAGGCTGGCACTTACATTCCGCATTTCTGCTACCACAAGAAGCTTTCGATCGCCGCCAACTGCCGCATGTGCCTGGTGGACGTGGAAAAGGCTCCCAAGCCCATGCCAGCCTGCGCCACGCCGGTCACGCAGGGCATGATCGTGCGTACCAAGAGCGACAAAGCCATCAAGGCGCAGCAGTCGGTCATGGAGTTTCTGCTCATCAACCACCCCCTGGACTGCCCCATCTGCGACCAGGGCGGCGAGTGCCAGTTGCAGGATCTGGCCGTGGGCTACGGTGGCTCCTCCTCGCGCTACGAGGAAGAAAAGCGCGTGGTGTTCCACAAGGACGTGGGCCCGCTGATCTCCATGGAGGAGATGAGCCGCTGCATCCACTGCACCCGTTGTGTGCGCTTCGGCCAGGAAGTGGCGGGCGTGATGGAACTCGGCATGATCCATCGTGGCGAGCATTCTGAAATCACCACGGTCACCGGCGACACGGTGGACTCCGAACTGTCGGGCAACATGATCGACATCTGCCCCGTGGGTGCATTGACCAGCAAGCCTTTCCGTTACAGCGCCCGCACCTGGGAACTGTCGCGCCGCCGCTCGGTGAGTCCACATGACTCCACCGGCGCCAACCTGATTGTTCAGGTTAAGAACCACAAGGTCATGCGCGTTGTCCCGTTTGAAAACGAGGCTGTTAACGAATGCTGGATTGCCGACCGCGACCGTTTCTCCTATGAAGCGCTCAACGGTGACGACCGCCTGACCCAGCCCATGCTCAAGCAGGGTGGGGTGTGGAAGGAAGTGGACTGGCAGACTGCGTTGGAATACGTGGCCAATGGCCTCAAGAACATCAAGAACGACCACGGCGCGGCCGGCATTGGTGCGCTGGTGAGTCCTCACAGTACGTTGGAAGAGCTGTATCTGGCCAGCGCCCTGGTGCGCGGTCTTGGTAGCGACAACATCGACTATCGTCTGCGCAACGCCGAGTTCGCTGCTCCCGAAGGTATTCGCTGGCTCGGTACGTCCATCGCTTCGTTGTCCACGCTCCAGCGCGTGCTGGTCGTGGGTTCCAACCTGCGCAAGGACCATCCGTTGTTTGCGCAGCGCATCCGTCAGGCGGTCCGCCATGGCTGCCAGGTCAGTGCCATCGCTTCGGTATCCCATGACTGGGCCATGCCGGTGCAGACATTTGTGGCACAAGGTGCCGGCCAGTGGGTCGAGATGCTCGGAGGCATTGCTTCCGCCATCGCCCATGAAAAGGGAATTCCCGCTCCGCAAGGTGCCAGCGCGGCCAACGAGGCTGCCCAGGCCATCGCCCGCTCGCTGCTGGGCGGGGAGCGCAAGGCGGTGTTGCTGGGCAATGCGGCGGCGCACCACGCGCAAGCTACGCAGTTGCTGGCATGGGCCAACTGGATTGCAGAGAACACTGGTGCAACGGTGGGCTACCTGACAGAGGCCGCCAATACGGTGGGCGCGCAGTTTGCGGGCGCTCACCCTGTCAACGGTGGACTGAATGCGGCTCAAATGCTCTCCGGTGGTTTGAAGGCGGCGGTGCTGCTGAACACCGAGCCCGTCCATGATTCTGCGACGGGTGCTCAAGCTGCAACTGCTCTTGCTGGTGCAGAAATGGTGGTCACGTTGAGCCCCTTCAAGGCCAACATGGAGTTCAGTGACGTTTTGTTGCCAATTGCTCCGTTCACGGAAACTTCGGGCAGCTTTGTCAACGCCGAGGGACGCATACAGGGTTTCCACGCCGTGGTGCGCCCTCTGGGCGATACCCGTCCCGCTTGGAAGGTCCTGCGCGTGCTGGCCAACTTGTTGGGTGTGCCAGGCTTCGACTTTGAAACCTCCCAGGATGTTCTGGCCCGTGCAACGAACGCCGCTGCCGGGGCCGTTACGCAGGTGCCCGCCGCACAGTTGTCGAATGCAGTGAAGGCATCGCCAGCCGCAACGGCTGCAGCTGGTGATCCGGTCGTGGCATCCATCTATCAACTGGACGGCTTGGTGCGCCGTTCTACGTCGCTGCAGCTCACTGCCGACGCACGCATGGCACGCGAAGGAGTGGCCGCATGATCGACGCGATCTACAACGCGGGCCTGAACCTGCTCTCCTTTGGGTGGTGGACCGGCATCGTCTGGCCAGTGCTCTGGATCCTGATCAAGATCGTCTGCATCTTGGCGCCGCTCATGGGTGCCGTGGCTTACCTCACGTTGTGGGAGCGTAAGCTGCTGGGCTTCATGCAAGTGCGCCACGGTCCCAACCGCGTGGGGCCGATGGGGCTGCTGCAGCCCATTGCTGACGCACTGAAGCTGCTGACCAAGGAAATCATCCAGCCTACGGCGGCCAGCAAGGGCCTGTTTGTTCTCGGGCCCGTCATGGCCATCATGCCGGCCCTGGCTGCCTGGGTGGCCATTCCTTTCGGCCCCGATGTGGCCTTGGCGAATGTGAATGCTGGTCTGTTGTTGGTGATGGCCATCACTTCCATCGAAGTCTATGGCGTGATCATTGCGGGCTGGGCTTCCAACTCCAAGTACGCATTCTTGGGCGCACTGCGGGCCTCGGCACAGATGGTGAGCTACGAAATCGCGATGGGCTTTTGTTTCCTCGTCGTGATCATGGTGTCGGGCAGTATGAACCTGACGGAAATCGTGCTGGGTCAGGGGCGGGGCATGGCCGCAGACAAGGGCCTGACGTTCCTGTCCTGGAATTGGCTGCCCCTGCTGCCGATCTTCCTTGTGTACCTGATCTCCGGCGTGGCAGAAACCAACCGCCATCCCTTCGACGTGGTGGAAGGCGAGGCAGAAATCGTGGCCGGCCACATGGTCGAGTACTCCGGTATGGGCTTCGCGATCTTCTTCCTGGCCGAGTACGCCAGCATGTGGCTCGTGTCCATCCTGGCGGCTCTCATGTTCCTGGGCGGCTGGCTGTCTCCCATTGATAGCGCGGTGTTCAACTGGATTCCAGGCTGGATCTGGCTGGGTCTCAAGACCTTCCTTGTGGTATCCATGTTCATCTGGATCCGGGCTACCTTCCCGCGGTTCCGGTACGACCAGATCATGCGTCTGGGCTGGAAGATCTTCATTCCGGTCACGCTGGTGTACTTGTTGTTTGTTGGCGGGTGGTTGCTCTCGCCTTGGAATATCTGGAAATAAGCGGGGACACAAATGACTGCTGTTGTTGCTGCTGCTGCACCTTTTTCGTTCAAGGATTTCTTCAAGAGCTTTATGCTCGTGGAGTTGCTCAAGGGGATGGCCCTGACTGGCCGCTACGCGTTTCGCCGCAAGGTGACCGTGCAGTTTCCCGAAGAGAAGACGCCTTTGTCGCCACGCTTCCGTGGCCTGCATGCACTGCGCCGTTATGACAACGGCGAGGAGCGTTGCATTGCTTGCAAGCTGTGCGAAGCCGTATGCCCTGCGATGGCCATCACCATCGAATCGGATGTGCGTGCAGATGGTTCGCGTCGCACCACGCGCTATGACATCGACCTGACCAAGTGCATCTTCTGCGGGTTCTGCGAAGAGAGCTGCCCGGTCGATTCGATTGTCGAGACACACATCTTTGAATACCACGGCGAAAAGCGTGGTGACCTGTATTTCACGAAGGACATGCTCTTGGCTGTGGGCGACCGGTACGAAGGTGAAATTGCGGCAGCCAAGGCTGCAGACGCCAAGTACCGCTGAGCGGTACGGGGTTCAGCCTCTTTGCCAGACTTTCTATAAAGACCCGATTCATGGACGCCAAGACTGGTTTCTTCTATCTCTTCTCGGTGGTGCTGCTGTTTGCAGCCTTCCGGGTGATCACTGCACGCAACCCTGTGCATGCAGTGCTGTATCTCATCCTTGCGTTCTCGCAGGCGGCGGCTGTTTGGCTGTTGCTCAAGGCAGAGTTCCTGGCAATTGCGCTGGTGCTGGTGTACCTGGGCGCAGTCATGGTGCTCTTCCTGTTCGTGGTGATGATGCTGGACATCCATATCGATACCGTACGCAAGGGGTTCTGGAAGCATTTCCCTTTGGCGGCCCTCATTGGGGCGGTCATCGCCCTGGAAATGGCGGCCGTGTTGATGGGGGGATTCCGCGGCATGGAAGAGCCCAAGGCCGTCGCTGTCATGGTTGATGCCGCTGGTCATGTAGTCCCGTACTCCAACACCAAGGCCTTGGGCAAGCTGCTGTACACCCAGTATCTGTATCCCGTTGAGATCGCAGCAGTCATTTTGCTGGTGGCCATGGTGGCCGCCATCGCACTGACCCTGCGTCAGCGCAAGGATAGCAAGGCCATCAATCCTTCAATGCAGATCCGAGTGCGTGCGGCCGATCGTCTGGCGGTGGTCAAGGTGACCGCCACCCAAAAGCCTGCTGAAGAGGCTGCGCAAGCTGCTGCCGAGGAGAAAAAAGCATGACGTTGACACTGGGCCACTTTTTGTCGCTGGGCGCCATGCTGTTTGCGCTCGCTGTGATCGGGATCTTCCTGAACCGCAAGAACCTGATCGTGCTGCTGATGGCGATCGAGCTCATGCTGCTGGCCGTGAACATGAACTTCGTGGCGTTCTCCCACTACCTGGGAGACATGCACGGCCAGGTGTTCGTGTTCTTTATCCTGACCGTGGCAGCCGCTGAATCGGCGATTGGCCTGGCCATCCTGGTGCTGCTGTTCCGCAACAAATCCAGTATCAACGCGGAAGACCTCAACACCCTCAAGGGTTGATGGGTCGCGAGTATTCCCAAGGTTCTCAAGAATGAGTCAAACCCTCTCTGCTTCAACCCTCCTGGCAGTGCCGTTGGCACCGCTGGCAGGCGCCTTACTGGCCGGCGTCTTCGGTACGACCTTCGGTGGTAACTGGATCGGTCGTCGCCTGAGCCATACCCTGACCATCCTCGGGGTGCTGGTTGCTTTCATCCTCTCGGCGATGACGCTCAAGAGCGTGGCGCTCGATGGTGCCCGGTTCAATGAAACCCTGTACACCTGGATGGTGGTGGGTGGCTTGAAGATGGAAGTGGGCTTCCTGATCGACAGCCTCACGGCGATGATGATGGTGGTAGTGACCTTTGTGTCGCTGATGGTTCACATCTACACCATTGGCTACATGGAAGAAGACGAGGGCTACAACCGCTTCTTTGCCTACATTTCGCTGTTCACTTTCTCCATGCTCATGCTCGTCATGAGCAATAACCTGCTGCAGCTGTTCTTTGGTTGGGAGGCGGTGGGTCTGGTGTCCTACCTGCTCATCGGGTTCTGGTTCAACAAGCCTTCTGCCATCTTCGCCAACATGAAGGCGTTTCTGGTCAACCGTGTCGGCGACTTCGGCTTCATTCTGGGCATTGGCCTGATCGCAGCGTATACCGGCACCTTGAACTATGGCGAGATCTTCGCCAAGGCGGGTGAACTGGGCTCTCTGTCGTTCCCCGGCACCAGCTGGATGCTCGTCACGGTGATCTGCATCTGCCTGTTCATCGGCGCTATGGGCAAGTCAGCGCAGTTTCCCCTGCACGTCTGGCTGCCTGATTCGATGGAGGGCCCGACTCCCATTTCCGCGTTGATCCACGCTGCCACCATGGTGACCGCCGGTATCTTCATGGTGTCGCGCATGTCGCCTCTGTTCGAGCTGTCGGACACTGCGCTCAACTTCATCCTGGTGATTGGTGCCATCACGGCATTGTTCATGGGTTTCCTTGGCATCATCCAGAACGACATCAAGCGTGTGGTGGCGTACTCGACGCTCTCGCAGCTCGGCTACATGACAGTAGCGCTTGGCGCCTCGGCGTACTCGGTGGCTGTGTTCCACCTGATGACCCATGCGTTCTTCAAAGCCTTGTTGTTCCTGGGCGCAGGCTCGGTCATCATGGGCATGCATCACAACCAGGACATCCGCTGGATGGGCGGTGTGCGCAAGTACATGCCCATCACCTGGATCACCTCGCTGCTGGGCTCTATGGCCCTGATCGGCACGCCGCTGTTCTCGGGTTTCTATTCCAAGGACAGCATCATTGAGGCGGTGCACTTCAGCCATCTGCCAGCAGCCGGTTTTGCACATTTCGCAGTGCTCGCAGGTGTGTTCATCACGGCGTTCTATTCCTTTCGCATGTACTTCCTGGTCTTCCATGGCAAGGAGCGTTACGACCAGAATCCGGATGCCCACCACGACGATCACCATGGCCACGGCCACGATGATCACCACGAACCGCACGAATCTCCCTGGGTGGTGACGGTGCCTCTGGTGCTGTTGGCCATTCCTTCAGTGGTGGTGGGTTTCCTGTTCATCCAGCCCATGCTGTTTGGGGACTTCTTCAAGGATGTCATTTTTGTGGATGCGGCCAAGCATCCTTCCATGGCACACATGGCGGAGCATTTCCACAGCGCCTGGGCCATGGCATTGCATGGTCTGCAGACGGCACCGTTCTGGCTCGCACTGGCAGGTGTGGCGCTGTCGTACTACATGTACATGGTCAATCCTGCGTTGCCCACGGCGATCAAGGCGCGCGTACAGCCCATCTACACATTGCTTGAAAACAAGTACTACCTCGACTGGATCAACGAGAACATTCTGGCCCGTGGTGCACGTGCGCTGGGCGTGGGTCTCTGGAAGGGTGGGGATCAGGCTGTGATCGATGGTGCCCTGGTCAACGGGTCCTGGAAGCTGGTGCGGTGGGTGGCCGGTGCTGTGCGTTGGGTGCAGTCGGGCTTCATCTACCACTATGCGCTGGTCATGATCCTGGGTGTTTTCGTGCTCATGACGTATTTCGTCTGGCTCAACAAGTAGGAGAAGAATAAAAATGGGTCTGTTGAGTCTTGCAATCTGGACACCGATTGCGTTTGGCGTGCTGTTGCTCGCCATCGGGCGCGATGAGCACGCGCGTGCCGTGCGCTGGCTGGCGCTCGTCGGCGCGCTGATCGGCTTCCTGGTCACGCTGCCTTTGTACGATGGCTTCAAGCTGGGTACAGCAGCCATGCAGTTTGTGGAGAAGGCTGACTGGATCGAGCGCTTCAACGTCCACTACCACCTTGGGGTGGACGGCATTTCCTTCTGGTTCGTGCCGCTGACAGCATTCATCACCGTCATTGTGGTGATTGCTTCCTGGGAGTCGATCACGGAGCGCGTGAACCAGTACATGGGCGCTTTCCTGATCCTTTCGGGGCTCATGATCGGTGTGTTCAGCGCACTCGACGGCATTCTGTTCTATGTGTTCTTCGAGGCAACGCTGATCCCGATGTATCTGATCATCGGCATCTGGGGCGGCCCCAATAAGATCTACGCAGCGTTCAAGTTCTTCCTGTATACGCTGCTCGGGTCGCTGTTGATGCTCATCGCGCTGATCTACCTGTACAACCAGTCGGGTGGCAGCTTTGACATTGCGACCTGGCATCAGCTGCCGTTGAGCGGACGTGCGCAGACCCTGCTGTTCTTCGCATTCTTTGCCGCCTTTGCTGTGAAGGTTCCCATGTGGCCAGTCCACACCTGGCTGCCCGATGTGCACGTGGAGGCGCCTACGGGCGGTTCAGCAGTGCTGGCCGCCATCATGCTGAAACTGGGTGCCTACGGTTTTCTGCGGTTTTCGCTGCCAATCGCTCCTGACGCTGCACGCCAGTGGGCTTGGCTGATGATTGCCTTGTCGCTGATCGCAGTGATTTATGTAGGCCTGGTGGCCATGGTCCAGAAGGACATGAAGAAGCTGGTGGCTTACTCGTCGGTGGCGCACATGGGTTTTGTGACCTTGGGCTTTTTCATCTTCAACGACCTGGGCGTGTCCGGCGGTATTGTCCAGATGATTGCGCACGGTTTTGTGTCCGGTGCGATGTTCTTGTCCATCGGTGTCTTGTACGACCGCGTGCACTCCCGTGAAATCGCCGCCTATGGTGGCGTGGTCAACACCATGCCGAACTTCACGGCGTTTGCCCTGCTGTTTGCCATGGCCAACTGCGGTCTGCCGGGTACGGCCGGTTTTGTGGGTGAGTGGATGGTGATCCTGGGTGCCGTCAAGGCCAATTTCTGGATCGGCCTGGCTGCCGCCACTGCGCTGATTTTTGGTGCTGCTTACACCCTGTGGATGTTCAAGCGTGTGTACCTGGGCCCCGTGGGCAATGACAACGTCAAGGGCTTGACGGACATCGACAGCCGCGAGTTCCTGGTGCTTGCTGTGCTGGGCATCGCGGTGCTGGCCATGGGCCTCTACCCCCGTCCGTTCACCGACGTGATGGACACCTCGGTGGCAGAACTGCTCAAGCATGTCGCGCAGACCAAGCTGAACTGAACAGACCAGACTGAACTGAGAGATTCGAGATGATTGACAACATCAGCTGGCTAGCGATTTACCCCGAAATTGTGCTGTTGACGATGGCCTGCGTGATTGCGCTGGTTGATTTGGGCGTACACAGCCCTCGTCGCACCAGCACCTACGTGCTGACCATGCTCACGCTGGCCGTGGTGGCTGCCCTGCAGGCCATGTATGCCAGCAGCGGCAATACCTTCTACGGTTTTGGAAACATGGTGGTGAGTGACGCCATGGGCAATTGGCTCAAGTGTTTTGCCACCGTGGCCATGATGGTCACCCTGGTGTATGGCCGCCCCTATGCTGCCGACCGCGACATGTTGCGGGGGGGCGAGCTCTTCACGCTGTCCATGTTCGCTTTGCTCGGCATGTTCATCATGATCTCGGGTAACAACTTCCTGGTGATCTACCTGGGGCTTGAGTTGCTCACGCTGTCGAGCTATGCCCTGGTGGCATTGCGTCGCGACAACGCTACTGCTACAGAAGCGGCCATGAAGTATTTTGTGCTGGGCGCCATGGCCAGTGGCTTCCTGCTGTACGGGTTGTCCATGGTGTACGGTGCCACGGGCTCGCTGGATATTGGCCAGGTGTTCAAGGCAGTCAATTCCGGTCAGATCAAGCATCAGGTGCTGGTGTTCGGCTTGGTGTTTGTGGTAGCCGGTCTGGCCTTCAAGCTGGGGGTGGTGCCCTTCCACATGTGGATTCCCGATGTCTACCAGGGCGCACCCACTGCAGTGACGCTGATGATTGGTGGTGCGCCCAAGCTGGCAGCATTTGCCATCACCATCCGTTTGCTGGTGGATGGTCTCCTGCCGCTGGCTATCGACTGGCAACAGATGCTGGCCGTGTTGGCGATTGGTTCTTTGCTCGTGGGTAACCTGGCAGCCATTGCGCAGACCAACCTCAAGCGCATGCTGGCCTACTCCACCATCTCCCAGATGGGCTTTGTGCTGCTGGGCCTGATGTCCGGGGTCATCAATGGCAACGTGGACGCCACTGCGGTGGAGAACGCCTACAGCGCCTCGATGTTCTACGTCATTACCTATGTGTTGACCACGCTGGCGGCCTTTGGTGTGATCCTGCTGCTGGCCCGGGAAGGTTTTGAGAGCGAAGAGATTTCCGATTTCGCAGGCCTCAATCAGCGGAGCCCCCTGTACGCTGGCGTGATGGCTGTCTGCCTGTTCTCCATGGCAGGTATTCCTCCTCTGGTGGGCTTCTATGCCAAGCTGGCGGTTCTTCAAGCCTTGATCGCTTCGGGGCAGACCATCTACATGGCGATGGCTGTGTTTGCCGTGATCATGTCGCTGATCGGTGCGTTCTACTACCTGCGAGTGGTGAAGGTCATGTATTTCGACGCACCCTTGACCGCTACCAATGTATCGGCGCCCGCCGATGTGCGCGTGGTGCTGACCATCAACGGCGCGTTGGTGCTGGTGTTGGGCTTGCTGCCAGGCGGTTTGATGGCCCTGTGTGCCGACGCCGTGGTCCGCGCACTGGCGACCTGATCGGTAGCCTGCGCGCACACGCCGCGCGGGGTACTGCTCCCATTCCCAATTTGCTGCCTCGATCAGTTCCTCTGTGTCACTTACCGGTTTGGTTTGGCTTGTGATTGTGGCGGCTTTGATTGCCGCCAATCTGCCCTTCGTCAATCAGCGCTGGCTGGTGGTGGGCCCCTCCGTCGCCAACGGCAAGCCTCTGGTCGGGCGCATGGCCGAACTGATCGTTTTGTACTTCTTGGTGGGCGGGATGGCTCTGTTGTTGGAGCGTCGTGCAGGCCAAATTGCACCTCAGGGCTGGGAGTTTTACGCCATCACCGGCACCATGTTTCTCACGCTGGCCTTCCCCGGGTTTGTCTATCGGTATCTGCTGCGGCGCCACGGCTGAAGCAGCGGTCGGTTCCGGGCAGAGCCATTCGACAAAGCTTTGAGGGCACTTCCCCGTTGCCAGCTGTAGGCCTGCAAATGGGGTGGAGCACTTCTGAACACAACTCTGCACCTGGACGTTGATGTGCCTGGTGGCGCCCATCATGGGATTGCGCTCGCCAGCGTACGATGCATCTTATGAAGGTACTGGATCTCCAATGTCAACACGGCCATGTGTTTGAAGGCTGGTTTGGTTCTGAAGATGACTTTCAGAGCCAGAAGCAGCGCGGGTTGGTGCAGTGCCCTTTGTGCGCAGACGTCCATATCGACAAGCGGCTGAGCGCGCCGCGCCTGAATCTGGGCGCCCGCGAGCCCGCCGCAGCTGCGGCGGCACCGTCCGGCACAACTTCTGTTTCGCGTGCTGTTTCCAGCGCGCAGGTCGAGGCATCAACGCTTCCTCCAGCGCTACAGGCAGCGTGGCTGGAGCTGGCCCGCAAGGTCGTCGCGAATACCGAAGATGTCGGCTCCCGGTTTGCCGATGAAGCCAGGCGCATGCACCACGGCGAGGTTCAGGATCGGGCCATTCGTGGCCAGGCCACCGCGCAGGAGGCGTTGCAGCTGCTTGATGAGGGCATTGCCGTCATGCCGTTGCCAGCGGCAGTCAAGGAAACCCTGCAGTAGCCAATGCACCCGGTCCTTGGGGTAGACCTTGCGGAATGGTGCCGGGATCAACTGGTGAACTGCAGTGCAGCCAGGCGCGCATACACCCCACCTTGTGCCATCAATGCGCTGTGGGTGCCTTGCTCCACGATCTGACCGTGGTCCAGCACCACGATGCGGTCGGCATTTTGTACCGTGGCTAGGCGGTGGGCGATCACCAGCGTGGTCCTTTTGCCAGTGTGGCGCTGCATGGCAGTGTCCAGCGCGGCCTGCACCATGCTCTCACTTTCTGCGTCCAGTGCGCTGGTGGCCTCGTCCAGCAGCAACAGGGGTGGATTTTTGAGCATGGCTCGGGCAATGGCGATACGCTGGCGCTGGCCGCCCGACAGGCGTACACCCCGTTCGCCCAGAAACGTGTGGTAGCCCTCGGGCAGGGCTGCGATGAAGTCATGCGCAAAGGCAGCCCGGGTGGCCGCCATGACCTCTTCGTCGGAGGCATCCGGACGGCCATAGCGGACGTTGTCCATGGCCGAGGCGGAGAAAATCACGGCATCCTGGGGCACGGTGCCCGTATGGGCGCGCAGTGTGTCCAAGCTCAGATCGCGGATGTCCACGCCGTTCAACAGGATGCCTCCCTCTCGTGAACCTTGAGCACCCCTCTCATTGCCCCCATCCACGTCATAAAAGCGCTGCAGTAACTGAAACACCGTGGTCTTGCCTGCCCCGCTGGCGCCCACCAGTGCCACGGTCTCTCCGGCTGACAGGTGCAGAGAGAAGTTCTGCAGCGCGGGCTGGTTCGGGCGCGACGGGTAGTGAAACTGCACGTTGTCAAACTGCACCTCCAGCCCTTGATCCGAAGTGGGCAGCCGCTTGGGTGTCGCAGGGTTTGCCACGGGGGACCGGCTCGACAGCAATTCCATCAAGCGCTCGGTGGCACCGGCCGCACGCAGCAGGTCTCCGTACACTTCGCCCAGTACTGCCACCGCGCTCGCCAGCAGAATCACGTACACCACGGTCTGGCCCAGGTGGCCCGCACTCATCTGTCCGGCCAGCACGGCTTCTGTGCCTCGGTACAACCCCCACAGCAGAAGGGCCGCGTTGGCGATGATGATGAAGGCCACGAGCAAGGCGCGTGCCTTGGTGCGCTTGACCGCCGCGCGAAAGGCGTCTTCCGTGGCCCGCGCAAACCTTGAGGCCTCGCGTGGCTCAGCGGTATAGCTCTGCACCACGGGGATGGCGTTGAGCACTTCGGCCGCGATGGCGCTGGAGTCGGCCACGCGGTCCTGGCTGTCGCGTGACAATCGGCGCACCCTGCGACCGATCCACATCGTGGGTAGCACCACCAGTACGACGGCCAGCAGTACCACCGACATCACATAGGGATTCGTCCACACCAGCATGACCAGGGCACCCAGGCCCAGGACCGCATTGCGCAGCCCCATGGACAGCGATGAGCCGACCACGGTCTGCACCAGCGTCGTGTCCGACGTCAGCCGCGACAGCACCTCGCCGGTTTGGGTGGTCTCGAAGAACTGGGGGCTTTGCTGCAGCACATGGCTGTAGACGGCGTTGCGCAGGTCAGCGGTGACGCGCTCGCCCAGCCAGCTCACCATATAAAAGCGCGCGGCCGAAAACCCGCCCAGTGCCATGGCCACCGCAAACAGCTCTTCAAAATGCCCGCGAAGGGCCATGGCCTGCGCTCCCCGGTCACCCGTTGCAGAGACCAGGCCTCCATCGATGAGATGGCGCAGTGCCATGGGAAACGCCAGTGTGGCCAATGCCGCCAGCACCAGGAACACCAGCGACAGTGCAATGCGCGCCCGATAAGGGCGCAAAAAGGGCAGCAGTCCCGTGAGCGACCGGGGCGCACCGCGGGTGGGCGTGGAGGAGGAGGGGGAGGGCATCGTGGCAGTGTAGGCGGCGCAGCCGGGCGCTGCAGAAGGAGGAGGCACAGCCTCTCTCTCGCTGTAGGTAGTGCCCACGGTGGTGAATACCAAGGCCTGTCAGCAAAAAGTCAGTGAGGGGCGTGGCGCTGCACCGCCACCGCGTGTGGGCTTCTGTCCCCGCTACTGCGCCAAATTGAGCACTGGCGCGCTGCCCACGCCCGTACATCCCCAGCGCCGCGCGCCCTCAGGGCGGGTACGTAGGCATTTATACATAGGCATTAGTCCCAGTATCTACTGCGGGGTAGGGAGACATACGATGCGTTGCGATCCAACTACCTGGAGACCTTGTTGCAAGGCTCCTCATTTCAGCACCCTACGGAGCGGCCAAGGCGCAATGAGCGACGTCATTCTTGAAACCAACAGCCTGACCAAAGAGTTCAAGGGCTTCACCGCCGTCAGCGATGTGAACCTGGCCGTTCGGCGCGGCTCCATCCATGCGCTGATCGGTCCCAATGGGGCGGGCAAGACCACGTGCTTCAACCTGCTCACCAAGTTCCTGGAGCCGACCTCGGGTGTCATCCGCTTCAACGGGCACGACATCACGCGAGAGCAGCCCGCACAGATTGCGCGCCGTGGAGTGATCCGCTCGTTCCAGATCTCGGCCGTGTTTCCGCACCTAACACTCATCGAGAACGTGCGCCTGGGCCTGCAGCGCAAGCTGGGCACCTCGTTCCACTTTTGGCGCAGCGAGCGCACCCTGCGGCAGCTTGACGACCGTGCCATGCAACTGCTGACCGAGGTGGGGCTGGAAGACCTGGCCGATGAAGTGACCGTGAACCTGCCCTATGGCCGCAAGCGCGCACTGGAGATCGCGACCACGCTGTCCATGGAGCCCGAGTTGATGCTGCTGGACGAGCCCACGCAGGGCATGGGCCACGAAGACGTGGACCGCGTTACCCAGCTCATCAAGAAGGTCTCGGCAGGCCGCACCATCCTGATGGTGGAGCACAACATGAAGGTGGTCTCCACCATCGCTGACCGCATCACGGTGCTGCAGCGCGGCGCCGTGCTGGCCGAAGGCCCCTACGCAGAAGTCTCCAACAACCCCCAAGTCATGGAAGCCTACATGGGCACGACCGACGGCCAACTGCAGGGAGCGCACTGATGGCTGGCGCTCCCGCACTCGAAATCAAGAACCTCGAAGCCTGGTACGGCGAGTCGCATGTGCTGCACGGCGTGGACATCGTCGTCCAGCCGGGCGAGGTGGTCACGCTGCTGGGCCGCAACGGCGCAGGCCGCACCACCACCATGCGCGCCATCATGGGGCTGACCGGTGCGCGCAAGGGTTCGGTCAAGATCAACGGCGTGGAAACCGTGAACATGCCCACGCACCGTATTGCGCACCTGGGCGTGGGCTACTGCCCCGAAGAGCGTGGCATTTTCTCCAGCCTGTCGTGCGAAGAAAACCTGCTGCTGCCACCCGCCCTCAAGACGGGCACGCCGGGCATGTCGGTGCAGGAGATCTACGCCATGTTTCCCAACCTGGCCGAGCGCAAGAACAGCCAGGGTACGCGCCTGTCGGGCGGTGAACAGCAGATGCTGGCCGTGGCCCGCATCCTGCGCACCGGCGCCAACCTGCTGCTGCTCGATGAAATCTCCGAAGGCCTGGCGCCCGTCATTGTGCAGGCCCTGGCCCGCATGATCACCATGCTGCGCCAGAAGGGCTACACCGTGGTCATGGTTGAGCAGAACTTCCGTTTTGCCGCACCGCTGGCCGACCGGTTCTACGTGATGGAGCACGGCCGCATCGTGGAGAAGTTCGGCGCTGCCGAGCTGGAAGCCAAGATGCCTGTACTCAACGAACTGCTGGGCGTCTGAGCCACGCCCACACCCTTTCCCTACCGCTTTCTTCCACCACACCCACAGGAGACAAATCCATGAAGAAACAACTCAAAGTGCTGGCACTGATGCTGGGCGTTGCAGGCTTGGCCACCTCGGCCGCGCACGCACAGGACAAGGTCAAGATCGGTTTCATCACCGACATGTCCAGCCTGTACGCGGACGTGGAAGGCAAGAACGGCGCAGTCGCCATCCAGATGGCCATTGATGACTTTGGCGGCAAGGTGCTGGGCATGCCCATCGAACTGATGAGCGCCGACCACCAGAACAAGGCCGACATCGCAGCCTCCAAGGCCCGCGAGTGGATCGACACCCAGGGCCTGACCATGGTGTTTGGTGGCACCAACTCCGGCACCGCACTGGCCATTGCCAAGGTAGCCGCCGAGAAGAAGCGCGTCTACATCAACAACGGCGCTGCCAGTTCGGCATTGACCAACGAACAGTGCTCGCCTTACACCGTCCACTATGCGTATGACACCGTGGCGCTGGCCAAGGGCACTGGCTCGGCCATTGTGGATGGCGGTGGCAAGAGCTGGTACTTCCTGACGGCAGACTATGCCTTCGGCCATGCGCTCGAGGCCGACACTACCTCAGTGGTCAAGGCCAAGGGCGGCAATGTGGTGGGTGCCGTGCGCCACCCGCTGAACGCGTCGGACTTCTCGTCCTTCCTGCTGCAGGCACAGAACTCCAAGGCGCAGATCCTGGGCCTGGCCAATGCGGGTGGCGACACCATCAACTCCATCAAGGCTGCCAAGGAGTTCGGCATCGGCAAGAGCATGAAGCTCGCCGGCCTGCTGATCTTCATCTCCGACGTGCACAGCCTGGGCCTGCGCAATACCGAAGGCCTGCAGTTCACCACCAGCTGGTACTGGGACCTGAATGACGAGACCCGCAAGTTCTCTGCCCGCTTCTTCGAGAAAACCAAGCGCATGCCTGGTGAAATTCAAGCTGCTGACTATTCAGCCACCATGAACTACCTCAAAGCCGTGGAAGCAGCCAAGTCGGTGGATGCCGACAAGGTCATGGAAACCTGGCGCAAGATGAAGATGAATGACTTCTTCGCCTCTGGCCAGATTCGTCCTGATGGCCGCTATGTGCACGACATGTACCTGATGGAAGTGAAGAAGCCCGCAGAGTCCACCAAGCCCTGGGACTACTACAAGCTGATCAAGAAGCTGCCTGGTGACTCGGTGTTCACCACCAAGGCCGAGAGCAAGTGCCCGCTCTGGAAGTAAACCCCTGAGAGGGCGCACACCGGCCTGGCTGTCCCTGCGGGGCGCCGGGCCCGGTGTGGTCCTCTGACCTGAACTCTCTCCACCTGCTGCTGCCTCCCATGGAAATCTTTGGTGTCTCATTGCCCGGCCTGTTGAGCCAGCTCCTTCTGGGGCTGGTCAACGGATCGTTCTACGCAATCCTCAGCCTGGGGCTGGCTGTGATCTTCGGCCTGCTCAACGTCATCAACTTTGCGCACGGTGCACTGTTCATGACCGGGGCATTGCTGACATGGATGGCCATGAACTACTTCGGCATCAACTACTGGTTGATGCTGGTGCTGGCGCCGCTCGTGGTGGGGCTGTTCGGGGTGCTGATCGAGCGCTTGCTGCTGCGCTGGATCTACAAGCTTGATCACCTGTACGGGCTGCTGCTCACGCTGGGCCTGACCCTGCTGATCGAAGGCGTGTTCCGCTCCATCTATGGCGTGTCGGGCCTGGGCTACGACACACCTGAACTGCTGGAAGGCGCGACCAATCTCGGCTTCATGATCATGCCCAACTATCGCGCCTGGGTGGTGGTCGCGTCGGTGGTGATCTGTCTGGCCACCTGGTACGTGATCGAAAAAACCAAGCTCGGCGCCTATCTGCGTGCCGGTACCGAAAACCCGCGCCTGGTGGAAGCCTTCGGCATCAACGTGCCGGTGATGGTGACCCTGACCTACGCCTTTGGTGCCGCACTGGCTGCTTTTGCCGGTGTGCTGGCCGCCCCCGTGTACCAGGTCACCCCGCTCATGGGCCAGAACCTCATCATCGTGGTGTTCGCCGTGGTCGTGATTGGCGGCATGGGCTCCATCATGGGCTCCATCTTGACCGGGCTGGGTCTGGGAGTGATCGAAGGTTTCACCAAGGTGTTCTACCCCGAAGCGTCTTCCACCGTGGTGTTCGTCATCATGGTCATCGTTCTTCTCATTCGCCCCGCCGGCCTGTTCGGCAAAGAAAAATAAGGGGCCGCCAGCATGAATTCCAAGAACACTGCCACCATTGGTTACGGCCTGCTGTTGCTGGCCCTGATTGCCGCGCCTTTTCTCGGCGCCTATCCCGTCTTCGTGATGAAGCTCATGTGCTTTGCACTGTTTGCTTCCGCGTTCAACCTGCTGCTCGGTTACACCGGCCTGCTGTCTTTTGGCCATGCGGCCTTCCTCGGTGGCGCCGCCTATGTGGCTGGCCACGCCATCAAGGTGTGGGGCCTGACGCCTGAAGTAGGCCTGCTGCTCGGCACCGCCGGTGGCGCGCTGCTGGGCCTGCTGTTTGGCTGGCTGGCCATTCGCCGCCAGGGCATCTACTTCTCCATGATCACATTGGCGCTGGCGCAGATGCTGTTCTTTGCCTGTCTCCAAGCCCCCTTCACGGGTGGTGAGGACGGCTTGCAAGGTGTGCCGCGCGGCAAGCTGTTTGGCGTGATCGATCTGCAAAGCGACCTCGTCATGTACTACGTGGCCCTGGTCATCGTGGTCGCAGCCTTCTTGCTGATTGTGCGCACCATCCACTCGCCGTTCGGCCAGGTGCTCAAGGGCATCAAGGAGAACGAGCCCCGCGCGATCTCGCTGGGCTATGACACGCACCGCTTCAAGCTGCTGGCCTTTGTGTTGTCGGCGGCTCTGGCGGGCCTGGCAGGCTCTCTCAAGACCCTGGTGCTTGGCTTTGCCACGCTGTCCGATGTGCACTGGACCGCCTCGGGTCAGGTCATCCTGATGACCCTGGTAGGCGGCCTGGGCACGCTGTCGGGTCCGCTCATCGGCTCGGCCGTGGTGGTGCTGCTGGAGAACAAGATCGGTGAATTCGGCAACCTGTTGGCCGCCTTGACCAGCGTGGAATGGTTCAAGACCCTGGGCGAATCCGTCACCATGGTCACGGGCCTGATTTTCGTGATCTGCGTGCTGGCCTTCCGCCGCGGCATCATGGGCGAGATCATTGCCTGGCTGGCGCAGCGCCGCGCAGGCAGTTCCGCCAAGCATTGAGGGTGTGACGCCGCACGTTCTGGCGGCATTCATCAGGCATCAAGCCGCTGCTGCTTTTACAGGCGCAGCGGCTTTGCGTATCCGGTCATCTCCAGGTAGCCCCTACCTATGGGTTGGCCTCCGGCGCTCATCAGGTCAGACAGCCCTTCCCAATAGATGGCCCCCGTTGATCCGCTGCTGTCCAGCTCCTGGCTTTCCAGCAGCGCATTCACTTCAAAGCTGCCTGCGGGCGTTTCCACCCGCCACTGCACTGGGTAGCGCGCGCCACTGCGCGGGCTGGCCCACCACCGCAAGGGGGTGAACGCCACAGACTGTGCGCCAAACACTTGCACCGGCTGCCCGGGCGCCCGCCACGATCCACCCGCCCACAACGCGGTGCCATCAGCCCGCCGCAGTCGGAAGGCCGTGAGCGCACTGCCATCATGCAGGTTCATGCCAATCCAGTCCCACCCCTGGGCCTCAGGGTGCAGCAGGGCCTCGCTCCACTCGTGGTCCATCCAGGCACGGCCGGTGTCGGGCGTCACCGCCATGCGTTGGTTGCCCATCTGCAAGGTACCGCTGACGGTGAGCTGGGGCTGGCTGTAGTAGTAGCTGGCCTGCTCGGCGTCTGGCCCCTTGCGGGACAGCCCCTGCTGCCCTTGCAACAGCACGGGCTGGGTGCTGTCAAACACCAGGTCCAGCCCAAAATCGCTGCCCACGATGTGGGTGGTGTAGCGGCTGGCTGCAAAGTCTGACTTGCCGCGCGCTGTGTCGCTGCGCTCCAGCGTCCAGTCCTGCAGGCGGATGCGGGTGTCGGCCTCACTGGCCTGCGCCACCCCAAAACCGGCACGCGCAATCCGCTGGTCATGCACCAGCTGCTGGCCTCGCACATCGGTGATGGCGGCGTGCGCAAACAGCAGGTGTTTGGCCGCAAAGGCGGACTGCAACTGCTGCGTGCCATCCACCCGCGAGCGGAAGAACGTGATCTGAAAACCCCAGGGCTGCCCCTGCGCCTGCACATGGCCGGTGATGTACCACCACTCGGTGCGCAGCTCCGGGTGGCTGCCATGGTCGCGCGGAAAGGCCAGCGTGCGTGCAGGCAAGGCATGCGCGGAAAGGGGCAACCACCCCGCAGCCCCGATGGCGGCCAGGCCCCAGGGCATCTGTTGCGCCAGCCACCGCCGGCGCGTGACCATGGGACCGGGGGCAAGCGGCAAAGAACCTGGGGGCAATGGGTGGGAGGGCATGGTGCAGTGCGTGGCTGGCATCAGCCGATCAGGCCATCCACCTTCTGCTGCGCAGCCGAGCAATCGCCAAACGTGCGGTCCACCCATGCCGTGTCGAAGTACGTGGGCAGATACCGTTCGCCCGCATCACACAGCAGCGACAGGATGGAGCCGCGCTCGCCCCGCTCGCGCATCTCGCTGGCCAGCGTGAGCATGGCCACAAAGTTGGTGCCTGTGGACGGGCCCACGCGCCGCCCCAGCAACTGCGACAGCGCACGCATGGCGGCGATGGACTCGCAGTCCGCCACATCCACCATGCGGTCCACCAGCGTACGGATAAAGCTTGGCTCCACCCGTGGGCGACCAATGCCTTCAATGCGGGATCCTGGCGCCGTCAACTGCGCATCGCCCGTGCGGTGGTAGGCGCTGAACACCGACCCCGCCGGGTCGGCCACACACACCTGCGTGGCATGGCGCTGGTAGCGCACATAGCGCCCAATCGTGGCGCTGGT
>Ga0208123_100163_pt1 | contig 33857 bp, 32 predicted proteins | sample LakWasMe92_HOW11_2_FD_183914 | JGI IMG/M metagenome (GOLD analysis project Ga0208123, IMG submission 183914) | Freshwater sediment methanotrophic microbial communities from Lake Washington under simulated oxygen tension - Sediment Metagenome... | ecosystem: Environmental > Aquatic > Freshwater >... | reverse complement strand
ATGAGCACGCTGCCGGTGGTGCGCCGCCCGCGCGTGGCGCTGTTCTCCACCGGCGACGAGCTGGTGATGCCGGGCGACATCGCGCCCGAGCACATGCCGCCCGGCGCCATCTACAACTCCAACCGTTTCTTCCTGCGCGCGCTGCTGCAACGCCTGGGCTGCGACGTGACCGACTACGGCATCGTGCCCGACCAGCGCGACGCCACCCTCGATGCCCTGCGCGACGCCGCGCAGCAGCACGACTTGATCCTCACCAGCGGCGGCGTTTCGGTGGGCGAGGAAGACCACATCAAGCCGGCCGTGCAGCAGTTGGGCGAGCTCGACCTCTGGCAGATCGCCATCAAGCCCGGCAAACCGTTTGCGTACGGCAAGATCTACCGTGGCGCCAGTCGCAGTGCGCAGGACGCCTGCCACTTCGCCGGACTGCCGGGCAACCCGGTGTCGAGTTTCATCACCTTCCTGGTGCTGGTGCGGCCCTTCCTGCTCAAGCTGCAGGGTGTGGTGGACGTGGCGCCCGTGAGCGTGGCGCTGCCGGCGCATTTCGACTGGCCGCGTGCCGACAAGCGCCGCGAGTTCCTGCGCGTGCGTCGCAATGCCGCTGGTGGTCTGGAGCTGTTCCCCAATCAGAGCTCGGGCGTGCTGACCTCGGCCGTCTGGGGCGACGGCGTGGTGGACAACCCGGCCGGCCAGACCATTGCCAAAGGCGACACCGTGCAGTTCATGTCCTTTGCGGAGTTGATGGGATGAAGGTCAACGTCAAATACTTTGCCTCCATCCGCGAGAGCATCGGCACCGGCAGCGAGCCGCTCGACACCACGGCCGCTACGCTGGGCGCGTTGCGCGACGAACTGATCGCCCGTGGCGGCGCCCATGCCGAGAGCCTGGCGCGCGGCCGTGCCGTGCGTGTGGCGCTGAACCAGGTGATGAGCGATGAGGCGACGCCCCTGAGCGAGGGTGCCGAAGTCGCCTTCTTCCCGCCGGTGACAGGAGGCTGACATGGCCAGCCGTGTCTCGATCCAGACCGAAGACTTCGACGTCAACGCCGAGATCGCGGCCTTGCGGGCGCAGGACAAGCGCGTTGGTGCCGTCTGCACGTTCATCGGCACCGTGCGCGATCGCAACGATGGCAGCGCGGTCAGTGCCATGGAGCTGGAGCACTACCCGGGCATGACGGAGAAATCGATCGAGGACATGATCGATGCCGCCTTCAAACGCTTCGACATCTACGCCGCCCGTGTCATCCACCGCGTCGGCCCGCTGCAGCCGCTGGACCAGATTGTGCTGGTGGCCGTGACCTCGGCCCACCGCGGCGAGAGCTTCCAGGCTTGCGAGTTCCTGATGGACTACCTCAAGACCCAGGCGCCGTTCTGGAAGAAGGAACAGACGCCCGAGGGCGCACGCTGGGTCGATGCCCGTGTCAGCGACGACAAGGCGCTGGCCAAGTGGGGCATTTCTTCTTCGAATACGGCGGGCTGACTTCCTGGCTGGCGCCACTCGGGCTTGGCTGGCACGCCGGGTGAGCGGGATACCCAGACTCCGGCGCACGCTCGCGGGCGGATAACCCCGGCGCTTCGCCATCTCTGCATCAACACCGCGTGTGACACGCCAAGGGGTGGGCGGCCGCGAATGGCGCCTGCGTCTGGGTACGCCCACTCACCCGGCTTGAACTGCATGGCGGGTGTGTCACGGAAGTCCGAATTCATCGCGCTCCAACATGGCTGGCATGAGCCGGGTGCTTGGGGACGTCCGGGCGCAGGCACCATTCGCGGTTGCCCATCTTTCTGCTTGCGGGTACCGTCTTGATGCGATGATGGGCGCGCGCCTACCACTTGGGCCCGCGAGCGTGCGCCGGAGAACGGATCTCCCCAAGTGCCCGGCGTGCCAAGCTACTGGCGAGGCGCCAGCTGAATCGGTCCCGAACCAACCGATCAACGCTGATTTGATGTTCATCAAGAACGTTTTCGGTCCCATCCCTTGAAATTCAGGGCAGGCACCCAAAGCTGCGATGCAATCGGAGGATTTCATGCGAGTAGACAAACTGACCACCAAATTCCAGGAAGCCCTGGGCGAGGCACAAACCCTGGCCCTGGGCAACGACCACGCCTACATCGAGCCGGCCCACCTGCTGGTGGCCATGCTGCGCCAGCAGGACGGCCCCAAGGCCTTGCTGCAGCGCGCCGGCGTCAATGTGGCGGGCCTGACGACCGCCGCCGAGGCCGCCGTGAAAAAGCTGCCGCAAGTGGAAGGCCAGGAGCAAGTGCAGATCAGCCGCGACATGGGCATCCTGTTGCAGGCGGCTGAGAAGGAAGCCATCAAGCGCGGCGACCAATATGTGGCCAGCGAATTGTTTTTGCTGGCCGTGGCCGACCACAAAGGCGACATCGGCCACCTGGCCAAGGCCAACGGCCTGACCCGCAAATCGCTGGAAAGCGCCATCGAGGCTGTGCGCGGCGGCCAGTCGGTCGATAACCCGGAAGCCGAAGGCCAGCGCGAAGCCCTGAAGAAATACACCCTGGACCTGACCGAGCGCGCCCGCTCCGGCAAGCTGGACCCGGTGATCGGCCGCGACGACGAGATCCGCCGCGCCATCCAGGTGCTGCAACGTCGCAGCAAGAACAACCCGGTGCTCATCGGCGAGCCCGGCGTCGGCAAGACCGCCATCGTCGAAGGCCTGGCCCAGCGCATCGTCAACGGCGAAGTACCCGAGACCCTGCGCGACAAGCGCGTGCTGGTGCTGGACATGGCCGGCCTCTTGGCCGGCGCCAAGTACCGCGGTGAATTTGAAGAGCGCCTGAAGTCCGTGCTGAAGGAAGTGGCGCAGGACGAAGGCCGCATCATCCTCTTCATCGACGAGCTGCACACCATGGTGGGCGCCGGCAAGGCCGAAGGCGCCATTGACGCCGGCAACATGCTCAAGCCGGCGCTGGCACGCGGCGAGCTGCACTGCATCGGCGCCACCACGCTGGACGAATACCGCAAGTACATCGAGAAGGACGCCGCGCTGGAGCGCCGCTTCCAGAAGGTGCTGGTGGGCGAGCCCACCGTTGAGCAGACCATCGCCATCCTGCGCGGCCTGCAAGAGAAATACGAAGTGCACCACGGCGTGGACATCACCGACCCGGCCATCGTGGCCGCGGCCGAGCTGTCCCACCGCTACATTACCGACCGCTTCCTGCCAGACAAGGCGATCGACCTGATCGACGAGGCTGCGGCCAAGATCAAGATTGAGATCGACTCCAAGCCTGAAGTCATGGACAAGCTCGACCGCCGTCTGATCCAGCTGCAGATCGAGCGCGAGGCCATGAAGAAAGAGACCGACGAGGCCTCGCAAAAGCGCCTGGCGCTGATCCAGGAAGAGATCGACCAGCTGCAGAAGGAAATTGCCGACTACGACGAGATCTGGAAGGCCGAGAAGGCCCAGGCCCAGGGCAGCCAGCACGTGCGCGAAGAGATCGAGAAGGTCAAGGCACAGATCACGGAACTCACGCGCAAGGGCGACCTGGCCAAGGTGTCCGAGTTGCAGTACGGCAAGCTGCCGGAGCTGGAAAAACGCCTCAAGGAAGCCCAGGCCAAGGAGGCCGCGGGCGAGGGTGCCGCGGGCGGCAACAAGCTGCTGCGCACGCAAGTGGGCGCGGAAGAAATTGCCGAAGTGGTGAGCCGCGCCACCGGCATTCCCGTGGCCAAGATGATGCAGGGCGAAAAAGACAAGCTCTTGCAGATGGAAACCAAGCTGCACGAGCGCGTGGTGGGGCAGGACGAGGCCATCTCGGCCGTGGCCAACGCCATCCGCCGTTCACGTTCGGGCCTGAGTGACCCGAACCGCCCGACCGGCTCCTTCCTCTTCCTCGGCCCCACCGGCGTGGGCAAGACCGAGCTGTGCAAGGCCTTGGCCGGTTTCCTGTTCGACAGCGTGGACCATCTGGTGCGCATCGACATGAGCGAGTTCATGGAGAAGCATTCCGTGGCCCGCCTGATCGGCGCCCCCCCGGGCTACGTGGGTTACGAGGAGGGCGGTTATCTGACCGAAGCCGTGCGCCGCAAGCCCTACAGCGTGCTGCTGCTCGACGAGGTGGAGAAGGCCCACCCGGACGTGTTCAACGTGCTGCTGCAGGTGTTGGACGACGGCCGCCTGACCGACGGCCAGGGCCGCACCGTGGACTTCAAGAACACCGTCATCGTGATGACCAGCAACATCGGCTCGCACCTGATCCAGAGCATGGTGGGCGAGCCGTATGAGGACGTGAAGGAAGCGGTGTGGGGCGAGCTGAAGAACCACTTCCGCCCCGAGTTCCTGAACCGCATCGACGAAACGGTGGTGTTCCATGCGCTCGACGCTGCGCACATCACATCGATTGCCGCTATTCAGCTGCAGGCACTGCAGGACCGGCTGGCCAAGATGGAGCTGGCGCTCCAGGTGTCGGACAAGGCGCTGGCCGAACTGGCCAAGGTCGGCTTCGACCCGGTGTTCGGCGCCCGGCCCCTGAAGCGCGCCATTCAGCAGCGCATCGAGAACCCGCTCTCGAAACTGCTGCTGGAAGGCAAGTTCGCGCCGAAGGACGTGATCGCCGTGGACGTGGACCCGATCAAGAACCCGGGGCAGTTCAGCTTCGAGAAGGCCTGAGGGCAGCCGCCGCTCAAGGGGCGCGAATTGCTATCGATTCAGTAGCTTCTCGCGCTTTCTAGTCAAGGGCTGGAGCCCTGCTGGATGCAAAAAATAACCCGCCGCCGGCACATGCCAGCGGCGGGTTTTTGCTACCTGAGTGACTGAGTGCTTGAGGCCGAGGCAAACGTTCAGGCCTGCAGCGCCAATTCCACCGCCGTCTTGGCTTCTGTCAGGTCGGTGAAAAATCGCGTGGGCTGTGGCGTCGCTTTGGGCAGATGCGCGGGCGGTGCCCACAGCCGGTCGTCAAGCCAACTGGCCGCCCAGCCACCGATGTCCTTGCCCTTCAAGGAACAGACCGGCACGCCATCGAGCTGCGCCGTCCAGATGCTGGGTGTTTCTTTCCAGGTGATGTTTGCCATGGTGTCTTTAATGAATCGATATGAATCATTCTAGGAAGACTGCCCGGAGCCCGTCTATAGGGTTCTCTCTAGGTCGGGCGCCGGCCTTCATTCCTGGAACAGATCTGCGATCTGGGACCTGAGCCACCGATTGGCCGGGTCGTGCTGGTACCTTTCGTGCCAGTGCTGCTTGATCATGAAGCTGGGGAACGCGATGGGTGGCGCCAGCATCTTCACCTGCGCAATGCGCACCAGCGTCTGGGCCACGCGCAGGGGCACGGTGGCCACCAGGTCCGTATTGGCCAATAGATTTCCCAGCCCGGGCAGGGTGGGCAGGGAGAGGGCGATCTTCCGCTGGATGCCCTTGCGCACGAGCGTCTTCTCCACCAGGTCCTGCCCGGTGCCCGCGGCGGTGACGACAACGTGGCTCTCGCGCTTGTAGAGGTTTTCCGTCATGCGCGCACCAATGCGCGGGTGCGTCTTGCGCACGACGCAGGCGAAGTTCTGCTGGAACAGGTTCTGCTGGAAGAAGCCGGCGTCCAGCTCCGGCATGAAGCCCACCGCCAGGTCCGAGTCGCCGGACTCCAGCAGGCTTGCCGTGTCCGGTGTGATTCGCAAAATTTCAATCTGCACCGACGGCGCCAGCTCGTTGACGCGGTTGATCAGCGAGGGCAGGAACTCCAGGTGACTGAAGTCCGTCATGCTGATGCGGAACTGCCGCTCCGAACGTGCAGGCTCGAACACCACCTGCTGCCGCGTGGCGGCCTGCAGGATCTGCAGCGCCTGGCGCAGCGGCTTGACCAGCTCCTTGGCATGCGGGGTCGGCTCCATGCCCTTGGAGGTGCGCACGAACAGCGGGTCGTTGAACTGGTGGCGCAGGCGGCCCAGGGCCAGGCTGACGGAAGTCTGGGGCAGGTCCAGGTTCTGCCCTGCGCGGGTGACACTCTTGGTCTTGTAGATCTCGTCGAAGATGGTTAGCAGCCGCATGTCCATTATTGAAATTCCTGCTGATGTTTATTTTGATTATGCGATGGACGCAATAGTGGTCTGAGATTAATCTTGCGTTCGCTGCCCCGTGGCGGCTTTCCGTTGCAAGAACCACCCGTTGAGTGAACAAGGAGATTTCCATGCCTGTCCATCTGCAAAAACGTGCCTGGCTCGGCGCCCTGGCCTTGCTCGGCCTGCTTGCCAGCACGCCGCACGCCTTGGCCGAAACCTGGCCGAGCAAGCCGGTGCACCTGTTGGTGGGTTTCCCCGGCGGTTCCACACCGGATGGCGCGGCGCGCGCCATTGCCGAGCCGCTGTCCAAGGCGCTGGGGCAACCGGTGATCGTGGAGAACAAGGTGGGTTCTTCGGGCAACATCGCCACGGCCCAGATCGCCAAGGCGACGGACGACCACACCTTGGGCATCGTCATCAACGGCAACCTGACCTCGGCCAAGATGCTGTTCCCGCAGTTGCCGTATGACCCGGCCCGCGACTTCACCTTTCTGACCCTGGTCGGCACGGCGCCGCTGGTGCTGGTGGCGCAGCCCGATGCGCCTAGCGGCAAAGCCTTCTTCGATACGGCGGCCGCGGCTGGTGACAAGTGGAACTACGGCTCGGTCGGCACCGGTTCGGTGGCGCACCTGGGCATGGAGTTGCTGAAGGCCCGTGTGCCGGGTCTTGCCGCAGTGCACGTGCCTTACCAGGGCAACCCCTTTGTCGTGACGGGCCTGCTGGGCAAGCAGATTGAGATGGCGCTCATGCCCCCCGGCATTGCGCAGCCGCAGATCAAGGCTGGCAAGCTCAAGGCCATTGGCGTCACCAGTAGCCGCAGCACGTTGGCGCCGGACATTCCGCCGCTGAGCGACGCCGGCGTGAAAGATTTCCAACTGGAGGTGTGGACGGCGCTGGTGGGCCCGGCCAAACTCAGCAAGGCCGCGCAGGACAGGCTGGCCAGCGTGCTGCCGGCCGTGCTGCAGGACGCTGGCGTGCGCCAGAAGCTGTTCAGCCAGGGCTGGCAGGCGCCGGCCACGGCCTCGGCCGTGGCACTGAAGTCGCGCGTCCAGGACGAGGCGAAGATCATGCAGAACATCATCACCAGCCGCAGGATCAAGATCGAATGAGCGGCCAACCCACAATACAGGAACCCAGCCGCGCGCTGCCCGTCTACGGCGAATACGATGTGGTGGTGGTGGGCGGCGGGCCGGCCGGCTTGGCCGCTGCGGTGAGCGCGGCGCGCCATGGCGCCCGCACGTTGCTGGTGGAGCGCTATGGTTTTCTGGGCGGCATGGGCACAGCGGGTGGGGTGACCAACTTCGCCGGCCTTTACGGACGTCGCCATGGCGAAATGCAGCAGCTCGTGCACGGCGTGGTCAATGACCTTCTGGCACGCATGGAGGCCTTGGGCGGCTTGAACAAGCCGCAGGACGGCATGCAAGGGCGCATCCGCGTGCGCTCCTATGACACCTCCATCTACAAGTGCGCCGCCGATCAGTTGCTGCTGGCCGCTGGCGTTGAGATTCTTTTTCATGCCTACGCGGCATCCGTCTTGAAGAGTGCAGACCGCATCGAAGCGCTGGTGGTGGAAACCAAATCCGGGCGTCAGGCGATACGCGGCCAAGTCTTCATCGATTGCTCGGGCGACGCCGATGTGGCCGCTTTCGCCGGCGTGCCCTATGAGGTGGGTGATGGCCATGGCAGCGGCTTGTTTCCGACCACCATGTTCCGCGTCGGCCATGTGGACGCACCCGCCGCGCTGGCTGCCATCGGTGAGTTCAGCGCAATCAACGAGTACATGGCACGCGCACAAGCGGCGTTTCCTGGTCGTTACGCCTTTCCCCGGATTGGGGCCATCATCCGGCCGCAAATCAACCCAACCGAATGGCGCGCCAATGTGACGCAGGTGAAAAATTCCCAAGGGCGCGCCATGAACGGCGTGGACGCGCGGGAGTTGAGCGCGGGCGAGCTGGAAGGTCGGCGTCAAACCGTCAATTACTTTGAATTCCTGCGTGAGCAGATCCCCGGTTTTTCAAAAGCGCAAATCGTGGAAATCGCACCGCAAGTGGGCATTCGCGAGACGCGGCGCATCGAAGGGCTGTATGCGCTGACCGGGGAAGACATCCTGGGCTCGGCACGGTTTGATGACAGCATCGGTATCAACGCCTGGCCCATGGAATTGCACCAGGACGGCCGCATCGACTGGGGTTTCCCGCGCGATGCCGAGCGCAGCTACAACGATCTCCCGTGGCGCATGCTGGTGCCGCAAGCCGTCAGCAACCTGCTGGTGGCTGGCCGCTGTGCCTCGATGACACACGAAGGCCAATCTGCCGCGCGCGCCAGTGGCGGCTGCTTCGTCATGGGGCAGGCGGCAGGCACGGCGGCTGCCATGGCAGGGGGGCAAGCCATGCAGCAACTGAATGTGGCCCGCCTGCAAACGCAATTGACGCGCGACGGCGCCTTGATCGAGCGCTGAGCCCCAGGCGCCAACACGCCAACCATCACAAGTGGCGCTATGGGCGCAGGGGCACCTTCAGCCAGACACGCCCGACGGCCAGATGCGCCAGCAGGGCGATGACGCCATTGAGCAGCAGGGCTTCCCGCACACCCAGCAGGTGCACCGTGATGCCTGTCACCAGGCTGCCCAGCGCCATGCCGCCACGCATGGAGAGCATGAACAGGCTGACCGTCTGGCCGCGTATGCGCTCAGGCGCGCTCGATTGCAGCAATGCATTGGCCGAGGCGTTGCTGACCGTCATCGCAATGCCGGCCAGCACCATCAGCGCAGGTAGTCCCCAGGTCCAGGGGTTGAGCGCGGCCAACACCACGATGGCGCCGTAACCCGCTGCAAACCAGGTGCTGAGCGGGCGCCGGTCATGCAGCGGATTGACGGCCAGCAAACCGGTAGCCCCAATCAGGCCGCCCACACCAAACGCGCCTAGCGCCGTACTGAACTGGCCGGCACTTCCTTGGAACACATCCTTCACCAGAACGGGGGCGAAGGTGATGAGCGGCGCACTGAGCAAGGAGGTCAGAAAGACCGTGAGCAGCGCGCCGCGCAGCCCCGGTTCGTGCAACACCTCGCGGACACCGGCTTTCAGCTTGTGCCGGTCGATCCCGCCGGTGCCGGCGGGTGCAGGCGTGCCGCGTGGCAGGATCCACAAGGCCGCCAGGATGAACGGGACATACGACGCCGCGCTCACCGCGAACGCCCCGGCCAAGCCCACGCTGGCCATCAGTACCCCGGCCACCGCCGGCCCCAGAATGCGCGAGAGGTTGAACTGGGTGGTGTTCAAGGCAATGCCGGAGGGGATCTGTTCGCGCTCGACGATGGAGGGCACGATCGACTGGAAGGATGGCATCGACAGTGCATCGGTGATGCCCACGACGAGCGAGAGCACGATCACCATCCAGGGCTGCACCATCCCCAGGACGAGCAGTACCACGAGCAACACCGGGCACAGCATCTGGATGGACTGGAAGACGGCGATGATGCGCCGGCGGTCCCCATGGTCGGCCAGCGCGCCGCCCACCAGGATCAGCAGCAGCACCGGGGCGCCCAGGGCAAAGGCATCGAGCCCGAGCAGGAAGGGCGATGCGCCCAGGCTCAGCATCAGCCACGGCTGCGCCACTTGCTGCGCCCAGGTGCCAATGTTGGCTAGCAGACTGGCAAACCAGAAGGTGCCAAAGCGCCGCGTACCGAGCAGGCGAAGGGAGTTTCGGAAGGCGACGTTGGGCATGGGGAAGGGCAGGCGTGCACAGGTCTGCGCAGACTAGCTTACCTCACGGATTTCAGAGTGCCTTTACCGTCCAGCTTTGAGAGGTTCTAACTGGTTGAAGTGGAAAAGGGGATATCCCACTTGCTTAGGCGGTGGGTGGACTTTTTGAGGTTTATGTACTGTGGCTGCTTTGTGCCCAAAGCGGAAGTTGCCGGTCTGCAAAAGCAGACGTTCAACGTCGGAAATGACCGGCGGCCAGTAGGCCGGCGAAGCCGGCCGATAGGACGTCCGTGTCGATTGACTTGTTAAGTCGCATGATCCCTCTTGTACTTGGCCAACATCTCGCTCGCAGGGACCTTCGGGCGGGTACCCGTCGCTGTCTCGAACTCTTCCAAGAACGCACGGATCGGAGCCTCCATTTCAGCCACACCGAGTTTGCGTGCCACGAAGGCGGTAGCGATGATGAGGCGCTGAACATAGCCGACCAATTGACCCCGCCACTCGTCGATGCGAGGTGTTCCAAGCATGCCGGACATGTGAAAACTCGGTGGCTCGCCTCCAAACATCTCCATGATGTGTGGATAGGCTCCGTGAACGTACCCGGAGAAAGCCTGATGTGTGGTTCGGAGAAGCTCCTGGGCGTCCGACGGGTTAAGTTCGCCTTGGGACAACTTCCCGAACGTGGCATGGATCTTCTTCATCGGGACAGTATCGCGTTTCTGCGGAGAACGCAGCGGGTCGCCTGGCGTTTCGAATTCTTCCTGGAAGAAATTCTCCAGGAACTTGATTTGGTCCTGGCTGAAGCCTCCCTCTCCTTGCGGCATCAACAAGAAGAAAATCTCGTTGCAGAAGTCGTCCACCATGCGACAAAGGGCACCAACCTCCTGCGCAAAGCCCTGACGAAGGAGTACGACGCAGGCATTCAGCGTTGAGATTGCCTTAACTCCCTTGAGGTAGCAGGCAAGCGACTCGGTCAGATTCTCGTGCCGAAACTGACGGTAGGGTCCCATGTCGCGATAGAGCAGCGGGCCGGTGGTGCCCTGCATGTCGAGGTAGAAGCCCTCCAGGCGCTGAAGCGACTGCTGCAGATAGTCCTCGATTGGCATAGTGCGACTTAACGTTTGAGGTCAGGGACGTTCGCGATTTTGTATCGCAGCGTCCCCTGCACCGCAGGGTTAGCCACCATGGCCGACAACCAGCCAATTGAGCCTATGCAAGGATGCGAATAGGCGCACGGTAGCATATGCAATGAACTCATCCTTTCCATCCTCAAGATCGAAATCTTCTGCGATGGCGTGAATGTCGCGGAGGCCCTCAGAGAATCTTGCACGTAGAAATGATGAATCGTCATATGCCTCGGCGACTGCGGTACTTACTGCTCCAGCTAGTTCGGCAAGTTGTTCGGACGCCACGCCATCGCGAGCGTTTTGCTGATTCAGAAGTGCACCAAGTTGCTCAAATAGCGACGGTACTTCGATCCGGGTCGGGTCCGCATTAGCTACACCAAATGTTCCTGGGCCATCGAAGTTCCAGGCAGCATGCCCCTTTAGTACGCTTACAGGGGGAAAGGTCGAGTTCTCGACCATCTTGGGTTCGGCGGTCCACTTGTGGAGTGTTGCTTCTTTGTGGAAAGCAGGACAAGCGTAGCAAACGATTGCACGCCCTTTTAAATTGGAATCTAAGTGCTCAAGCGCTATTTGCTGGTGCGGTGTAATTTCGAGGCGCCAAAAAGGTGAATTCAGGCCTTTCTCTTTAAGAGCCTTGGGGGCGAAACGCCCATAGAAGGGACGTTTTGCCTGAACAAAAAGATTAAGCCGAAATGACGGCAGTTTCTTTTTTCGCTTTCTAACCGACCAAATGTAATGCCAGTCGTAGTAGGGCAAGACAACACCCACAGGAGCGTTCTTATACCCGTACAGTGACAAAAGATGGTGGTGGGCACACCAAACTGCTTTATCCACACCAATATGTTTTTCGAAAACCTGCCCGGGTTCCCAAACCAAGTGCGACGTTTCCAATTGATTAAATAGTGGGCCGCGGTACTCGCCCTCTTCGAATTCAGCAGTAGTGAGTTTCATGAAGTCGCAAATAGACCGAAAGTGGCTAATAGAGAATGGTGGCTAACGTAATGTAGATCGCAAAGTGCTGCGATATAACGTGGCAAGTTTAGGCACAAAAATTGGCATCGACGCCTATCCCAATTGAATAGATTGCTCTACTAAAAATAGCGATCAACATGCAGCATCGCAGCTTTCGCGCCACGAGGCGTCTACCTCCCCCAAATGGGGGATGAACGGCAGCTTTGTGGGAGATTCGTGAACGGCCGGTTGTGGCCGAGACCGGTCATGCACGGGAGCGGATTGTTCCCCGCAAGTTAATGAAACGTGCAGCCTTTTTGTCAGCGCTGGATGCAACTCAGACATAGCCGCTTGCGCGCATGATTCGATACAGTTCAAAATCATCTTTCAGACGGCAACGCTGTACGTCTCGCGATCAAGACGTAGCGCCCGAAAATTAGAGGAAGACACGCACCATGAGCACCCGGATCTACACCCACGATGCCTGTTTCGACCATCGCCCCGGCCCGCACCACCCGGAGTCGCCCGAGCGTCTGGAAGCCGTGCTGGCGGCCCTGAAGACACCGGAGTTTGCTGATGCCGTCTGGCGTGACGCCCCGCTGGGCACCTTCGAGCAGGTGCTGCACATCCACACGCCCGACTACGTGGAGACGGTGCAGGCCGTGTCGCCCATCAGCGGCTACCGCGCCTTGGATGCTGGCGACACCATCCTGTCGCCCGGCTCGCTGGAGGCGGTGATGCGCTGTGTGGGCGCGGCCTGTGCCGGGGTGGACGATGTGGTGAAGCAGGCGGCGAAGAATGTCTTCTGCGCCACGCGCCCCTGCGGCCACCATGCCGAAGCAGGGGAGGCCATGGGCTTTTGCGTCTTCAACCAGGCGGCCATTGCCGCGCTGCATGCGCGCCAGCAGCACGGCCTGCAGCGCGTGGCGGTGGTGGACTTTGATGTACACCACGGCAACGGCACGCAGAACTCGTTTTACGACGACCCGGACCTGTTCTACGGCTCCTGCCACCAGGGGCAGTTCTACCCGGGCACCGGCGCGCGGCATGAGACCGGCGTGGCCCACAACATCGTCAACGTGCCGTTCCCCCGCGGCACCGGCTCAGCCGCGTTTCGCGCCGCCATGTCAGACGTGCTGCTGCCCGCGCTGCGCGAGTTCGCACCCGAGCTGCTCATCATCTCGGCCGGTTTCGACGCCCACCACCTGGACCCGCTGGGCGGGTTGAAGTTCACCGACGACGACTACCACTGGATCACACGCGAGCTGCTGCAGGTGGCCGACGAAACGGCCGGCGGCCGCGTGGTGTCGGTGCTGGAAGGTGGCTACAGCCTGGAAGGCCTGGCCAGCGGCACCGCCGCGCACGTGCGCGCACTCATGGGGCGCTAGCGCCCCCACTTGCGACGCAACTGCTCCTTCTGCTCGTTGGTCAGAATGGCGTCGATCCGTTTGCGCGCCTTCAGGGATGACTCGAACATTTCCTTCTGCGCGTCCACCATGGTGTTGAACGCCTTGCGGGCCTCCGGCTCGTCCAGCCCGCCGGGGCCGAACATGTTGTTCATGTGGAAGCCTTGCTGCTGCATGTTGCCCATGAGCTGCCAGTGCGCCTTGGCGGTTTCCTCCTGGATCTGGTCGATCTTCTTGCGTTGATCCGCGCTGAGGTCGAGCCCCCAGTAGTCGCCGCGCCCGGCATAGCCGCCCATCATGCCGGGACCCATGCCATAGCCATAGCCGCCTTGGCCATAACCACCCATCATGCCCGGGCCCATACCCATGCCGCCGCCATAGCCCCCCATCATCCCGGGGCCCATGCCGTAGGGCTGGGACCAGGCCGCACCGGTGAGTAAAAGACAGGTCGCCATCGTTGTCAGTATTTTTTTCACATCCATCTCCTGTGCAGTTAATGGGCGCTGAGTCAAGACGGCGGGGAGTTGCGCCCTGAACCCTCCCCGGTATCGGCATTCTCTGCCTGCTGGCGCTGCTGTGCGCATGCCCACACTCTGCGTGCAGGCTCTCGCGCTTGATCGACAACCGGTGCGTGACGCGTGGGCGCTTGCTGGATGCTCGGGTTATTCCCATCAGTAATTTTGCGGAGGAACATGGTCTGAAATCGAGCGGGGGGCTGCGCTAGACTGGGCCGCTTTGATCCACACGAGAGAGACAATGAACACTCGCCTGCTACGCCCCACCATGCTGCTGTCGCTTGCTGTCTTGCTGGCCGGCTGCGCTACCTCGCAGGCGCCGTCTGCACCTGCGGCCACCGTGGCGGCTGTGCCTGCACCGACGTACGACAATGCCGAGCCGCTGGGCGCGGCGATGGAGGGTTGGGTCTATCCCTATCCGGTGCAGATGCTGCAGTTCGAGCACGAAGGCCGCCTGCTGCGTATGGCCTATATGGACGTGCAACCGGCCCAGCCCAATGGCAAGACCGTGGTGCTGTTCCATGGCAAGAACTTTGGTGCCGAGTACTGGGCCAACACGCTGCGCGCGCTGTCTGAGCAGGGTTACCGCGTGATCGCACCGGACCAGATCGGTTTTGGCAGATCGGCCAAGCCCGAGATGCGCTACACCTTTGCCATGCTGGCTGACAACACCCTGCGCCTGCTCGACCACCTGAAGGTGGAGCGGGTGGCCATTGTGGCCAACAGCATGGGCGGCATGCTGGGCGTGCATTTCGCGCGTCGTTACCCGCAGCGCGTTTCCGCCCTGGTGCTGGAGAATCCGCTGGGCCTGGAAGACTATGTGCCGAGCATTCCGCCGCAGCAGACCGCCAACCTGCTGAAGCTGGAAATGGCGCAGACGACCACGAGCTACCGCGCCTTCATCAAGAGCTACTTCAAGGACAACTACCGGCCAGAGTTCGAACGCTTCGTCGAGCAGTTCGCCCGCATGCAGCGCAGTGCCGAATACCCGCGCGTGGCCCATGTCTCGGCGCTGACCTATCAGATGATCTACGAAGGGCCGACCTACAACGAACTGCCCAAGCTGACTGTGCCCACGTTGCTGGCCATCGGCCAGCTCGACCGCACCGTTTTCGGCCGCCGCTTCGCGCCGCCGGAAGCGGTGAAGAACCTGGGTTATTTCCCGCAACTGGGCAAGGACACCCAGAAGCGCATTCCCGGTGCCAAGCTGGTGGAGTTCGACAACGTGGGTCACGTGCCGCACCTGGAAGCCCCCGAGCGCTTCCACGCTGCGGTGCTGGCGTTCCTGGCCGATAAGCGCTGAGCGTGAGCACCTGAAGACGGGTTCGGCGATGCATGCCATATTCGTGAAGTGAATTGCTGCTGAATTGATAGCTGTAGGCGCATATTTACCAAGGGCTAGAGGCCTGTTTGATGCCTGAAATCAGAAAACCCGCTCTGGCGCAGGCCCGGGCGGGTTTTCTTTTGGGGCCGCGTGCGGGTGGCAGAGGGCGCCGCCTGCGGTGGCACAATCGCCCGTCCTCGTCGGCTTGCATGACTTGCAGGCACTTCAAGTTCCGGGCCTTGGCCATCACGTTTTCTTTTTCATGACACTTTCACTCCAGGGCACGCTCGGCATTGACTTCGGCACCTCTAATTCGGCCATCGCCTGGGCCGATACACATGGCTCGGCACGGCTGATTCCGCTGGAGGGCCAGGCCACCGCCATGCCCACGGCGGTGTTCTACAACAGCGAAGACCTCAGCACCCATTTCGGCCGCGATGCCGTGACGCAGTACCTGGAAGGCGCCGAAGGGCGGCTGATGCGCTCGCTCAAGAGCCTGCTGGGCAGCCCGCTGCTGCTGGAGACGACCGTCGTCAACAACCGGCAGATCAGCTTTCAGGACATCATTGCCACCTTTCTGGCCACGCTGCGCGAGCGTGCCACGCAGGCCTTGGGCGCGGCGCCCACGCGCGTGGTGATGGGGCGGCCGGTGCATTTTGTGGACGACGACCCCGAGCGCGACGCGCAGGCGCAAGCGTCGTTGCTACAGGCAGCGCAGGCGGTGGGCTTCACCGAGGTGTCGTTCCAGCTGGAGCCGATTGCCGCCGCGCTGGACTACGAACGCCGCCTGAACAAGGAGAGCACGGTGCTGGTGGTGGACCTGGGTGGCGGCACCTCGGACTTCACCGTGGTGCGCCTGGGGCCGCAGCGTATGACACAGGCCGACCGCACGCAGGACGTGCTGGCCACCACCGGTGTGCACATCGGCGGCACGGACTTCGACCAGAAACTCAGCCTGGAGCAGGTGATGCCGCTGCTGGGCTACCGCCATCTGGGGCCGCAGGGGCGCGAGGTGCCTAGCCGCATCTTCTTCGACCTCTCTACCTGGCACCTGATCAACTGGCTGTACCAGCCGCGTGCCCTGAGCGATGCCCAGGCGCTGTGGACCAATTACACCGATGCGCGCTTGCACCAGCGCCTGATGCATGTGCTCAAGCATCGCTTGGGCCACCGCATTGCCTACGAGGTGGAGCAGGCGAAGATTCGCTGTTCCCAGCAGGACGGCGATACCGTGCTGGACCTGTCGGAGGTGGAGTCGGGCCTGGCTGCACCGATGGGCGTGGCCGACATGCGCGAGCACCTGGCCGCCTTGCTGGCACGCACCGTGGCCTGTGCGCGCGAATGCGTGCAGAAAGCCGGCCTGACGGATGGTGCACTGGACGCCATCTACCTCACCGGTGGTTCCTCGGCCCTGCGGCCGTTCCAGCGCGCGCTGCAAGCCGAGTTTGTCGATGTGCCGCTGGTGGAGGGCGACCTCTTTGGCGGCGTGGCCTCGGGCTTGGCCTACACCCGGTCTTGAGCCGCGGCTGGGCCGCGCTCACGACCAGGCAGGGCGTTCAGCGGTAGAACGCTTCGACCTTGCCCTTGAGCTTGATCATCAAGGGGTTGCCCTTGCGGTCCACCGTCTTGCCGGCAGGCACCTTCACCCAGCCTTCGCTGATGCAGTATTCCTCGACGTCCATGCGCTCTTTCTCGTTGAAGCGGATGCCGACATCATGCTCAAACACGGCGGCCACATAGTGCGGGCTGCGCGGGTCGATGGAGAGGTGGTCGGGCAGGGCGGGGCGTTGCGTGGTGTCGGTCATGGCGGTCGCTTGTCAAGGAATGCGGGTCGGTAGCGGTCTTTAGTTTCCGAGGCCGGCAAAGATATTCTGCACGTCGTCGTTGGCGTCGATGGCGGCCAGGAAGGCTTCCACTTCTTCCAGCGCCTCGGCGCTCAGGCTGGCCGGGTCCACCGGGTTCTTGGCCTTGTAGCCGAGCTTGGCCGACAGGACGGTGAAGCCCTGGGCCGGCAGGGCGCGGCTCACCAGGTCGAGGTCGGTCGGGTCGGTCAGGAACAGCGTGGCGCCGCCATCTTCGCCCGGCTCGAAGTCCTGCGCACCGGCTTCGATGGCGGCCAACTCGGGGTCGGCACCGGCGGCCGCGGGTTCGGCTTCGATCATGCCGACGTGGTCAAAGTCCCAAGCCACTGAGCCGGAGGTGCCGAGCTGCCCCTTGCGGAACAGCACGCGCATTTCAGGGGCGGTGCGGTTGACGTTGTCGGTCAGGCACTCCACCATCACCGGCACACGGTGCGGCGCGAAGCCTTCGTAGATCACGTGCTCGAAGTTGATGGCTTCACCAGTGAGGCCGGCGCCTTTCTTGATGGCGCGCTCCAGCGTGTCCTTGGGCATGGATGCTTTGCGGGCCTGCTCCACCACCAGTCGCAGGCGCGAGTTCAAGGACGGGTCGGCACCGTTGCGGGCGGCGACCATGATTTCCTTGGCCAGCTTGCCAAACAGCTTGCCTCTGGCATCAGCAGCCTGTGCCTTGCCTTTTGCTTTCCACTGCGCGCCCATGTCAGATCTTTCTTGCGGTTGCGGCGCGCCAGGGCGCCGGGTTTGTCGGGTCTGGGCCGGCGCGCAAGTTCAACGACGTGGCGCCGGACCGGGGGTCCTGTTTATACACCCTGATGAGGGGCCTGCCCTTGATGCGTGGCAGAAGAGGCGTGACCTGGCCAGGCCCGCTGCCTGCTTGATAAGATGACCGCGGGTTATCTCGGAGCGTGGCCACCATGGCCATGACGTCTTTATGAAATACGCAAAACCTGCGAGGGCGAGCAGACGGGCTCAAGCTGGAAGATACCTCTTGCGGCTGGTGGCCGCATCGGTTGTCTCTTTGTCAGTGTCCCCTTGGGTCCATGCGTCATCATTGATTCTGGAGACCCAGGATCTGGTCGTCTCAGACCAGTCGGGTCGGATGACAGATGCGCGGCTCAAGGTACTTGCCGCTCAGGCGCAGGAAACCCTCGATAAGGCATTGGCACTCTGGGAGGTCGACTCAGGGGCGTCCCGGCTCGGAAAAATCCGGGTGAAATTTGAAATGCCTCGGGGGCGTGACTACTACACCAGTGTCTTTGTTGTCGCTTCGGATGGCGCAGGTGGGCGCCGTGCCCGTGTGGTCATGGTCTATGGCTTTGAGAAAGACCCCATGACCATGGCGCACAAACTGACCAGCGCGGTTTTCCCGCACCCGGACAAACTGGTTCGCAACATGATGGGTGTCCCTGTAGAAGAGCGGATCGGCAACCGCATGTCGTTCCCTGGCTGTGGCCTCAGCAGCGATGACTGGGCGTTGGCCTTCTTGCGCGCCAATGAACTTTTGCCCATCAGTGACCTGGGGAGTGATCATGCTTCATGGGGCCATCAGGTCGGCCCGGATGGCATTCCGCGCGTGGTGGACCGGATCAAGCAAACGAAGGGTTATGTGGAGGCGGGTTCTTTCGGCCGCTACCTTCTTCAGCAATACGGGTTTGCCAAACTCAAGCAGTTCTACCGACTGTCACTCCAAGGGGGCAGACCCTGGACGGAGGTGTTCGGCAAGGAGGTTGCCGCGTTGGACGGCGAATGGCGGGCAGCGCTGAAAGCGCAAGAAGCGAGCCGTGGCAAGAATGCAGACATCGCATGGGGGATGTTCAAGCAGAACCCCAACCAGGCTTGCACCCTGGTGCAGGATCATGTTGCGGGGCCGTGACGGTTTGCAGTCTGCAATGACGGTTGTCCGGCATCCGAGTCTTAAAGACGTTTCAGCCACGTGAGGCGCTGCTGGATTTTGTCCCGCCAGTCGTTCGCCATCCCGGGGAGTTGTACCAGTGCCTCAAGCGCCGCGATCGACGGTCGGTGCTCTGCCCACAGTCGCATGGCGTCGTGCAGCGTGGGCGCGTCGGATGCCGGTTGAAGCAGCTCGAAGGTGCTCCCGGGGCTGACCGTGCCGGCTTGCGTGACGCGCAGGTACCAACCGGTCAGCTGGTTTCTGGCGATCCAGGCCGCGACACCTTCGCAGGCCAGCCGCTCATCGATTTTCCAGCAGGGACTGCGCGGCTGGCTGACCTGGAGCAGGGCGGTGCCCAGTTGCCAAATGTCACCGATGCGGACATCGCGTTCGTCGATGTCGGACGCCGAGAGATTTTCGCCCAGGGCGCCGGGCACCAGGGCTGCGGCAATCTCCGGGAAGCTGTTGGCCAGACTCGCGTAGTGCCGGGCCGGATAGAGATGAACGGCCTTGTCCGGTCCGCCATGCACCCGTCGATCGGCTTGCTGGTCGCCGACAAAACCCTCTACCGTCAGCTCGACCGGGCCCGCAACAGGGGTCTTGAACATGCCGGTGGGACGGCCTGATGTTGGCAAGGGCTGGATGCCGCCAGTGAAGATCTCTACTTGAATGATCAATTTCAGTTGCTGCCTATGGTTCAGACGTGCCAGAAATCCACCGCACCTTGCGGCAGACTCGCCAGCATGCGGTCAAAGTCTTCTTCATTGACATGGCGCCGCAGTGCCATGGCCACGTCGTGAATTGCAGTGTCCGGTGCAAAGTTGTGTGCCACCCGCAGGGACTGCACTTCCCGGGTCATGGTTGCGCGGTCGCCGAAGGGCAAGGGCGGCTCGTCCGTATCCCAGTCTGCGACGAAGATGGCGCGCAGCACGGGCGGCAGCACATGGGCAAAACGGATGGCATCGTTGACGTCCAGGCGCCGGCGAAAGGTGTGCAGCACGCCCACCACCATGTTCCAGGCCATGTTGGTGGTGGCCAGCCCCGCCATGTCGCGCGCATCGACCATGAACTTGTCAAAGTCGAGCGAGGCGAGTTGGTACTCCGATGGGATGGGCATACGCTTCCCGTCAGGCTTGCGAAGCGGTCAAGCGCGCTTGGGAATGTTCAAACCTTTGGCCACTGCCGGGCGCGCCACAAACGCGGCCAGCACGCGCGTGACGTTCGGGAAGTCCTGAATGCCGACCAGATCACCGGCCTCGTAAAAGCCGACCAAGTTGCGCACCCAGCCGAAGGTGGCGATGTCGGCAATGGTGTACTCCTTGCCCATGATCCAGTCGCGGCCTTCGAGCCGTTGGTCCAGTACCTTCAGCAGGCGCTTGGTCTCGGCCACGTAGCGGTCGCGTGGGCGCTTGTCTTCGTAGTCCTTGCCGGCGAATTTGTGGAAGAAACCGAGCTGGCCGAACATGGGACCGATGCCGCCCATCTGGAACATCAGCCACTGCAGGGTTTCGTAGCGCGCGGCCGGGTCGGTGGGCAGGAGCTTGCCGGTCTTCTCGGCCAGGTAGATCAGGATGGCGCCGGACTCGAACAGCGCCAGCGGCTGGCCGCCCGGGCCGTTGGGGTCGAGGATGGCTGGGATCTTGTTGTTGGGGTTGAGGCTGAGGAATTCGGGTGAGAGCTGGTCGTTGGTCTCGAAGCTCACCAGGTGCGGCTCGTAAGGCAGGCCGATCTCTTCCAGCATGATCGAGACCTTCACGCCGTTGGGCGTGGGCAGCGAATAGAGTTGCAGCCAGTCAGGGTGCTGGGCAGGCCATTTGCGGGTGATGGGGAAGTTGGCGAGAGTGGTCATGGTCATCAGAAAATGAATGTGGCGCCAATGTAGCCCAAGCCTGCGTTACGTGCAGGGCCGGCGACCGACAACACCCAAGGGGCCAGGGGGATGATTTGGTTTGCTACTGAATCAATAGCTGGAGGCGCTTATTTGTAAAGGCCTAGTGGCCATTTTCTTCAAGAAAATCATGGCAGGCCGGCATCAGCGGTGCGGTTGAGATCTGCAGCGTGGCGTGGTCGATGCGAAAGCGCTCATGGAGCGCCGCGCTGGTGTCACGCAGGAACTCATCACCCGGATGGCCTGCTGGCATGACCAGGTGGGCGGTCAGCGCGATCTGCGTGGTGCTCATGGCCCAGACGTGCAGGTCGTCCACCCGTGTCACGCCCGGGCGCGCGGCCAGCCAGGCATGCAGGGCCGGCAGGTCGATGTGCGGCGGCACACCGTCGAACAGCAAATGCAGCGACTGGCGCAACAGGCCCCAGCTGCCGACCACGATGACGGCGGCAATGCCCAGGCTGATGACCGGATCGAGCCAGGCCCAGCCCTGCCACAGGTAGAGTGCGCCGCCGATCACCACGCCGAGCGACACCAGTGCATCGGCTGCCATGTGCAGGAAGGCGCCGCGCACATTGAGGTCGTGCTCGCGCCCGCGCATGAACAGCAAGGCGGTGGCAGTGTTGACCACGATGCCCATGGCCGCCACGGTGATGATGGTCCAGCCTTGTGTGGCCTCGGGTGTGCCCAGTCGTTGCAGGGCTTCCAGGGCCAGCGAGCCCATGGCCACCAGCAACAGCACGGCGTTGGCGAAGGCGGCCAGGATGGAAGCGCGCCGCCAGCCGTAGGTGTGGCGCGCATTGGGTTGCAGCCGGCCGGCGAGGGCGGCCACCCAGGCCAGCAGCAGGCCGGCGACATCGCTCAGGTTGTGGCCGGCATCGGCCAGCAAGGCCAGCGAGTTGATCTGCCAGCCATAAAAGGTCTCTACCGCGACAAACGCCAGGTTGAGGCCGATGCCGAGGGCGAAGGCGCGGCTGAAGCTGGCCGGTGGTGCAGGGTGGTGATGACCGTGCGCGTCATGGTGATCGTGGTCGTGGTCGTGAGAGGGGTGGAGGCTCATGCAGGTCGCTCAGGGGTTCGTGTGCCTTGCACAGTATGCCGTGCTGCGTTTGCCCGCGTCGGACGGCGGGGTGACTCTGGGCTAGGATGGCGGCATGTCGAATACCACCTCAAGTCAAGTGACGCCTGTCAGCTTGCGCCAGGATGCCAGTTTGATCGGCCTCATCGGCCTGGCGCACCTGGTCAGCCATTTCAGCCAGCTCCTGCTGCCACCGCTGTTTCCGTGGTTGAAGGAGGCGTTCAACGCCAGTTATGCCGAGCTCGGTTTCCTGATGACGATCTTTTTCGTCGTCTCCTGCACGGTGCAGACACTCTCGGGTTTCTGGGTCGACCGCTACGGCCCGCGGCCGGTGTTGTACGCCGGTCTGGGCCTGCTGGCGTGTTCCGCCTTCGGCTTCGCCCTGAGCACCAGCTACGTGATGCTGATGCTGTTTGCCGTGGTGGCGGGTGCCGGCAACGGGGTGTTCCATCCGGTGGACTACACGCTGATCAACCGCAAGGTCAGCGCGCCGCGCCTGGGCCACGCCTACAGCGCGCACGGCATCAGCGGCAACCTGGGCTGGGCCGTGGCACCGGCCTTGCTGGTGCCACTGGCGCTGCTGTTTTCCTGGCGGGTGGCGCTGGCGGCGGCCGGCACCCTGGTGTTGGCGGTGCTGGCCCTGTGCTGGGTTCAGCGCTCCCGGTTGGCCCTGCCTGCCAGCGCGCCGGCGGGGCGGCCGACTGCCGGTGCGGCGGCTGAGGGCAGCCTGGCCTTTTTGCGCATTCCCGCTGTCTGGATGTGCTTTGCCTTCTTCTTCATCTTCGCCATGGCCTTGAGCGTGGTGCAGGCCTTTGCACCGGAAGCGGCACGCCAGCTGCATGCCGTTCCCTTGAGCTTGGTGGCGGTGTGTCTGACGGCCTATATGGTGGCCAGTGCCAGCGGCATGCTGGTGGGCGGCTTTCTCGCCACTGATCCGGCGCGCAGCGAGCAGGTGGTCGGCAGCGGCTTTGCCGTAGCCGCCAGCATTTCGCTGCTGTTGGGTTTGGCGTCGCTGCCGGCGCTGGCGGTGCCGCTGCTGTTTGCCCTGATGGGGTTTGCAGCCGGTTTTGCCGGTCCTTCGCGTGATCTGCTGATCAAGCGCTCCACGCCGGAGAACGCCAGTGGCCGCGTCTATGGCGTGGTGTATTCGGGGCTCGATATCGGGCAGGCCGTTTCGCCGTTGATCTTCGGGGTGCTGATGGACCAGCAGGCCTATCGCCTGCTGTTCGTGGGCCTGGCGCTGGTGCAACTGACGCTGGTGGTGACGGCCTTCCGGGTGCGGCGTGTGCGGCGTACCGTGGCGGCATCGGCCTGAAGCGGGTGGGCCGGGCTCACTCGGCAACGGCTTTTCTGATCCAGTCCACCACGGCGTCGCTGGCAACGCCGGGTGTGCTCAGGTGCGTGGCCTTGACTTCCAGATAGGCGCTTTTCGGGTTGGCGGGCAGCTTGTCGACAAAGTAGGCGCGGACCGAAGCGAACAGCGGGTCCTGGTCGCCGATCACCACCAGGCTGGGTGTCTGCGGTGGCACGCGCGGTGCGGTGAGGGACATCTCGGCGTCCGATGCCGGGTCGAAGTAGCTGAGGTAATCGCGCGCCGTCATGATGACGGTTTGCTGCCGGCCCTGGTTGATGTCGTTGAAGCGCTCTTTCGTATCGCCTTTGTTGGCTGCCACCAGGGCGCGGGCTTCCTCGATGCTGTCGCGCACGGGCTTGAGCCGAGACGAGGTGAAATAACCCAGTGGCACGTGGCCGGGCGCCAGCAGCACCAGCGCCTGCACATCGCCCTGGCGCGCCGCAAAACTCAGCGCCGCGGGGCAGCCCATGCTGTGGCCGATCAGGACGATCTTGCGCGCACCGCGTTCGCGCAGGGTCTTGACGTGCTGGGCCATCTCGGCCATGGCCTGGTCCCAGTGGACGTCGATGTAGCGGTTGCGCGACCAGGGCATGTCGGGCATGAGAACTGTCATGTGCTCGCGTTCCAGCCGCGTCTTCAGCACACCGAAGTTCGGGTCCTGCGGGCCGCCGGGGTTCTTGCCGTGCAGCATCAGCACGCCGATGCTGGCTTGTGCCTGCACGGCCGGGCTCAACAGCAGGGCAGCCAGTGCCAGGAGCAGGGTGGCTGCACGGATGAACATGGAGTGTGTCGGTTTCATTCAGGCCAGGCGCGCGGAGGGTGAGGGCATGGCAGAGGACGCCTTACCGGTGTTGATGGACATGACAGGCTCGTCTGGGGTGATGTGGGTGAGGGGACCATAACAAAGCCTTGCCGGTTTGTCATCCTGGGTGCTGACGTGCAGCAAGGCGCGCGCATCGACTTGGCGGACCAGGCAGGGGGCAAGCGTTCGCCCCTCGCCGCTCTAGAACAGGTAACGCAGCGTGAACATCAGGTTCATCTGCTCGGACCAGACCTTCACCCCGTTGGACCAGACCTGTTCGGCTTGTTCGACACTGTCCGTCCAGAGATGATCGCCTGTGGTCTCGATGCGCAGGTATTCAAACGTCACGCCTGCCGTCAAGTGCTTGTTCAGCGGGGCAGACAGTCCCACCTGCGCGTGCCAGGCGTTGCCGCGTGTGTCTTCATAGGTCATGCGAATGCCCCGGCGCAGCAGATGGTGGTCGCGGTTCTTCCCGAACACGATGGCGCCATCCACTTGAGCGCTCAATCTCAGACCGGGCACGTTGAAGTGCCGGCTCAAGTCATAGTCCATGCGTGCGCCCAGAAAGTACTGCCAATACTTCTGGCTGAACCGGATGCCGTCCCCTCGCAAAGGGTCCGCGGCCCGGCCCGGATCCGCTGGGTAAACCTGCAAACCATCGCGCGAGAGTAGATTCAGGTCCTGCCAGCGTACGCCCACGACGGGGCGCACATCGAGTCCTTTGGGCAGGGGGATCCAGTCGTTTACCCGCATGTCGGCGTCCAGGCGCGCCATGTAACTCGGCTCGAACCGCATGCTGGATTCCGAATAGACGTCCTTCACGTTGGTGGGATGGTTTTCGCCGGTCCAGTCCGAATCCTTGAACTGCTCATCTGAGCGTTGCGACATGTTGCGCAGGAGTTCGCCGCTGACGGTGAACCGGTCGAACTTGCGGCTGGCAGCCAGCCCACCGAACCACCCGTTCATGGGGAATTCAAGTCGGCTCAAAGGCGCTTGGTGCGGCGGGTCCGGGTTCCCGAATTCGTAGGAGGTGTGGCTGCTGAAATAGCGCTTGGCGACGACGTCGACCGTCCAGTCCCCCAGCTCGGCCGCATGGCCAGGCACGCAGAGGACGAAGATCAGCAGAGCGAATGGCTTCAGCAGGGACGTCATGAGGCCCAGTCTGCCATGACTTGTGCCGCCATGATTTGACGCACCACAACGGCCGTGGCCGCTTGGAGTACGGGCCTTGAAACAGGAAAGCCCGGTGAACCGGGCTTTGTGGGGGTGTTTGAAAGCCGTCAGCCGGTCATCCGTGCACGCGGCTTTCGTGGTTGGTGGTCAATGCTTGGGTTGAGCACCGCCGGCCTGGGCATTGGCATCCATGCCGCCCTTGGCTTTCCATGCGGTGAAGCCGCCATCCAGGATCTTGACGTTGTCCCATCCTGCGACGCGTAGCGCGAACCCGGCTTGCGATGACAGCGTTCCGCCATTGCAATACAACAACACGGTCTTGTCTTTCGGGATCTGGCTGCTCTTGGCCAGCACCTGCCGCCATTCGATGTTGATCGCACCCGGGATGTGGTCCTTGGCAAACTGCCCCGCGTCGCGCGTGTCGATGATCAGCATCTTGGCGTACTCGCTCTTGGGAATCTGCTCAGGAAAGATCGTGGCGCCGCCGTAATCCACAAACTCCAGATAGCCGGCCATTTCATCGACGGCAGCGGCCTTGTTGTCGGCCCAGGCACTGGAGGCAATGAGCGATAGACCGATACACAGAGCGGGGAAAAATCTTTTCACGAACAGGTTTCCTCTAATTAAATAAGTAATTGCTAATATAGCAAAACCTGTTCTTTGATTCGGCGTCAGGACTGGCCCGGCATGTCTCCGTGGTTGTCTGTTGAAAAAGGCCCTACACCGCGCTGCGATGGCGTGCGATGCAGGTGTCGAGCACTTCGGCGCAGTCGCGCTGCCACCAGTTCTGGGTAGAGAAGATTTCCACTTCGCTGTAGCCGGCAAAGCCGGCGTCTTCCACCCAGCCGCGGATGCGCGGGATGTCGATGACACCGTCGCCCATCATGCCGCGATCGTTCAGCAGGTCGGTGGTGGGGGTGAGCCAGTCACACACATGAAAGGCCAGCAGGCGCGCGTCCTGCCCGGCGCGCGCGATCTGTGCCTGCAGCTTCGGGTCCCACCAGGTGTGGTAGATGTCCACGGCGACACCCAACGCGCGCGGGCCGGAAGTCGATGCGGCGCTGACCGGGTCGAGCAGGTCGCAGACGTCGAGTGCCTGCTCCAGCGTGTTGATGCAGGCGCGGTCGGCCGCGTACATCGGGTGCAGCGGCTCGATGGCCAGCGGCATGGCCTGCGCGCGCGCGTACTCCAGCAGTTCGGCAATGCCGTCCGTCACCTGGCTGCGCGCCAGTGCAATGTCCTTGTGTGCTGCCTTGCCGGCCAGGGCGCCGGGCAGGCCTCCCACCACCAGCACCAGGCAAGCGGCGTTCAGTTCGCAGGCCTCGTCCAGCGCGCGGCGGTTGTCGTCGCGCGCGGCTTTCAGGCCGGCGGCATCAGCGGCCGGGAACATGCCACCGCGGCAGTAGCCCGAGAGCGCGAAACCGTGTGTCTTCACCAGCTTGGAGATGGTGGCCAGACCCGCGGCATGCACCTGGTCGCGCCAGGGCGAGATGGCACGGATGCCGCGCTGCGCACAGGCTTCCAGGATGTCGGGCAGCGGCAGGTCGATGCCGTGCTGCTTGCGCACGGTGGCGGTGTTGATGGAAAGCCAGCGGTGGTCGGCAGAAAAGTCGCGCATGAACGTCCTTGTGTGCTCAGTCTTCGATGCCGTGCAGCGCCAGCAGCGTCTTCATGCGGCGTACGGCCAAGTCGGGTTGCTCCAGCAGCGCAGCCGCATCGGCCAGGCGGAACAACTCGGCGAAGTGCCGCAGCGAACGCGTGCTTTGCTGGCCCCCTACCATGGTGAAGTGGCTCTGGTGGCCGTTGAGCCAGGCCATGAAGACGACCCCGGTTTTGTAGAAGCGCGTCGGTGCGGCAAAGATGTGGCGCGACAGCGGCACGGTGGGGCCGAGGATGGTGTGAAAGCGTGCGGTGTTACCTTGCGCCAGTTCGCCCAGGGCCGCGCTGGCGGCGGGGGCAATGGCGTCGAAGATGCCCAGGAGCGCATCACTCTGGCCGTGCACGGTGGCTGTGCCGGCGCCGTCGCCGGCAATCAGCTCGGCGTAGTTGAAGTCGTCGCCGGTGTACATGCGCACGCCGCGCCCATCCGCGCCACCGGTGGCGGGCAGGCGCCGGCGCATGGCGATTTCCTTGTCCTTGTCGAGCAGCGAGATCTTGATGCCGTCCACCTGGTCGGCGTGCGCGGCGATGATGCCCAGGGCCGTGTCCATGGCGCGGTCGAGGTCGTGGCTGCCCCAGTAGCCGGTGAGGGCGGGGTCGAACATGTCGCCCAGCCAGTGCAGCACCACGGGCTGTCTGGCCTGCGTGAGGATGCGGTCGTAGACGCGCTCGTAGTCGGCCGGGCTCTTGGCCACACGCGCCAGGGCGCGGCTGGCCATGACGATGAGCTTGCCACCGAGTTTCTCGATCGCGGCCATCTGTTCTTCATAGCCGCGGATCACATCGTCCACGCTCTTCACCTCGTCCAGCACCAGGTGGTCGGTACCGCAACCGGAAGCCACCAGTGCACCGGGCATGTCTTTCGCGGCATCAAGCGAGCGGCGGATCAACTCCAGCGAGGTCGGCCAGTCCAGGCCCATGCCGCGTTGTGCGGTGTCCATGGCCTCGGCCACGCCCAGGCCGAGCGACCACAGGTGGCGCCGGTAGGCGATGGTGGCGTCCCAGTCCACCGCGCACTGCAGCCAAGGGTCAATGGCTGCACGCGGGTCGGCCACCACGTGGGCCGCCGAGTAGGCGATGCGGTTGAACTTCACGCCCGGCGTGGGCTGGATCGGTGTGGCACCGCTGAGCTTGTAGGTCTGCAACTGGCCTGCCGTGGTGGGCAGGGACAAGGTCAATGACATGAAGATTTCCTTGGCGAGGGCCGCTCGGGTGCGCTTGGTTCAAGCATCAAATCGGCCTCTGGTCCTTGATGAATAAGCGCGAGCAGCTATCAAACTTGTAGCGCCTGGACGTCGACCCAGCGACGTTCCTTCCAGCTTTGCAAGGCGGCTTCCACCAGCTGCACGCCCTTGGCGCCTTCGGGCAGGGTCCAGCGGTAGGGCTCGTTCTCGACGATGTGACGGATGAAGTGCTCCCACTGGATCTTGAAACCGTTGTCGTAGACCTGCGTGTCCGGCACTTCCTGCCACTGCTCGAAGAAGTTCATCATCTGCTTCTCGTCCGGGTTCCATACCGGGCGTGGCGTGGTCACGCGGCTCTGCGCGCGGCAGGAGGAAAGCCCGGCCACGGCCGAGCCGTGCGTGCCGTCGACGTGGAAGGTGACGAGGTCGTCGCGTCGCACGCGGGTGGCCCAGGACATGTTCATCTGCGCGATCACGGGCTCGCCGTTGTGGCCGATGAGTTCGGCCGTGGCGTAGGCCGCGTCGTCGGCGGTGGCCTTGTAGGGTTTGCCGGCCTCGTCCCAGCGCTCGGGAATGTGGGTGGCGCCGATGCAGGAGACCGACTTCACCTCGCCGAACAGGTTGTCCAGCACGTAGCGCCAGTGGCACATCATGTCCAGAATCATGCCGCCGCCGTCTTCAGACCGGTAGTTCCAGCTCGGGCGCTGGATCGGTTGCAGGTCGCCTTCGAACACCCAGTAGCCGAACTCCAGGCGCACGCTGAGCATGCGGCCGAAGAAGCCGGCGCGGCGCAACATGTCGAGCTTGCGCAGGCCGGGCAGGAAGAGCTTGTCTTGCACGGCACCGTGCTTGAGGCCGGACTTCTCCGCTAGGCGTGCAATCTCCACGGCCTCGTTGAGGTTGGTGGCAATCGGTTTTTCGCAATAGACGTGCTTGCCGGCGCGGATCGCCTTGGCCAGCAGGGCGGGGCGCATCTGCGTGGTGCCGGCGTCGAAGAACACCGTGTCGTCGGGGTTGGCCAGCGCCTGGTCGAGGTCGGTGCCCCAGCGGGTGATGTTGTGCGCTTTCGCCAGTGCCTCCATCTTCTCGGCGTTGCGGCCGATCAGGATCGGGTCGGGCATCACCTTGTCGCCATTCGACAAGGTGACGCCGCCCTGTTTGCGGATGGCGACGATGGAGCGGATCAGGTGCTGGTTCATCCCCATGCGGCCGGTCACGCCGTGCATGATGATGCCGAGTCTTTGGGTAGGCATGTCAGGGTTCTCTTCTCTGGTTGACTTACTGGGGTTGCAGGCCAGCGGCCTTGACGAGCTTGGCGTTGCTGGCGATCTCGTCTTTGATGTAGACGTCGAACTGTTCGGGCTTCAGGGTCCAGGCATCAGCGCCGAGCTTGGCGAAACGTTCCTTCACGTCGGGCGAGGCCAGTGCCTTCACCACTTCGTCGTGCAGGCGGTTGACGATGTCGCGCGGTGTCTTGGCCGGGGCCATCATGCCGATCCAGAAGTTGAATTCGGAGCCCGGCACACCGGCTTCCGTCGTGGTGGGCACGTCGGGCAGGGTGCCCGTACGACGCGGCGAGCCGACGGCCAGCGCCAGCAGCTGGCCGCTCTTGATCTGGCCGATCACCGGGGCGACGGGGGAGAAGTAGTAGTCCACGCGGCCGGCGATCACCTCGGTCACGGCTTCGGCCGAGCCTTTGAACGGGATGTTGGTGGCCTGGATGTTGGCCGCCATCTTGAACTTCTCGGCGTTCAGGTGGGTGGCGCTGCCCTGGCCGGCGGAGGCGAAATTCAGACTGCCCGGCTTGGCGCGCGCGGTGGCCAGCAACTCGCCCAGCGTCTTGATGTTCTTCGACGGCGCGATCACCAGCACGTTGGAGAGCGAGGAGATCGGCGTGATGCCGGCGAAGTCGCCCACGGTGTCGAACGGCAGCTTGGCAAAGGTCGAGGGGCTGACCGTGTGCGAGGACGAGTGGATCATGAGGGTGTAGCCATCCGGTGCCGCCGTGGCCACGGCAGCCTGGCCGATGGTGCCGCTGGCGCCGCCGCGGTTGTCCACCACCAGCGGCTGGCCCAGGCTGGCGCCCATCTTGTCGGCGATGGCGCGCGCAATGATGTCGGTCGTGCTGCCGGCCGCAAAGGGCACGATGACGCGGATCGGCTTGTTCGGGTAACCGTTCTGGGCGTTGCTCTGCAGGGGCAGCAGGGCGGCTACGCAACTGAGCGTGGCCAGGGCAAGGCGGGCAAGCTTTTTCATGATGTCTCCTGGTTCTGGGCATGAATGGACGTACACCACGGCAGGCCGCCTGTGCCGCAAGGGCATGGTGGTTTTGTCTTTGTGGCCTGCCGGCTGTTTAATTCACCAAAAGGTGAATAGAGCCATTCTAAAAATCCAGGAGGCGGCGCGTCAAGCGCCGTTCGTCTTCAGTTTCTCAGGACATACCCTAGGATGACGTCGCTCATGTGCGACAGGCGCTCGTGCAAGGCCTTCGGCGTCATCAGGTCGCGGCCGAAGATGGCCGAGAGGGTGTGCTGGTTGTTGAGATAGAAGTAGGCCATGCCGGCGATCGACACGTAGAGCTGCACGGCATCGATGCCGCCGCGGAAGATGCCTTCACGCCGGCCGCGCTCCAGGATCTCGGCCAGGGTTTCGATCAACGGCAGGTTGGTCTTCCGCGCACGCTGGGACTGGGCCAGGTGACGCCCATGCTCCAGGTTTTCGCTGTTGAGCAGGGTGAGGAACTCGGGGTGTTCCAGGTAGTAGTTCCAGGTGAATTCGGTCAGGCGGCGGATGGCCTGGGCCGGCGGCATGTCGACCAGATGCAGCTGCTGTTCTGCGGCACGGATGTCGGCATAGGCGCTTTCCAACACGGCCAGGAAGAGCTCGTCCTTGCTGCTGAAGTAGTAATAGATCAGCCGCTTGTTGAGGCCGGCACGCTCGGCGATGCGGTCTACCCGCGCGCCGGCCAGGCCGTGCTGGGCAAACTCGTCGCGCGCGGCCTGCAGGATGACTTGCTGCGAGCGGTCGGCATCGCGCGAGCGCGGTTCTTCGGCGGCTGGAGCGGGTTTGCGCATGGCGGTTAATTTAACTGATTAGTGAATTAATTCAAGTGCGCCGATTGAACGGCACGACGCATTGTCGTCGCGGCCGTGACCCGCCGCGGGGCAAGGGGGCGGAGATAATCAGCGCGATTCAATGCAACAACACGGGAAACATACATGGCCAAGCAAGTCGCAGGACACCTGATTGTCGAGTGTCTGGTCAAGCAAGGTGTCGAGGTGGCCTTCGGGGTGCCGGGCGAGAGTTATCTGGCGGTGCTCGATGGTTTTCATGCCTACCGCGACCAGATTCGCTTTGTCACCAACCGGCAGGAGGGCGGTGCAGCCTTCATGGCCGAGGCGCAAGGCAAGCTCACTGGCCGTCCGGGCGTGTGCTTCGTGACGCGCGGCCCCGGTGCCACCAACGCCTCGATCGGCGTGCATACCGCGTTCCAGGACTCCACCCCCATGGTGCTGTTCGTCGGCGACGTCGCCAGCGACATGCGCGACCGCGAAGCGTTCCAGGAGGTTGACTACGGTGCCTTTTTCGGCCCCAGTACCAAGGGTTTTGCCAAGCGGGTGGAGCGCATCGACGATGCGCGCCGCATTCCCGAGTACGTGGCGCGCGCCTTTGCCACGGCCATGAACGGCCGGCCTGGCCCGGTGGTGCTGGTGTTGCCGGAAGACATGCTGACGCAGGAGGTGGACGTGGCACCGCTGCCGCGCCTCGACGCGGTGGAGGCCTGGAGTGACCCCGGTGCCTTGCGCAGCCTGCGCGAGATGCTATTGAAATCGGAGCGTCCACTGGTCATTGCCGGCGGCGGTGGCTGGACGCCTCAGGCTGCGCAGGCGCTGCAGCGTTTTGCTGAAAACTGGAAACTGCCGGTGGCCAATGCCTTCCGCTTCCAGGACACCTTCGACAACCACCACCCGCAGTACGCCGGCGATGTCGGCATTGCGCTCAACCCCAAGCTGGCAGCACGCGTGAAGGACAGCGATCTGATCTTGGCCATCGGCCCGCGCCTGGGCGAGATGACCACCGGCGGCTACACGCTGCTGGAAGCGCCGCGTACCCGGCAGAAGCTGGTGCACATCCACGCCAGCGCCGAGGAACTCAACCGCGTCTACCAGGCCGACCTGGCGATCAACGCCACCATGAGCGCCGCCGCACGTTCGCTCGAGGTGCTGAGCGCGCCGCCCTCGGTGCCCTGGGAGAGCTGGACGCAGGGCTGCCAGGCCGATTACCTGGCCAACCTGCAGCCGCAGGCACTGCCGGGCGACATTGACATGCCGGCCATCGTGGTCACGCTGCAAAAGCATTTGCCGGCGGATACGGTGGTCACCAATGGCGCTGGCAACTTTGCCAGCTGGGTGCACCGCTTCTGGCGCTATGCAGGCCTGGCCAAGGGCCACAAGACGCAACTGGCGCCCACCAATGGCGCCATGGGCTACGGTGTGCCGGCCGGCATTGCAGCGGCCATCCTGACCGGCCGCACCGTGTTCACGATTGCCGGCGATGGCGACTTCCTGATGAACGGGCAGGAGCTGGCCACGGCGGTGCAGCATGGTGCCAAGACCATCATCGTGCTGCTCAACAACGGCATGTACGGCACCATCCGTATGCACCAAGAGCGCGAGTACCCGCAGCATGTGAGCGGCTCGCACCTGCAGAACCCGGACTTCGCAGCGCTGGCGCGTGCCTACGGCTATGCCGGTGTGCGCATCACGCGCACAGCCGAGTTCGAAGCAGAGCTGAAGGCGGCGGTGGATCGCCCGCAGGGTACGCTGATCGAGATCACGCTCGACCCGGACGTCATCACCACGCGCGGCACCCTGAGTGCCATCACGCAGGCGGCGCTGGCCAGGAAGTGATTTTGCTGGGAGAGGGCGCCTTGCCGTAGGGAGCGCCCAAGAAAAAAAGGCCGACTTTGCAGTCGGCCTTTTGCGTAACAGGCGAACCTGATTACTTGAGGTGCTTGCCGATCAGGCCAGCCATCTCGAACATGGACACTTGAGCCTTGTTGAAGACTTCCTTCAGCTTGGCGTCGGCGTTGATCATGCGCTTGTTGACGGCGTCTTGCAGCTTGTTCTTCTTGATGTAAGCCCACAGCTTGCTGACCACTTCGGTACGCGGCAGCGGGCTGTTGCCCACGATGGAAGCCAGAGCGGCGCTGGGGGTCAGGGCCTTCATGAAAGCCGCATTCGGAGTGCGCTTCTTGGCGGGGGCCTTCTTGGCAGCGACCTTCTTGGCCGGAGCCTTCTTCGCGACTACCTTCTTGGCCGGTGCGGCTTTCTTCGCCGGGGCCTTCTTTGCGACTACTTTCTTAGCCGGAGCTTTTTTAGCAGCGACTTTCTTTGCCGGAGCAGCCTTCTTTGCGGGCGCCTTTTTTGCCGGAGCTTTCTTTGCAGTTGCCATGATTGATTGTCCTTCTAGAAGTTGATTAATCACCAGCGAAGAACTGCTTCTGCACTGGCATTGCGGATGCTACTGGAGAAAAATCGCATCTCCAAGCGAAAAATCGCTTTTTCTCCTCTGAGATGTTGTTTTTTTCATCGTAAGTCGCAAGGCAGTTTCAGGCGGAAAATAGCGCCAGCTTCATCTGTGCCCCCTGGACGGGGGCGTTCGAACCACCTTCACTGAGAGGAAACCACCCCCAATGAGCACCCCTTTTGCGACCTGTGACCTGTGCGACGGCTTCAAGAACGACAGCTCCGGAGACTTCCGTGTGCTGCCGCCGGTGTTTCGCGATTTCGGTGCTGTGCGCGCCTTCTGCGGCCCGGTGGTCACGGTCAAATGCTTCGAAGACAACTCGCTGGTCAAGGCGATGGTGGACTCCGCTGGTGAGGGCCGCGTGCTGGTGGTCGATGGTGGCGGCTCGCTGCGCCGGGCTCTGCTGGGGGGCAACCTCG
>Ga0208123_100155_pt1 | contig 34384 bp, 29 predicted proteins | sample LakWasMe92_HOW11_2_FD_183914 | JGI IMG/M metagenome (GOLD analysis project Ga0208123, IMG submission 183914) | Freshwater sediment methanotrophic microbial communities from Lake Washington under simulated oxygen tension - Sediment Metagenome... | ecosystem: Environmental > Aquatic > Freshwater >... | reverse complement strand
CGCCAAATAAAGAACGCCATGCAGAAATTCACCTTGCTCAAGGGCCTTGTGGCCCCGATGGACCGCGAGAACGTCGATACCGACGCGATCATCCCCAAGCAATTCCTCAAGTCGATCAAGAAGACCGGCTTTGGCGTGAACCTGTTTGACGAGTGGCGTTACCTGGACCACGGCGAACCCGGCCAAGACCCCGCCAGCCGCAAGCCCAACCCCGACTTTGTGCTGAACCAGCCGCGCTATGCAGGCGCCTCCGTGCTGCTGGCGCGCAAGAACTTCGGCTGTGGCTCCAGCCGCGAACACGCGCCCTGGGCGCTGGACCAGTACGGCTTTCGCGCGGTGATCGCGCCGAGCTTTGCCGACATTTTCTTCAACAACTGCTTCAAGAACGGCCTGTTGCCCATCGTACTGCCCGAGGCCACCGTGGCCCAGCTGTTTGACGAAGTGCTGGCCTTCCCCGGCTACCAGCTCACCATCGACCTGGAGCGCCAGGTCATCGTGCGTCCGCAGGGCCAAGAGATTCCGTTCGAGGTGCAGGCCTTCCGCAAATACTGCCTGCTCAACGGCTTTGACGACATCGGCCTGACCCTGCGCCAGTCCGACAAGATCAAGGCCTTTGAAGCCCAGCGGCTGGCCACCAAGCCCTGGCTGGCGCACACCATGGTGTCGTGAGACGGCGTGGGCATCCAAAATATCAGTCAAATTGGCATCTAGCGCTTTACCTATAAGCGCTAACAGCTATCAAAAACAAAGCAAATTCAATGAAAATCGCAGTTCTGCCGGGTGACGGCATTGGCACCGAAATCGTCTCTGAAGCCGTCAAGGTCCTGGAGGCCCTGGAACTCCCGTTCGAGATGGAATCCGCCCTGGTGGGCGGCGTGGCGTACGACGCCCACGGCCACCCGCTGCCCGAGTCCACGCTCAAGCTCGCCAAGGAAGCCGACGCCATACTGTTCGGCGCCGTGGGCGACTGGAAATACGACACGCTCGACCGCCCCCTGCGCCCCGAGCAGGCCATCCTGGGCCTGCGCAAGAACCTGGGCCTGTTCGCCAACTTCCGCCCCGCCATCTGCTACGAGCAACTGGTGGGTGCGTCGAGCCTCAAGCCAGAGCTGATCGCGGGCCTGGACATCCTCATCATCCGCGAGCTGACCGGCGACATCTACTTTGGCCAGCCGCGCGGCCGCCGCGTGGCCACGGACGGCCATTTCCCCGGCGCCGAAGAAGCCTTTGACACCATGCGCTACAGCCGCCCCGAGATCGAACGCATCGCCCACGTCGCCTTCCAGGCCGCCCGCAAGCGCAACAAGAAGGTCACCAGCGTGGACAAAGCCAACGTGCTGGAAACCTTCCAGTTCTGGAAGGACGTGGTCACCGACGTGCACAAGGAATACCCCGACGTCGAACTGCAGCACATGTACGTGGACAACGCGGCCATGCAACTGGTCAAGGCTCCCAAGGCGTTTGACGTGGTGGTGACCGGCAACATGTTCGGCGACATCCTGTCGGACGAAGCCTCCATGCTGACTGGCTCCATCGGCATGCTGCCCTCGGCCAGCCTGAACAGCAGCAACCAGGGCTTGTACGAGCCCAGCCACGGCAGCGCCCCCGACATCGCCGGCAAGGGCGTGGCCAACCCGCTGGCCACCATCCTCTCGGCAGCGATGATGCTGCGCTTTAGCCTGAACCAGGAAGCTGCCGCCCAGCGCATCGAAGCCGCCGTGCAGAAGGTGCTGGGCCAGGGCCTGCGCACGCCCGACATCTACAGCGAAGGCACCACCAAGGTCGGCACGGCGCAGATGGGCGACGCGGTGGTGAAGGCGCTACAGGCGTAAGTCACCCCAGCCGTCCGAGCTGCCCAGAGCGGCGGCGCATGGCATCCACAAAAGGCGATCCTCTGTGATCGCCTTTTTATGGGCGTGGACCGACTCGCACACCCATCCAGCCCGCCAGGGGCGCCGTCGCCGAGCGCACCATGGCGTTCCCGCAACGCTGCAAGCCCCGTGCAAGCCGCGATCCATTACAATCATGCCCATGTTTGCCGCCCGCCCGTTCGACCTGAACACCGCTACTGCCGCCCTGGCAGGCGTGGCTGTGCGCGCAATCACCACCAAAACCACGACCATTATTAAGGGCTGATCCAGCTCCGGTACCGTCGTGCGCCCTCTCCCGGCCAGACGAGCCGGGGCAAACAGTCTGGTCTGGCACTGTTTCTTAATCTGAAAGGGGCGTTGAAATGAGCAAGTTGGTAGGTTTGGTCGGCTGGCGCGGCATGGTCGGCTCGGTGTTGATGGACCGCATGGTCGAGGAAAAAGACTTCGACCTGATTGAGCCATTGTTCTTCTCCACATCCAATGCCGGCGGCAAGGCCCCTGCGCAGGCCAAGAACGAAACCACACTGCAAGACGCCTTCAACATCGACGCCTTGAAGCGTTGCGACATCATCATCACAGCCCAAGGCGGCGACTACACCACCGAAGTCTTCCCCAAGCTGCGTGCCGCAGGCTGGAACGGCCATTGGATCGATGCTGCTTCGACCCTGCGCATGGAAAAAGACGCGGTCATCATCCTGGACCCCGTCAACATGCCCGTCATCAAGGACGCGCTGGCCAACGGCGGCAAGAACTGGGTGGGCGGCAACTGCACCGTGAGCTGCATGCTGATGGGCGTGGGCGCACTGTACAAGGCCGGGCTGGTCGAGTGGATGAGCACCCAGACCTACCAGGCGGCATCGGGCGGTGGCGCGCAGCATATGCGCGAATTGCTCACCCAATACGGCACGCTGAATGCCGAAGTGAAGGCCCTGCTCGACGACCCCAAGAGCGCCATCCTGGAAATCGACCGCAAGGTCATCGCCAAGCAGCGCGCACTGACCGGTGCAGAAACCGCCAACTTTGGCGTGCCGCTGGGTGGCTCGCTGATCCCCTGGATCGACAAGGACCTGGGCAACGGCCAGTCCAAGGAAGAGTGGAAGGGCATGGCTGAAACCAACAAGATCCTGGGCCTGGGCGAAGGCTTTGACTCCGCAGCCATTCCAGTCGACGGATTCTGCGTGCGCGTGGGCGCCATGCGCTGCCACAGCCAGGCGCTGACCTTCAAGCTCAAGAAGGACGTGCCCGTGGCCGACCTCGAAGCCATGATCGCCGCCGACAACGAGTGGGTGAAGGTGGTACCCAACACCCGCGAAGCCACCATCAAGGACCTGACACCCGTCGCCGTGACGGGCACCATGACCATCCCCGTGGGCCGCATCCGCAAGCTGGCCATGGGCCCCGAGTATGTCGGCGCCTTCACCATCGGCGACCAGCTCCTGTGGGGAGCCGCCGAGCCACTGCGTCGCATGCTGCGCATCTTGCTCAACGCCTGATCGTCTCACTTCATAAAGCGCGCGCAAGCCCCCTTGCGCGCGCTTTTTTACGCCTGAGACATCGACACACTCGGTTACGCGGCGTTGGCAATTGGCAACATCTGCACGCCCCAATTTGGGGCACCGGGACCCCACTCAAAGCTTCGGAGCCACCTCAGCTTGTCAGTGCAAAACATTGATGCTATGGTGCTTTTTACATATTTTCACGCGCCGGGGCGGGGATCAGACCATGAGAACAAAAGCACCGCTCGTCCGAGCCGCAAAAAATCCTAATCAGTTGTTGGCAAACATGCATCGTTGGAAATTTTCTGTCCTGGCGGCCGCGGCCGTGGCTTGCGCTGGTTTCTACACCAGCGACGCGTCTGCGCTGGCACTGGGCCGCATCACCGTGCAGTCTGCCCTGGGCGAGCCGCTGCGCGCTGAAATCGACCTGCCACAGATCACTCCTGCCGAAGCGGACTCGCTGCGTGCCACGACGGCCACGCCTGAGGTTTTCCGTGCCCAGGGCATGGAATACACGCAAACCATGAACAACCTGCAGATTCAACTGCAGCGCCGCGCCGACGGCACCGCCGTGTTGCGCCTGTCAAGCGACCGGCCTGTGAACGAACCCTTCCTGGACTTGGTGCTGGATGCCAACTGGGGCTCAGGCCGCATCGTTCGCAGCTACACCATGCTGTTTGACCCGCCAAGCATGCGCCGCGCAGCCCCTGCCGTCACAGCAGCGCCCCAAATTTCTGCCCCGGTGGCGCCCCAGGTCCCTGCAACGCGCCCCGCAGCCACAGCCCGTGCCAGCGAGGCAACCGCCGCTGCACCCGCACCCCGTGCGGCAGCCCCACGCCCGGCCCCCGCAGATGGCGTGACGGTACAGGCCGGCGATACCGCCGGCCGCATCGCGAACGCGTACAAGCCTGCAGGCGTTTCGCTCGACCAGATGCTGGTCGCCATGATGCGTACCAACCCGGACGCATTCATCCAGGGCAACGTCAACCGCCTGAGGGCAGGTGCCGTGCTGCAAATGCCCGACCAGGCCGCAGCGCAATCCACCACAGCCCCCGAAGCACGTCAGATTCTGGCCGCACAGGCCCGTGACTTCAACGACTTCCGCCGCAAGCTCGCGGGTGCGGCTCCTTCGACCGAAGTGGCGGCTGCCCAGCGCTCCGCTTCTGGCACCGTACAGACGCGCGTAGAAGACAAAAAACCCGCGACCGCAGCGCCCGACAAGCTCACCCTGTCCAAGGGGGCCGTCAAAGGCCAGAAGGCAGCCGAAGAGCAAGTCGCCAAGGACAAACAGGCCAGCGAAGCCGCCACGCGGATGGCAGAGTTGTCCAAGAACATCACCGACCTCAACAAGCTGAGCGCGGCCTCTGCAGCCGCCGGAAGCAGCCCTGCGCCCGCCGCTGCGGGTGCGGCCAGCGCACCTGCGGGGGTGGCCGTGCAGGCCCCAGCCGTCCCGGCAACACCGACCGCGCCCCCGGCGCCCGAAGCCCCGGCATCCGCCCCCGCAGCGGCCGCGAGCACCCCGCCAGACACCGCAGTGGCAGCAGAAGCGGCCGCCTCGGCACCCGCCACGGAGGCGTCTGCACCCGCACCGGCCCCCAAACCAGCGCCCACACCCAAACCTGCTCCGGCCCCCGTCGAGGAGCCCGGTTTCCTGTCCACCCTTATGGACGACCCACTGTTGCCTATTGGCGGCGGCATCCTGGTGGCGGGCCTGCTCGGATTTGGCGCTTACCGCCTGGTCCAGCGCCGTCGACAGAACGGTGGGGTGGACAGCTCCTTCCTGGAAAGTCGCATTCAACCCGACTCGTTTTTTGGTGCCAGCGGCGGCCAGCGTGTAGACACAGCCAACAGCGACATGACCACTGGCTCGTCCATGGCCTATTCACCCAGCCAACTGGACGCCGGCGGTGACGTGGACCCCGTGGCCGAAGCCGACGTTTATCTGGCCTACGGCCGCGATCTCCAGGCCGAAGAAATCCTGAAAGAAGCCGTGCGCCACAACCCGGGCCGCGTCTCAGTGCACGTCAAGCTGGGTGAAATCTACGCCAAGCGCCAGGACCGCAAAGCCCTTGAGGCCGTCGCAGGCGAAGTGTTCAAGCTGACCCAGGGCGAAGGGCCTGACTGGAACCGCATTGCCGAACTCGGGCGTGACCTGGAGCCCGAAAACCGCCTGTACCAACCTGGCGGCCGCCCCGGAATGGCCGAGGATGAATCGCCTTCGGTGCCACCGGGCGGGTTCCCCAGCACCTTCACTGGTGCAGGCAGCCCTGCCGCAGCCCTGCCACCAGACTTGGACCTCGACCTGGATCTGGACCTGCCCGATGACGCGCTGACAGACGCCCCTCCTGCTGCAGCCGGTGGTTTTGCTGCGGCCGCTGCGGCTGCTGCGGCCAACAACCGCAGTGAAGCCAGCGAACCACAGACGCTGCGCCCCGAGTTGGATCTGCCCAGCATCCCCGACGAGCCCACGGCCGCGTGGAGCAGTCAGGAAACCGCTCCGAGTCCCATGATGGCGCCGCCTCCAGTGGCCAATCTGGACTTCCCCAGCAGCGACGACCTGACCATGGCGCCGTCCGGCCCCATGCCTCTCCATGGCGAGCCCCAAGACTCTGGCCCTATGGAGTTTGATCTGGGCGACCTGTCGCTGGACCTGAACGCCCCCTCCAAGCCCATGGCAGCTCCCGCCGCCAAGGCCCCGGCGGCTCCCGCACCGGAATTCACCGACGATGGATCGGCCGCAGCGCAGGACGACCCGCTGGCCACCAAGCTTGCGCTGGCCGAAGAGTTCAACGCCATCGGGGACACCGACGGCGCTCGTACGCTGATTGAAGAGGTGGTGGCAGAGTCCAGCGGCGCCCTCAAGACCCGCGCCCAGCGCATGCTGGCCGAACTGGGCTGATGCCGCTCAGCCCCTCCGCTGATTTAACCCCCAGCACGTCCCCAGGCCGCCCCGTGACCCGGGTGGCGCTGGGTGTCAGCTATAACGGCCAGGCCTACAGTGGCTGGCAGAGCCAGCTTTCTGGCAATACAGTGCAGGACAAACTCGAAGCGGCCCTGGGCCGCTTTGCTACGCATCCGGTCAGCACCCTTTGCGCAGGCCGTACCGATGCGGGTGTGCACGGCCTGATGCAGGTGGTGCACTTTGACACCCCGCTGGACCGGCCCGCCGCGTCCTGGGTCCGGGGTACCAACACCTTCCTGCCCTCCGACATCGCGGTGCAATGGGCTCAGGCCGTCCCAGACCACTTTCATGCGCGTGCCAGCGCTGTGGCTCGGCGCTATGCCTACGTGCTTCTGCAGTCGCCAGTGCGGCCCAGCGTGGATGCCGGGCGGGTGGGCTGGGTGTTTCACCCGTTAGACCATGACGCCATGCGGCAGGCGGCCGACTACCTGATCGGCGAGCATGATTTCACCTCGTTTCGCGCGTCCGCCTGCCAGGCCAAGACCCCGGTCAAGACCTTGCAACGCATCGACATCGTGCGACGGGGGGCGGACACACCGCACCCCGAACTGGGCTGGAGCCCCTGTTACTGGCGTTTTGAATTCGAAGCCAACGCCTTCTTGCACCACATGATCCGCAACATCATGGGCTGCCTGATCACCATCGGCCAGGGCACGCAGCCTCCCGAATGGATGGCCGAAGTGCTGGCAGCCCAGTCCCGCAAGGTGGCTGCGCCGACATTCTCGCCAGACGGGTTGTACTTTCAAGGGCCCGTCTACGACGCCGCCTGGGGGCTACCCCAGCGCACGGCTGCGTATGATTGGCTTCCATGAACCAGGCCACTACACCGACCACAACGGCTCCCGCCGTCAGTCAACGCCTCCACGCCCCTTTCCAGGCGTCTGCCAACGTACGCACCCGCATCAAGATCTGCGGGCTGACCCGCGAGGAAGACGTGGATGCAGCTGTGGCTGCGGGCGCCGATGCGGTGGGTTTTGTGCTCTACGCCCCCAGCCCACGGTCGGTCACCCCCCCACGGGCCGCGCAGTTGGCACGGCGCCTGCCGCCGTTTGTCACGCCCGTGCTGCTGTTCGTGAACGAATCCACTCCTAATGTGATAGCAGCCAGTGCAATGATTGCTGGCGCTACAGTGCAATTCCATGGTGATGAGACGCCACAGGACTGCATGGCGGCCACCCACCAGGGGGCACGCCCCTACCTGCGCGCAGCCCGAATTCCCCTCGGTGATGGAGCGGCGCAGTTTGACCTCGTAAAATACGCCCACGATTACTCTCACGCCCAAGCCATCCTGCTCGACGCCCATGTCGAGGGGTTTGGCGGCAGCGGCAAGGCATTCAATTGGTCACTCCTTCCACCAAGCGTCAGCTCTCACCTCGTTTTGTCTGGTGGACTCACGCCTGCAAACGTGACCGATGGCATTTTGCAAGTCCGCCCGCGGGGTCTCTCGCTGGCGGTTGATGTCAGTTCCGGCGTCGAAGCCGATGGTCCTGATGGCAAACCCGTCAAGGGCATCAAGGACGCCGTGAAGATCCAACGCTTCGTTGCCGCCGTGCGTGCGGCCGATGCACAACTTGCAAAGAACCCCCATGAATTCCTATCAGCAACCTGATGCTTCCGGCCATTTCGGCCCGTATGGTGGCAGCTTCGTCAGCGAAACCCTGACCCACGCCATCCAGGAACTGCGCGAGGCTTACGCGCGCTACCAGAACGACCCTGAATTTCTGGCTGAATTCCATTACGAACTCAAGCACTTCGTCGGTCGCCCCTCCCCCATCTACCATGCAGCGCGCACCAGCCGCGAGATGGGTGGCGCACAGATCTACCTCAAGCGCGAAGACCTGAACCACACAGGCGCGCACAAGATCAACAACGTGATCGGCCAAGCCATGCTGGCCAAGCGCATGGGCAAGCCCCGCGTGATTGCCGAGACGGGTGCGGGCCAGCACGGCGTGGCCACTGCCACCATCTGCGCGCGCTACGGGCTCGAATGCGTTGTTTACATGGGTGTCGAAGACGTGAAGCGCCAAAGCCCCAACGTGTACCGCATGAAACTGCTGGGCGCTACGGTGGTGCCCGTCGAGTCTGGCAGCAAGACCTTGAAGGACGCCCTGAACGAAGCCATGCGCGATTGGGTGGCGAATGTGGACAACACCTTCTACATCATCGGCACGGTGGCGGGCCCGCACCCCTACCCCATGATGGTGCGCGACTTCCAGAGCGTGATCGGCAAGGAATGCATTGAGCAAATGCCCAGCATGCTGGCCGAGCAAAAGGTGCTGGGCGACCAGCCCGATGCGGTTATCGCCTGCGTGGGTGGTGGCAGCAATGCCATGGGTATCTTTCACCCTTACATCCCTTTCGAGAAAACGCGCCTCATCGGCGTGGAGGCAGCGGGCGAAGGTCTGGAGTCGGGCAAACACTCGGCGTCGCTGCAAAAGGGCAGCGCGGGTGTGCTGCACGGCAACCGCACCTTCATCTTGCAGGATGACAACGGCCAGATCACCGAAACCCATAGCATCAGCGCAGGCTTGGACTACCCCGGCGTGGGCCCGGAGCACGCCTGGTTGCAGGAAATCGGCCGCGCCGAATACGTCGGCATCACCGACCAGGAAGCGCTGGACGCCTTCCACTACCTGTGCCGCACCGAGGGCATCATCCCCGCACTCGAATCCAGTCACGCCGTGGCCTACGCCATGAAGCTGGCCAAAACCATGCGCCCAGAACAGTCGATCCTGGTCAACCTCTCGGGCCGGGGCGACAAGGACATTGGTACTGTGGCCGATCTCAGTGGCGCCGACTTTTACTGCCGACCCAGCTGCCAGGGGCAGTCCGTCAAGGGCGGCGAGCAACCCATCAAGTTGGTGAAATAAATGAGCCGTATCGCATCCACCTTTTCTGCCCTGCAAGCACAGGGCCGCAAGGCGCTGATTCCTTATGTGACCGCCGGTTTCCCGTTTGCCGACATCACCCCCGCGCTCATGCACGGCATGGTCGAGGCCGGTGCCGACGTGATCGAGCTGGGCGTGCCCTTTTCCGACCCCATGGCCGATGGCCCGGTGATCCAGAAGGCGGGTGAAAAAGCCCTCAGCCTGGGCATTGGCATGGTGCAGGTGCTCGACCATGTGCGTGAGTTCCGCAAGCGCAACAGCACCACGCCAGTGGTGTTGATGGGCTATGCCAACCCTGTGGAACGCTACGACCAGAAGCACGGCGAAGGTGCGTTTGTGCGCGACTCTGCCGCTGCGGGCGTGGACGGCGTGCTCATCGTGGACTACCCGCCCGAAGAATGCGAAGCCTTTGCCGCCAGCCTGCGCGCGCACGGCATGGACCTGATCTTCCTGCTGGCCCCCACCAGCACGGATGAGCGTATGGCCCAGGTGGCGCGTGTGGCCAGCGGCTATGTGTACTACGTATCGCTCAAGGGCGTGACCGGCTCAGGCGCGCTGGACACGGCGGCCGTGGAGCAGATGCTGCCCCGTATTCGCCAGCACGTGATCATCCCGGTGGGTGTGGGCTTCGGCATCCGCGACGCCGCCACCGCCCAGGCCATCGGCAAGGTGGCCGATGCCGTGGTCATCGGCAGCCGCATCATCCAGTTGATTGAAGACCAGGAGCACGCCAAGGTGGTGCCCCTGACCATCGACTTCCTGCGCGGCATCCGCAAGGCCCTGGACGCCTAGTCGCATAATGCAGCCCGGCGCATCCTGCGGGGTGCGCCGACAGATTCACACCCGGCCTGCCCCGCAAACGCCTAAGGGCTTTGTAGCAAGTCGCGCCACTGAAGAGGAGAACACCATGTCCTGGCTCGAAAAACTTCTACCCGCCAAAATCCAGCAAACCGACCCCACCGAGCGCCGTCAGGTGCCCGAAGGCCTGTGGATCAAGTGCCCGAGCTGCGAGACGGTGCTCTACAAGGCCGACCTGGAGCACAACCAGAATGTGTGCCCCCACTGCAGCCACCACCACCGCATCGGTGCGCGCGCCCGACTGGACGCATTTCTGGATGCTGAAGGCCGCTACGAAATCGGCCAGGAAGTGCTGCCCGTAGACGCGCTCAAGTTCAAGGACAGCCGCAAGTACCCCGAGCGCCTGAAAGAAGCCCTGGAGAACACCGGCGAGACCGACGCCCTCATCGTGATGGGCGGCGCGGTCAAGAGCATCAACGTGGTCGCCGCCTGCTTCGAGTTCGACTTCATGGGCGGCTCCATGGGCTCCGTGGTGGGCGAGCGATTTGTGCGCGGCGTGGAAACCGCCATCGAGCAAAAAGTGCCCTTCATCTGCTTTACCGCCACCGGTGGCGCCCGCATGCAGGAAGGTCTGCTGTCGCTCATGCAAATGGCCAAGACCAATGCGGCGCTGACCCGCCTGGCCAAGAAGGGCCTGCCCTACATCAGTGTGCTGACCGACCCCACCATGGGTGGCGTGAGCGCAGGTTTTGCCTTTGTGGGCGACATCGTGATTGCCGAGCCCAAGGCGCTGATCGGCTTTGCTGGCCCGCGCGTGATCGAATCTACCGTGCGTGTGACCCTGCCCGAGGGCTTCCAGCGTGCAGAGTTCCTGCAAACCAAGGGCGCGGTGGACTTCATCTGCGACCGCCGCGAACTGCGCAACACCGTGGCCAGCAGTTTGGCTATGCTGCAACGACTGCCTGCTGACGCGGTGATGTAAATACCCGGTCCCCGAAAAGGGGACTGAGTGAGGCCTCACCACGCCATTGCTATATTTTCAATAGCAAACAGAGCATATTTGGCTAGCGCATAGGGCCTTTGGGATGCTTAACGCATCACACTGGCCTGCAAATGGCCCAGAACAATCATCACAACCTGCAGCACCACCAGCGCCACCAATGGCGACAGGTCGAAGCCGCCCATCAGCGGAATGACGCGCCGAAAAGGACGCAACACAGGTTCACACAGGCGCGCGATCACATCCGCCAGCGGTGAACGGCCACCCTGTACCCAGGACAGGACGGCATAGACAATCAGCAGGCCGATCAGCCCCGAGACCGCCACGCGCAGCAGCCCGAACAAGGCCAACCAGGGCAACCACGCCCATGCCGATCCCGCACCGAGCAGCAAGGTCAACAATGCGTACTGCACCAGCTGCACCAGCATCGCTGCCACCAGGCTCGACACATCCCAACGCCCCACGGGAGGTATCACCCGGCGCAACGGCATGATCAGCCAATCGGTCAACGCAAACACCAACCCACCAACCGGGTTGGAGAACGGCACCCGCTGCCACTGCATGTACAGCCGCAAAAGGCAGGCTCCGGTCAACAAGCCGCCAACAACATCGAGCAGGAAAGAGGCGATCTGATAGAGCATGGATGAGACAAAAACAGTGGTGTGCAGCAAAAGCCGACGGTGTCATGGGATGATAGCGGGCGAAGGCATCCACGCGCCCATGACCCCACCTCTCACCTTGTCGTCCCTGCCGCTTTTCCCCCTGGGCTCTGTCTTGTTCCCGGACGGAGTGCTAGCTCTGAGGGTGTTTGAGGTGCGCTACCTGGACATGGTGCGCAAGTGCCACCGAACAGGCGCCCCCTTCGGCGTGGTTGCACTCACCCAAGGCCAGGAAGTGCGCCAAGCCGGAGCGCCAGAAGAACGCTTCAACGACATCGGTACCCTGGCCATCATCGAGCAATTGGAGACACCCCAGCCCGGACTGGTCACCCTGTTGTGCCGAGGTAGCCAGCGTTTTCGCATCACTCAACGCCATCACCTGCAGCACGGCCTTTGGATTGCTGACGTCGATCACGTCGAACAGGATCTGACAGTACCGGTTCCAGACGATCTCAAAAAGGCGTCAACTGCATTGGCGCAGGTCTTGCACACGCTGCAGGTACGCGACCCAGACATGCCCCACTTGGTCACCCCCACTGCAGCACAACTGAACGATTGCGGCTGGGTGGCGAACCGATGGTGCGAACTGCTGCCAGTGCCACTGGAGCTGAAACAGCGGTTGATGGAGCTGGACAACCCCCTGGTCCGCCTGGAACTGGTGGGGGATGTGCTGGAGCGGACGGGGATCGCGCAGTAGCGCGAGAGACACAGGCCGCAGCTTGAGTCAACGCACTGAGTATTCAGGTACCAGACTCTGGAGCCAGGCACGCAGCGACGAAGCTGCCGGGGCAACCCCTAAACTCTCAATATCGCTGCAGACCATCTCCGGGTTCAGGCGGCCCGGTGAGCTGGTTTTGGCCACGTGCAGTTTGGGATGTGGTGTCGGAATAGTGGTTTCGCCATTGGCAAGAAGCTCTTCGTAGAGTTTCTCTCCTGGTCTGAGCCCTGTGAACACCACAGGAATTTCCTGCTCGTTTTTGCCAGACAACCGTATCAATATCTTCGCGAGATCAAGGATTTTGACGGGCTCTCCCATGTCCAGCACAAAAATCTGCCCTGATTGCCCCATCAAACCAGCCTGCAGAACCAGTTGGGCAGCTTCCGGAATCGTCATGAAGTAACGAACAATGTCCGGATGGGTGACTGTTACAGGACCGCCACGCGCGATCTGCGCAGAAAACAACGGAACAACCGAGCCACTGGAACCCAACACGTTTCCAAAACGCACGGCCACAAAACGCGTGCTTTCGCATTCGCTAGCCACCGACTGCATGACCAGTTCAGCGAGCCGTTTACTCGCACCCATGACATTGGTCGGGTTGACCGCTTTATCGGTGGATATCAGCACAAAACGCGTAGCTCCGACAGCGCCAGCGACGCGAGCAGCATTCAACGTTCCCAACACATTGGTGCGCAGGGCTTCCACCTCGTTCAAAGACTCCATCAAGGGAACATGCTTGTAGGCGGCAGCATGAAATACCACCGTCGGTCGGTGGAGCTGAGCGATGGCAAGCAATCGCTCATATTCTCGGACGTTCGCGGTGTAGTAAAGCCCTTGCACTTGGGGATGAGCCCTGCGTAGCTCTTGCTCCAGTTGGTAGATGGCGTATTCGGACACGTCAACACACACAAGCCGCGCAACACCAAAGCGCGCAATCTGGCGGCACAATTCAGATCCAATCGACCCTCCTGCACCGGTGACCAGCACCGTCTCTCCGGCAATGAGATCAGACAGGCCCTTTTCATCCAGCGCCACAGGCGCTCTACCCAGCAAGTCCTCCAGCTCGATACGCCTAGGTTGACCATCTTCAGCGCGCAGCCACTCGTCTGGCCGCGGCATTGTCAAAAGGGGCAGACTCGCTTCGCTAGCACCCATGAGCACTTCTCGCCGGGCATCAGACCCTGCGGCCAAGACCACAAGGGCGGCTGCCGCTTGGGTGCGCGCAGCAATGTGAGAGAGGTCGCCCAAACCTCCCAGCACGCTCAGTCCCTGCAGGCTGCGGCCTTTTTCGGCGGCGATGGGACTGACGATACCCACCGGCGACCACAGCCGCGTCTCGCGCAACGCAGGCAGTGCCGCTGCTGCGTCTTGAACCGAACCCACCAGCAGCAAGGGCTTGCCGGTAGGCACACTTTGCCCACGGTTGACCAGCAACAGTCGGGCGCTGATGCGGGCACCGCCCAAAAGCAGCAACACCAACATGGGATGCAACAGCAGCACCGAGCGCGGGAAAGACCCGACTCGCAGCATCAGCACTGCAGACGCAGACAACAAACCGGCGAACATCACGCCATATACAAGGCGCGTGAGTTCGGCCACGCTGGTATAGCGCCAGATGTGGCGGTACACCCCCCATACCAGCAGACTCGTACCAAACCCGAGCAACGGCCATGGCAGGGTGTCAACCATCATGGCCTGGAATTCATCGGGTGTCTCGAGGTTGAAGCGGAGCCAAAACGCAAGCCACCAGCCAAGTGCAACCAGTGCCAAGTCGATCGGCAGCTGCAGCCAACGGTTGCTTATAGGCTGCACACTGCTCACGGGCATATCGGTTGCGTGACACAGGGTAGCACGGCGCTCACGAGTCCTGGCCTTCACCTAGCAGCGACCATGCCATGGGGGTGCCGGCCTTCACATCTTGTCCGATGGACAAACCCAATAGGCTGCCCAGATGCTTGGGCGCGAGACCGAATCCGGGCCGCACACAGCGCAGGTTTTCAGAGGTGAGCACCTCACCGGCCTGCAAGTCCTTCGCGATGTAGAGCGATCGGCGAAAAGCAAGTGACTTCATCTCGGCTGCTGTAGGGCCGTAGCTCACTTGCCCCAGTGCCTGCCAAGCACGCTCAGTCTCTTCACGCAACTGACGCAGCTCCTGAGGCTCCATCGAGAAAGAAGAATCTACACCACCGTCGGCGCGGTGCAGAGTAAAGTGCTTTTCGATCACCGTTGCGCGTAAAGCTGTAGCCGCCACCGCCACGCCGCAACCCAGGGTGTGATCCGACAGACCAACTTCGCAGCCGAACAGAGTGCGCATGTGCGGGATGGTCGAAATATTGGTGTTGTCGGCACTCGCCGGGTAAGTGCTGGTGCACTTGAGCAGCACAAGGTCACGGCAACCGGAGTCGCGCGCAGCGCGCACGGCCTCATCAATCTCGCCCGCCGTGGCCATGCCGGTGGACATGATTATGGGCTTGCCGGTAGCCGCCACGCGGCGGATCAGCGGCAGGTCGGTGTTCTCGAACGAGGCAATCTTGTATGCCGGCACATTCAGCGATTCAAGAAAGTCTACCGAACTGAAATCGAACGGTGTGCTGAAGCAATGCACGCCGTGGCTGGCAGCGCGCTCCATGATTGGCACGTGCCATTCCCAAGGGGTATGGGCTTCCGCATACAGCTCGTACAACTGGCGCCCCGCCCACAGACTTTTGGGGTCGTCAATCGTGAAGCCGGGCATGCGCAGGTTCAGCGTCATGGTATCGGCGGTGTAGGTCTGCAGCTTGATGGCATCAGCACCGTGCGCGGCGGCGGCATCCACGATGGCCAGCGCGCGTTCCAGCGACTGGTTGTGGTTGCCAGACATTTCTGCGATGAGATAGGGGCGCTGGCAGAGGCCTATGGTGCGATCGAGGATTTTCATGATTCGGTGTATTCCGAGGTAGGCAATGGGCCAACCAATTTCCGGTATCGCAAAGGCCCCCAATGGTATCCAGCAACCTGAAACAAGCGTTGTGATGCGGTGTTGCCAGGCAGGACCTGTGCCTCCAAGGTAAAGCCGCCGGGGTACAACGCAAGCAGCGCCTGTTCACCGGCCGCCAGCAGTCGCTGCCCCAGGCCCAGGCCTTGCAGGTCTGGGTCGGTATAGAGCGAAACCTCAACATGTCCGTTGTCGAGCCAGTCGAAACGGATGCTGCCCACGGGCAATTGGCCGATCTGGGCAACGAACAAACAGCGCGCAGGGTTCTCCAACACGGCGCGCAGCCAGCGCTGGTGCGCGTCAAAGGTGATTGTGTCCTGGGAGACCGACACCACGCGCACAGAGAGGTGGTTACGCCACGCATGCAACTGCGAGGCGTCGTCGGCCGTGGCGGGGCGCAGTTGCAGATGGTCGCGCAGAAGCATCAGAGCCACGCGCTGGGCGCCACGGCCATCAACCAGTGCTGCCGCACGCTCAGAAAGCACAAGCCGTGCAGTGGGATCCGCGATAAGTTCACGCAGCACGCCCGGCAGGGTCGCTTCATCGGCGGAACGCACCGCGCCCAGTTCGGCCAGACCAGCCACCACAGCCGATTGGTTGGCCGCCATGACCAAGGCGACGGCGGGGGCACCGACACAGCAACGCTCCCAGGTCGCCCCACCACCAGCGCCGATCTGCAGGTCATGGCGTGCGAAGAAGGCCGAGAGATCGGATTGATCTACTGTCAACGTGACGCTGGAGTCCGCGGCACAAACCTCACGCAGCGCGTCCAGGCGCGGATTGGCCGAAGTGGACACAACCTCGATGAGTCCGACAAAACCTGCTGCCCTGCAGGCATCCAACACGCGGGCCGACACGCCCTCCGGGTCAGTTCCTCCCATGAAGATACCAAGGCTGCTTACCTTGGGCTGGTAGGCGTAGCGCAACCCTCTCCGGTATGCGGGTGAGAGCAAAGCGTAACGTGGACCAACCAACCAGCGCGACTCGCACGCCAGCCGACCCGCGTATTTGGCACGGTGGTCGGGCGCCCAGTTGGGGTCCAGCAAGACATCGGCACTTATTGCACGGTCTGCGGTGTCGTCAATCACTAACAGGCGGCAGCCGAGGGATGTACGAACAGTCTCGTGCCAGCGCGCATCAAAGGCATAGTGGTCTACCACAATCCAGTCGGGTTGCTTGCTTCGCAGGGCGTTCGCGGTGTCCTCGGCGTCCTGAAACCACGAAACACGTGCCCATGCAGCATGTGGCGTGGCGGTTGTATTCGTCGAAGTGTCGCCACTGGGTGCAGGCAACCAGTGCAAACAGCAAGGCGTTTCACGCGACAACACCTGCGCCGCTACAGCGTCCAGATCGCGCGTTACCAGTATGACCTGAGCACCTTGTTCTAGGAGCGCGTGCGTCAATGACAGGCAGCGCGTTAGGTGACCGGTGCCCATGTTCGCAGATGCATCTACGCGAATCGCCACAAGCGTCATGTCAGGTCAACGCTTTTCCATCAAGAACCAAGTGATGTCGTCCTGCGGAAAGCTGGGGTCGCGGCGGTAGGCAAAGCCGTAATCCACTAGTTGCAATTGCGGGTGGCGATCCATGATCTCGCCCGCAAAGTCGCGCTTGAACAGACGATCGTCGTGGCCACGATAGGGAATGGCCACCGGCACCGGGTTGTAGTACTCAGCTACCAGAAGATAGCGACCGCAGGCGGCGAACAGCTTGTCGTACACCTGGGGGAGCACCTCCTGGTTGATGTGGATGAGCACACCTTTGACAAGGGTCAGGTCCCATTGGCGCATAGGCACGAAGTCCAAGATAGAGGTGTTATAGACTTTTGCCGACGGGATGACCTCGCCCAGTTGGTTCGCGGCCGCGGCGTTGATCTCTATGGCGTAGGCATCAATGCCAGGGTGCAGCAGCTTAAGTGCCCTGAGGTTCATGCCGATGTTCGCGCCGAATTCGATACAGCTGCGAAAGCCGCTGGCCTGACGCAGGGCCTTGCCGAAGAAATCGAGGTTGGAGGCGAGCAGCGCATCGCCCTGGTTGCGCCGGATGTACTCGGTGCCGAAATCGCCGGCCCAGAAGGCTTCCTGCTCAGTCTTGAAGGTCATGGTTTTTTCTTGACGGTCTGGGTTTCGTTCGCAGGCTTCTGCATGATGTGCTGGTTGAGCGCGATCCAGTCGGGGTGCTGGTCCAACAGTGTCAACACGTCGGCCTGATTGAAATAGGGCTTGGTCGGCATCAAGTGGTCGAACAAACGACTGACGAGCGCATAGTCCTCGGGGGTATCCACAGTCCAGCGATGCTGGCTCAGGTCCACAGGGCTAGCAACATTGCACAGGCGGTAACGCTCGGGGCGCCAGTAAAGAAATGGCGTGACGTGCTCACGCTCGGCCGCTTGGGTGGCTTCTTCATGGGCCTGAGCCAGCACAGCCTCGCTAAACACCTCCACAGCCATGCCGTATGGCCAGGTTGGCGGCAGCATATTGGAGACGTAGTCGCCGCAGCCCTCTTCATAGGCGTTGATCACCCGGTCGATCAACGCCGGATCGATCAGCGGACAATCGGAGGTGACGCGCACAACCGTGTCGGCGCCGTGCAGTCGTGCAGCGTCGGCATATCGGGAAAGCACGTCGTGTTCGAGCCCCCGATGGCAGGAAACGCCCAGCTGTGCGCACAGCCCAGCGATCGGATCGTCGGTCACGTTGGTGGTGCTGGCAACGACGATACCGTCGGCGCGCTGCACTCGGCACAGCCGCTCGACTAGCCGCGTGAGCATAGGTTCGCCAGCCAAGGGCAGCAGCACCTTGCCCGGCAGTCGGGTCGAGGTCATGCGCGCCTGGACGATGATCAGTGTGGTCATGCCTGCAAGGCCGCTGTCAGCGCCGCCACGACGCGGTCCTGTTGAACATCTGTCAGGGATGGGTAAAGCGGGATTGAAAGGGCTTGTACAGCATAGGCCTCGGCGGCCGGGAACTGGCCAGGCTGAAAGCCCAGGCCGCGATAGTACGGCTGCAGCGGAATCGGTTCGTAGTGCACATTGACACCGATGCCAGCCTCGCGCATACGAGTGAACACGGTGGCGCGGTCGGCCACGCCAAGGCCCGGCAGCAGCTCCACCACGTAGAGGTGCCAGGACGAACGGGCAGTCGAGCCCGGGCCGGGCACGCGGGCCGGCCGCCGCAGGGGCAGCTTGGCCAGCAATTGGTCGTAGCGTTCGGCCAGACGTTCGCGGGCGGCTTGGAAGCTGTCGATGCGCTGTAGCTGCGAGTGGCCCAGGGCGGCCTGGATGTCCGTCATCCGATAGTTGAAGCCCAGGCTGTGCTGTTCGTAGTGCCAGGCACCCGTTTCAGGGTGATCCATCTCACACACCTCACGCGTGATGCCGTGCGACCGAAGCAGCTGTAGACTGCGCGCCAGCGCGGCGTCCTGCGTGGTCACCATGCCGCCTTCACCAGTGGTCACGATCTTGACCGGATGGAAGCTGAACACGCTGGCGTCGGCATATGCGCTCCCAATAGGCTGGCCGTTGTAAAGGGCGCCCACAGAGTGGGACGCATCTTCCAGGACCTTGAAACCGTAACGGTCCGCCAACGCTCGCATGGGCACGAGGTCGCAGGGCAGGCCGCCGAAATGCACCGGAATCACTATGGCGGGCAGGCGGCCGTCGCGTTCGGCCTGTTCCAGTCTCACTGCCAAGCCCGCCACACTCATGTTCCGGGTGACGGGGTCGATGTCCACGAAGTCCACATCTGCACCGCAGTACAGCGCGCTGTTGGCCGAGGCAACGAAGGTATTAGGGCTGGTCCACACGGTCTTACCTGGACCTGCACCTAGAGCAAGGCAGGCGATGTGCAGGCCGGCGGTGGCGTTGGACACGGCCACCGCGTGAGCTACACAGTGCCGCTGCGCGAAAGCCTGCTCAAACCTTGGCACAGCTGGGCCCTGGGTCAACCAACCCGAGGTCAGAGCCTCGCGCACTGCTGCCAAGTCGTCTTCATTGATCGACTGTGTGGCGTAGGGGATGAAGTCCATGACGCTGCCCGGATCAGATGCGGCCGATCTTGTCCTGGTGCTGGGCTATCCAGGCCTGCAGGGCAGACACGTCCATCCACTCGGTGTTATTGTCGCTGGCGTAGGTGAAGCCTGCGGGCACGCGCCGCCCATCCTTAATACGCTTGAAGTCCTCGTGCCAGCTGTGAATGGCGGGCAGTATCTTGAAGTGCTCCGGGTATTCATAAGTGTAGTAGGCGTCTTCCGGACTGATCATCTGTTCATGCAGTTTCTCGCCCGGACGGATACCCACGATCTCGTGCTGTGCTTCAGGGTCGACCGCCAGGGCGATATCGGTCACCTTCATCGACGGGATCTTCTTGACATAGATCTCGCCGCCCTCCATGTCCTCGAATGCGTGCCAGACCAGCTCCACGCCCTGTTCAAGGCTGATCATGAAGCGGGTCATGCGCGCGTCGGTCACTGGCAAAGATCCTTTACCCTTCTGTGTCAGGAAGAATGGAATGACCGAACCGCGCGAACCCATGACATTTCCGTAGCGCACTACCGAGAACTTGCATCCATCGACACCAGCGTAGGAATTCCCTGCAACGAACAACTTATCAGAAGCGAGCTTGGTCGCTCCGTAGAGATTCACTGGGCTGCTGGCCTTGTCGGTGGACAGGGCCACCACACCCTTGACCCGCCGGTCAATACATGCATCGATCACGTTCATAGCACCATTCACGTTAGTTTTGACGCATTCGAACGGGTTGTACTCTGCTGTGGGTACGATCTTGGTGGCGGCGGCGTGAACCACGTAATCCACCCCATCCAGCGCCCGGTACATGCGCTCGCGGTCGCGTACGTCGCCGATAAAAAAGCGCACTCGTTCGTCACCCCGGAACAACTTGGCCATTTCCCACTGCTTCATCTCGTCGCGCGAGTAAACGATGAGCTTGCGGGGGTTGTAGCGCGCCAGGGTCATGGGCACGAAAGTGTGGCCGAACGATCCGGTGCCGCCGGTGATGAGTATGGTGGACTGGTTCAGCATGTCCTGAGAGCGGATTAAAGTGGAAAAAAATGCTTAGAGATTCACCTAGTCACTGAGCTCGTGTCTCCTCCAGCCACCATCAAACCACCATACCCGCGGGTCCCGGAAGGTGTCAGCGATAGCATCGAAGGTGGTTTCATCCATACCCACGTAATTCAGCCAGCGCTGCACATCAAACGGCTTGACAGGGTCGTGATGCCGAGCTAACGCAATGCCTTCAGCGCGCGACAGTGCGCCACTGCGGATGTCTTTGGATGCGTGATCTGTACAGCGGCCATAACCGAACTTCACGTATTTCATGTAGTCGTGCGCGCCGTTCTCGTGCATGTCGTCTAGGTTGGACGCTCGGCGGTAGGTGCGTTCAAACGGCGTGTTGCCTGCCTCAAAACCGTACAACTCTGAAGCCAGTTTGCTGTTAGCGTTACCGTCCCATGGTACATAGTTAGAGAGGTAGATACCCTTGAGGTTGAGGTCAAAAAGCTCTTGATCACTGGGGTACTGGTAAGGCACCATGTCAGCCGCCGTGATGTCTTCGAAGCCCACCATGTAGTTCCACTCGTAGCCGCGGCCAAAATGCTCAAGGCGATTGCGGTAGCTCCACTCAACAAAGTCGTTCATGGAGAACTGCCCGCACAAGTCGGCATAGCCGTGCTCACCCCAAACTACCAAAGGAATCTTATGCAACGCAGCGATTTTCATTGGCAGTGTGGCGATACCCATATGGCCGTGCCAGTTCATATCCCCCATAATCTGGAAGCCTAGGCGATTGAGCTTTTTCAGCAGGGTCACACTGGGTTTGTAGATGATGTGATCTACATCGAACACCTCGGCCATGCGCCGCAAGTTGTATTCGCCCTCTGGGGTGTAGTTGTTGCCGTAATACGTTACCAAGAGCGGTTTGTAGCCCAACACGTTCTTTACGTAGTGAGTCTGGAAGTAGCTATCCTTGCCACCTGAGACGCCAATGACGCAGTCGTGCCGCGTTCCGTCGGATGAACGGGCTTGTTCAAAAATTCCGCGCAGGATTGTGCCGCGACGTTGCCATTCCGAGGCTCCGAAATCGGTCTTCATCTGCGCCATCTGGCAACCCGTGCACAAACCCTTGGCGTCGTACTCCATGGGTGTGGCACTCAGTGATGGATACAGACATTGTGTGCACCAGCGCATCTTTCGTTCACGCGGATCCTGCGCCGCTGCGAAAAGACCTTGGCGCGCATGGCTCATCCGCATCTCGAGTTTGGCTTTTTCAATTTGAAAGTCGTATTGCGGTTCACGCGTAAACCACTTGTTGGCCAGTTGCACGGGCCGCATGGCAACCCCCGCATCGATGCAAGTTTTTTTGGCGTGCGGGTAAGCCAGCTCATAGAAGTTGAAGATGTTGGCTGCAGCTGCGGCACTGGCGCCGCCTTCATTCAAAGCGGGCACGAAGTCAGCGTATGTGCCGACACCACCGCAAGCAATCACGGGGATCGATACTGACGTCGTAACCGCCTGAACCAATGCAAGGTCATAGCCGGTGCCAGCACCATCGCGGTCCACAGAGTTGAGCACGATCTCGCCCGCGCCCCGTTGTTCACACTCGCGTGCCCACGCCAATGGATCCAGCCCAGTCGGCGTTCTACCGCCGTCGATCATCACTTCCAAGCGACCATCGCGATGGCGAAGCACGTCGATGCTTACCACCACGGCCTGGGCACCAAATGCCCTCGAGGCCTCAGTCAGCAGTGCAGGGTTGCGCACCGCCTCAGAGTTGATGACGCATTTGTCTGCACCTGCAGCAAAGCGTTCGCGCATAGCCTCGATATCTCGAATGCCACCTCCCACCGCCAGCGGCATGAAGCACAGTTTGGCGATCTCAGGAAGCAAGCCCAGCAGGGTGGTGCCTTGGTATTGCACCTGGAGGTCGTCGCGACGCAGGTCATGGCGGTCTTCGGTAGAGATATCGAGCAAGATCAGCTCATCAACGTTCCAGTTGGAGAGCCGACGCACCGTGTGCATAGGGTTACCGATGCTTTGATGGATACTGAACAGTTGGCTACGTACTATCAGTCCGTTCTTGAGCAGTAGCACCGGGATGAGGCGTTTCATGTTCGATCAGCGGAAGTGACAAACTAGTGCGTGAAGGAGGTCCAAGCCGGGCTCCTGGCTTTTCTCAGGGTGAAACTGAGTCCCCAGCACTCGACCCCGAGCCACAATGCTGGCGATGTTTTCATCAGCAAAACGCGATGTGCCGATGCAGTGAGAAGGCGATTTCACCTCAAAGTGGTAGCTATGCACATGGTAGAAATTAGCGCCGTCGAGAACGGCTGGTAGCACTGCCGTTGAATACTCGTTCAAATGAACCGTGCGCCAGCCTACATTTGGCACGCGATGGTCTGGCAGCTTTTCTCGCAACCTTACCACCTGCCCTGGGATCAGTCCCAAACCTGGATGTTCGCCATGCTCCTGGCTGGAATCTCCGAGCAGCTGCATGCCCAAACAGAACCCTACAACGGGACGCTGGCGCTCTAAAGCATGATGTTGAATCACCTCCGCCAGCCCGCTTTGAAACAAGCGTCGCGAAGCCTCCGCAAATGAGCCTACACCCGGCAGTACCAGCAGGTCAGCCTGCGCTATCGCGGCTGCATCGCGTGCAACTATCACCCGCGCGCCCACCAAATTCAGAGCTTGGGTCACTGACAATATATTCTGGATTTGCAAGTCCACCAAAGTAACTATGCGTTGGGGCATCGAAGACCTGTTCGTGTGACTGGATATGGTAGTTGCTCAAATTGGCTTGCGCGCCAAGACCCAGAGATTTGAGGAAAGCCCTTGCGCTATCAGATAGTCTTGGAACGCTTGGCCATGCTGCTCCCATCCGTCGAGCAACACCCTCTTCAAAAACGGCTGATGGCTCAGGTCGAATGAACCTTCGAGCACCTTGTTGCGCACCAATTCGGCATCCAGCAAACCCGGGGTGAACGACTCTAGTACGTCCAAGCCAACGCGCCGCAGCATTTTTTCAAGCGATGCGGCATTGAAGTAGTTCAGATGCTCATGATCAACCGTATCGCTCACAGGGCCAAGTGTCTCGATGTCAAAGCCTTGTCCATTGGGGCAGGTCAGCAACAGCAGACCGCCAGGGCGCAGCAAGCGAACCATCTGCAGGGCAAAGTCCAGGGGGCTAAACAGGTGTTCGATAACTTCGAAGCTGGCGACTACGTCGAACAAGTCCGTAGACTGCAGAGTGACCTCCTCGATCGGCATTTCGAGCACTTCAATGCCACGCTCTCGGCAACTGATGGCAAGCCCTGGTGTCGGCTCGACAGCCACGACTCGCTTGAAAACGTTTCGCGACATGAGCTCAGCACAGAAAGTACCGAATCCCGCACCGACTTCCAGTAGTGAGTCCGTCCGGGTCTGGTGCCGGGCGCATATCTCCAGCAAGCGATTGACCCGAGGCACAAAAATCCGAGTCCTCCGCGAAACCTCCGATGCAGGGAAGATGTGGGCATTCCAGTACGCGTAGTTTGGAGAGTCAGGGTAAAACCAAGCCAAAACTTCAGCTGTAGGCCGGGGTGAGACATAAAGAGTTTGGCAATCTTCACACCGAACGTACCGTAGTCCATTTTTGCTGTACTGCGCTGTACGTCGATGAGCGCCACACGCTGGGCAATCCACCTCAACGAATTCACTGTAGCGCGTGAGAAGACGACCCACGTCGGTAAGTGCTGCGACCTTCTGGCCCGTCATCAAATTTTTCGGGCGAATTTCTTCCTCAGTCAGTTTTGTCGTCATGGAGAGTTCAAAAGTTGTAGAGCCAGCTCGGTAATGCGGGGTGTAGCAGGCCCTTGAGGGACAGACACAGGGCGGTCAGCAGCTGGCGCTGGGCGATTGTTGAGCATGGTTGCAATCTCGTCGAGGCTGTTTACCAACTCACTGGGGCCAAGACTCCCCAAGTCGAAGTCGGCACTCTGAACCCAGGCGGAAAACCCAAGGTGGAGTACGCGCTTACCAAGCACGGCCGCTTGCAGTCCAACCGTACTAACTTGGTGGATCACCGTATCAGCTGCGTGCAGCAAGGGGGCAATCGGATCCACCCTCGGGATACTCAAGTGCACACCTTCCTGCGGTGCTAGGCGCGCAAACTCGTGATACTGAGCCGGGTGGTAGCGAACGATCAGACCGGTCTGAGGCGTATTCTTGACCCAGGCTCGCAGAGCTTGCTCTACGGCCAGGCCAAAAGCAGCGCCGGGAAAAGTCGCGTGATCCGGCTCAAGTATCCCGGCCCAAAGCACTATGTGAAATCCTTCCCAGCCCAACTTCGCCCTCAGAGCTCGACCCTGCTCCACAGCGCAAGGGTCAAAAAGTTCGTCGAAATCGGGGCTACCGGTCACAAACACCTGATTAGATGCGAGGCCGTGGGCAAGGAATCTCTCACGCACCTCTGTGGCGATGACAGTAATGCACCGGGCATGCACAGGTCTGTAGAGAAAGGGGTCAGACTCTGGCGCAAACAAATCAACCATCGTGAGCGTTGGGATACCACGACTAACTGCGGAACGAATCGCTGCCTCCTCGGATCGAGGCGTGCTGGTAGCCACGACTAGGCCGGGCTGCAGAGCATCCAGCACCCGCCCCATGAAATCGACCGGCATGAACCCTTGGCGACCCCTCTGCTGATACCGCAGGCGCGCGGCCACCTCACCTTCGGCATCAACCCATTGCAAGAAGTTGATACCCAAGTAGCAACGCGTTTCCTCCAAATCGACTTCGGGATGTGTGTTGCCGACCAGCAGGCGATCTCCCCACGATAGTGCCTCCTCCACTCGAGGACCTAGCAGGGGCAGGAAATCCCGATAGCCCATAGGTTCAAGTCCCAGCTGCCGAGCCTTCGGATAGCCAATCGTGAGTGCCATCAACAAACACTCAACGCCCTGTCGTTGCAACTCGCGAACCACTGGCGCAATTTTGGCGATGTGGCCAGCGCCATAGCTAACAAAAAAAGCCCTTCGCCGCGGATCGCGCGTGCGGAAGCGCGGCAGAGTCTGCGAGTTCAGCATGCAGTACTCCAAATTTCTAACGCGGCCAGCGCACGTAGCTCCCGAGTGAAGTTACCTTGGCCGTCCCTATGCCGATCCAACATACAGCCCAATATTGTGGGATCGAACAATCGTCCGATTACTTCACTGCCCTGCAGGGTCTGACGCAACCAGCCATGCAACTCGCCTTGGAACCAATCACCGATGGGCACAGTGAACATTTGCTTCTTGCGGTACGCCAATTCGTTACCTATCAGCGGTGCAGCCGCCCGCTTCAACCAATGCTTTTTGTCGCCCCGAGCCGATAGCTTGGTCGCGCCGCGCGAGCGAAAGGCGAACTGCATCATCCGCCAGTCCAGGAATGGTGTGCGCGCCTCAATACTCGCAGCCATACCCATCCGGTCGGGCTTGACAAGGTTGTTACCGCTCAGTAGCAGCTGCATATCTAAGTAGAGCGCCTGGTTGATACGGTCAAAATGGCATGCCTCTTCGAACCAGGGTTGGGCCGCAGCGGTGAAGCTGTCGACGCCAGCCAGTTGCGCGCGCACTTCGGGCCGATACAGCGCGGTCTTGGCCTTGGGAGTGAATAGCGAAATACTGTCAAAGTAACTGCGCTCAAACGCGGTTTGCGGCAAAGTCAGTGCATCTGGCCGCGCGAAGAACTGGGCATATTTGTCGTAACCAGCAAATAGTTCGTCGCCGCCGTCACCTGTCAGCACCACCTTGACCTGCTTCGCCGCGAGTTCGCTCACGCGCAGGGTGGGCATGAAAGAAGCATCACCATGCGGCTGGTCCAGGTGATGCAGTGCGCGGGGCCACTGCGCCAACATATTCAATTCGGCAACTTCCATCGTATGGTCACAACCAAAACGCTGGGCGGCTTGTAGAGCGAAGGCCGACTCGTCGTAGCGCGAGTCTTCAAAGCCTATACAAAAGGTTTTGACCGGCTCCCGCACGTGGCGCGCCATCAGTCCGACGATGGTGCTCGAATCGACCCCGCCCGAAAGGAAAGCGCCGAAGGGTACGTCGGCACGCAAGCGGATGCGGGTGGCATCGTCGAGCAAAGCAATGAACTCATCGGACCAATCGCCAAACTCAAAGTCTTGCTCACGCTGGTCTGCCAGGCTCCACCAGCGCTGCGTCTGCACATGGCGGCCCCGTGTGTATTTATGCCAGGTGCCAGGCATGACATGGCACACGCCTTCGTAGGCCGTCCACGGCGCAGGGACATAGTTGAACGTCAGGTAATGATGGATTGCTTCCAGGCACATACCAGGCTTGCGCCGAACGGCCGGCCACAGGGCCTTGGGCTCAGAGCCAAACAGCATACGTTGGCCGTCGTCGTACACAAACAGGGGCTTGACGCCGATGCGGTCGCGCGCCAGATACAACGCGTCTTCGCGCGCATCGTCGATGGCAATAGCGAACATACCGTTCAGGCGACTCAGGCAGGAGATGCCCTCGCGCTCGTACAGGCGCAGGATGACTTCGGTGTCCGACTGCGTGCGCAGACGCACGCCCTGCGAGCGCAGCTCGGCGGCCAACTCCAAGTGATTGAAGATTTCGCCGTTTTGCACCACGGCAACCAAGCCGTCGTCGCTGACAAAGGGCTGGTGACCGCCGCCTAGATCGATGATGGACAGGCGCCGGTTGCCGATAGCTACACCCCGCTGGGGCTGGTGGTGGATGCCTTCGTCGTCCGGTCCGCGGTGCACCAGCGCTTGCGCCATACCGCGCAGGACTTTATCGTCCAACGACTGTTGTATGCGATCCCAGTAGCCAAAGATACCGCACATGGTTCAGTTCGCGCCCTGGCCGCCCAGTCGCTTGAATGTCCACCAGCAGATCTTCAGGTCGAGCCAGAGCGAAGCTTCGCGTGTGTAGCACAGGTCGGCTTCGAGCCGCTGCACCTCTGTCGAATCGGACCGGTACAGGGCCTGAGCCAGCCCTGTGATACCGGGTCGCACGCTGCAACGCTGCGCCCAGTCAGCGTCGGTGTATAGGCTGCGCTGAGCGGGCACGTCGGGACGCGGGCCGACTAAGCTCATCTCACCCGTAAGCACATTAATTAGCTGAGGCAGTTCATCGATGCTGGTGCGGCGTATGAAGCGGCCAACGCGGGTGATGCGCGGATCATTTTCAGCGGTGAAATATGGACCCATCTGAGCCGCATTCTTCACCATGCTGCGAAATTTGTACATGCCGAACTCTTGGCCATTCAGACCCAGGCGGGTCTGCCGGAAAAGAACCGGAAAACCCGTTTCTAAAGCAATCGCCAGCGCAGCCACCAACAGCAGCGGGCCCAGGACCAGCAGCGCCACCAAGGAAAGCACGATATCCACGCCGCGCTTCAATCCACTGCCTCTACAGTCCGCACGAACATGGACGTTGCAATAGAACGTATCACACTGCTGATACGTAGCCTGTCTGCAACGACCTGCTCTGGCGTACGCGTTGACAAGGTCTGCTCAGACTGCCGCAGGGCTTCAACCTCGGCCTCAAAGGTGTGCACGGCAGCCCCCGATTCGTCTGGTCGATGAAAAGTGCGCGACAAAATCACGCCTCGTGAGCCTAAGCGAACATGCTCAGCCAACACATCACGGCCCGGAAGCAGCCCTTCGTCCAATCGTGCGATGCCGCCAAAACCAAAGCGCAATCCATACGCATGAGCCTTGAGTGCCACGCCGTCCAGCAGCCCCTGCGCCAGGGGCTCGAACATGAATCTGCAGCCCAGCGACAGATGCAAGTCGTTCAGCCCCACGAACACTTCACACAGCCCCGGGGTATCCGCCCAAGCATCCAGTGAATGCAGTGCACCCGCCGTCTCCAGCAACGCAACGATAGGAGCCCGCCCTGCCACGATACGGCTGAAGGCACGCAACTCGTCGGGGGACTGGAACATGGGCAACATCACCGAGTCGGCACCTTGCGCCAGCACTGTGTCTAACTCCATGGCCGTGCCTTCGTGCAACGGGTTCACCCGCACCATCAACTGGGACCGCCGCAACTGAGCCTTGATACGACCTACATCCTCGGGTTGGTGCGTGCTGATGAACGTGTTACGTCCTGCCTGGCGCGCGGCCTTGCCATTCCTTTCCAGATCGACAAACAAGCGCATACCGGGCAGCGCATCGCAACGGCGCGCCAGATCTGGGTCATTGGTGATCTGTAGAAAATCCATCATGGTTGGGATCGGATTATGACCGCAGGGCTTGGCGCAATCCGGGGCCAACGAACCAACCAGACGCTATAACAAAGAGAGCAGCTACCACAGATAGAAGAAACGCTTGAACCTGTTTTGATCCAGAAATCGAAGAAGGCGTTGCTCCTGCAAGGCCAAGCCATTGCGTCACGGTCACCCAGGCCACCAGCATGAAAAAGGGCGACAGCAAGGCCCTCACCGGAACCCAGCGCCGCATGGCAGGAACGCCCAGCGCGCCCCAAGCCACCACCGCAGCACCAAGGAACCCCGCGTTCAGAGCCCACATCAACTGGTGCCCCGCCGTGTAACCCATGACTCCAGCAACGAGCACTATCGCCAGGGCGAGCGCATAGGCCAGCACTGCAAAACGCATGCGCCCTACGGTGGCCAAAATTGTCAAAGCTACTGCCAAAAGTGCTTGCGGCAACAAGCCCCAGGCACCCACACTACCCCAGGCTGCAATCTGCACCAAAGCTGAGGCTTGCATGCGCCCCCAGCCGAAGAGCACACTGGAGATAGCGGGAGCCCCCACCAACAACGCTGCTGCTGCTGCGCAGGCCAATGTCCAGGCCAATATCAGGGCGCCGCGTACGGCAGATGCCATCGCTTCCTCGTTTGAATTTTCAGAGTCGGTTTGCCTACCGTGGGCGTGGGCGATGGCGGGGAAAGCCAGCGACGCCACCAATTGGATCGCCAGAACCAACGGCAACTCCACCAGTTTCCATGCATAGTTGAAGGTAGCAAGAGCCCCCTCACCCGCGCCAGACGCGAAGGTACGCGCCACGAAGGGCAAGGTCAGTGGCAGACCGGCCCCCAAAACCGCCCATATCCAGATGCGCCAGCCGGGCAAAGGGCCAGGCGCGATGGAAGAAGAGGGCGGGGAGTTGCCATGGCGGTACAGCGGTCGCATGCGCCAGCCCTGCCACAGCAGCCTCATGAAGACCGCTACCAACAGAAAGACACCCAACGTTGGCACCGCCCCTTCGCCCGTCGCAGATCCACGCGTGCTCCAAAAGACCAGCGCTGTAATCAATACACCATTGACCACCAGGTTCGCGCTATACATGCCCAGGAAGTCCCTCTCATGCTGCAGCCGCGTTGCCCACAGACCCGCCAGCATGGCGGCTGGCAAGGCAAGAGCACTCCAAACCACCGCTTGACCGACTGAGCCCTCAAGGGAAAGCGATATTCCCGGCACCAGCAGAGGCCCCAATGAAGCATGGGTCGCCGTCATCACACTTGTAAGCAGGATGCTTCCCCACAGCAGATACCTGGCCACCCGATGTTGTGTGGCATTCTGCTGCGTGGCCGACTCTCTCGCCCAATGCGGCAGCAGAACATAGGCCAACGCACCGCTGACGAATACGCCCGCAAGCCAATCCGGCAGGGTCAACATGACGATGGCCACATCTGCCATGCCTGAGCTGCCAAAAGCAGCGGCCAATGCTGTTTCACGCAACACCCCCAATACGCGACTGACCAGCAGCAACAGCAGTGAGAGGAGGCCCGCTTTAAGAAACATGCGGCAAATTATCCGGGCTCAGACGGGTACAAGCACCCCACGGCACGTGCAAAAAACTAAAATCACAGGTTTTGGTTCGAATAACGCCTCTGAACGCCTCCATTTGCGGGCGGCTCTCCATGTCTGACACCACCACCACCCTCCCCCCTCAGGACGACAACCAGCTCATCGCCGAGCGCCGCGAAAAGCTCCGCGCTCTGCGCGAAGCCCAGGCCAACGGCGGTAGCGTTGCTTTTCCCAACAACTTCAAGCCCAGCCACAAGGCTGCCCAGTTGCACCTGGAACACAGCGCTGCCACAAACGAGTCCCTGGAAGCCACGCCGGTGAATGTGTCCATAGCCGGCCGCATGATGCTCAAGCGGGTGATGGGCAAGGCCAGCTTCGCCACTATCCAGGATGGCTCGTTGGGCGAAGTGGGTGGGCGTATACAGCTCTATGTGACCCGTGACGCTGTGGGCGAAGAGCTATATGCGGCCTTCAAGCACTGGGATCTGGGCGACATCGTGGGTGCCGAAGGCTTGCTGATGAAGACCAAGACCGGCGAGCTGTCGGTCAAGGTGACCAGCCTGCGCCTGCTCACCAAGAGCCTGCGCCCGCTGCCCGACAAGTTCCACGGCATGGCAGACCAGGAGCAGAAGTACCGCCAGCGCTATGTGGACCTGATCACCGATGAGCAGGCCCGCAAGCGCTTCGTGGCCCGCAGCAAGGCCGTGAGCGGCCTGCGCGAGTTCATGGTGAGCCACGGCTTCCTCGAAGTCGAAACGCCCATGCTGCACCCCATCCCAGGCGGCGCCAATGCCAAGCCGTTCGTGACGCACCACAATGCTTTGGAGCAGGAGATGTACCTGCGCATCGCGCCCGAGCTGTACCTGAAGCGCCTGATCGTGGGCGGCTTCGAGCGCGTGTTCGAGATCAACCGCAGCTACCGCAACGAAGGCATCTCGGTGCGCCACAACCCCGAGTTCACCATGATGGAGTTCTACGCGGCGTACTGGAACTACCTGGACCTGATGGACTTCACCGAGACGCTGATCCGTGAAGTGGCGCTCAAGGCCACGGGCTCGCTGCAGATGACCTACCAGGGCCGCGCGGTGGACCTGACCCAGCCGTTTGCCCGCCTGACCATCCGTGAAGCCATCTTCCAGTACACCGAGGCCGGTGCCCATGTGGACGATGCCGCCTGGCTCATCAGCGCATTGAAGAAGCTGGGCATGACCGAAGAGAAGGACAAGCTCTCGACCCGCACGCTGGCCAGCCTGCAGGTGTTGTACTTTGAAGAAACGGTGGAAGACAAGCTGTGGCAGCCCACCTTCATCATGGAACACCCCACCGAAATTTCGCCGCTGGCCCGTGCGAATGACACCCGCCCCGAAGTAACGGAGCGCTTTGAGCTGTACATCACCGGCCGCGAGTTCGGCAACGGCTTCAGCGAGCTGAACGACGCCGAAGACCAGGCCGCACGCTTCCATGCCCAGGTGGCCGCCAAAGATAGTGGCGACGACGAAGCCATGTTCTACGACCACGACTTCGTGCGCGCACTGGAATACGGCATGCCACCCACGGGGGGTTGCGGTATTGGTATTGACCGCCTCATGATGCTGCTGACTGACAGCCCCAGCATTCGCGACGTGATTCTGTTCCCTGCGCTGCGCCGCGAGTCCTGAGGCCTGATTGATGCTGGCCGGCGGTCATTGGCCGCCGCCCCCACCGGTCCACAGGCACCAAGGAGACATACCGTGCCCTTCAGCTCCAGCAACGCGCCCTACCCTGCCAACGAGCCCCTGCCTTCGGGCAATGCTTTTTCGGTACTGGTGGTCGAAGACCAGGGGTCCGTGCGCGCGGCGCTGGTGGCCGAACTGCGGCGGGCGGGGGTGTCAGACATCTTCGAGGCACCCGAGGGCCCGGCTGCGCTGCATCTGTTCAAGACCCACCGGCCCGATCTGGTGCTGCTGGACATCAAGCTGCCAGGCCAGGATGGCTACTGGGTGGCGCAGCAGATGCGTGAGAGCGAGGCGGGGGACTGGACGCCCATCATCTTCCTGTCGGGCCTGGACAACGAACTGGATGTGTGGCGCGGCATTGAGGTGGGGGGCGACGACTACCTGGTCAAACCCGTCAAGCCCATCGTGCTGATGGCCAAGCTGCGCGCCATGCGGCGGTTGCTGGACATGCGCCGACGGCTGGTGTCGATGTCGGCCGAGTTGCATGTCGCCAATCAGCGGCTTAACGAGATGGTGGAAATCGATGCGCTCACGGGCCTCGTCAACCGCCGCGGGTTTGACCGCATCCTGCACAACGAGATCCTGGCCGCGCGACGCGACGGCACGCCGCTCACGCTGATGCTGTGCGATCTGGACCACTTCAAGCTTTTCAACGACGCCAGCGGCCATGTGCAAGGAGACGCCTGCCTGAAAGAGGTGGGCCGCCTGTTGCGCGAGGTCTGTGTGCGCCCCCGGGACGTGGCCTCGCGCTACGGGGGGGAAGAGTTCGCACTCATCCTGCCCAACACGCCCCGCTCCGGCGCCATGACTTTTGCACGCGCCCTGGGGCAGCTGCTCAAGGTACGTGCCATTGCACACGCAGACTCCCCACTGGGCGACACACTGACCCTGTCGGGTGGCATCACCACCTGCGTGCCCGACGACAGCACCAACGCCGAGAGCATGATCATGCGGGCCGACCAGGCGCTCTATGCCGCCAAGGCCCAGGGCCGCAACCGCTTCTTCAGTTTTGAAATGCAAATGGACACCGTGGAGCAATTGCGCAATTGAGTTTCTTCCACTTCTTCTCTTTCGACGCGACCGAACGCAACGCCCGTACCGCCGTCTCCCGCATGCAAGTTCTGAAAACCCGACTGCCCGAGTGGATGCAGGACTGGCTTGAGGTGATCATTCCTGGCTCGCAGATCCTGCTGATTCTGTTTGTCGCCTGGCTGTTGCAGCGCACACTGAGGCGCCTGGTGCGCCGTGCCAGCGCCCACTACCAGTTGCCCAATGAACTGCTGGTGCCCATCAACGGCCTGATCCGCTGGCTCATCATTGCCAGCGCCGCGCTACTGGTGCTGGAGCGCATGGGGGTGTCGGCCACGGTGCTCTGGACCGCCTTCACCGGTTTTGCCACCGTGGGTGCCGTCGCGTTCTTCGCGGCCTGGAGCGTGCTGTCCAACCTGTTTTGTGCGCTGCTGATCTTCACCGTGCGGCCCTTCAAGATCGGCGACTACATCGAGGTGCTGGACACCGCAGAGAAGCCTGGCGCCAAGGGGCGCGTGGTGGACATCAACCTGCTTTACACCACGCTGGAAGACCACGGCGCAGCCACCGCTCACACGGCCTGGCTGCAGATTCCGAATGCGCTGGTGTTCCAGCGCGTGGTGCGCAGGTTTCAGGGGGTGCCACCGCCCCCTGCCCCGCCTGCGGCCACTGCGGATGCGATAGCCAATGCCTCACCGGCCGCACCGACGCCTGTGACGCCAGGGCCCTTCAACACGCCCTAGCGGGTAACCGCGCGGCACCGCAAGGGGTGGCGCCGTGCCGGACACACCACCACACGCAGGTCAGGGCAACAGGTCCAGCGCCTGCAGGTAGGCAGGCTGGTACATCAGTTCATCCCAGGCTTGCGGCAGGGTTTCGGGCAGCAGCGCTAGGCGGCGGGATTCGCTGTCCACACTGGGTTGCCAGCGCCCCTGGTTGCGGGCGTTGTCGAGGCCCGTGATGAGTTCGTCCACCGCCTTGCCATCGCCCACGCTCTGGTTGCACAGCAGCACCAGGTCGCAACCCGCTTCCAACGCCGCCACGGCGGCATCGGTGTAGCTGACCACCTGGCCGTCCAGGCGGCGGGCCCCTTCCATGCTGAGGTCGTCGCTGAAGATCGCGCCGTCAAAACGCATCTCGCGGCGCAGGATGTCTTGCAGCCAGCGCTGCGAGAAACCGGCGGGGCGGCTGTCCACCTTGGGGTAGATCACATGGGCCGGCATCACACTGGTGAGCGTGCTGCTGAGCCAGGGGTAAGGCGCCGCATCGTCGGCCAGGATGGCCTTGAGGCTGCGCTTGTCTACGGGTACCTCGGTGTGCGAGTCCGCCTTGACAAAGCCGTGGCCAGGGAAGTGTTTGCCGCAGTTGGCCATGCCCGCCTGCAGCAGGCCGTGCATGAGGCTCTTGGCCAGCAGCGCCACCACACGGGGGTCGCGGTGGAAGGACCGGTCTCCGATCACTCCGCTTTCGCCCCAATCCAGG
>Ga0208123_100153_pt1 | contig 34559 bp, 29 predicted proteins | sample LakWasMe92_HOW11_2_FD_183914 | JGI IMG/M metagenome (GOLD analysis project Ga0208123, IMG submission 183914) | Freshwater sediment methanotrophic microbial communities from Lake Washington under simulated oxygen tension - Sediment Metagenome... | ecosystem: Environmental > Aquatic > Freshwater >... | reverse complement strand
GCCCCTGCGCATGTCGCGATAGCTATCAAATTAGTAGCTGTTGCAGAGTAGCTTGCGCGACATGCGCAGGGGCCATGGCCGAACCTGGGAGTACGCAATGTGTGCCAATGGTGCCGCACTTTGCATTGGCCCGACGAGGTAGCGGGGGCGGGGGGGGGCGAAGGGGGCGGTCATCCGCGTGACGGCCACCCTGGAGCGCGCGTGGCTATTTGCGCACCTCATCCACCATGGCGCGAAAGTCGTCGATGTCTTCAAAGCTGCGGTACACGCTGGCAAAGCGGATGTAAGCCACCTTGTCGAGCTTCTTGAGCTCGCGCATCACCAACTCACCAATGCGGCTGGAGATCACTTCGCGCTGGCCCAGGTTGAGCAGCTTTTCTTCGATGCGCTCAATGGCGCTGTCGATCTGGTCGGTGCTGACCGGGCGCTTGCGCAACGCCAGGTTGAAAGAGCCCAGCAGCTTGCTGCGGTCGTATTCAATGCGCCGACCGTCTTTTTTGACGATGGCCGGGAAGTTCACTTCCGGCCGCTCATAGGTGGTGAAGCGCTTGTCGCACGCGCCGCACTGGCGGCGGCGGCGGATGAAGACCCCATCCTCAGACACCCGCGTTTCAACAACTTGCGTTTCGAGGTGGCTGCAGAAGGGGCACTTCATGGGCGCTGAGGACCGGCTTGTTGCTTAACGGTAGACCGGGAAACGAGCGGTCAGGGCGTTGACCTTGGCACGCACGGCGGCGATGTTGGCTTCGTCGCGGGGGTTGTCCAGCACGTCGGCAATCAGGTTGGCCGTGATGCGGGCTTCTTCTTCCTTGAAGCCACGCGTGGTCATGGCGGGGGTGCCAATGCGCACGCCGCTGGTCACCATCGGCTTTTCAGGGTCGTTGGGGATCGCGTTCTTGTTGATGGTCATGTGGGCGGCGCCCAGCACGGCCTCGGCTTCCTTGCCGGTAATGCCCTTGGCGCGCAGGTCCACCAGCATCACGTGGCTTTGCGTGCCGCCGGACACGATGCGCAGGCCGCGTGCGGTCAGCGTCTCCGCCACGACCTTGGCGTTCTTGGCCACTTGCTCCTGGTAGGCCTTGAACTCGGGCTGCAGCGCTTCCTTGAAGGCTACGGCCTTGGCAGCAATCACGTGCATCAGCGGGCCGCCTTGCAGGCCGGGGAAGATGGCGCTGTTGATGGCCTTCTCGTGCTGTGCCTTCATCAGGATGATGCCGCCACGGGGGCCGCGCAGGCTCTTGTGCGTGGTGGATGTGACCACGTCGGCGTGGGGCACGGGGTTGGGGTACACACCGGCGGCAATCAGGCCGGCGTAGTGTGCCATGTCCACCATGAAGATCGCGCCCACGTCCTTGGCCACCTTGGCAAAACGTGCAAAGTCGATGTGCAGGCTATAGGCCGAGGCACCGGCGATGATCAGCTTGGGCTTGGTCTCGTGCGCCTTTTTCTCCATCGCTTCGTAGTCGATGGCTTCGTTGGCATCCAGGCCATAGGACACCACGTTGAACCACTTGCCCGACATGTTCAGCGGCATGCCATGTGTCAGGTGGCCGCCTTCGGCCAGGCTCATGCCCATGATGGTGTCGCCGGGCTTCAAGAAGGCCAGGAACACGGCCTCGTTGGCGGAGGCTCCGCAGTGGGGCTGCACGTTAGCGGCTTCTGCGCCGAACAGCTGCTTGATCCGGTCGATGGCCAGTTGCTCGGCCACGTCCACATACTCGCAGCCACCGTAGTAGCGCTTGCCTGGGTAGCCTTCTGCGTATTTGTTGGTCAGCTGGGTGCCCTGGGCCCACATCACGGCGGGGGAGGCGTAGTTCTCGCTGGCGATCAGCTCGATGTGGTGCTCTTGGCGCGCGTTCTCCGCCTGGATGGCAGCAAACAGCTCGGGGTCGGTTTGTTCGACAAGAATTTTGCGGTCGTACATGATTGGCAGTCCTATGAACTTGTGTCCCTTGAAACAAGGGCTGCCCAGGCGAACGGCTGAACGCATGGGGCAGGGCCCCTGCGGCACGCTTCCCAGTGGTTCACAAGAAGTAGGTTCTTGCTGGTTTCCACGTCAGCGGCAACATCCAGTGGCAGGATGTTGCGCCTATCGCCAGTCGCGTACCCCGTTAGTGTAGCCGACACGGCGCCAGTGCCGCACCGTCCGAACCGCTGGGCGCCAGGGTTGTTGCCTGGGTGCCTGCAGGGTTACAGGCCAGGTGTCAGCAAAGCCACTTTGTCGCTGATTGCTGCAGGGGCTGTGGTGCGGGGTACCGCTGCGGGGATGCTCTGCACAGGAGCCTGGGTAGACAAGGAGGGCGGAGGATTGAAAGGCACTGCGCGACCACCGGCCACCTGGCGCAGGCGTAAATGTTCCGCCATCACCTTGGCGGCATAGCCTCCGTCGTCGGCCATGTTGCCTGCACCCACATAAAAGCGCAGGCCGCCTTCGAGCGAGCCAGCGCGAGCGATGCATTCCTGCAGCACCTTCACACCGACCCGCAGGTTGCTCACCGGGTCAAAGGCTGCAAAGTGACCGCCGAAGTTCTGGTACTTGTCAGTGTGCACGCGGGTCATCACCTGCATGAGCCCCTGTGCGCCCACGGCGCTTTCGGCAAATGGGTTGAAGCTCGACTCAATAGCCATGATGGCCAGGATCAGGGTGGGATCGATCTTTGCGCGGGTGCCAATCTCGTAGGCCTCGGCCACCAGAGCGCTCAGGGGCTCAGGCGCCACGCGGTACTTTTTGCTGAGCCAGAAGGCCACGGCTGCCTGCTCTTTGGGCAGATCCTTGGGGTTCACCGCCGTAGCGCGCTCGCTGGCTTCCGGTTCGATGGGCATGCCCAGCATTTCAACCTGACGGGCTTGCAGCCAGTTCATCAATTGCTCTTCACCAGCCTGGCGCAGATCGGGCCGTGCAGTGAGGGCAATGACGACAAAGGCAACGGCCAAGCCGATGAGGGCGAAGCTGTTGTGGGTGATTTCAAGAAAACCTTCGGTCACGTCGGCCGCGAAGGTTCGCACGCCGGAGACTATTTTTCCTGACGCTGTCATAGCTCTTCCTTTCTGAGGCGGGCCAGTGGAGCGGAGCAGTCGCAGTGGACTGTGCTTTGCTGGCAGATCGCCTGGATTGGTACGCCATCAAGTCCGGGCTGCACGTCTGTGGAGTGCTTGGCGCCCTGGATTGACTTAGCCGGGTTCGGCAGCGATTGGGGTTTGTACTAGCCCTGTTTTTGGGGCTGGCGGATTCTAGAAGCTCACTAAATGCATAGTCAATACTAACAAAACTATTTTTAAGACATAAAAATTATGAAAAACATGTGAAAAATCACAGTTTTTGTGGGGTGAGGGGCTGTTCAGCGCTGTGGGTGGGCCGGTGGTGGCTGACATCACCATGTCAAATTCAATCGGGCTTTTCTCCGCCATTGAGAATCCGATTTGAGTTGGCCGAGTGAGTTTGATAAGGTGGAGGCGCCTGTAGATTTCAGGCATCGCCAGACGAAGCGAAGTCTCCCTCCGAGGGCATTCAGTGCCAAGGTGCAGCAGATGCCGCTTCCATGGCAACCCCTGGAGGCAATACCTTGCCTCCTCGCCATGCGGACCTTTCTCTCCGCGTCGCGACCGATGGCAAAGACCGTTGTGTCAGCCGTCAAGCCCGGCGGGCAGGCCCTTCAGGCACTGCTCGTCGGGCTTTCTTATTGGTGCTTCGCCTTGTGGGTGGGCGGCGCTGTCTTATATATAGATAATGGGGGCTGTTCCCTAGAGCGGCGACCCTTCGCCCGGAGTGTCGCGCGGCGTTCTCGCAGAGGTCCATCAGCGGGGCGGCCTGCCTCGCAAAGCCTTGTGCCAGATCACCTGGCTGGTGTGGATGATGCTCCCCGCCACGGCTTGTTGGCCCAATCCGGTGAAAATAGCCCTTTTGTTGCCCTGGCGTGCGCATGGTGCGGTCGCTCGGGCGCGGCCCCAGGCTCTGCGCCAGGGATGCCTTCGTAATCCATTGGATCCATGTTTCCATTTTTTTCCCGCAGCAAAATGTCCGACGCACCTGAAGTGAATCCGGCCCCGGCCAAAACCCACGAGCCGCACCCGCTCGATGCGCTGACCGGCGGCGCTTTTTCTGCCGCTACGTCGGGTGAGCGCGCTTCCCGCATCCGTGACTGGCTGGCCACGCAGCCAGCGTCCGAGCAACTGCAGGAGGTGTTCAAGGAGTTGAGCGGACGTGACAAGGGCGCAGCCCGCGCCGTGCGCGAACGGCTGGACGAAATCCGCCGTGCCAAGGGGCAGGAGGCTATTGCGGCCGAATGGGCGGACAAGGCCCAGGCATTGCTGGCGGCCCCCAAGCTCAATATTGCAGATGCCCTGGCTTGGCAGCGGGATGCCGCCAAGGCGGGTGCGCCTCTGTCGCGCGAGCCGCTGTCGCTGCTCAAGGTGCAGCTGGCGGACCGTGTGAAGGTCATTGAAGACCTGCAGCACCGCGTGCAGGTGCAGCGCGAGGCCGCTGTGCTGCTGGCGCAGCGCATTGAAGTGCTCTCCACCAAACCCTGGCGTGATGCCCATGCTGCGCTGGAGCTGCTGCGTGCCGATGTGGCGCGCTGGCAGGAGCAGGCCCAGGAGCTCACGGGCGATGCGAGCTGGGCGAGCGTCGAAGCGCGGTTCCCCCCTTTGCTGGATGCCTCTCGCACCCAGTTGCTGGTGGTGTGGGAGGCTTTTCAGCCCGCAGTCGCCCAGGCGGCTGCAGCGGCAGAAGATGTCTCCGCGCCCCTGCCTCCCGTGCCTGTTTGGGCGGACGAATTGCGCGCTGCCCGTGGCCTGCCCACGGAGGCCGCCGCCGCTGCGGCTGCTTCAGCAGCGGCCAGCAAGCCAGCCCGCGTCGCCAAACCCAAGGTGGCGCCAGAGGTGATCGAAAAGGCGCACCAACTGGTGCGCGATGCGCTGGCGACGCTCGAAAAAGAAACCGCTGAAGGCCATGGCAAGGCCAGCGCTGGCGCAGCGGCTGCGTTGCGCGCCGTGCTCAAGGTGCATGGCAAACACATTGACAATGCCCTGGAGCAGCAGGTGCACACGGCGCTGGTGGCTTCCGGTGAGCTGGAAGGCTGGCAACGCTGGAGTGCCGACCAGGTGCGTGAAGACCTGGTGGCCAAGGCCGAAGCGCTGCTCAACCGCCCCGAGGGCCATGCCCTGGGTGGCCGCAAGATGCAGGAGACCCTGCGCAATCTGCGAGACCAGTGGAAGCAGGCAGACCAGGGTGGTGCGCCTAACCACGCCCTGTGGAAGAAATTTGATGAAGCCTGCAACGCGGCGCACAAGGTGGTCGAGGCCTGGCTGGACAAGATCCGCGCTGAAGCGGCCGAGCACAAGGCTCAGCGCCTGGCGCTGATCGAGGAGGTCAAGGCCTGGGCGCAAGAACACGCTGCATCGGGCGACTGGAAGGCCATCAACCGCTCGCTGTATCAGTTCGGCGACCGCTGGCGCGAAGGCGGGCATGTGGGCGAGAAGATTTTTGCAGAGCTGCAGCCCCTGTGGAAACAGGCCATTGCCTTGGCTGCTGCACCCCTGGAGGCCGTACAGAAGGAAAGCCTGGCGCGTCGCCACGCGATGATCGATGAGGCCACAGCTTTGGGCGCGGCACCCACTTTGCGCATCGATGCCGTCAAGGCGTTGCAACAGCGCTGGCAGGCGGAGGCACAGACCGTGCCGCTAGACCGCAAGCACGAGCAAAAGCTGTGGGACGCTTTCCGAAAGCCTATTGATGAAGCGTTCAACCGCAAGTCGGCGGATCGTGACCGTGCTGTCACCGAACTGAGTGCGCGGGACCGCGTCGTTCTGGACGCCTCCAAGGCCCTGGAGGCTGCCAACGCCACGGGTGATGCGCAGCAGATCCGTGCCGCGATGCAGGCGCTGGAGGCTGCATTGCGCGGCCAGGCCCAGGCGGCTGAAGCGGTCGCCACGGCCAACAAGGATGCCCAGTCGCATGCCGACGCGCAGGCGAATGCTGCTCCGGCTGCTCCAGCTGCTACTGAAATTGCAGCAGAGGCCTCTGCCGAGGCTGCGGAAGGTGGTGACACCGCTGCAGCCGCGCCTGCGGCGACACCTGCAGCCCCCAAGCCTGCTGCACGACCTGTTGTGGCGGTGCGTGGGGATGACCGCCCTGGCATGAAGAAAGACGCTCCGGTGGCCCCCGGCCGTGGTGCGCGACCCGGAGACCGCCGCGATGGTCGTCCTGGCGACCGTGACGGTGCCCGCGGCCCACGCAGTGATGGCCGCATGGGCGATCGCGCTGACCGTGGAGGCCGTTTTGGTGATCGTCCAGCCTTCGAGGACCGTGGCCCTCGCTTGGGGGACACGGCATTCCGTGCTCAGCGCGAGGCGATGGAGCACGCGCAGCTGGCTCTGAAGAAGTTGGCTGCACAGGCCCACGGCGAAGCCTTGACCCAGCTGTTGACCGCATGGGAAAAGCGCGATGCTGCGCTGGTCCCCGGCACGCAAGATTTGGGTTCGGGTGTGACGGCGTCGGTGCGCAGTGCCTGGACACAGGCATTGTCGGCTGCGCCCAAGGGCGATGCGGCAGAAGCGCTGCTGCGCCTTGAAATGGCGGCCGAGGCCCCAACGCCTGCCGAGCATATTGCTGCGCGACGGATGTTGCAACTGCAGTTGCTGACGCGCCGCAACGACCCTGCGCCCACCCAGACCTGGGGCCAGGATGTGGCGCGCGTGCTGGCGAGCAATAGCGATGCGGCGAACGCACGCCGTTTACAGAACGTGCTCAAGACGCTGCTGCGCAAGTAGTTGAAGGGCTGGGGCGCGCGCCGCGGCGCGTGTACCCTCAGGGCAGCAGACAGAACGAAAAACGAGACCGCTGGCGGTCTCGTTTTTTTCTTTGCTTTGAGGGTTTGAAAACAAAAAAGCCGTTGCGGATGCAACGGCTTTTTATATGTTTGGTGCCCAGGAGAGGACTCGAACCTCCACGATGTTACTCGCTAGTACCTGAAACTAGTGCGTCTACCAATTCCGCCACCTGGGCTTTCAGATCAGCCTCGAATTATAGGACAAGAAATTCGGGCTTCTGGAGAGTTTTCAAAAAAATGTGCCATCGGCTCAAAAATCTTTGGCCGCAGCAGGGCGCGCAAAACATATCAGCAAATAAAAAAGCCGCTGGGTGTACAGCGGCTTCGATATTTTGAAAACCATCGCTGGTTCTCGTTAAACTTGGTGCCCAGGAGAGGACTCGAACCTCCACGATGTTACTCGCTAGTACCTGAAACTAGTGCGTCTACCAATTCCGCCACCTGGGCATTTCAGGAAAGACTAAGATTGTATAACAAAAAATCCACCCCCGGCACGCAGCCAGCCACACATTTGTCGCAAGAGATCGAAGGCAGCGTGCAAGGGCACCGTGATGGACACGGTTTCGTCATCCGCGACGATGGCGAAGGCGACATCTATATCCCCCCGAACGAAATGCGCGCAGTCTTGCACAAGGACCGTGTGCGCGTGCGCATCGTCCGCCAGGACCGCCGTGGCCGCCCCGAAGGGCGTGTTGTTGAAATCATCGAGCGTCCGCCCCAGCCCATCATCGGCCGACTGCTGCAGGAAAGCGGCGTGTGGCTCGTGGCTCCCGAAGACAAGCGCTACGGTCAGGATGTACTGATCCCCAAGGGCGCCACGGGCGCCGCGAAGCCCGGGCAGGTCGTGGTGGTTGAGCTGACAGAACCTCCAGCCCTGTTCGGCCAGCCTGTGGGGCGCATCACCGAAGTGCTCGGTGAAGTGGACGATCCTGGCATGGAGATCGAGATCGCGGTGCGCAAGTACGGCGTGCCACACGAGTTCTCGGCAGAGTGCCTGGCCCAGGCCAAGGAGCTGCCCGACAAGGTACGCGCGCAGGACAAGAAGCGCCGCGTGGACCTGACCGACGTGCCCCTGGTCACCATCGACGGCGAAGATGCGCGCGACTTCGACGATGCCGTGTACTGCGAGCCCGCCAAGGTCGGCCGCAGCAAGGGCTGGCGCCTGCTGGTGGCGATTGCCGACGTGAGCCACTATGTGGAGACGGGCAGTGCCATCGACATCGATGCCTACGACCGCGCCACCAGCGTGTACTTCCCGCGCCGCGTGATCCCCATGCTGCCCGAGAAGCTCAGCAATGGGCTCTGTTCTCTGAACCCCGAGGTAGAGCGCCTGTGCATGGTCTGCGACATGCTGGTCACCGCCAAGGGCGAGGTGCATGCCTACCAGTTCTACCCGGCCGTGATGTTCAGCCATGCGCGCTTCACGTACACCGAAGTGGCGGCCATCCTGGCCAACACGCGCGGCCCGGAAGCCAGCAAGCGCAAGGACCGCGTCAAGGACCTGCTCAACCTGCATGACGTATACCGTGCGCTGCTCATCGCGCGCCAGGCGCGCGGCGCCGTGGACTTCGAGACCACCGAGACGCAAATTGTGTGTGACGAAAACGGCCGCATCGAAAAGATCGTGCCGCGCACCCGCAACGACGCGCACAAGCTCATCGAGGAAGCCATGCTGGCCGCCAACGTGTGCAGCGCCGACTTCATTGCACAGGGTGGCCAGCCGGGCCTGTTCCGCGTGCACGAAGGCCCCACGCCCGAGAAGCAGGAGATCCTGCGCAACTACCTCAAGGCCATGGCCGTGGGCATGACGATTGGCGACGACCCCAAGCCGGGCGACTTCCAGGCGATTGCTACGGCGACCAAGGATCGGCCCGACGCACAGCAGATCCACACCATGCTGCTGCGCTCCATGCAGCAGGCCATCTACACGCCCATCAACAGCGGCCACTTCGGCCTGGCGTTCGATGCCTACACCCATTTCACCAGCCCCATTCGTCGGTATCCCGACTTGCTGGTGCACCGGGTCATCAAGGCCATCCTGAGCAAGACGAAGTACGCGCTGCCGTCCTTGCCCACACCCGGCGAAGCCCATGCCAAGCTGGCCAAACGTCTGGCTGCGCGCGTGGCCGCACCTGGCACCAAGCCACGCAAGGATGTGAAACCGCCCAGCCGCGACACCCAGGCCTGGGAGGCCGCCGGCCTGCACTGCAGTGCCAACGAGCGCCGCGCCGACGAGGCCAGCCGCGATGTGGAAGCCTGGCTCAAGTGCAAGTACATGCGCGAGCACCTGGGCGAGGAATACAGTGGCGTGGTCAGTGCTGCGACGAGCTTCGGCATCTTCGTGACGCTGGACGCGATGTACGTCGAGGGGCTGGTGCACATCACCGAATTGGGCGGCGAATACTTCAAGTTCGACGAGGCGCGCCAGGAGCTGCGCGGCGAGCGCACCGGCATCCGCTACGCCATCGGCGCGCGGGTGCGGGTGCAGGTGAGCCGTGTGGATCTGGACGGGCGCAAGATCGACTTCCGCCTGGTGCGCGAAGGCGAGGAGCTGCTGGGCCGCGCGCTCAAGGACAAGGGTGTGGGTACCGAGGGGGCTGGTGGTGGTGCCCGCAAGGCGGGTGGTCGGTCCGGCGGACGCAAGGCCGACAAGGCCGCAGGTCCATCTGCCACCGAGCAGGCAGGCCTGACCCGCGAGCGGGCCGCGCGTTCGCCGATCCAGTCGCTCAAAGCATCGGTCAAGAAGGCGGTGGCGGGTAAGTCCAGCAAGGGCAAAGCGCGCAAGCCACGCCGGGGCTGAGGTCGTCGAGCTGGTGGACCAAGACCCTCCAGCTCGTCTCACCATCGCTATTTAATTGATAGCTGCTAGCGCATATAGAACATGCGCTTGCGGCTATTTTTTATTGAAATGTGCATGCTTGGCGGCTTGAGGGGCGCTCGGTTGCTCCAGAAAGCGCGCATACCGTTGTGCCGTGTCGGCGGGGGCTTCCATCATGGGCAGGTGCCCGATGCCAGGCAGTGCGGCGATGTGTGCCTGCGGAAGCAGCTTCTGCACCGTCTGAAGGCCGCTTCGGTCGAACACGCGGTCGCTGTCGCCCCACAGGACCAGGGTGGGGTGCTGCTGCAGGTGGCCCAGGTGTTGTTCCAGCAGATAGCGGTCTTTCAGCTGCGCGTCCCACAGGCGGGTGTTGGATGCAGCGTTGCGCAGCGCGTCCTGCTCGGAGGCATGCAGGATGGGGTAGGGCAGTAAGGGGCGCTTTTCAAACACCAACTCCATCATCGCTTTGAAGGCGGTGGCATCGTGGGCCACCAGCGGGCGTTGCCCGGCGTCGATGAGGCGGTCCATGGTGCTGGGCTGGGGCGAGCGTATGCCGTGGGGCGCGCCGATGAAGGCCACGCTGGCCACGCGCTCGGGGTACCGCAGGGCAAAGAGAGCGGCGATGGTGCCGCCCATCGAGTTGCCCGCCAGATGCACTCTCGCAAGGCCGAGCGCGTCCAGAAACGCGGCCAGCCGCGTGACGTGGGCGGCGTAGTCGTAGGGCTGGTCGTCTCGCCGTGTGCTCTCGCCAAAGCCCGGGATATCTGGGGCAATCACCCGGTACTGGCCGGTGAGCGGTCGCGCAAAATCCACCCAATGGTCTTTCTCCGCAAAAATGCCGTGCAGCAGAACGATGGGTGTGTCACTGCTGTGAACCGACGCGGGGTTTTGGGGAGTGCCGTTATCCAGGTAGTGGATGGTGTGCATGGCCGCGTCAGCGGTTTTTTCTTCCAGGCCGGACAGATGGCGATTGGCGCTGAGCAGAGGCTCTTTGAACAGCGAAGGTGCCCCGTAGTAGAGGCCGACCGTGCCCAGTACCAGAGCCGTTGCGACAGAAATAACGATGCGTTTCAAGAAGCGTTCTCCAAGGATATGGCTGCGTGCATGCCAGGGACTGCTGCGACAAGCGTCAACACACGCTCGGCCCCTGGCGGCAGAGGCAAGGCTACGGAGAACGCGGTAAAAAAACTTGTAGGTTTGGGCTATGCCAGCACGCAACACACTGACCCTGGGCACTGACCGGGCGCTCTACCTCGGAGAGATCCCGGCCACGGGCTGGCACTGCCATGCGTCGCCGGTGCTGTTGATGGGGCTCTCGGGCCGGTTTGCGGTGCACTGGGGGGCAGGGTGTGTGGAGACTTGCCATAGCGCGTTGGTCGATGCCGGAGTGGAGCACCTGTTCGACCCCTGTGGTGAAGTGGTGGCGCTGGTGTATCTGGAGCCAGATTCGGCGCAGGCGCGCGGCCTGCGGGGGCTGTTCGGGCAAGAGGGGGGTGTGGTGGTGGACGTCGCAGTCCCTGTGGGTGCGCGCAGTGCCATGGAGGGTTATCTGCATCACTTCGACCTGCCCGCCTTGCTGCGGTGCCCGCTCGATAGCGAGGTGGCGCCGCTCGACCCACGCGTCGTCCGCAGCCTGCATGTGCTGCGCCATCCGCAGGCGGGGCGGGTGGCACGGGGTGACCTGGCCTCGGGCGTCCAGCTCTCGGCATCGCGTTTCAACCACCTGTTTCGCGCCGAGATGGGCGTGAGCTTGCGCACCTATCGGGTCTGGTCCCAGGTGCGGTTGGCGATGGCGGGGCTGGCGGTCAGCCCGCGCCTGACCGACGCGGCGCTACACGGCGAGTTTTCTGATTCGGCCCACTTCAGCCGCATGTTCCGGCAGACCTTTGGCATGACACCGTCGAGCGTGCTCAAGCCGCTCAAGAAGGTGACCTTGCTGGCCTGAGGCTCAGCTTCCGCCCACGCGCTGCGCCAGCGCACTGGCCGTCAGCGCCTGGCCTGCTGGCCAATCGTCAGCCGCCTGGCCATGCTGGTACACCGCTTCACTCGCCGCGCGCAAGGCGCTGGCACCGGCGGCCAGGTGGGCGCCCACCATGCCTGCCAGCACATCGCCCGTACCCGCCGTGGCCAGCCGCGCATTGCCCGTGGGGTTGATGGCCGGGACGCGGTCGGGTGCGGCGATCACGGTGCCCGAGCCCTTGAGCACGGCCACGCAGTTGAACTGGTTGGCCAGTTGCTGCGCGGCATCCAACCGGTGGGCCTGGACCTCGGCCGTGGTCAGGCCCAGCAGGCGCGCAGCCTCCAGCGGGTGCGGTGTGAGCACCGTGGGTTGCCCGTGCTGTCCGCGTGCCACCACCAGCGCGTGCAGTGCGGACTGGGTGGCGATGGTGTTGAGCGCGTCGGCATCCAGCACCAGTCGGGCCGCTCGGGTGATGACCTCGGGCAGCACGCGTGTGATGGCCTGCCCGCCGCCACAGCCGCAGACCACGGTGAGCTGTTCGAGCGCGAGGGCGTCAAAGCGGCGGAACATCAACTCGGGTTGCTGCAGGTCCAGTTGCAGATGCCCATCGTCCAGCAGGGCCACCAGCACCCGGCCCGCGCCGCTGTGCAGAGCGGCCGAAGCGGCCAGCAATGCGGCGCCCGCCATGCCCATGCCCCGCGCTGCCAGTCCTTCGCCACCCACCACGGCCACGTCGCCATAGCTGCCCTTGTGACTCGCATGGGAGCGGCGGGCGGGCAGGGCGGGGCCGGAGAGCCAGGCGTTGGGCGGCTCGTGCCCGGGTTCTACGCCCAGATCATCCAGCCAGACCTGGCCTGCTGCGTCCCGCCCGGCGGCGGTGAACAGGCCGGGCTTGAGGGTGAGCAGACTCAGGGTGTGGCGTGGCGGGGGCGCTTGGTGGTGCAGGTGGTGTGGGGTGTCGGGCGCCAGGCCCGCGGCAAACTGGCCGGTGTCCGCGTCCAGCCCGCTGGGCAGGTCCACGGCCAGCACGGGGGCCGGGCTGTGGTGCAGGGCTTGCAGGCAGGCTCTGAGCCGTGCGTCGGGCGCGCGTGCGGGGCTGTGGGGTGACGAAGAGACGCCAATGCCCAGCAGCGCGTCAATGCACAGGTCGTTGCCCCCCAGATCGTCGGGGGCAGTGTCTGCCCAGGATACGCCCGCATCCCGTGCGCGCTGCCAGGAGGCCCTGGCATCCGCCGGGGCCGTATCGGGCTGGCCCAGCCAGGTCACGACCACTCTGCGGCCACCGCGCTGCAGGTGCATGGCAGCCTCCAACCCGTCACCCCCGTTGTTACCGGGGCCGCAGGCAATCCACACGGTGCGTGCGTGGGGTGCCAGCGCCTGGGCCAGTTGCGCGGCGGCCAGGCCGGCGCGCTGCATGAGCGTGTGCGGGGGCAGGGCGGCTGCCGCCGCTTTTTCCAGGCGGCGTGTGGCGGCCGTGTTGAACAGGGGATAAGGCTGGTGGGCGGTGAAGCGGTGCATGGGCTGCAGGGGGCAAGGGCTGCTGCCAGCGGCAGCGCGCCTGCCATTGTGCGCCGACACCCCGTGGGGGCAAAGCGCAGGCTCCTAGAACCGACGCATGCCCAGCCCGTCCAGCGACACCTCGGGCTCGCGCTGCGCGATCAGGTCGGCCAGCGCCCGGGCGCTGCCGCAGGCCAGAGCCCAGCCACTTGCGCCGTGGCCGGTGTTGAGCCACAAGCCCGGCACGCCGCTGGCGCCCACCACCGGTGCTCCGTCGGGCAGCATGGTGCGGGCGCCGCGCCAGATCTGCAGGTTGGATGACAGCTGCACGCCACCGGGGAACCAGTCGTTCAACGTGCGGTACAGGCGCTGCAGTGTGGGGGTGTGGTGCTCGGCATCGGCCCCGGCCAGTTCGGCGCCACCGGCAATGCGCACACGCTGGCCCAGGCGGGTGATGGATATCTGCTGACCCGCATCCACCACGCTGGCGCGCGGGGCGTGGGTGGATTCGCGCAGCGGGGCACTGACGGAGTAGCCATACACGGCCGCCATGGGCAGGTCCAGGCCCAGCGCAGGCAGCAGCGTGGCTGATGCCATGCCCGCGCACAGCACCACGGCATCATAGCGGCGCAGCTCCGCTTCGCCTTGCAGCACCACGCCGGTGGGGCTGCTGCCCAGTCGGTCCACGCGGGTGTTGAACACAAACTGCACGCCACCGCCCTGAATACCCTGGCGCAGAAGCTGGGCAAACAGGCGGCAGTTGCCCGCGCGCGCGTCGGGCAAGTGGATGGCGCCTGCCAGCGGCGCCTCGGGCGACAGGCCGGGCTCGATCTGGCGGGCCACATCGGCGTCGATCTCGCGCAAGGTCACGCCGCTGTCGCGCAGCACCTGCAGTGCGGGCTGCAGGCGCGTGCGGTCTTCCTCAGTGCGCAGCAGCACCAGGCGGCCATCGCTGGCTTCGAAATCCAGCTCGTGCTGGCTGGCGATGGATTGCAGGCGCGTCTGGCTGTACTGCGCCAAGCGCTCGACGGCTGTAGCCGGGGCGCTGTGGCTGCGGGCCATGCTGCGCCAGCGGCGCAACCAGGCCCAGTTGGCGAGGGTCAGGCCGCCTGCCATCCGCAGGGTGGCCTGTGCCCCCATCAGTCGCAGCGGCTGGCCAAAGCCCGGCACTGCCCAGGGGCTTAGCAGGTAGGGGGCGAGCAGTCCTGCAGTGGCAAAGCTGGCTTCCTCGGCGGCTGCGCTGCGTTGTTCGAACACCGTGACTTCGTGGTCGTCGCTGGCCAGTTCGTACGCGGTGGTGACGCCGACAATGCCGGCGCCCACGATGGCAATCTTCATGAATTTGGGTGTTTTTGGCTTGTAGCGCTAGTGAATCATGCGCTGGTAGCTATTATTTTTGTAGTGTTTGCTCGATCTGCAGGCTGATGTTGAGCACCGTGTCATCCCTGAGCGCCCCGTGCCAGACCATCAGCCCGACCGGGAGTTCCCCTTGCACGTGGCAGGGGAGCGACAGCGCACAGCCGTCCAGCAGATTGACCACACTGGTGTTGCGCAGCAGCAGGTTGTTGACGCGGAAGAACTCGGCATCGCGGGCGGCGTCCCGGGCCTTGTCCGCACCATCTGCAGGAGCGACATCGGACAGCAGTGGCGCCAGGATGGGCACGGTGGGGGACAGCAGGGCGTCGTACGGCTCCATGTCGGCGATCATGCGTGCAATCCATTGCTGGCGCGCCTGCAGCAGGTCGATGTATTCCCAGGCCATCAGCGTGGCCCCTTTTTCGATGCGCATGCGCACTCGGGGGTCGTAGCGGTCGCCTGCGCGCTGCAGCAGCTCGCGGTGCCAGGCGTAGGCTTCGGGGGCGGCAAAGCCGTAGGCGGGCTGCTCCAGCACGGCGGGCAATGCGATGGTGTCGATCTGTGCGCCCGCCTGGCGCAAAGCTTCCACACTGCGCTCAAAGGCGCGCGCCACGGGGGCGTCGAGCCCGTCCAGGAAGAGGGTGGACGGCACCGCCAGCCGGTACTGCGACAGCGGCGCCAGGCTGCGAGTCACGCGCCGGGCGGCCAGCACCTCGTGCGCCACGATGGCGTCGCGCACGGTGCGCGTCATGGCGCAGGCGGTGTCCAGGGTGGTGGACAGCGGCACGGCGCCGGCGGTAGGCACCAGCCGGGCGGTGTTCTTGAAGCCCACGATGCCGTTGAGCGCCGCTGGAATGCGGATGGAGCCACCGGTGTCTGATCCCAGACCGATGAACGCCGCGCCAGTGGCCACCGATACCCCGGCGCCGGACGAAGACCCGCCGGGCACGCGGGGCGCGCTGGGCAGGGCGCCAAAGCGGGCATCCCAGGCAGCAGGCGTGCCGTAGTGGGGGTTGACGCCCACGCCAGAGAACGCGAACTCCACCATGTTGGTGCGGCCGATCAGGCTGGCACCTGCTGCGCGCAGGCGGGCCACGGCCGGGCAGTCCTCGGATGCTGTGGGAGCGTCTGCCAGCGCGGTGGAGCCCGCCGGGGTGGGTTGGCCGGCCACGTCAAACAGGTCCTTCACCGACACCGCCAGCCCGGCCAGGGGCAACTGGGCCACACCGGGCTGCATCGCCGTGGTGCGTGCCTCGTCAAACAGCGTGCGCACAAAGCTGTGGGTGTTGGATGCGGCCTGGGCGGCGTCGATGCAGCGCTCGAGCTCGGCGGGCGCGGTGGTGGCGCCGTCCCGCAGTTGCTCACGGGTGGCGATCAGGTCAGGGAGCATGGGTGTGCTAGAATCTTTGGGTTTTGCTGGGAGCAGTAGCGCAGTGGTGCAAGGTTTGCACAACCGGCGTGGCCGCTGCGGCAAGACCAATCGCAAAGCAGCCCTGTCAAGGTGTTGCGGTGTTCGTGAAGATCACGGCACTGCAAATATTGGGGCTGATTTTAGACCTAACCTTTGGAGTATTTTTATGTCCGTTACCATGCGCGAAATGCTGGAAGCCGGTGTCCACTTCGGTCACCAAACCCGCTTCTGGAACCCCAAGATGGCCCCCTACATCTTCGGCCATCGCAACAAGATTCACATCATCAACCTGGAAAAGTCGCTGCCACTGTTCCAGGAAGCCCAAAAGTTCGCCAAGCAACTGGCTGCCAACCGCGGCACGATCCTGATGGTCGGCACGAAGCGCCAAGCCCGTGAAATCCTGGCCACCGAAGCGCAACGCGCTGGCGTGCCTTTCGTGGACCAGCGCTGGCTGGGCGGCATGCTGACGAACTTCAAGACCGTGAAGACTTCGATCAAGCGCCTCAAGGACATGAAGGCTCAGCAAGAAGCTGGCCTCGAGAACCTGAGCAAGAAAGAGCAACTGACGTTCTCCCGCGAAATCGAAAAGCTCGAAAAGGACATCGGCGGCATCCAGGACATGGCTGCTCTGCCCGACGCCATCTTCATCATCGACGTGGGTTTCCACAAGATCGCCGTGGCCGAAGCCAAGAAGCTGGGCATCCCGCTGATCGGTGTGGTTGATACCAACCACTCGCCCGAAGGCATCGACTACGTGATCCCTGGTAACGACGACTCGGCCAAGGCCGTGACGCTGTACGCCCGTGGCATCGCTGACGCGATCATCGAAGGCCGTGCCAACGCCGTGAATGAAGTCGTGAAGGGTGCAACCGCCGAGAGCACCGACGAATTCGTGGAAGTGCAAGAAGCCGCTGCCTGATAGCCCGGCTGCGCGATCCGTCGCGAACAAAAGCGGGGCCCCTGGTGAGCCCCCTTTTTTTTAGCCCGAATCTGAACTGACTGAACTGACTGAACTGAATACTGAAGGAATAAAGATGGCTGCAATTACCGCAAGCATGGTGGCTGAACTGCGTGGCAAGACCGACGCCCCCATGATGGAATGCAAGAAGGCGCTGACCGAAGCCGACGGCGACATGGCCAAGGCGGAAGAGCTGCTGCGCGTCAAGCTGGGCACCAAGGCAGGCAAGGCCGCATCGCGCGTGACTGCTGAAGGCGTGGTCGCCAGCTACATCGACGGCACCACGGGTGCTCTGGTCGAAGTCAACAGCGAAACCGACTTCGTTTCCAAGAACGACAGCTTCATTGCCATGGCCAACGCCGCTGCCAAGCTGGTGGCACTGCACAACCCCGCCACGGTGGAGGCCCTGGGTGCACTGCCCTACGAGCAAGACAGCTTCGGCCCCACGCTGGAAGATGTGCGCAAGGGCCTGATCGGCAAGATCGGCGAAAACATGTCGTTCCGCCGCTTCAAGCGCTTCAGCGGCTCCAACCTGGCAGCCTACCTGCACGGCTCGCGCATCGGTGTGGTCGTCGAGTTCGACGGTGACGCCACCGCCGCCAAGGACGTTGCCATGCACGTGGCCGCCATGAAGCCCGTGGCCCTGACCAGCGCCGACGTGCCTGCCGACCTGATCGCCAAGGAGCGTTCGGTCGCCGAAGGCAAGGCTGACGAAGCCAACAAGGAACTCGTGGCTGCCGGCAAGCCTGCACAAAGCGCTGAAATCACGGCCAAGCGCATCGACGGCGCGGTGCAGAAGTACCTCAAGGAAGTCTCGCTGGCCGACCAGGTCTTCGTGAAGGCTGCCGACGGCAAGCAAACCGTGGCCCAGATGCTCAAGGCTGCCAACACCAACGTGAAGGGCTTCACCCTGTACGTGGTGGGCGAAGGCATCGAGAAGAAGGTGGACGACTTTGCTGCCGAAGTGGCTGCCCAGGTGGCTGCTGCCAAGGCTGCTGCCTGATCGTTCCCTGTAACCACCCCACCAAAGCCTCGTACCACTTACTGGAGAAATTTCCCATGTCCAACGCTGCACCAGCCCATAAGCGCATTTTGCTCAAGCTGTCTGGTGAGGCGCTGATGGGGGATGACGCCTTCGGTATCAACCGCGCCACTATCGTGCGCATGGTCGAGGAGATCGCCGAAGTGACCCGCCTGGGTGTCCAGGTGGCCGTGGTGATCGGTGGGGGCAATATCTTCCGTGGTGTCGCCGGGGGCTCGGTCGGGATGGATCGAGCCACCGCCGACTACATGGGCATGCTGGCCACCGTGATGAACGCCCTGGCCCTGGCCGACGCCATGGACAAGCAGGGACTGGTGGCCCGTGTGATGTCCGCCATTGCCATCGAGCAGGTGGTCGAGCCCTATGTGCGCCCCAAGGCGCTGCAGTATCTTGAAGAGGGCAAGGTCGTGGTCTTCGCGGCCGGTACGGGCAACCCGTTTTTCACCACCGACACAGCAGCTGCCCTGCGTGGCGCGGAAATTGGCGCCGAACTGGTGCTCAAGGCCACCAAGGTGGACGGCGTTTATACTGCCGACCCCCAGAAGGATCCCACGGCGACGCGCTACACCAAGCTCAGCTTTGACGAGGCCATGTCCCGCAATCTGGGCATCATGGACGCGACTGCCTTCGCCCTGTGCCGTGACCAGAAGCTGCCCGTGAAGGTGTTCTCCATCATCAAACACGGCGCCTTGAAGCGCGTGGTGATGGGCGAAGACGAAGGTACGCTGGTTTACGCTTGATCACGATGGAAAGGCCTGCATTGCATGCAGGTCGGCCCGAGGAGAAAACATGACGATTGCCGACATCAAGAAGACTGCTGAAACCAAGATGGACCAGTCCATCACCGCGTTCAAGAACAACCTGCAGAAGATTCGCACCGGTCGTGCCAATCCGGCCCTGCTCGATACGGTGCAGGTCGAGTATTACGGCTCCCTGGTTCCACTGAGCCAGGTGGCCAACGTGGCGCTGATCGATTCGCGCACCATCAGCGTGCAGCCCTGGGAAAAGGGCATGGGCGCCAAGATTGAAAAGGCCATCCGCGAAAGCGACCTGGGCTTGAACCCGGCTTCCATGGGCGACCTGATCCGCGTGCCCATGCCCCCCATGAGCGAAGAGCGCCGCAAGGAAATGACGAAGCTCGCGCGCAACGAGGGCGAGAGCGCCAAGATCGCCGTGCGCAACCTGCGCCGCGATGCCAACGAATCCGTCAAAAAACTGGTCAAGGACAAGCTGGCGTCCGAAGACGACCAGAAGCGCGCCGAAACGGAAGTGCAAAAATTCACCGACAAGCACATCGCCGAGATCGACGCGCTGGTGGCCGCCAAAGAGCAGGAAATCATGGCGGTTTGAGCCCCCAGGGCTTGAACATTCTCATGTCTGTATCTCCGGTGGTGCCACACCACATTGCCATCGTCATGGATGGCAACGGCCGCTGGGCTACGCGTCGCTTTCTGCCGCGTCTGGCCGGCCACAAGCAAGGGGTTGACTCACTTCGCCGCTGCGCACGCGCTTGCGTGCAGCGCGGCGTTGGTGTGCTCACGGTGTTTGCGTTCTCTTCCGAAAACTGGAACCGCCCCGCCGACGAGGTCTCCGGCCTCATGGAGCTGCTGGCGATGGCGCTGGCGCGCGAGGTGCCCCAGCTCAAGAAAGACGGCGTGCGTCTTCATTTTGTGGGCGAACGTGGCAGCCTTTCGCCCAAGGTGCGAGACGGCCTGGGTCAGGCAGAAGCCGCCACGGCGGACAACACCCGCCTGGTGCTCAACGTCTGCTTCAACTACGGAGGCCGCTGGGACATCGCGCAGGCGGCTGCATCGCTGGCTGCCCGTGGCGAGCCCATCACCGAGGCCAGTCTGCACAATGCGATGGGATTGGCCCACGTGCCCGACCCCGACCTCGTGATCCGCACCGGGGGAGAAATGCGGATCAGCAACTTTTTGCTCTGGCAATCGGCATACTCCGAGTTCTTCTTCAGCGACCGACTGTGGCCCGATTTCGATGAGTCCGCCCTGGACGAGGCCATCGACGCCTTCAGCCGCCGCGAGCGCCGTTTTGGCAAAACCTCTGAACAGATTCTGTCCGCGCATCCTGATCCGATGCCGGGTTGAGAACCTGAACAGGTTCTGAAAGCCCCCATGCTTCAACAGCGCGTCATCACAGCCCTTGTTCTGCTGGCCATCTTGTTGCCCGCGCTTTTCTACGCCAACACCATACCGTTCACGCTGGTCGTGTTGGTTCTGATGGCTGCCGGGGCTTGGGAATGGGGTCGTCTGAGCGGCTTTGGCCAAGCAGGTTCCGTGGCGGTGGGTGTGGCCTGTGTGGCCTTGTGCGCCGGGTCGTGGGCGCTGGGCTGGGTCGATCGCCCGTTGACTGCCCTATGGGTGGTGGGCGGCGGGCTGTGGGTCCTGGCGGCTGCCTGGCTGCTCAAGGCCGGAGTGCCCGGCTGGCCCCGCATACCAGCCGGTGTGCGTCTCGTGGCTGGCGTGCTTGCCTTGTGGCTCGCATGGCTGGCCGTGGTGCAGGCCCGCAATGTGGGCATCAATTTTTTGCTGTCGGTGCTGCTGCTGGTGTGGGTGGCCGACATCTTTGCCTACTTTGCGGGGCGCGCATTCGGATTGCGGTTTACCAAGGGCAAGCTGGCGCCCTCGATCAGTCCCGGCAAGAGCTGGGAAGGTGTGTGGGGCGGCCTGGCAGGGGTGATGGTGATGGCTTTTGTTTGGGCGGCAGCGGATGCCCACTGGCAGGCGTCGGTGCCCAGTTTTTACAGCCGCATGGCGCAGCAGGGCTGGTGGTTGCTGGTGATTGCGGCGTTGTTCATGGTGGCCATGAGCGTGTCGGGTGACCTGGTGGAGTCGCTCATCAAGCGCAGCGGCGGAGTCAAGGACAGCAGTGGCCTTTTGCCCGGACACGGCGGCGTGCTTGACCGCGTGGATGCCTTGCTGCCCACACTGCCCCTGGCCATGATGCTCACGAGCCTGACGACCCCATGATGAAACAACGACTCACCGTTCTCGGCTCCACCGGCTCCATTGGGACCAGCACGCTGGATGTGGTGGCACGCCACCCGGAGCGCTTCGAGGTGTTTGCCCTCAGCGCTGCGACGCAAGTGGATCTGCTGCTGCAACAATGCGCGCAGTTTCGCCCTCGCTACGCGGTGATGGCCAGCGCATCCCATGCGGCGGAGCTGGCAGAAAAATTGCAGGCCAATAGCCTCCCGACAAAAGTGATACAAGCGCAAGATGCTCTTGAAATCATAGCGTCTCATGATGAGGTCGACGCCGTAATGGCGGCTATCGTGGGGGCTGCCGGTCTGGCTCCGTGTCTGGCTGCGGCGCGCGCGGGCAAACGATTGCTGTTGGCCAACAAGGAGGCCCTGGTGGTGGGTGGCGGGCTGTTCATGCAGACCGTGCGCGACGGCGGTGCCACACTGCTGCCCATCGACAGCGAACACTCTGCGATCTTCCAGTGCCTGCCAGAAGACCCTGCCACCTGGTCTGACCGGGTGGACAGCATCCTGCTCACAGCCTCGGGCGGTCCCTTCCGCCAGCGGGATCCGGCCACGTTGGCGCAGATCACCCCTGACCAGGCCTGCGCGCACCCCAACTTCTCGATGGGACGCAAGATTTCCGTGGATTCGGCCACGATGATGAACAAGGCCTTGGAGGTCATTGAGGCGCGTTGGCTGTTTGATCTGCACCCAGACCAGATCAAGGTGGTCATCCACCCGCAGCAGATCATCCACTCCATGGTGCAGTTCAAGGATGCTTCCATCCTGGCGCAGTTGGGGACGCCCGACATGCGCGTGCCGATTGCCTGCGGCCTGTCCTGGCCCGAGCGCATTACCAGCGGGGCCAGCAAGCTGGATTTCTCGACCCTGAGCGCCCTCGCGTTTGAAGACGCGGACGCCATTCGCTTCCCGGGCCTGCACCTGTCCTGGCAGGCGCTGAAGGCGGCCGAGGGGACCACTGCCGTGCTGAATGCGGCAAACGAGGTGGCGGTGGGCGCCTTTTTGTCGGGTCGGCTGCGTTTTGACCATATTCATGCGGTCAACCTTGCAACTTTGGATGCAGTTTCGCCCTCCAAGCCTGATTCGCTCGCCGCGTTGCTGGATCTGGATACCCAGGCCCGCCATGCGGCTGAACATGTGGCGGGCCGTCTGGCTGCCTGACTGCCGGCCCACTCAGGAACCATCCATCCATGCTGCTTACTATCGCTGCCTTCATCGTTGCCCTCGGTCTTTTGATCGCAGTGCACGAATACGGGCACTACCGCGTGGCGGTGGCCTGTGGGGTCAAGGTATTGCGGTTCTCTGTGGGTTTCGGCAAGCCGCTACTGCGCTGGCAGCCCCAGGGGTCTCCCACGGAGTTTGTGCTGGGAGCCTTCCCATTGGGGGGCTATGTGCGCATGCTGGACGAGCGCGAGGCACCCGTTGCCGCAGAGGAGCGGCATCTGGCCTTCAACACCCAGCCCCTGCGCTCGCGAGCAGCCATCGTTGCGGCTGGGCCCATCGCCAATTTGTTGTTGGCAGTGCTGCTGTATTCGGTGGTGAACTGGAACGGTGTCGAGGAGCCCCGGGCCATTCTGGCAAGCCCGGTCGCAGGGTCGGTCGCACACAGTGCCGGGTTGCGGGGCGGTGAACTGGTAGAGCGCGCCGCATTGGGTGCAGAAGATCTGGAGCCGGTGCGTTCGTTTGAAGACCTGCGGTGGCTGCTGACCCGTGGTGCGCTTGAGGGGCCGAACGTGCGTCTTGACGTCCAGTCCGCCCATGGTGCGGGCCATCGTGAGGTTGTGCTCGACATGTCCCGGATCGACAGCCGTGAGGCTGATGCCCAGCTGTTTCGCAAGGTCGGCATCCTGGGACCTTGGACCCGCCCTGTGTTGGGCGAGGTCATGGCGCAAAGCGCGGCTGAGCGCTCTGGCCTGCGCCAAGGTGATGTGGTGCTCAAGGTGGGGCAGACCGATGTGGTGGATGGGCAGCAACTGCGCGAGTTGATCCGGCAGTCTGTGCGGGGTAACGAGCCATTGGCGCAGCCTTGGCGCGTTGAGCGCGGTGGTCAGGTGATGACACTGGACGTGTTGCCCGAGGCTGTGACCGAGCCGGCTAATACGGTGGGGCGCATTGGCGCCTACGTGGGAGCTGCACCAGAATTTGTCACGGTGGACTACGGGCTGGTTGAGGGTCTGTGGGGTGGTGTGGTGAAGACCTGGGATGTGTCGCTGCTGACCCTGCGCATGATGGGCCGCATGGTGATCGGCGAGGCGTCGCTCAAGAACCTCAGTGGCCCCTTGACCATTGCCGACTACGCAGGCCGCTCAGCCAGCATGGGGCTGACGCAGTACCTCATCTTTCTGGCCCTGATCAGTGTGAGTCTGGGGGTGCTGAACCTGCTTCCGCTGCCAGTCTTGGACGGTGGGCACCTGATGTATTATCTTTGGGAGGGTGTCACGGGCAGGGGTGTGTCGGACGCATGGATGGAGCGATTGCAGCGTGGAGGCGTTGCTGTCCTGCTTGTCATGATGTCCATAGCTCTGTTCAACGATATCACCCGGCTCTTTGGCTAACACTTTTGCCGCGCTTGCCCTGCAACTGCGGCTCCCGCTTCATTCATGAAAAAACACATCAATCGCCTGGGCGTGCGTACCGCATCGGCCGTTGCAGCCATGATTTTTGCCGCGAATGCGGCATGGGCTCTGGAGCCATTCAAGGTGCAGGACATTCGCGTGGAGGGCTTGCAGCGTGTGGAGCCGGGCACCGTGTTTGCATCCATGCCCCTGCGGGTGGGTGACGACTACAACGACGAAAAAGGCGCCGCAGCAATTCGTGCGCTGTTCGGCCTGGGACTCTTCAAGGATGTGCGCCTGGAGGCCAGTGGCAACGTTCTGGTGGTGGTGGTCGAAGAGCGCCCCACTGTCGCCGACGTGGACTTTGCCGGTGCCCGTGAATTCGACAAAGATGCGCTCAAAAAAGCCATGCGCGAAGTGGGCCTGACGGAAGGGCGTCCTTATGACAAGGCGCTCACCGACCGCGCCGAACAAGAGCTCAAGCGCCAGTACATCAACAAGAGCCTGTATGGCGCCGAGGTGGTGACCACGGTCACGCCCATCGAGCGCAACCGCGTGAACCTGACCTTCACGATCACGGAAGGTGAGCCCGCACGCATCAAGGAAGTGCGCATCGTGGGCAACAAGGCGTTCAGTGAATCGACGCTCAAGGGCCTGTTCGACCAGGACACGGGGGGCTGGCTGAGCTGGTACACCAAGTCCGATCGCTACTCGCGCACCAAGCTCAACGCCGACCTTGAAACCCTGCGCTCCTATTACCTGCAGCGCGGCTACCTGGAGTTCCGTGTGGACTCGACGCAGGTCGCCATCTCGCCGGACAAGCAGGACATCTCCATCACTGTCAATGTGACGGAAGGCGAACGGTATGTGGTGTCGGGCGTGAAACTCGAAGGCAACTATCTGGACCGCGAGGACGAGTTCAAGTCGCTGGTGACCATACGCCCCGGTGAGCCCTACAACGCGGACCAAGTGACCGAAACCACCAAGGCGTTTTCCGAGTACTTTGCCCGCTTTGGTTTTGCATTTGCCCGCGTGGAGGCTGTGCCCGAAATTGATCGTGAGAACAATCGCGTCAATTTTGTGCTGCAAGCCGAACCAGCACGCCGCGCCTACGTGCGCCGTATCAACGTCAGTGGCAACAACCGCACGCGTGACGAAGTCATTCGCCGTGAGTTCCGCCAGTACGAAGCCTCCTGGTACGACGGCGACAAGATCCGCCTGTCCCGCGACCGCGTGGACCGTCTGGGCTTCTTCACGGAAGTGAACGTGGAAACCCAGGAAGTGCCCGGCTCGCCCGACCAGGTCGATCTGGTGATCAACGTGGCAGAAAAGCCCACCGGCTCGTTGCAACTGGGCGTGGGTTTTTCCAGCGCTGAGAAAGCGTCTCTCTCGTTCGGTATCAAGCAGGAAAACATCTTTGGCTCGGGCAACTACCTGGGCATCGACGTCAATACGAGCAAGTACCGGCGCACATTGGTGTTCAGCACCACCAACCCGTACTTCACGCCCGAAGGCATTTCGCGTACGCTCGATGTGTACTACCGCACCGACAAGCCCTACGAAGACCAGGGGGGCAATTACCAGCTGGTCACCACCGGGACCTCCGTGCGTTTTGGCGTGCCTTTCAGTGAGACCGACACGGTGTTCTTTGGCGGTGGGCTGGAGCAGACCCGCATCAAGCCCGGCACGAACATCCCGGCCACTTACCTGTTTTACGCAGACAAGTTCGGCTACAGCAGCACCTCGATTCCATTGACTGTGGGCTGGTCCCGTGACGACCGGGACAGCGCCTTGGCGCCCAACTCCGGCCGGTACCAGCGCCTCAATTCCGAATGGTCTGTGGCGGGCGATGCCCGCTACGTGCGGGCCAACTATCAGTACCAGCAATACATCCCCCTCAACAAGCGCTTCACCATTGCGTTCAACGGCGAGGCCGGTTATGGCAAGGGCTTGAACGGCCGTCCGTTCCCGGTATTCAAGAACTTCTACTCGGGTGGTCTGGGCTCGGTGCGTGGTTTCGACCAGGGCACCCTGGGACCGCGTGATGTGACCGGGGCCTCGTTGGGTGGGCCCAAGAAGATCACGCTGAACACGGAGCTGATTGCTCCTTTCCCGGGTGCTGGCAATGACCGGACCCTGCGTGTGTTCACGTTCCTGGACGTGGGCAATGTGTACGGCGAGAACGACAAAGTTACCTTCAGTGACATGCGTGCCTCCGTGGGCCTGGGGCTGAGCTGGATTTCGCCGCTCGGTCCCTTGCGTTTGGCGTTTGCGCAGCCAGTGCGCAAGTTCGCCGGCGATAGAATCCAGAAACTGCAATTCCAGATTGGAACGTCTTTCTAATGAAATCCTTTTCTCGCCATCTCTCCGTGGCCTTGCTGCTCGGCACCGTTGCCATCGCAGCCCCTGCACAAGCGCAAGAGTTCAAAGCCGGTTTCGTCAACACTGATCGCATCTTCCGAGAAGCCACCACAGCCAAGGCTGCGCAGGCCAAGCTGGAGCAGGAGTTCTCCCGTCGCGAGAAAGAACTGGTGGATCTGGGCAACACCCTGAAGACTGCCAGTGACAAGTTTGAGCGTGAAGCACCCACCATGGCGGAGAGCCAACGCACCGCGCGCCAGCGCCAGCTGGTGGACCAGGACCGCGACTTCCAGCGCAAGCGCCGTGAATTCCAGGAAGACTTAAGCGCCCGCAAGAACGAAGAGCTGTCGCAAGTGCTGGAACGCGCCAACAAGGTGGTCAAGCAGGTGGCCGAGGCCGAAAAATACGACGTGATCCTGCAAGAGGCCGTCTACATCAATCCCAAGCACGACATCACCGACAAGGTGATCAAGGCCCTGAATGCCGCTGCTGCTGCCAAGTAAGCCGCTGCGCAAGACAGGTGGCGCGTGAGCAGCTTGCTTCTCGGGCACATTGTTGATGCGCTCGGTGGTTCGCTGGAAGGGGGCGCGCGGGAAACCGTCATCGCCCGCATTGCGCCACTGGAGGTCGCGGGCCCGGGAGACCTCAGTTTCCTGAGCAATCCCCGCTACCAACAGCAACTGGCCGCCTCCCGGGCGGCCTGTGTCATTGTGGCGCCTGCCATGCGCGACGCCGCATTGGCACGGGGCGCCTGCATCGTGGCCGACAACCCCTACGTGTACTTCGCCCGCGCTACCCAGTTGTGGCGGCAGCGCAATACGCTCGCGCGGTCGTCCGGTGTGCACCCCAGCGCAGTGGTTGATCCCTCGGCGCAGGTCCACCCCTCGGCCACCATCGGTCCGCTGTGCGTGATTGAGCGGGGCGCCTCGGTGGGCGCAGATACCGTGCTCAAGTCGCGCGTCACCGTGGGCGAGGGCTGCAGCATCGGCGCGCGTTGCATCGTCCATGCGGGCGTGGTCATTGGCGCTGATGGTTTCGGTTTTGCGCCTGAGAACGGGCAGTGGGTCAAGATCGAGCAACTGGGTGCCGTGCGCATTGGAGATGACGTCGAGATTGGCGCCAACACCTGCATCGACCGGGGTGCGCTGCAGGACACGGTGATCGAAGACGGCGTGAAGCTCGACAACCTGATCCAGATCGGGCACAACGTGCGCATCGGCAAACACTCGGCCATGGCTGGGTGTGTAGGCGTGGCGGGCAGTGCCACCATCGGGGCGCATTGCACGGTGGGCGGTGGTGCCATCGTGTTGGGGCACCTGGAGCTGGCTGACAACGTGCACATCTCGGCCGCGACGGTGGTCACCCGCTCTCTCACCCGGCCTGGTCAGTACACCGGCATGTTCCCCATCGACGACAATGCGCGCTGGGAAAAAAACGCTGCCACACTCAAACAATTGCACAGCCTGCGCGAGCGCATCAAGGCGCTGGAGCTGGCCCTCAAGGCAGCATGAACGGAAGAACAACTCGATGATGGATATTCACGCAATTCTCAAACAACTGCCCCACCGCTACCCGTTTTTGCTGGTGGATAAGGTGATCGAGTTAGAGAGCAACACCCGCATCAAGGCCATCAAGAACGTCACGTTCAACGAGCCCTATTTCATGGGGCATTTCCCTGGCCGTCCGGTGATGCCGGGTGTGTTGATCCTGGAAGCACTGGCCCAAGCTGCGGGCCTGCTGGCGTTCGATGCCATGGGCAAGGTGCCCGATGAGAACAACATTTACTACTTTGTCGGTATCGATGGCGCGCGGTTCAAGCGCCCTGTGGAGCCCGGCGACCAGTTGATCCTGACCATCACCATCGACCGCGTGCGCGGTGGCATCTGGAAGTTCAAGGGCGTTGCGAGCGTGGGCGAAGAGGTGGCCTGCGAGGCCGAACTCATGTGCACCATGCGCAACGTCGGTTGACCGGTTCAGGCCTGTTGGATCGTGAGCAATATCCACCCCACAGCCATTGTTGCGGACGGCGCCCGCCTGGACCCTACGGTCACGGTGGGGCCCTACACGGTCATTGGCGAGCATGTGTCCATCGGCGCGGGCACCACAGTTGGCGCGCACTGCGTGATCGATGGGCGCACCACGATTGGTGCTGACAACCGCATCTTCCAGTTCAACTCCATCGGTGCTATCCCGCAAGACAAGAAGTACGCAGGCGAGCCGACCGAGCTGGTCATCGGTGACCGCAACACCATCCGCGAGTTCTGCACGCTGAACCTGGGCGTGCCCCAGGCCGGCGGCATCACCACTGTGGGCCATGACAACTGGATCATGGCGTATACCCACATCGCGCACGATTGCCATGTGGGCAACCACACCACGCTGGCGAACAACACCACGCTGGCAGGGCATGTGCACCTGGGCGACTGGGTGACGGTGGGCGGGCTCACCGGCATTCACCAGTTCGTCAAGATTGGTGCGCACGCCATGGTGGGCTTTGCCAGTGCGGTCTCGCAGGACGTGCCGCCTTTCATGCTGGTGGATGGCAATCCCTTGGCGGTGCGCGGCTACAACGTGGTGGGGCTGCGCCGCCGTGGCTTTTCGGCCGAGCGCATTGCCGCGGTCAAGCAGATGCACAAGCTGATTTATCGGCAGGGCCTGACGCTGGAGGCCGCGCGTGCCGCTATTGCAGAGCTGGCGCAGTCCGCACCGCAGGCCGGTGACGATGCGGCGATGATGGAGCGGTTCCTGGCCGACGCCACGCGCGGCATTGCGCGCTGAGGGCTTGGCGATGGCAGATTCCCCCCGCGTCGCCATGGTGGCGGGCGAGACGTCGGGCGACTTGCTGGCGGGCTTGCTCATCGATGGCATGCAGGCGCATTGGCCCGGACTGCAATCCAGCGGCATTGGCGGGCCGCAGATGGCGCGCCGCGGTTTTACTGCCTGGTGGCCCAGCGACAAGCTGGCAGTGCACGGCTACAGCATGGAGGTTCTGCGCCGGTTGCGCGGGCTGCTGGGCATTCGCAAACAACTGCGCGAGCGTCTGCTCAAGGACCGCCCCGATGTGTTCATCGGTGTGGATGCGCCCGATTTCAACCTGGGCCTGGAGGCCGATTTACGCGCTGCGGGCATCAAGACCGTGCATTTTGTGTGCCCGTCCATCTGGGCCTGGCGTGCGGATCGCGTCGACAAGATCCGCCGCAGCGCGGACCATGTGCTGTGCATCTTCCCGTTTGAGCCAGAGCTGCTCGCGCAGCACGGCATTGCCGCCACCTACGTAGGTCACCCGCTGGCGGGTGTGATCCCCATGGTGCCCGACCGTGCGGCCGCGCGTGCGCAATTGGGTCTGAAGGATGAGGACGAAGTCCTGGCCATCCTGCCTGGGAGCCGCTCCTCCGAGATCCAGTACATTGCCCGGCCATTCTTTGAGGCTGCAGCGCTAGTACTTAAAGCGCGACCAGCTATTAAATTGATAGTGCCTGCAGTGCCCGCACTGCGTGATCGCATCGAGCAGTTGTCGCGCGCGTGCGGTCTGGGAGATGCCTTGCAAATCACCACGGGCCAGTCGCACACGGTGCTCGCAGCGTGTGATGCCACGTTGATTGCCAGCGGCACCGCGACGCTGGAGGCCGCGCTCTTCAAGCGGCCCATGGTCATCGGCTACCACATGCACCCGCTCAGCTGGTGGCTCATGCGCCGCAAGCAGTTGCAACCCTGGGTGGGCCTGCCCAACATCCTGTGCCGCGAGTTTGTGGTGCCCGAGCTGATCCAGGACGCCGCCACGCCCCAGGCGCTTTGCGCAGCCACGCTGGACTGGCTGGACGCAAAGCGCCAAGATCCCCCAAAAATTGCAGCCCTGGAGCAGCGCTTTACGGCGCTGCACGAGAGCCTGCTGCGCAACACCCCCCAACTGGCTGCCGATGCGATCCAGAAAATCCTCGCTCCCGCTGCCTGAGCAGGCCTGCCTGCCCTGGCACCCGCCCGGCCTCGTGGCTGGCGTGGATGAGGCTGGCCGTGGCCCCTTGGCCGGGCCCGTGGTGGCAGCGGCTGTGATCCTGGACGACCTGCATCCGATTGCGGGCTTGGCCGACTCCAAGAAACTCACGGCCGCGCGGCGCGAGAAGCTCTACGACGAGATCCGCGCCAAGGCCCTGTGCTGCAGCATTGCCGAGGCCAGCGTGGAAGAGATTGACCAGCTCAACATCCTGCAGGCCACGCTGCTGGCCATGCGCCGTGCCGTCATGGGGCTGCGGCTCAAACCGGCCATGGTGCTAGTGGATGGCAACCGGCTGCCCGTGCTGGACGTTCCTGCGGAGGCCATCGTCAAGGGCGATGCGCTGGTGCCGGCCATCTCGGCGGCCTCCATCCTCGCCAAGGTGCACCGCGACCGCTGGTGCGCGCAGGTGCATGACGAGTTTCCGCAGTACGGCTTTGCCGGCCACAAGGGGTACGGTACGGCCGTGCACATGGCCGCCTTGCGGGAGCACGGTGCCTGCATTTACCACCGGCGCTCGTTTGCGCCGGTGGCCCAGAACCTGCGCGCCGGATCCTGACCGCGCGCTGAAAATTTGCCATGACCTCCTCGTCCGTGACCGCCATCCATTCCCGCGATAACACCTTCGTCAAGGATTTGCGCCGTTTGGCCCAGGATACGACGGCGTACCGCAAGCAGGGCCGTGTCTGGCTTGAAGGCGATCATTTGTGCCGCGCTGCGCTCGCACGGGGGCTGCGGGCATCGGTGGCGGTGTTTTCGGAGTCTTTTTGGCCGCAAGCGCAGGTGAAATATGCTGGCGCAGCTACAAAATTCATAGTCCTTGCCGATGCACTGTTTGCGGACGTGAGCGGGCTGGAGTCGCCCGCCTCGATGGGCTTTATCCTGGACTTGCCCGCACCGGCTTCACTCCAGCCCAATGCGCCCACCGTGGTGCTGGACAGGGTGCAGGACGCGGGCAATGTGGGCTCCATCCTGCGCAGCGCCTCGGCGTTCGGGTTCCGTCAGGTGGCCGCCATCAAGGGAAGTGCCGCGCTGTGGTCGCCCAAGGTCTTGCGGGCTGGCATGGGGGCGCATTTCGCGCTGGACCTGATCGAGGGGCTGGCGCTGGATGACCTCGTTGCCCTGCAGGTGCCGCTGCTGGTCACCAGCTCGCATGCGGGCGACTTCCTGCATCGTGCTGCCTTGCCCTGGCCCTGCGCCTGGGTGATGGGCCACGAAGGGCAGGGCGTCAGCCCGGCTCTGGAAGATCGGGCTTCGTTGCGCATCCGCATCGCCCAGCCCGGTGGCGAGGAGTCGCTGAACGTGGCGGCGGCTGCGGCCATCTGCCTGCACGCGAGCGGAGCAGGGCGCTGAGCCTGCCCGCGCCCGCCGCGGTGCCATGGGCGCTTGGGGTGAGCCTTGGCCCTGCAGCTCATAGACGTTGGTATCAGGGTTATGCAAGGCGTGCATTGCGGAGGTGTCAGCGACGGAGGGTATAATCGGGAGCTTTTCTCGCAACAGCGTCGCCCGACCGCACCCAAAGCAACAACCCATCTGAGAGCAGCCATTGGCACCATCGCGCTTCGAGTGTGCGAGTGGTCTGCAGGCGCCGGGCGACCGTAACCATCCGGAGAACCCAGTGCTTTTGTCTCTCAAGGGAAACTTCCCGCCCGCCATCCTGGCGCTCGCAGACGGCACGGTCTTTATCGGTAACTCGATCGGTGCCACCGGCACCACGGTCGGTGAAGTGGTGTTCAACACCGCCATCACCGGCTACCAGGAAATCCTCACCGACCCCAGCTACTGCCAGCAGATCGTCACCCTGACGTATCCGCACATCGGCAATTACGGCGTCAATGCGGAAGACATCGAAGCCGACAAGGTCCATGCTGCAGGCCTGATCATCAAAGACCTGCCCCTTCTGGCCAGCAACTTCCGATCCACCGAAACGCTTTCGCAGTACCTCGTGCGCGAGAAGACGGTGGCCATTGCCAACATCGACACCCGCAAACTCACCCGCCTGCTGCGCGACAAGGGTGCGCAGAACGGCGCCATCCTGGGCCTGGCGGCTGGTGAGGCTGTGACGCAGGCGCGCATCGACGAAGCCCTGGCGGCTGCCAAGGCCGCGCCCAGCATGAAGGGCCTGGACCTCGCCCAGGTGGTGACCACCCCTGCGACCTATACCTGGGACCAGACCGAGTGGAGGCTGGGCGAAGGCTATGGCACACAGGCTGCCCCGCGCTTCCACGTGGTGGCATACGACTTCGGCGTCAAGAAGAACATCCTGCGCATGCTGGCCGAACGTGGCTGCAAGCTCACCGTGGTGCCCGCCAAGACGCCCGCGGCCGACGTGCTGGCCATGAAGCCGGACGGTGTGTTCCTGTCCAACGGCCCTGGCGACCCAGAGCCCTGCGACTACGCCATCGAAGCCACCCGCCAGATCGTTGATGCAGGCGTGCCCACCTTCGGCATCTGTCTGGGCCACCAGATCATGGCACTGGCCAGCGGCGCCAAGACCTTCAAGATGGACAACAGCCACCATGGTGCCAACCACCCGGTGAAGGACCTGGACAACGGCCGCGTGAGCATCACCAGCCAGAACCACGGCTTTGCCGTGGACATGGCCTCGCTGCCCGCCACGCTGCGCCCCACGCACATCAGCCTGTTCGACGGCACGCTGCAAGGGCTTGAGCGCACCGACAAGCCTGCGTTCTGCTTCCAGGGCCACCCCGAGGCATCGCCCGGCCCGCACGACATCGCCTACCTGTTTGACCGCTTCACCGCGCTGATGGAGAAGAAATAATGCCAAAGCGCACAGACCTCAAATCGATCCTCATCATTGGCGCCGGACCGATCATCATCGGCCAGGCCTGCGAGTTCGACTACTCCGGCGTGCAGGCCTGCAAGGCCCTGCGTGAAGAAGGCTACAAGGTCATCCTGATCAACAGCAACCCTGCGACGATCATGACCGACCCGGCCACTGCCGACGTCACCTACATCGAGCCCATCACCTGGCAGACGGTCGAGAAGATCATTGCCAAGGAACGCCCCGACGCCATCCTGCCCACCATGGGCGGCCAGACTGCGCTGAACTGCGCGCTGGACCTGTGGCGCAACGGCGTGCTCGACAAGTACAAGGTCGAGTTGATCGGTGCCACACCCGAAGCCATCGACAAGGCCGAAGACCGCCTGAAGTTCAAGGACGCCATGACCAAGATCGGTCTGGGCTCCGCGCGCTCCGGCATTGCCCACAGCATGGACGAAGCCTGGGCCGTGCAAAAGACCGTGGGTTTCCCCACCGTGATCCGCCCCAGTTTCACGCTGGGCGGTACCGGCGGCGGCATTGCCTACAACCCCGAAGAGTTCGAGACCATCTGCAAGCGCGGCCTGGAAGCCTCGCCCACCAACGAGCTGCTGATCGAAGAATCGCTGCTCGGCTGGAAGGAGTACGAGATGGAAGTGGTCCGCGACAAGGCGGACAACTGCATCATCATCTGCTCCATCGAGAACCTGGACCCGATGGGCGTGCACACAGGGGACTCGATCACGGTGGCCCCCGCGCAGACGCTGACCGACAAGGAATACCAGATCATGCGCAACGCGTCGCTCGCGGTGCTGCGCGAGATTGGCGTGGACACGGGCGGCTCCAACGTGCAGTTCTCGGTCAACCCGAAGGACGGCCGCATGATCGTCATCGAGATGAACCCGCGCGTGTCGCGTTCGTCGGCGCTGGCCTCCAAGGCCACGGGCTTCCCGATTGCCAAGGTCGCGGCCAAGCTGGCCGTGGGCTATACGCTCGATGAGCTCAAGAACGAAATCACCGGCGGCGCCACGCCTGCCTCGTTCGAGCCTTCGATCGACTACGTGGTCACCAAGATCCCACGTTTTGCGTTCGAGAAATTCCCGACGGCCGACAGCCGCCTGACCACCCAGATGAAGTCTGTGGGCGAGGTCATGGCCATGGGCCGCACCTTCCAGGAGTCCTTCCAGAAAGCCCTGCGCGGTCTGGAAGTGGGCGTGGACGGCATGAACGAAAAGACCCAGGACCGCGAAGTGCTCGAAAAGGAACTGGGCGAGCCTGGTCCCGAGCGCATCTGGTACGTGGGCGACGCGTTTGCCATGGGCCTGTCGGTGGACGAGGTGTACGACCTTACCAAGATCGACAAGTGGTTCCTGGTGCAGATCGAAGAGATCGTGAAAATCGAACTCGAACTCGACCAGCTCGCCGCCGACAAGGGTGATGCGGCATTGGCTACGCTGGATGCCGACACGCTGCGGACGCTCAAGAAGAAGGGCTTCTCCGACCGCCGCCTGGCCAAGCTGCTCAAGACCACCGAGAAATCGGTGCGCGAGGCACGCCGCGCGCTGAACGTTCGCCCCGTGTACAAGCGCGTGGACACCTGCGCTGCCGAGTTCGCCACCAACACGGCCTACATGTATTCGACCTACGAGGAAGAGTGCGAAGCTGCGCCGACGGACAAGAAAAAGATCATGGTGCTGGGCGGTGGCCCGAACCGCATCGGCCAGGGCATCGAGTTCGACTACTGCTGCGTGCATGCCGCACTCGCCATGCGCGAGGATGGCTACGAAACCATCATGGTCAACTGCAACCCTGAAACGGTTTCGACCGACTACGACACCTCCGACCGCCTGTACTTCGAGCCGCTGACGCTGGAAGACGTGCTCGAGATCGTGGACAAGGAAAAGCCACACGGTGTGATCGTGCAGTACGGCGGCCAGACGCCGCTCAAGCTGGCACTGGGCCTGGAAGCCGAAGGCGTGCCCATCATCGGCACCAGC
>Ga0208123_100144_pt1 | contig 36457 bp, 31 predicted proteins | sample LakWasMe92_HOW11_2_FD_183914 | JGI IMG/M metagenome (GOLD analysis project Ga0208123, IMG submission 183914) | Freshwater sediment methanotrophic microbial communities from Lake Washington under simulated oxygen tension - Sediment Metagenome... | ecosystem: Environmental > Aquatic > Freshwater >... | reverse complement strand
GGTGACCGTCATGCCCGCCTCGCGTGCCCAGCGGGTGACGAGGTCGCGGCCCTGCTTGTCCAGGTCGGTGAGGGTGAGGCGGCACACGCCGCCCTTGGGGGTGGCGCCGATCTGCGCCAGCTCCATGAGCGAATCCCACAGGCGTTCGCCGTTGATGCGCAGGTTCTCAATGTCGGGTTTGGCTTTGGCGTCCATAGAAGCTCCAGAGATATAGCTCAGTCAGGGATATGCGAGCACGTCGCCCAGCGGGTAGACGGGCTGGCGCAGGTTTGCGAACGGGAACAGCTGGTAGTCCGAGCTGGTCACGCCGGGGCTATCGCACTCCACCAATCCAGCAGAGAGCGGCACAAAGACCGGTCGGCAGTACATGCGCGACTTGAGCAGCAGGTAACGATATGCCGCGGGGTCCAGGCCCACACAAGAAAAAACGCCCAGATCCCACGGTTCGTGCGGCTGCTCCACCACCACGATCTGCGTGCCGCCGGCATCCAGCCAGACGGCACGCCCCATGGAGCAGCGCTGGCCGGTGTATATCGGGCCCGTCACGGTGTAGCTGCCGTCGCTGATGGCACGCACTGTGCCCTGCACCAGCACGGGCTCTTTGACAATGCCCAGCCGAGCCAGCGGCACCTTGTTGCCCAGGCGCACCGACACCTGCGCGCCCACACCGGCCGCCACGAGCTGCTCAACGGCCTCCGGATCAGACAGCGGCCCCGTGGCGATACCAGTCAGGCCATGCAGCCAGGCGGCCTGCAGCACGTCCATGGTGTCGCAGGTTCCTCCGGACATGCAGTTGTCGCTGTGATCCAGCAGCAGTACGGGCTTGCCCACCCCTTCGGCCATGCGCTGCGCCCGAACGAAGGCTTCGGCCAAGGGCTCGCTGGCATACACGTAGCCTTCACGTTCCGCCCAGATCTGGGCAGCCACGCGGTCCAGCGCAGCGGCGCACAGCGCTTCACCCTCGGCAGTGCATTCCGCCGTGGCCACTACGCTCACGCATGGTGCGGCAATGTCGGCCAAGGAGAAGCCCGCAAAGATGGTCATGGCCGGCACACCCTCCCCTTCGGCCTGCCGCGCCGAGGACACGGCGGCGGCCATAGCGCCACCCAAGGTCGTGCTGCGCAGGGTGTGACTGAGCAGCGGCAACTGTCGCCAGCGCACGGCGTACCTCGTCCCTTGCTGCAACATGTGCAACACGAGACGTGCCGCGTGCTCGCCCGTCTCGTACATGTCCACATGCGGGTAGGTCTTGAACCCCACCATCACATCGGCGTTATCGACCATCTTCTGCGTGATGTTGCCGTGCAGGTCCAGAGCTACGCCCAACGGTACGCCAGGCGCAGCCGCCCTCACCCGGGCAAGCAGGTCTCCTTCCCCGTCCGGTGTGTTCTGCGCCACCATCGCGCCATGCAAATCGAGCAGGATGGCATCGCAACCCACCGCTGCGGCGACGATGCGGTCCGTCAACTGGCGGTAGGCGTCGGCATCTACCGGCCCGCTGGGGTTTGCCGTGGCGGAGACGGGCGTCACGCACTGCGCCCCTACCCGCTTTGCTGCATCAATGAAAGCCGCCATCGCCGTTCGCATGCCGAAGTTGGCATGGAAGGCCGCCGCGTCGTACTCGGGCGCAAACGCCTTCAAGGGCGTGGGTACCGGAGAAAAGGTATTGGTCTCGTGGTTAAGACGAGCAATCAGAAACTTCATGAAACGCCCTTCGGGATTCAGTGCGGGATGGGCCAGAGCTCAGGCCAAGCCCACGCCCAGATAACGGTCTTTGACCTCTTCATCGGCAAGAAAGCTTGCGTTGTCGGCTGTGTAGACGATGCGTCCTTGTTCCAGGATGCAATGGCGGTCGGCCAGTTGCGTGCAGACCTCCAGGTTCTGCTCCACCAGCAAGATGGCAACGCCTGCGGCCTTGATGGTCTTGAGCTGGGCCACGATTTCCTCCACGATCACCGGAGCCAGCCCCTCCACGGGCTCGTCCAACATGAGCAACTTGGGGTCGTTCATCAGCGCGCGGCCGATCGCTAGCATCTGCTGCTCGCCGCCGGAGAGCTGCCCGCCGCCGTTACGCTTGCGCTCCTTGAGCCTGGGGAAAATGCGGTACACGTCGTCCAGTTGCCAGGGTGAGCTTTTTCGCAGGCCCAGCATCAGATTCTCTTCCACCGTCAGCAGCTTGAAGATGCCCCGGTGCTCCGGTACCAGACACACCCCCTGCCGGGCGATCACATGCGAAGCCTGACCCTGCAGCGGTTTGCCGGCAAATGCCACACGGCCCTGCGTGGGAGCGACTACCCCGGCAATGCTCTTGAGTGTGGTGGTCTTGCCTGCGCCGTTGCGCCCCAGCAGGGTGACCAGTTCGCCGTTACCCACCGTGAAACACACACCCTGAAGCACATGGCTTTTGCCGTAGTGGGCATGCAGGTTGTCAACATCGAGAATCATGCCTTGCCCCCTGTGATCATGTTGCCCAAGTACGCAGTCCGCACCCTTTCGTCGCTGCGTATGTCGTGTGGCATGCCTTCGGCCAGCACACGCCCCAGCTGCATCACCGTCACGGTGTCCGAGATATCCATCACGATGTTCATGTTGTGCTCGATCAAGACCACGGTGTGTTCGTCGCGCAGGCTCTTGATCAAGCGCTTCATGTCGTCCAGGTCATCGATGCCCATGCCCGACGTGGGCTCATCCAGGAAAATGGCCTTGGGCCGTGCAGCCAGGGCCATGCCCACTTCCAGCCGGCGCTGCTGGCCATGCGAAAGATTGCCAGCGGGGGTGTCTGCGAGGTTCTCCAGTCCCACCTTGGACAGAACGGCGTCAACCACCTGCGACTGCGCACGCGCCCCTACCGGCTCGTGCCAAGGATTCAGGGCGCGTGCAGGCTGTACGCCTTGTGCGCCAAGGCGCAGGTTCTCACGCACCGGCAAGCTCAAGAACAGACTGGTCACCTGGAATGAACGCGCAATGCCTCGCTGCACCCGCCGATGGTCTGGCTCATGCGTGACATCCTGTCCATCAAAAAGAATCCGGCCTCCACTGACTGCCTTGGTGCCGGTGAGCATGTGGAACAACGTGGTCTTGCCAGCACCGTTGGGGCCGATCACCGAATGCACGGTATTCGCACGCACCTGGAGACTTACACCGCCCAGCGCTGCAAACTTGCCATAGTGCTTTTCGACATCAATAGCTTCCAACAAGATCGGGGTCTTTGGTCTCATGCCTGTTCTCCTTTCGCAGGAACTGCAGCTGCCGATGGCGCCACCACCGTGCCAGCCGACTGTTTGCGATGCCCTTGCAGCCGATTCCAGACCGTTTCACCCAGGCCCCACAGCCCGCGCTGCATCCAGAGGCTCACGGCCATCAATGCAATGCCCAGCAGTAAAAGCCAACGCGGCCACAGTTGAGACAGCCAGTCGGCCAGCAGCAGGTAGAACGCTGATCCCAGCAGCGAGGCAAACAGGTTGCCCGTCCCGCCAATAACGGTCATCACCAGGATCATTTCACTGGTGTGGTACTCCGCGTTGGACAGCGGAGCCAGGCCGGTCATCATGGCATGCAGCGCCCCCGCGAGACCGGTGACAGCACCCGAGATCACAAACGCCTGCAGCTTGAGCAGCCTGAGGTTGTAGCCAATGGCAGCCGCACGCTCTTCGTTGTCTCGCACTGCCAGCAAGGTTCGCCCGAATGTCGAGCGTGACACCTTGAGCAGTAGCCAGAACACCACCAAAAAAATCAGCGAAACAAAACCATAGAACTGCCAGGGCGATGCCAACGTCCACAGGTCAAAGCCCAGGATGGACACATTGGGACGAGGGATATCCATCAACCCGTTGTCTCCCCCCGTCAAGCCGGTAGCCGTATAGGCAATGAAATAGAACATCTGCGCAAAGGCCAAGGTCAGCATCACAAAGTAGGTGCCACGCTGGCGAATGGCCACCCAGCCCACCACGGCCGCCCCGAGCGCTCCCATGACTGTGGCGAGCAGCAACGCAAGCGGCATGGGAACAGGCCAGCGGGTGAGTAGCAAGGCAACGGTGTAACTGCCCAGACCAAAGAAGATGCCCTGCCCGAACGAAAGCAAGCCGGTGAAGCCGAGCAGCAGATTGCAACCCATGGCCGCCAGCGCAAAGATGAGTACCTCGCTAGCCAAGGAGCCCGACTGCATCAGCAACGGCATGGCCACCACCACCACTGCTGCAAACAGAAAATGCGTGTATTTCTTCATGGGGTTTACTCCTTGCGGCCCAGCAGGCCGTGGGGACGCAGTAGCAGCACGGCGGCCATGGCCACATAGATCATTAGGCGGGCCCCTTCTGGCCATAGCGTGCTCATTACGCTTTGCACAATGCCGATCATCAATCCGCCCAGCAATGCGCCGCTGAAACTGCCCAGCCCCCCCACTACCACCACAACAAAGGCTACCGCCAGGGCTTCAATGCCCATGAAGGGCTCTGCTCCACGGATGGGGGATGCGAGCACGCCGGCCAGTGCAGCGGTGGCTGCACCCAAACCAAATACCAGGCTGAAAATACGCAGCACATTGATGCCGAGCAGCGAGACCATCTCGGTCGACTCGCTGCCTGCTCGCACAGCGCTACCGAGTCGCGTGCCCTCAAGAACCCACCACAGCAGCACTGCCAGCACCGAAGTAAAGCCGATCACGAACAGGCGGTACTTCGGGTAGATGAAACTGCCCCACATCACCACTCCCTGCAGCGAGTCGGGAACCGCCACGCTGTCACCCAGTGGGCCCCATTGCAGGATCACCAGCTCCTGGACTGCGAGTGCCAGGCCCACCGTCACGAGGATGTGAAACTCATGGTCCGAGGCATACACGTGGCGCAGGACCAGCTTTTCCGTGGCCCAGCCAATCGCCCCCACCACCAGCGGCACCACTACCAGAGCCAACCAGAAGCTCATGCCCCATCGCGTCATCTGGTAGCAAAAATACGCTCCGATCAGGTAGAACGCCCCATGCGCGAAGTTCACGAATCGCAGCAATCCAAAAACAATGGACAGGCCCACCGCCAACAGGAAATACAGCATGCCAATGCCGATTCCATTGATGACCTGTAGAAGGTAAATGTTCATAAAGTGCTCGGCCGAACGACCACCAGCCGCACCCTGTCGATGCCGCTGGGGTTCTCAAAAAAGGGGGCGGCCACAGCGCGCGCATGGGGCTACGCCCAGCCCGGCGGACGCCGCGAGGGTCAGGCGCGCTTGCAGCCCGTCTGGTCGATAGGCAGGAACGACTTGCCCGAACTGAGCACGTCTACGTAATCGTCCTTGTTCTTCATCTTGGACTTGGCCTTGCCCTTGAGCAGGTAGTAGTTCTTGAGCACCTGGTGGTCCGCCTTTCGCACCTCTTCCTCACCGGTCAGACCCTGGTATTTGTGGCCCTCCAGTGCGGCGATCACGGCTTTTTGCTCCACGGACCCGGCCTTGATGATTCCGTCGATCAGCAGCTTTGTGCAGATATAGGAGCCCGCCAGGCTGTAGTTGGGGTTCATTTTGAGCTTGTCATTGGTGCGTTTGACAAGATCGCGGTTGAGTTCGGAATCCACCGTGTGCCAGTACTGGGCACCAAAGTAGATACCGTCGCACAGGTCAGCGCCCAGCGATTCGAACTGCTCCAAACCAGAGGCCCAGGCCACCAGGATCGTCATGTTCTTGTGCATACCAAAGCTCACGGCCTGGCGGAGCGTGTCGGCACATTGCGCGCCAAAGTTCAGCAGCAGCAGGACATCGGGCTTTGCGGCCAGAGCATTGGTGATGTAGCCGCTGAACTCCTTCTCGGTCAGCGAGTGGTAGCTGTTACCCACATGCTCGATCCCCTTTTCCTTGAAGATGTTCTTGGCCGCGGACAGCAGGCCATCGCCAAACACGTACTGCGGTGTGATGGTGTACCAGCGCTTGGCCTTAGGCATGGAATCGATCAGCGGACGCACCGTCTGCTCAATGGCGCCGAAAGTGGGTACCGACCAGCGAAAGGTCGCAGCATTGCAGTCCGACCCAGTGATTTCATCGGCCCCTGCCGTGGTCACAAACAGGCCGCCAGCCTTCTCGGCCTCCTTGCCCATGGCCAGGGCCTCGCCCGAAAGGATGCCGCCCGCGAAGAATCGAGCACCTTGCTGCTGGGCTGCTTCCTGCACCTTGCGCACGGCTGTAGCGGGCTTACCTTCCGTGTCCAGGAGTGTGTAGGCCAGCGGGCGATTGAGGGCTCTGCCATATTGCTCAATGGCCAGTCGCATCCCCATGTCAGCGAACTTTCCGTTGGCCGCAAAAGGACCGGACATCGGTACCGGGCAGCCAAACTGAATGGCGCCAGGGGCCTGCGCAAAGGCGCTGCGGGTCAGGCCGATAGAGGCGGACAGCGCACTCAGTGCCGAGACTTGCAGAAGATGACGACGTTGCATGGAGGACTCCAGTGAGTAGAAGTGGGAGATCAAGAGTTGCCACCTCCATGGTGTCCAAGAAACCACCTTCCTGATCTTTCCAAATCTTTCATTTGGATTCATGCAAGCACAGGGTTAACCCAGCACGCTTTCGTTGCTGGCGCGGCCAAGCCGCGGCGCGCTCCCCGTCTGGTTTAGCGCCGCTTCAAGAGGACCAAGGGAGTGTCAATGCAGCCGTTGAGTGTCCTGCACGAGCTGTGCTGAGGCTGTAAAGGCGTAGCCAATCTGGTGCAGCGTCTTGACCGGCAGAGGTTCAGAAAACGCTTCCGCCGCCTTTTTGCGCAGCCTCGTGAGAAGCAAGTTGAGCCGTTCAGCCCCGTTTTGGGCACGAGCACCAAACAGGTGACTGCTGAGGTCGCGCTTGGGCACGGGCTGACCATCCGCTCGCAGGAGTTGCTGCAAGAACATGAACTCGTGGGTCGTCAGTTGCAGACACTTGCCCTGCGGCGATGACAGTACCCAGTCCTTCATGGCCAGCACCCAGCACGCCGCCTTTGCGACAGGTATGGCGGCAGCAACCAGCGATCCTGCGGGGTCTACGGCTGTCCTGGGGGCAAGTCGGCTCGCCGTAGCGTCAATATTGGCGGCCAACTCCAGCAGGTTGACCGGCTTGACCAGGTAACGATCTGCCCCAGCACGCATTCCCGCCAGACGATCGTCCAGTGAATCTCGGGCGCTGAGGATGATCACCGCCACCTCGGGTCTGGACTTGAGTAGCGACGCCACGCTGAGGCCATCCTCACCGGGAAGCCCCAGGTCCAAGAGAACCACATCGACCGGCTGAACGGTGAAACCTTTGTAAAACGCCTCGGCGCTACCCGCACCCCAAACGCTGTAGCCCGAGTCGAGCAAGAACTCCTCGATGCTGTGCAGTTGATCGGAGTCGTCCTCTACGATAGCAATGCTGGGCTTGGATTGGGTCATGTTGCGAATACCTCCGGCACCTGTCCGGAATGCAACATTCAGGCCACCGGTGTCACGTTCAACGGGATGTCGATCACAAAGCGAGTGCCTTGGGGTTGGACGGCCTGTAGCTGGACAGCCCCACCATGCAAGTCAACGATCCGTTTTACCAAAGCCAGCCCCAGTCCGGCACCGGGTTTGCCCTCTGCCGTACGGCCGCGGCGGTACTTCTCAAACACCAGCGTTTGCTCTTCCAGCGGAATGCCAGGGCCTTCGTCCTCAATGACAAAACGGCACTGGCCCTCTTGCGGATGCACGCTAAAAGACACCGTTGCACCCACCTCGGAATACTTGAATGCGTTCGAAAGCACATTCATGAGCATCACGCGCAACAGCACGGGGTCGCCATTCAATGATGGCAACCCGGGTTCCACCGTCAGGTACAGCGGGTGCTCGGCAGACAGCTGGCTACCGTTTTCCGTTACCCACAGGCACAACTCCCCCACGTCAACGGGTACTGGCTCTACCGCAAAGTTGTGGCTATCAATGCGGTCCTGGGTCAGGCAGTTGTCAAAGAAGTAGCTCAATCGCGCAGAGCCCCGCAGGATGCGCTGCGCCAATGCCAGCTGAGCAGGCACATCCTTGGAGCGCAGCGCAAGCAACTGCCCGGCGGTGTTGATCACCGCCAGTGGAGAACGTACCTCATGGGACAGCATGGCGATGAAATGGCGCTGGTCGGTCAGCGTCTGCTCAATGGAGGCCACAGCACTCTCCAACTCCTGGGTGCGTTGCGCGACCATTTGCTCCAGATCTTCGGCATGCTCCTTCAAATGCCCTGCCATGTAGCCCATGGAATCCGCCAGAGACCGCAACTCGCGAATAGGGCTGGATTTCGGTGCTTGGGCATTCCAGTCGGACTGGGTCAGTCTGACTGCCCAGTCACTGAGTACCTGCAAGGGTCTCACCAACCGGCTGGCCACGAACACCGAAAACAGCACTGAAGCCAGCAAGACGGCCAGCGTGGTGTAGATCGTGTTGCGCAGCACTCCCCGCAACGGCGTGTTGAAGCGGCTCTCAGGCAGGATGATCGCCATCGTCAGCACAGGACCGCGATCCAGCGCATGCGTCCACCAACGCGCCAGGTGACGCACGCCGTCCACATCCATGAATCGGTTGCCCTCGCGTTGACCGCTCTGCAGGATGTGCTGCCCCAACGCACGCATCACGGGGTCGTGGCTTTGATCGATGCGCACACGCTGCCCATCCACCAAAGCCGATACACCTGCAGACGGATCGTGCGAGGACATTGCAAGCAGTTCTCCCGAGGCCCCGGCCAGAAAGGCCCTCCCCCCGGACTCGGAGGCCAGCGCGGCCAGAAACTCGTTGAGCTGGGACAGCGCCACATCGGCGGTGACTACCCCGATCAAACTGCCATCGCGTGAGCGGACCGGAGCTGAAATCCCCATGCCAATTGCGGCATATGCGCCTTGCGCATCGTTGATCATGTAGCGATAAGGCGCGTACCACGCGACCCCATCATTGGCAATCGCTGACTGGTACCACGGACGGGTACGTGCATCAAAGCCCACCTCGCTGCGAGAAACCAACGTTGGCTCGCGACTCACGGCGTCGATACGCAAAACCTCCATGGCCCGGCCATCACTGATCCGTGCGCGCAGCATGCGCAAAGCGCGGTCCTCCCCCAAAGGGGGACGGCTGCCGGCGTAGTACTGGCCATCAGGCATGCCCATGGATATGAAGGTCAGTTGGGGTTGCTGGTCGATCTGCAGCATGAACTGGCGCATCAATACGTCAGGTTGCTGAACCATCAGGTATCCGGCGCGCACTTGCTCGACATTGAAAGCCACTACGCGCAGCGGCACGTCAAAGAAGGAGACCACCTTTTCGCGGACCCTGCCTGAGACCTCGTCAGCCAATTGCAGCGCGAACTCTTCCATGGCACCCGTAGCAGAGCGATAAAACAAACTGCTGCTGGCAAGCACCAGGGGCAGCAACACCGCCAACAGTGCAAGTGTCAGGAAAGTGCGCAGGGCAAGACGGCGAGTGAACATTGGGAGATCGGGGGTGTACAGGCGGTGCACCTCAGAGACACGCCTGTGCGCGCAGTTCGGCGGGTTGCCTCAGATTCAATCACATGTACTCGATGCGGTGCCTTGAACCTTTGTTTGTCGCCCCCATGCGACTCAACCTTACGGTGCGCCTATACGCAGTGTCTTCGGCTGTCAAGTTCAGTTCACGTACCGTAGAACCTGCTCCGGCTGTCTTCCGTCACTTATCTGGCACGAGAACGGCAATTGCTCAGGCATTTTGACAGCACGCCTGGTATCTGCTTTTCCCGCTGTCAGGGCAGCAATGACTCTGGCTACTTCTCTCAGGAACACCAGTTACGCAGCGGTTGCCGCCTCTACCGCCAAACCGCAATGTGCGTGCTTAGCGATGAAAAGCAGCCATTCGGCTGACAGCAAATTTATTGACGAGATCCACACTGGAGCCTGCGATTCATGCTGACCTAGTGGTTCAAAATTTGTAGAGATCATTACAGCATTGCAGCACTCACGACGGCGCACTAAGCTGCCGTCATGTCTGTCACATCCGAATCTTGGCTGACCTTCGTCGTCAGTCTCCCATCTGCAGCCACCACGGCCCGCATGCGCATTTGGCGCGCCGTCAAGGCACTGGGTTGTGCTGCTTTACGTGACGGAGCTTACTTGTTGCCCGCTTACGTGGAGCAGGCTGCGCAGTTGCAGATGCTGGCCGATGATGCCTTGCAGGAAGGCGGGCAAGCTTGGCTGTTGCGCGTTCAAGCGAAGGACATGGCTGAGCAAGCAGTCTATCAAGCGCTGTTTGATCGAACGGCCGACTACACGTCCTGGCTGGAAGAGTTGGCGCACGCCCGCCAGACTATTCCCACGCTGCCTACCGCCGAGCTTCAGCGTCTACAACGTCGGCATGGACGCGCCTACGAAGCCATCCGCAAGATCGACTTCTTTCCCGGTGAAGCCTCCAGCCGCGCTGAAGCTCAATGGCGGGACTTTACGAACGCGATCGAAGCCATCCAGTCACCCGGCGAACCTCAGGCTGCAGCCGGCCGCATCGCCCGGCGTGACCGCATGCAGTACCAGGGGCGCTTATGGGCGACGCGTCGGCATCTGTGGGTAGACCGCGTGGCGAGTGCCTGGCTTATCCAGCGCTTCATTGACCCCGCTGCGCGCTTTCTTTGGCTGGAATCTCCGGCCGACTGTCCCGCCGACGCGCTGGGTTTTGATTTCGATGGCGCGATCTTCTCCCACGTTGGCGACCGTGTGACGTTTGAGGTGCTGCTGGCGAGCTTTGGACTGGAAGGGGAGCGTGGCCTCCAGCGTCTGGGGACCATGGTGCATTCCCTGGATGTAGGGGGCACAGCCACGCCCGAAGCGGGTGGCTTCGAAGCCGTGCTGGCCGGTGCGCGCAAGCGCTGGCCGGACGACGACGCACTGCTGGCCGATGTGGGCGGAGTGCTCGACTCGCTCCATGCCCACTTCTCCATGTACCGCAAACCGTAGCACCTCACGACTTCAGGAATGAACATGAATGATCTCAAGGTCACGGCAGCGCCCGTCGCCACCGCTGCAAGTGCTCCTGGCTACACGCTGTGGCAAATGGTGCGCTACATGCTGCGCCTGGGCACCCTCGGCTTTGGGGGGCCGGTAGCTCTGGTCGGCTACATGTACCGCGATTTGGTGGAGCAGCGGCACTGGATTTCCGACCCGGACTACAAGGAGGGCATGGCCCTGGCCCAGCTCATGCCGGGCCCCTTGGCCGCACAGTTAGCGATCTACCTGGGGTATGTGCATTTCCGCTTGTGGGGCGCGACGCTGGTCGGCTTGGCGTTCGTGTTGCCGTCCTTCGTGATGGTGGTTGCACTGGGTGTCGCCTACAAAGCCTACGGCGGCATCTCCGGGATGCAGGCGGTCTTCTATGGTGTTGGCGCCTCCGTCATCGGCATCATTGCCCTGAGTGCCTACAAGCTCACGACCAAGAGCGTGGGCAAGGACAGGCTGCTGGGGGCCATCTACCTGGTCAGCGCGGGCGTGACTATCGTCACCCAGTCCGAAGTAATCTGGGTCTTTCTGGGCGCGGGTCTGTTGGTATGGGCCGTGCGTGGTCCCTTGAAGCGCACCGGTGGCCAGCTTCACAGCATGGCATGGGTGGCTCCTATCGCCGGGGCACTCAGCCTGGAGAACCTCGATTGGCACAAGCTGGGGCAGCTTGCCGCTTACTTCACCTATGCGGGGGCCTTCGTGTTCGGAAGCGGCTTGGCTATCGTGCCATTTCTCTATGGCGGTGTGGTCAAGGAATACGCATGGCTCACGGATCGCCAGTTTGTGGACGCCGTGGCCGTGGCCATGATCACGCCTGGCCCAGTGGTTATCACGACAGGATTCATCGGCTTCCTGACCAGCGGCTTTTGGGGCGCGGTCGTCGCGGCGTTGGCAACCTTTCTGCCCTGCTACTTGCTCACCGTGATTCCCGCGCCGTACTTCAAGAAGCACGGCAAGCATCCCGGTGTGGCGGCATTTGTGGACGGTGTCACTGCGGCTGCTGTGGGCGCAATCGCTGGCGCTGTGGTGGTGCTCGGACAGCGGTCTATCGTTGACCTGCCTACAGCCGCGCTATTCATTGTCACGGCCGCCGTGCTGTGGCGGTTCAAGAAGCTCCCCGAGCCTGTCGTGGTTCTGGCCGCTGCGTTGGTAGGGCTGGTCTTGTACCCGCTGGTAGCCCATGCCTGACCCATATCCCCTGCAGGAGAAACACATGAACTTCCAAGCACGCCCATTGGCCCTGAACCCCGATCAACTCTCGGGCCTGTCGAGTCGCTTGATCACCAGCCACCACGAAAACAACTACGCTGGTGCAGTCAAGCGCTTGAATTCCATACGTGCTGAACTCGCAGGATTGGACTGGCATGCCGCAGCCACCTTTACCATCAACGGTCTCAAACGAGAGGAGCTGATTGCAGCCAACTCAGCGTTCCTGCACGAGCTGTACTTTGACAACCTCGGGGGCAACGGCGTGCTGCCTTCCTGCGGCCTATCCATCGCGCTCACCAGAGACTTTGGCTCCGTCGAGGCTTGGCGCAGCCAGTTCAGCGCGCTGGCCAAAGCCATGGGCGGTGGGTCAGGTTGGGCGCTGCTGTCCTGGTCCTCCCGCGAAAGCCGCCTCGTCAACCATTGGGCTGCCGATCACACACACCTCCTGGCGGGTGCTACCCCGGTGCTGGCGCTGGACATGTACGAGCACGCGTACCACCTGGATTTCGGCACCAAGGCGGGCGCCTACGTGGATGCCTTCATGGCCAACATTCAGTGGGAAAAGGTGTACAAGCGCTACGGAGCTGCCGTAGAGGCGGACGCCTTGGCGTTTGGCATCGACCTGGATGTCGCGCTGGCCGGAGCGCAAGGTGCGCTCGATGTGCGGCGAGAGGAGGACTACCTAAGGAGCCCTCAGGTCATTGCGGGGGCAGCGTGGCGCGACCCGGAGCGCGTGCACGAATGGAGCCTGGAACTCGATGCATCCATCCCGGTTCTTCTGTACTGCCTGCGTGGCAAGGACATCGGCCGCTCCACCGTCCTAGCGCTGCGCGCACGCGGCCTTGATGCACGCTACATCGTGGGCGGCATCGAGGCCTGGCAAGCCGCTGGCCTGCCTCTGGAAGCTCAAAGAGGTGCTGCATGAAATGGGTCACCCGTGAGCTTCCCAAAATCGACCGCATTGCCTGCCCATGGCTGATTGCCCGGTTCATCGACAAGGCACCAGAATTCCTCTATGTGCCTGCGACCTCTGTGCTTCAGGTGGCCCAAGAGACCGGAGCGATACCCTACGACGTGCCGGGCGTGGAAATGACCCATGACGGGGATCTGTGCAGCTTCGACGCCTTTCTCAAGAAGTACAACCTCACCGATCCCGCCTTGCTGCAACTGGCCGTGATCGTGCGGGGCGCAGACACCTCCAGGCTGGATCTGGCGCCGCAGTCTGCGGGCCTCTATGCGCTGTCGCTCGGCCTGTCCAAGACTTTCAGCGACGACCACGAGATGCTCGGACATGGCATGGTGATGTACGACGCGCTCTATGCGTGGTGCAAGTATTGCCAGGCGGAAACACACAACTGGCCTCCCAGCATAGCGTCATGAGGGTGGGCGCTTTGCGGTGACCCCGCTTTTTCGTAAGAAGCTGGTGTGAGCGTTCTGTGCGGAATGCTGCCCCGCTGGCCCGCGCTGCACGCCTGAGATTCGCTCTAAGCTGGGTGGGCACCACGTCGCGGACGGATGCCATTGGGCGCAGGACTACTTTCAAGACGACCGCCTGGATCGTTCAGGACACTGCGGCACGCGCAGCGGTCGCTGGAGTGAGCAGAACAACCAACTGCGGCGGCTGCTGAGGCGCTACTGAAACTGGAGGCGACTATCTCAAGAATCTCGCACGCCCGTCGAACCCACACGGGTAAATCAACAGCGGCTCAATCCCCTGTTAGTAAAATGAGCGCCCGTAATAAATGCGTTCCTGACTCATAAGCCGGGGGTTCCTGTGCAGTGAGCAATCAACAAGCAAAGCGCTCAGTGCTGAAGTGCAGCGCGACGCTCGTACTTGGCCTGGTACATGGCCTGGTCAGCGTCCCGGATGGCCAGGTCGGGTGTGCGTTGCCCAGGGTCGGAGCACACTACACCAACACTGGCACCCGGATACTCCAACGTCTGGTTGTCTGGAATAGGAATGCAGCACACCGTAGCTCGCTGCAGACGCTGGCGCAGGCCAAGGATGGCCTCAGTGGCGTCCTGGCCGCGCTGCGGCCCTGGGCTGACGAAAACGAACTCGTCTCCGCCGAAGCGGCTCACAAAGTCACTTTCGCGCATTGCAGCGCGCAATTGGTTGGAAATGGCACACAACAGTGCGTCGCCCACCTCATGGCCATGGGTATCGTTGACTTGCTTGAAGCCATCCAGATCCAGAAAAGCCACCATCACCATGCTGTCTGAGCGACGTGCCCGTGCTTGTAGCCGCTCAAGCTCCTCGAACAATGCGCGGCGGTTGGGCACGCCAGTAAGGGGATCAAGAAGAGCCATGGTGGTGAGCTGCTCGTTCTTACGCTGCAGCTCCTCCAACAGTTGCTCACGCTCTACCTGCTGTGCAATCAGGCCTGCGAACAACTGCAGCATCTTTTCGGTCTCGGGCGGCAACTGTGCCCGCTCAGCGCTGGCAGCGCATAGGGTGCCGTACACAGCACCATCGGACAGCCGCACCGGCATGCTCACATAGGTCTGAATCCCCAAGGCGGCTGCAGCTTCCGAGTCGCCCCAGCAGCCCTGCACGTCCGCCGTGAACATACGACCTTCCTCGAGAGCTCGATAGCACAGCGTGTCACCCCAGGGAACTGTCAGGCCCTCGGGTATTTCCATTTTGCGGGTGTTGCGGGCATACAGCACGTGCTGCAGGGCGCGCTTGAAATCGATGGTAGTCAGATAGGTGGACTCCAGCCGCGTGATCTTCTCGAGCATGTCCAGCAGCGGACGGGTCAACTCTTCCAGAGTCTTGGCTTGAACAACAGAATCTGAAAGTCGGGCGAGAAGCGGGTCCATGGCAGCAACAACGAGGCGGTACGATTTTTTTGGCGAGTCAGTCCACCCATGGACGAAGCCCAGTGATCAATGTACGCCAGTTTTGTAAACGGCTGCCACGCCTTGGAACACCTGGAAATTTGGGTGGCCGTAGCTTGAGTCCTTGGTCACTATGGGAAACGCCAAGGACCTTGCATGAAACGAGGTCGAACCCGCGAAGCTTGCTGTCGATTCCGAGGTTGATTAGAGCGAGCTGTCGGACCTGACACTTCAGCCGAAAGCTCACGCGCAGCGCCCAGGTGTCTTTCACCTTGAAAGGCGCCTTTTGCCAGACGATATCAACGGCGCTTTTTGAACAGCATCACTCAAGTGCTCCATGAGAGTTTCCCTTCGAGTTGATGAACGCCAGAGCATGAGCTTGACATCTGCATCTTGTGCAGACTCAAGTCTCAAAATCTCAGTCAACCGCGTCCAGGGACTGCGCATGAAGTTGGAAGGCAACCTGCGCTATCTGCCTGGGGTTACTCCGGTCAAGTGAATTTGTCGCGATGAATTTCGTCTAACGGCTCGTCGTTGATCGCTGACGGCAGCCACGGAAAGACCGATAGGGCCCGGAAGCTTTTTGCCTCGTCATGATGATGAATTGCGCTGAGGGGAGCGGGACCACTAGTCAAAAACACAGATAGCCAAAGCATTGACTTTGGATTCCGTGGAAACTACCATGAAGATAGTTTCCAGAGAAACCTAATGTCAAAACGCAAAACTCAGACTGCTCCCTCACCGCTGGAAGCTCATCTCGGCTTTTGGCTGCGCTTTGTCTCCAACCACGTATCCCTCCGCTTTCAGCTGCTGCTGGAAGACATGGGCGTCACCGTCACGGAATGGGTGGCGCTGCGCACGCTGTGGTCGCAAGACGAAACTACCCACACCGCGCTGATCCAAGTCTTGGGAATGACCAAGGGCGCTGCGTCCAAGGTGGTGTCCCGTCTAGAAGTAAAAGGGCTGGCCATGCGGCGGCTGGTTGATGGCCGTGCCCGCGAGCAAAGCCTGAGCCTCACGACTGCGGGCAAGGCCCTGGTGCCGCAGCTGGCTGCGTTGGCCGATGCGAACGACGCCCACTTCTTTGGCCACCTGCCTGCCGCTGAGCGCCAGGCGCTGACCCAGGCCATGCAAGCCTTGGTGCAACACCACGAGCTCAAAGACATCCCCACTGCCTGATCCAACCGGCTTTACTTCATCTGAAAGTAATCCATGAACGCAAGTACACGTGCCGCCATCCAATCCACTTTTGAAGCCTCCAACCAGGGCTCCATCCACTTCGGACAGGTGATTGACCAGCTGATGGGTGCAGGGGTGGAGTCCTACCATGTGGACTACCGCTCTGGCCGCGCCACGTATTACCTGCCAGATGGCAGTACCGCCGTTTTCACTTTTATCACTCCTCAGTACGCCATTGGCAATACCTTTGACGGTGACGCCGTTCGCGCCGCCATCCTGGGGGCGCAGCAGGGCATTGTGATGTACCCCGAGTTCAAGACGCTGTCGCAACGTGCAGGTTGTGTGGCCTACACGGTCTGGATTGCGGGTCGCCACGTGGTGTATATGGGCCGCCGAGGCGAGACTCACGTTGAGCGATTCCCCGACTGAACTTCGCTGCCCTATGGACTGCAAAGCGGCCGATCTCAATGATTGACCGCACAGGCCTGCGAACTGTCCGGTTCAAGCTAGCAAGCATTTGTACCTCAGGCTGCCGCCGCTGAAAATCAGGCCACCGTGGCAATACCCAGGTGTTAGCTTTACCCGAGATAGCGCTTCAACGGACTTGATGGGAGAACGCGCCTTGCAGGCAAGGTTGACCTCAAATGTGTGACCGTGGCTCAGCTATGGGCAGCCAGCCTTGTGCATTCGGCTCGATGCCACTTGTTGGCGAGTAGATGCCGCCATTCGCGTGGTCTTGGACAGGGGTCGCCATCGCATTAGGTTTGGCCTGCGTATTGATTCAGCTGGTGATGAACTGGGCGCAGAAGACGGTTTCGCCCGTTCGGGCGACATTGATCTACGCCAGCGAACCTATTTGGGGTGGGCTCGTCGGGCGGCCGGCGGGCGATCGCATTCCCAGCGCGGCGGTCTTTGGGGCCGCGCTCATCGTCTTGGCGCCGTGGTATCGGAGCTCCGACCAAGGCTTCGAGGAGGTGACGCGCCGCGTTGAACGGCAGATATCAGCCTGCTACCACCGTGGCATCACCTAGGTTGCCGTTCGGGCCACCACAGCTTCCCGCAAAGCCCAAAATATGCATTCCTACGCCCCCCGTTTGAACTGAGGCAACCCGCACTGACCACGCAGACACGTGAGTCCGCTTCTGGCACAAAATTAGCGGACAGTCACGACACGCTTTATTCCAAGGCCATACGCCAGTTCAAAGTCGGCTACAGACAGTGGCTTGGCGAACAGGTAGCCCTGCCCCTCTTTGCAGTGTTCTCGACGAAGGCTTTCAAGCTGTGCTTCTGTTTCGACACCCTCAGCAATAGCCTCAAGGTCGGAGCTACGTGCCATCTCAAGAATGGCGCGGACCACCGACGCTTCTCGTTTCGAAGTAAGCATCCCCTGTACGAAAGCCCGATCAATTTTGATGCGAGTGATGGGGTAGCTAGTCAGAACGCTCAACGATGCATAACCGGTGCCGAAGTCGTCAAACGCAAGTCCTACGCCCAGTTCCCGCAGGCGGCGCAGCGCATCAGGAACAACATCGTCATGGTCGAGCACGATGTTCTCAGTGAGTTCCAACTCCAACGCGCTAGGTGGCAGACCGTGGCGTACGAGCGCTCCGGTGACCTCGCTGACCAAATCGCCAACGCGAAACTGCGCACTAAATAAGTTAACGCCCATCCGCAGGGTGGGTGCCCCATTGCGTCGCCAGAAGGCTGCCTGAGAGCAAGCCTCATCCAAAACCCATGCACCCACCTTGGGGGCGAGTGGTCCTCCCTCCAGCGCAGGAAGAAATGCCGCAGGCGCCAACAGTCCACGTTGAGGGTGGTGCCACCGGAGCAAGGCCTCGGCTCCGGTCAACGAGCCGTCACGGAGATTCACCTGAGGCTGGTAGAAGAGCACAAGCTCGCCCTGATCTACAGCACGATGCAGTTCCATTCCATACAGGTGCCGTGCTACCGCCTGCATTCGCAGTGCTTGCACAAAGATGAAACTGCGGGCGCGGCCATTGCGCTTGGCTTCGTGCAATGCCAGGTCAGCGTTACCTACAAGTTCCAACGCTTCGTGCGCGTGCAGGGGGGCGACGGCAACCCCACAACATGCGCTTAGGTGCAACTCCTGCCCATGAACGGTGGTGGTCTGCTGGATGCAATTGATAACCTGCTGCGCAAGCAAGTCGGCAGCTTCTGAGGATGCCACTCCCGGAAAGAGAAGCGCGAATTCATCGGCGCCGAGACGCGCCGCCATCGGCCCCTCCGACAAGTGGGCCTGGTGCAGCTCCTGGCCCACCAATTTTGCAAGCAGCTGAGCCACATTCTGCAGCACCGCATCTGCAATCACTGGACCCAATGTGTCGTTCAAGTCCTTGAAGTCGTCCAGGTCTACCATCAAGACTGCAGCAGGAGCAGGCGTAAGCAACGTTTCCTGGATTTTTCGATAAAAGCAAGCGCGATTGGCAAGACCAGTCAACGTATCGATGTTGGCCAAGCGACGCAGATCAGCCTCTTCACGCCTTTGCAGGGTCAGATCTTTCAGGACTGCCTCGAACCGCAGTTGCCCTTTGTGACGCCAGCGAAAGAGCGAAAAACCCACCAGAAACTCGCTGCCATCCTTGCGAAGGCCCCTCACCTCAGCAGGAATATCAAGCCCTTCCAGGGAACCTATCTTCACAGCGCATTCCAAGCCCTGGCGTATCCTCACATGCTCTAGCTCTGACAGCAAAAACTCGAGAAGCTGTCCCGTGCATTCGGACGGATGATAGCCATGCATTGCGGCTGCGACCGCATTGATCGCAATGATGCGACGCTGATCGTCAAACCACACTACGGGACTCGCTGAACTACTTGCGTAATCGTCAAACGACGGTCGTGTGCTTTCGGACAGGGTCTCGATCCGATGCAGCTCCAGCCGATCTGAAGCCATGCACGCCAGCTCACGCAGGCGCTCTTGGTCGTCGGTGGTGAAGTCCGAATGAGGGCGGGCGTCAATCACGCAAAGGGCACCCATCGGGTGCCCTTCAGGCGAAAACAGCGGCACACCTGCGTAAAAGCGCACGCCAGAAACTGTGACGAGAGGATTGTCATGAAACCGTTCGTCCAGCAATGCATCTGGCACCACCATTACTTCAGTTTGTGCAATTGCATGGGCGCAAAAGGAAACATCGCGGCTCATGTCGATCCCTGCCTTGAGGCCGGTGCTGGCGACAAAGAAAACGTGGTCATCACCAATCATGTTGACTGCAGCCACTGGCATGTCAAACATACGCGCCGCGATGCGGACGACGGGGTCTAAGCTGGGTAAGACCTTCTCTCTGTGTAGACCGTGGTCTGAGAGTGCCTGCAGGCGCTCGACCTCTGAGTTGAGTGTTGGCGGACACTTCATGCACGGCTTCCTCCATATGAACAGGCCTGCGCCGATGGCCCCATGTGCACAAAACTAACGCCGTACAACCCACCGCCGCATGTGGCGACACTGACAAGGCACAGTTGAAAACCTATTGGCCTTCCCTAACGTGTTGCCGCTTTACTCAACTGGCCAAGCGCACACCTGACGACGAACGATGTAACTGCACGGATATCTACATTTTTCTTGAGGATGGCAAGAACGAAGCTGAAGGAGTCTCGCGCCATGGAGGCCATGCTCAACCAGACATTCTTGGAGGCGGTTTCACCGCCTGCAGCAGCCTGTCCAAAATTCGGCTGTAAACCTCAATGTCGAACTAGTTTCAATAGAGTGCGAACGAAAAGTGAGGTCCTTTTTATATGCAAATCGCTGTTGCCACAAGGATAGTTTGCGCTCCTTGAAGTTGAGGGTGTCCGCAATCTCAGCATCAGCTCAATGCAATAGCGAGACAACTTAATGAGAAGCCGCGTAAGACACAGGAAGCCAGCCTCTAATCAGCAGGGTCTGCCGCACTGTCAAATGCCGAAAGTCGAGCGCGTCAATGAGCCCCCCGCATGAGCAGCATCGCAACGTGCTCAGCCATAGGCACCAGGGCATCTTCTGCGATCTTGACGAGATCCGAATCCGACCTGTGGCGCGAGGTGAAGCCTCAATCTCCAGCAATATCGCTGAGGCGGTAAAGAACCTTGAACTGCTATGTTGCAGTACAAACTCGCCCTTTCCCCGCAGCCTTTGCTCTGTACATCGCATGATCGGCTTTGCGCAGCAGCGTATCCACATCTGTTGCGTCATCAGGGAAGTGCGACACACCAATGCTGACTGACACTTCTGCTCGATACTCTCCGAGTGCATAGGGCCGAGAGATCAGCTCGACCAATCGGTCCGCAAATTTCTTCGAATCCTCCAAGCTCGATTGAATGAGGGCCACGGCAAACTCATCTCCACCCAGTCGAGAGCAGATATCGGATGCGCGGCAGGCGCTGGCAATACGACCGGAGACCTCTCGCAGCAGTTGATCCCCTGCTGCGTGACCCAGTGTGTCGTTCACCGCTTTGAACCCATCCAGGTCAAGAAATAGAACACAGAGATCTTGTCGGTTGCGCTCGCACAATGCCAGGTTTTGGGCAATCGAGTGATGGAACAAGGTTCGGTTGGGCAGTCCGGTCAGACTGTCGTGGTGAGCGTCGTACTGGGACTTCCTCAGTGAAGATGAGGCCTGTAAAAGCGCCTCGCGCATCAGGTTCGCCTCCTTGAACTGCAAACGCGGAATGTCCAACACAGCTCCAGAAACCAAATCAGTGGCGGGCTGAGTGAGCGCCGTGATGGATCGCGCCACTCTCCCTCCCACAAACCAGGCCAGCCATAGTCCAGCCCCGAGCGCACCGACTGTGGCCAGGACCAGCCCTATCAAGGTGTGGCGAAGACCTGCTGTCAGCTCTGCCGTCGGAATACCCACGGCAACGCCCCAACGGGATATGGGCGACCGGCTGTAGGCGGTCAGTACAGGCACGCCATCCAGCGTGACCGACTCCAGGCTGCCGTTATCAGATGCCTGCATGCGTGTCAGCAACCCGGGAGAAACCGGCTTGCCGAGAAACTTGTCTATTTCATGGGAGCGCGCCACGATCCGGTTGGCGCCATCCGTGATGGCGACACGCCATGTCACGGGAAACGCATGGGCCCTCAATAACTCCATGAACTGCTGGTGCGTGAAAGTCGCATTGAGCGAATAGGCGATCGACTCGTCAATCTTGACCGGCACGCCGACCGTGAAGATTTGCTGGCCAGAGATGGGGCCTAGGAACAGATCAGAAACCCCGGGTTTGCCCGTATCGAGAATACGCTCCAAGAGCCTGGGGTCTGCAACCTTGGGTAGCGGTTCGCCATAGGGTCGGCGCGTGGAAAGAAGAATTTGCCCTTTGCGGTCGAGGACCAGGATACTGTCTGCCCGTACGTTGGCCAGGGCATCCACGGCCCGATGGTGAAAGCCTTCCAGATCCCCGGTCGCAAGACGGTGCGAGGTACTGAGTGCAAGCAGTGCCGATTCAGTCGCGGCAAATTCCCGGTCTACCGCCAGCACGAATCCTTTGGCTCGGTTGACAGCATTGGCGGTGAGTTGGACCTGTTCACGTTCGTAGTAGCTGATGAACAGAAGTGCGGCAACCACGGCGATGGGCAGAACGCACACCACAACCAGCAGCCCCAGCGTGGCTCGTATGCTGGGAGAGTCGCTGATTTGGAACCCCAATATGCGCCGGGGCCTCCGTTGAGCTCTGTGCGCTGGGGGTGATGCTTCCGATTCCATGCCGGATTGAGCGATATTGGGAGTGCTTGCGAGAAGTTCATGCGACGCCCTAGTCGCACCTCGGGGAGGTAACAGGGGCAAGCCTTATGCGGTGCAATATTAGCGGCAAGTCGTTTCTAGAAACGCTCGCGACCACTCGGGAAAGCCTGAATATGCGCACGACTGAGATTGCGGAGTCCGGCAGCAAAGCAGCGATTGCAGTCTTTCAGTTTCGACTGGTGAGCGCCAGATAGTGGGCAGATATCTGACGCTCGCTAACAAGGTAAAGTAGTTCCTAATCGCTCGGCGAACCCCACTCTTCGTGAGAAGAGATCCTCACCGGTCCGGAACATCGGAGAGAGGTAGGTCTTTATAGACTTTCGCCTGAGGACAATGTCACGCCGCCGTGAGATCTACAGCTGTCGACGACTACGCGATCAGCCGAACAAATGGCTGCGTCAGCGTCACCAACCGATGCTGAGTGCCATTAGGGTCTCAGGAAATTGGAGGACTGGATGCTCCACGGGGAGCCATTCATGGCTCAGCGCAGCGGGCGCGATTTGCGCGCTATGTGAATAGGCACTTCGGTTGCTCTAGCGTTCAGGGGTAATAGAACTGCAGTGGCATTGCCAGGGGACCTGCCGACAGCATTGAACTGCAACTGGCAAGCCTTCACTAACGCCTGCAATTGCGTGCATGGCGTCCGCTCTTCTCCCTGAGATGTCGCCCACTTTTCCACTGCCCAATTGCATCCGCTAGCGTCGCGCTCCGACAAGGCGACCAACAACGGCTGCAGGTCGCTCGGGTGATTGTGCTGCTGCGCTTCATGGACCATCAGTGTGCGGAGTTGAGCGAAAGTCTTGAGTTGGCGCATCCTGACCTCGGGGCGTTGTGGGTGTATGAGCAAGAACACTCCCATTGTCACGAGACCGGCATCCAAATGTCAAAGTATGCAATTCGATTGCGTATAGACAATTAGATCGAATTCTGCTTCTTCTGCACCTTGGTCGACGTAAAGAGCGTAGCAGCCCCTGTGCGCAACGTAATTCTGATTGGCGCACCAAGTTGTCTTAGCAGAAAGATTCGATCCAAGGTTACAACGCGCTCACCACGTTCATGCAGCACTTGGGTCACCGCACGATGCCGGTGCACCCGGCCCCTTTACTCCCGCGCGCGCATTCGCACCCCCGAATAGCGGCAAAACAGTTGCTAATCAACCTTTGAATTAATTGTCTATATACAACACGTTGTTGTATTTGACAATTGGAACCTAGAAATCGAGACTGCATGCACCAACACAAGGAAGCCATGCAGACATGAAACGCCTTACCGACTACACAAGCTATGCCGATGCCCAGAGCCACTTCGCTACTGAGAGGTTGTGGGAGCTTTTCGATGGCGACCGCAGCGTGTTCAACATTGCCCACGAATGTGTGGACCGCCATGCAGGCCAAGGCCACGAAGCGGTGATCGTGTGCCGCGCCGACGGCACGGACGAGAAGATCAGCTTCGACGATTTGTCACGCGACTCATCGCAATTTGCGCACTACCTGGAACGCAAAGGTGTGCAAAAGGGTGAGCGCGTGGCGATCATGCTGGAGCCGTCGCGCGAGTTCTATACCGCAATGTTCGGCGTAATCAAGCGCGGCGCCATTGCAGTCCCGCTCTTCACTCTGTTCGGTCCTGATGGAGTGCGCCTGCGCGTTGGCGATTGCAAGCCATCCCTCCTCGTGACGAATGAGGACAAGCGGGAAGTGGTGGCAGGCCTCGGTACCACACCGTACGAAATCTTCAGTGCAGCCCTCTGGCAAGAGCTTGCTGTGCTGCCATCACGGTATGAGATCCAGTCGTCCCCCGACGAGCTGGCAGTGTTCCAGTACACCTCGGGTACCACACGCGAACTGCCCGAGGCCGTGAAACACACACACAAGGCTCTGGTCACGCTGATGGTGGCTGCGCTCTACGGCACGGGGCTACGTCCGGGCGACCGCTTCATGTGCCCATCTTCCCCCGCCTGGGGCCACGGTCTGTGGCATGGGACGCTCGCGCCGCTGGCCCTAGGCCTCACGGTGGGAGGTTACAGCGGCCGATTCAACCCTGAACGGTTGTTGCAGGCTCTATCGTCACATCGCTTCACCAACATGTCGGCGGCTGCTACCCACTACCGCATGATGAAGAACTGCGGCAAGGCGGGTGACTACGACTACCACTTCAAGAAGCTGTCCTTCACCGGCGAGCCCATCGACGACGACACGGCTGACTTCGTGCAAGAGTGTTTTGGTAAGCCTGTGTGCAGTATGTACGGCACCACTGAGATCGGAGTGGTGCTGGCGAGCTACCCTGGAGCAGAAGACTTTCCCGTCAAGCGAGGTTCGCTGGGCAAAGCCGTGCCGGGCACGGTGGTCGAGGTCCACGACGCCGAGGGCAAAGTCTGCCCCCCTGGCACTACCGGCCAGCTGATGGTGCTGCGTCGTGGCCAGTGGGTACCTACTAAGGACTTGGGCCGTACCGATGAGGACGGCTATTTCTACCACGGTGGCCGAGCCGACGACGTGATCATCTCCGCCGGCTGGACCATGAGCGCGGTAGAGATAGAGAACGTAATTCTGATGCACGAAGACGTTCTCGAAGCCGCCGTTATCGGTGTGCCGGACGCCATCCGCGGCCAGGTCGTCAAGGCCTTCGTGGTCTCGGATCGGGCGCGTAGCGATGCCTTCGTCGACGAAGTACAGAACCTCGTCAAGACCAAGCTCAGCCAGCATGAATACCCGCGCCACATAGCCTTTGTGGCTGAGCTCCCCAAGACACCTGCAGGCAAGGTGCATCGCAAGGTGCTGCGTGAGCGCGAGGCCGCCGCTCAAGCCACCTCCACCGTCTGAGCAGGCTTCCGTGCCACACCCATTTCGCAGACTCATTTCCCGTTCCCAACCGCCAAAAAAGGAGACATACATGTCAACCGAAACGCAACGCACCTTTCCCAAGATCACCGATAGCGGCCTGGACGACCTTCGTCAGCGCATCGGCGTGAAGATTGGTCAAACTGCCGAACCGTGGTGCTACGAGGCCACGCGCGACAACATCCGCCACTACGCCCACGGAATCGGCGACGACAACCCGCTGTGGTGCGACCCCGATTACGCGGCCAAGAGTCACTACGGGGGTATTGTGGCGCTGCCCAGCTTTCTGTTCTCGACCAGCCGTATCGTCTCAGGCTACGTGGGCGGCTTGCCCGGCGTGCACGCCATGTGGTCTGGCGCCGACTGGACCTGGCATAAGGAGGTGCGACGCAACGACGTGATCTCCACCGAGTCCTACCTCAAGGACTTGGTCGAGCACCAGACCCGCTTTGCCGGCCGCGCCATCCAGCAGATCTATCACGTGGACTTCTTCAACCAGAGCGGTGACAAGGTGGCCGAGGCCGACAGCTGGTGTTTCCGCACGGAACGTGATCATGCTCGTGAAAACGGCACCAAGTACCGCGAAGTGCGTGAACGCGGCGTGCGTCGCTACACCGACGAGGAATTGGGCGAAGCCTACAAGTTGTACCGCGATGAAGAAGTGCGCGGAGCTGTCCCCCGCTATTGGGAAGACGTCAATGTAGGGGATGAGTTGCCCACCATGTTCAAGGGCCCGATGACGGTGACCGGCTTCGTCGCCTACGCACAAGGCTGGGGCGGCCTCTACATTCGTGCCAACAAGCTGGCCTGGAAGCTGATCGACGCGCACCCTGGAGTGGGCATCAAAAACCGCTTTGGCATCCCAGACGTACCAGAGCGTGTGCATTGGGAAGAAGACTTTGCCTTGGAAGTTGGGGCACCCGGCGCGTATGACTACGGCCCGGAACGTACCTCTTGGATGACGCACCACCTCACGAACTGGATGGGCGACACCGGCTTCCTGCACAAGGCCAGTTGCAAGGTCCGTCGCCACAATCCCGAGGGAGACATGGTGTTCATCAAGGGCAAGGTGACTCGCAAGTTCGTGGAGAACGGCAAGCACATGGTGGAGATTGAGCAGGAAGCGCAAAACCAGGACGGCGAACAGTCCGCAGTAGGCGGTGGTGTGGTCGTGCTGCCCAGCCGCGGGTGAGCACTATGGCGACCCCCAGCGCATCCACTGCGCTGGGGGGCCTGCGGGTCGTAGATCTGACCCGGGTACTCGCAGGCCCCCTTTGCACCCAGATGCTCTCCGACAACGGTGCCGACGTCGTCAAGATAGAGCCTCCAGGAGGTGACGAGACTCGTCACCTTGGCCCGCCGTATGACGCAATGGGGAACTCTGCTTACTTTGCGGCGCTCAACCGTGGCAAGAAAGCGCTGAGTCTGGACCTCTCCCAGCCCGAGGCGCAAGAGGTACTGCACCGCCTGCTCGATGGTGCTGACGTGCTGGTGGAGAACTTCCTGCCAGGCACCATGGAGAAATGGGGCTTGGGTTACGAGGACGTACTGGCTACGCGCTACCCACGGCTTATCTATTGCGCCATCTCCGGCTTCGGCCGCGACGGCCCGCTCGGCGGCCTTCCCGGGTACGACGCGGTGCTGCAGGCGCAATGCGGTCTGATGAGCATCAACGGCGAGTCCTCCAGCGGGGCAACACGCATGGGCATCCCCATCGTGGACCACCTGACCGGCTACGTCGCGCTTACCGGCATCCTCATGGCGCTGTGTAGCAGGCAAGTCAGTGGCAAGGGCCAGCGGGTGGAGGCAACCTTGTACGACACCGCGCTCAGCCTGCTACTTCCGCATGCATCGAACTGGTTTGCATCTAACCAGACGCCGGGCCTGCTCGGTAGCGCGCATCCGAACATCGCGCCTTACGACAAGTTCAGAGCGCGCGATGCTCACGTGTTCATCGGCATTCTCAACGATGGCCAGTTCCGCCGGTTCAGCCGCCACATCGGATGTAGCGAACTGCCTGACGATCCGCGCTTTCGAACGAATGCCGAGCGGCTGGCGCACAGGCAGCAGCTCAAAACTCTGATCGAAGCCGCGATTGCCAAAGACGATGCCGAGACCCTGTGTAGGGAACTGATGCGCGTGGGGGTGCCTGCAGGTGTAGTCAACGACGTGCCTCAGGCGCTAGCGCAAGAGCACTGCGCACATCGCGAAATGATCATTCAGCGAGGTGCGTTCACCGCGCTCAGGGGGCCGATGCGCCTCTACGGGACACCGGCGTCGCCGGGCGACCCGCCACCGGGATTCAGCCAGCACGCAGACGAGGTGCTTTCCGATCTCGGATTCAACGAGACCCAGAGGAGAGATTTCTACGACAGGGGCATCGCTCGCACCCACTCCCCTCTTTGACCTTCAGAATACAAATACAAGGAGACAAGCATGCGAAACATCGCTGCCAGAATGATCACCACGACTGCCGCCAGTCTGCTGCTTTTCAGCGTACATGCAGCCCAGGCGCAGTCACCTACCTATCCCAATAAGCCAATCCGCATCATTGTTGCCTACGCGGCCGGCCAGGGCACCGACGTGGCTACTCGACTGCTGGGCGAGCAACTCTCAAAGGAATTGGGGCAGTCTATCGTTGTGGAAAACAAAGCAGGCGCTGGAGGAATTTTGGGGACCGAGATGGCGGCCCAGGCTGCTGGTGACGGTTACACACTGACCATGGGCACGAATGCCACCCATGTGCTCAACCAGTTCCTCTATCCGAAAATGCCTTTCGATCCAGCCAAGGATTTCGAGCCCATCGCAATGGTGGGGACTTTTCCCATGGTGCTTGCCGCTGGCGCAAACACTCCCTATCGCACCGTAAGCGACGTGCTGGAGGCGGTCAAGCGCACCCCAGGCTCCGCAGATATCGCCATGCCAAGCACATCGGCGCGTCTGGTTCTGGAGTTCCTGAAGGAGCGCTCAGGAGCTCCGCTATTCGGCATCCCTTACAAGGGCTCTGGAAGTGCGATGACAGATGTACTCGGTGGACAGCTTTCCGTAACGATTGACACCCCACTCGCACTCCGCCCCCATCTGGCATCTGGCAAGCTACGAGCCTTGGGGGTCACATCTGGCATTGCGAGCAGTCTTGTACCTGGAGTCAAGCCAGTTGCAGAACAAGGCCATCCTGGCTTTGAATTCGTGGCATGGAATGCGCTCTACGCCCCCAAGGGAACGTCAGCAGAAATCACCCGAACGCTCAACACAGCCGTCAACAAAGTGTTGGCAAAACCCGATGTACGCCAACGCCTGCTAGATCTTGGATTCGAACCCGCGGGTGGGAGCTCTGGCTATCTTGGTGTCTTTGCCAGAAAGGAACGAGAACGCTGGGCACCCATCATCAAGGCTGCCGGCATCCGGGCTGATCAGTAAGATCGACGGCGGGCGGCAAGGGCCGCCCGCTTTGCGCTTAGGCCGTTCCGCCCATCTTAGGCCCCATTGCTACGAGGATAGTAGTTGAATCGTACGATCTGCGGCCTTTGAGAGTTCCCATATTCAACCCAGTTGAGCAGTTGGATCCATGGATCGCGCTCAAAGCTTGTCAAGCGGGCCAGGTATAAAAGCGACGCATCTAGGAAGCTAGGAACGCCACTAAGAATGCTGCGTCGAGATGCGCCGCGCGTCTATGGCACGGGCGTAGAAGTGAACATCTGGCACCTGCCCCAAAGAACACAGTAGCGGCTCAGAAGCTTCCTGGAAAGATGTTCTCTGGCACTTCCACGACAGCGGGAACATAGCGCAATTGCGCGCTGAGCAATTTTTCCTCCCCAGCCTGTCCTCTGTCCTCACTGAAAGCTTCGATGTCAAGCAATGCGTGGGCCATATCTCCCGAGATCCAATGACAGCGAAAGGTAATGCACTGTCCCAAGCGCGGTCGCCCGCTAACAGAGATGCCCGACAGACCAACCAATTGAACTGGGCCGCCAAAATGTTGACCTGGCAGAACGGCGCCAGCCAGATCCATCTTTGCCAGCAACCACCCTGTGGGGACATGGCCACTGGCATCGATGTCTGCAGGCATGGTGATCGTCTTTAAGGCCGTATGCCAGTTCGGTGTCTCGATTTTGGTAGACATATCACTATGCTCCCAAGTCCAGCAACGCTGCGAGTTCAGCCGCTTCGCGCTGCATTGCCTGAGCCATTTTTTCAACTCGTGGCGCACCCAGCTGGCTCGTAAGTCCCACAGCTACAAGTGTGTAGACCAATCGCCCACTAGATGAGAGGACCGGCACCGCTACTACGGTGATACCAGCCATGAAGTTGTCTCGGTCCAAAGCCCATCCGCGCAGGCGGGTCAGCTCGACTTCTTTCTTCCATGCTGTGTAGCTTGGCGCCTTGTCCCAGGAAACCTGGGCAAACTTCTCTTTAAGCGCTGGCCATGCCTCCCCGCTATGGGCTGCAATCAATCGTCCGGTGGCGCTGACCAAGGTATCGAATTGGCTACCCACATCGGTGTGCACACGAAAAGGCTGGTTGGATTGCGAAATTGCCAGCACCATCACTGTCTGTCGGGCGGAAATCTCCACGCCCATAGCGGTCACACCGAACTTCGCTGCCATGCGGTCCAGCACCGGCTGTACCAGTTGCTTGAACCCGCCGCCCTCAAGTACGCTGCGAGCGAGACTGATCATGCCTGTGCCCAGAGCGTAGCGTTTAGTGTCAGGATCCAATGTGACCAAGTCTTCTGAGACCAGCACTCTCAGAATGTGCAGGCAAGTACTCGGCACGAGGTCAAGGGCCTGTGCCACGCTTTTTAACGTGAGAGGTTGCTTCTGTTCGCCCAATAGCCGCAGGATAGCGATCGAGCGTGTCACTGCCGGGACGGGGCGCACGCGCACGGTCCGACCAGTTTTGGTGGGTGATGGCGCGGCGGCTGAGGTGGATCGGGATGCCATGCGGGAGTGCTTCTTCTGGAGCTGCAACCCGGCTAGATTAACCCTATTTGCATCTGCTTCAGGCGATGCTCCGCCCGTCGCCATGCCATATAAGGCCATCAGGCTGTGCTGTGCGGGAATGCTTCTTTCCATGGCGTTTCCTCGTTCATAAGCTTCGCAGGGCGGACTGGCAGCATGGCGATGCCCCACCGGGGATTAGGGATTCCCTTTCAGCGGCTTCATCAACGCTTGGGCACCCAGCACCAAGTTATCGCCCACTCGAAGCTCGCCACGCATGAAAACCAGGGATCCAGTGCGCCGGGCGACTTGGGCCCGCGCTTCAACAAATTGGCCCGCCAGCACCGGTGCGGCGAAGTGCGAATCCAATTGCAATGTCACGCAAGGCAACCTGCCAGTGGCCTCCCAAGCCACCGTGCTCATCGCGTGATCAACGAGTGTGAGTAGGGCGCCGCCATGCACCACGCCGGCGGGGTTCAGGTGCTGTTTGCTGATCGCAAATCCATACGCCCAGCCATCTCCTTCGCGCCGTGCCCAAAGGGGGCCAGCGTGCGCTATGAACCCTTGGGTGGAACGCACCTGCCATACAGCGTATGCCTCAGTCTCCAAGACTAGCTCCTGCGCCGTGAATCGACGCTGAGCTTCCATTGTACTTTTGAGTAAAAAATTGTACTTAGACAATTAGCAACGCCACTGCTCAGAAGGATCAGGGGATAGTCCGTTTGTCGATCCACCGCATACAGGTGTGCAAAACCGTTCAGCGTTGCCTTAAGCCACTTCTTAAGGCGCAACGAACAGTATGTGCACGCAGGGCGTACTGGCGATTAGAGGTCGAAAATGACATGTGACTCATCCCGCTTCGCGATCTAAGCCAGCGTTGCGAGCTACGACTCTCTGTATTTGCGGTGCAGCCCGATGCATCAAGGGCCAGGGTTAGCCGTAGCCGCCTGGCGCTCCTCTCGGTAGCGGGCCGATTTCTCCAGGAAACCTATCAGCTTGAGCTCCATCTGCGGTGCCGGGCGTGAAATGCACATTTGCAGACTCGGTCACTGGCTGGTATCGGCAAATGCGGTCACTTCTAGCGCCAATGGCAAACGACCGCAACCAGCCTCTTGCAGTCATCGGAGCGTTTAGGGGCTGCTCGGACCGCAAGAACTTCTAGAAAAACCAAAGAAAAAGAGCGCTCGAACTGAGCGCTCTCTTTTATATAGCAACAAGCCCAAACAGGGCTGCGGTTTGCTTCGTATTTCTAGGTCGTCTTTACCCGTCGAGTTCGAGTTTACGACTTTACCGTTACAAATGCCCCTCCTCCGCAAACCCGCATGAATGCTGGAGGCTTGTTTACGACTTTATTTGCGTGTTTACGACTTTAATTACCCAGAATAAAAAAAAGCGGTCCGTTCGACAAGTCACTCCACCGTGACGCTCTTGGCCAAATTTCTGGGCTTATCCACGTCCGTCCCCCGCGCGCAGGCCGTGTGGTACGCCAGCAGCTGCAGCGGCACCACATGCAGCAGCGGGCTCAAGGGGCCGTAGTGCTCGGGCATGCGGATGACGTGGATGCCCTCGCTGCTCTCGATGCGAGTGTCGGCGTCAGCCAGCACGTACAGCACACCCGCACGCGCACGCACCTCTTGCATGTTGCTCTTGAGCTTTTCGAGCAGGGTGTCGTTGGGTGCTACGGTGACCACGGGCATGGCGCTGGTCACCAGGGCCAGGGGGCCGTGCTTGAGTTCGCCGGCCGGGTAGGCCTCGGCGTGGATGTAGCTGATTTCCTTGAGCTTCAGGGCACCTTCGAGGGCGATGGGGTAATGCAGCCCACGGCCCAAAAAGAGCGCGTTTTCCATGCGCGCAAAGTCTTCGGCCCAGCTGATGATTTGTGGCTCCAGCGCCAGCACGGCCTGCAAGGCCACAGGCAGGTGGCGCATGGCCTTGAGGTGCGCAGCTTCCTGCTCGTCGTTCAAACGACCCTTGGATTGGGCCAGCGCCAGCGTCAGCAAGAACAGGCCTGCCAGCTGGGTGGTGAAGGCCTTGGTGCTGGCCACGCCGATCTCGACCCCGGCGCGCGTGATGTAGGCCAGCTTGCATTCGCGCACCATGGCGCTGGTGGCGACGTTGCAGATGGTGAGCGTGTGCTGCATGCCCAACGACTGCGCGTGGCGCAGGGCGGCCAGCGTGTCGGCGGTTTCGCCGCTTTGGCTGATGGTGACAACGAGGGTGCGCGGGTTGGGCACGCTGGTGCGGTAGCGGTATTCACTGGCCACTTCCACTTGCGTGGGGATGCCAGCAATGTCTTCCAGCCAGTATTTGGCGGTGCAGCCGCTGTAGTAGCTCGTACCGCAGGCAAGGATCAACACGTTGTCGATCTCCTTGAACACACGCCAGGCGGCCGCGCCGGGCTCGCCATGCTGGCCTGCGCCGTCGAACAGCTCGGGCACGATGCCGGCCAGGCCTTCCAGCGTGTCGGCAATCGCGCGTGGCTGCTCGAAGATTTCCTTTTGCATGTAGTGGCGGTAAGGCCCCAGCTCGGCCGCACCACTGTGGGCGAGCACGGTGCGCACGGGGCGCTGCTCGGTGGTCAGCGCGCCGCCTTCCTTGCCTACGATCCAGTAGCGGCCCAGCTGCAGGTCCACCAGGTCGCCTTCTTCCAGGTAGATGATCTGGTCGGTGACGCCTGCCAGGGCCATGGCGTCGCTGGCCAGAAAGTGCTCGCGCGACGCAGATGCGCCAGCGGTGGCGTCTTTGCCCACCCCCAGGATCAATGGGGACCCGGCGCGTGCCCCCACCACGCGATGGGGTTCGTCCTTGTGCATGACGGCGATGGCGTAGGCGCCGTGCAGTTCGGCCACGGTGGCCTGCACGGCTTCGAACAGGTCGCCGCTGTAATGGCTGTCCACCAGATGGGCGATGACCTCCGTGTCGGTCTGGCTCGCAAACACATAGCCGCGTGACTGCAGTGCCTTGCGCAGTTCTTCGTGGTTTTCAATGATGCCGTTGTGCACCAGCGCCACGCGACCTGCGCCTTGGACCTGCGCGTCTGCGCCCGTGCCGTGGCTGAAATGCGGATGGGCGTTGTGCACGGCGGGCGCGCCGTGCGTGGCCCAGCGGGTGTGGGCGATGCCGGTGGCGCCGTCGATGTGCTCGGTGCTCACCTGCTCCAGCAGCTCGGCCACGCGGGCGGTGCTGCGGGCGCGCTGCAGGCCGGCAGGGCGCGTGGCGTCGAGGCTGGACGCATGCACGGCCACGCCGCAGGAGTCATAGCCCCGGTATTCAAGCCGCTGCAGGCCCTGCACGAGGATGGGAACGATGTTGCGCGTGGAGACTGCGCCGACGATGCCGCACATGGTGGTTGCCCTTGGGTTGGATTCGATGGGGCGATCGTAGGCAGCAAAGAGAAAAATTATTCATTGATATTTGCACAAAAATGAACTTAAATTTCACCGATTCATACCGGTGAAATTTTCATTCATTTTTTATCAATTAATGGAATCCATATCTCTCGATGCGATCGATCTCCAGCTGCTCAACCTGCTGCAAACCGATGCCGCACAAAGCAACCAGGCCCTGGCCGAACAGGTGCACGTGTCCCCGCCCACCTGCCTGCGCCGGGTCAAGCGCCTGCATGATGTGGGGCTGATCGAGCGGCAGGTGGCCATCCTGCAGCCCGACCGACTGGCAACGCTGCAGGGCCATGGGCTGGGGTGCATCGTGGAGGTGTCGCTGGACCGCCAGGGCGCAGAACAACTCGACGCGTTCGAAGCCCGCGCCGTGCAGGAGGCCGCGGTGCAGCAGTGCTGGCGCGTGTCGCCGGGGCCCGACTTTGTGCTGGTGGTGCACACGCGGGACATGCCGGGCTACCTGGCACTGTCGCAGCGGCTGTTCACGGGCGACGCCAATGTGCGCAATGTGAAGGCGTTCTTTGCGACCCGACGGGCCAAATTTGAGACAAAAGTGCCAGTAGCGCTAGATTGATATGCGCTAGCCGCTATCAATTTATTAGCAAAACCACCTGCACCCTCACCGGCGCCCTCTCACCACCTCGCCCCTCAGCCCCACCCCTGACAGGCCCGGCAGCACATCCCACAACCCAGCAACGTCATCCATGCGCCTCATGGGAAAGGAGCACGGTCATTTCTTGCTGGTATCGCCTGACCGGGCGTTGTAAGCTCCCCCGCACTTTCAACCTACCTGGCCGGTGGATGCCCGCGTGGCAGCACCGCCCTTCTCCTGCACCCCCATGCCGACGCCCCGCCGCCAGATGCCACGCCGCATCTACCCCTTGCGCATCCTGGGCATGGGGCTGGGCGGCATGGTGGTGGCGGTGGTGCTGTGGGAGCGCCAGGCGTCCGCCGCAGCCTGGGTGGCGCTGCTGCTGCCAACGCTGGTGTGGCCGCATGTGGCCTACCTGCTCACCCGCCGCGCCGCCGACCCCTATGCCGCCGAAGTGCGCAACCTGCTCATCGACTCGGCGCTGGTCGCTGCGCTGGTGCCGCTGATGCACTTCAACCTGCTGCCCAGCGTGATGTTGCTCACCTTGACCATGGTGGACAAGATCACGACCGGCATCCGGGGGCTGTGGGTGCGCGCCCTGTGGGTGATGCTGGCGGCCGGTGTGGCCAGCACGGCGGTCATGGGCCTGCACTGGGCGCCCGAGACCTCCATGCGCGTGATGGTGGCCTGCTTGCCGGTGATGTCGCTGCACACGCTGTCGGTCAGCGTCGTCAGCTACCAGCTCATCCGGCAGTCTGCGCGCCAGAACCAGATGCTGGACGAACTGCGCCGCGTGGACGCGCTGACCGGCCTGTTCGGGCGCGGCCACTGGCAAGAGCAGGCAGAGGCCGCACTGCGCCGCCACCACACCACCGACGAGCCCGCCTGCATGCTGATGCTGGACATCGACCATTTCAAGGAGATCAACGACGCCTACGGCCACACCGTGGGCGACGAGGTGATCCGCGCGCTGGCCCATGTGGTGCGGGGCAACGTGCGCGCAGGCGACTGCGCGGGGCGCTACGGCGGGGACGAGTTCGCCATCGTGCTGCCCGGCATGCAGGCCCGGGACGCCCTGGCCATTGCCCAGCGCATCCGCGAGCAGACCGAAGGCGTGCGCCTGCGCAGCCTGCCCGAATTGCGCATCACCAGCAGCATCGGCGTGGCCCCGGCCGACCATCGCCACAGCAGCCTGCGCGCGTGGATCGACGCGGCGGATGCGGCGCTGTACGTCGCCAAGAACGGCGGACGCAATCAGGTGGCGGGGTGCATGGAACCGGCGCTGGTGCCGGCGGTGTAGCCACCAGCACTGCGTGCAGGTTCAGGACTCGTCGGCGGCAACTGCAGGATTCACCGGCCACTGCACCCGCACCGTGCAACCGCCCCCCAGCACCGCCGTCGCACTGATCTGCGCACCGTGGCGCTGCGCAATGGCACGGCACAGCGCAAGCCCTGTGCCCACGCCCTCGAACTCCGTCTCGCGGTGCAGGCGCTGGAACACGCCAAACAAGCTGCCCGCGCGCGCCGGGTCAAAGCCCACGCCGTTGTCCTGCACGGTGAAGGCGCCCTGGCCTGCGGGTGCCGCGTCCGCCGACACCGTGATGCACGGGTGCGCCACGGAGCGCGTGAACTTGAGGGCGTTGTCCAGCAGTTGCACCAGCAGATCCTGCAGCAGCGTCGGGTCGGCCCACAGCGTGGGCGAATCGGCGCCCACACGCCACTCCACAGCGCGTCCGACCTCGGCCGGGGCCAGTGTGGCGCGCGCCTGGGCCATAGCATCGGTCAGCGGCACGGGCAGCAGGCGCAGCGGCGCACGGCTGGCACGCACCAGGGCTTGCAGGCCGTCGATCATGAGCCCCATGCGCCGAGCCGACTGGTCCATGGTGGCGAGGAAGCCCAGGGCCTCTTGCACCTCAGCACCCTGCACCACCTCGGGCGGCAGGTCGCCCAACACCTCGCGCACCAGCGTTCCGTAAGACGTCACATGCCGCAGCGGCGCGCGCAGGTCGTGCGAGACGGCGCGCAAGAACTCCTCTTGCGCAGTCGCCATATCGGCCACCTGCTGCTGGCTGCGGGCCAGTTCGGCGCGCAGCTGTTCGGGGGTCATGTCTGCACCAGCCACTTTCATCTCCCGCCGCAGGCCACAGAAGCGTGCACGGCACAACGAGGCGCCAACGCGCTACGCACGAAGACGAAGGCGCAGGCGAGGACAGCCAGCAAGGGCCGCCCCGCAGCAAAGGCTGTCGTCCCCCTGGAGGGGGAAGGCGCGAAGCGACTCAGGGGGTGCTTCATTTTTTCGGGCGGGACCAGTTGGCAATGCTGACTTGCTTGCCCCGCGCCACGCTCAGCGCGCCGGGCGCCGTGCTCTTGGTGATGGTGCTGCCGCCGCCCACCGTGCCGCCTGCGCCAATGGTCACGGGCGCCACCAGCACACAGTTGCTGCCCACATGCACGTCGGCCTCGATCACCGTGCGGTGCTTGTTGGCGCCGTCGTAGTTGGCGGTGATGCTGCCCGCGCCGTAGTTCACGCGCTCGCCCACCGTGGCGTCGCCCAGGTAGGCCAGGTGGTTGGCCTTGGCGCCGTCGGCCAGCGTGCTGTTCTTCACTTCGACAAAGTTGCCGATGTGCACTTCGCGGCCCAGTTGGGCGCCGGGGCGCAGGCGGGCAAAGGGGCCAATCAAGGCGCCCTCGCCCACGGTGGCGCCCAGCTTCTCGCCGTCGATGTGGGTGTAGGGATGAATCACGGCGCCTGCCGCGATGCGTGCG
>Ga0208123_100142_pt1 | contig 36677 bp, 38 predicted proteins | sample LakWasMe92_HOW11_2_FD_183914 | JGI IMG/M metagenome (GOLD analysis project Ga0208123, IMG submission 183914) | Freshwater sediment methanotrophic microbial communities from Lake Washington under simulated oxygen tension - Sediment Metagenome... | ecosystem: Environmental > Aquatic > Freshwater >... | reverse complement strand
ACTCGTCGAATTGATTGTTTTTTGATCATTTGGCGAGTTTAAAAGTTGCGCTAGGTGGTATGCCGGGGAAATACATGGCTACTTCAGACCATCCTTAAAGAGAAGCTCAAACATATCAAGTAGCTTTGAAAGAGCATCGGTATTACCAACTGCACCTTCCCGCCCCGTATCAACATTGCGGCTATATTCCGGCAAGGCACTCTGTTTTTTGTCAAGAACCTTACTGGCATCCCCCCCTCCAAGTGCGCTGGGTAAGGGCGTAGGAAGGTCTAGTGGGTGGTTTGCGAGCTTAGTGCTCAGCGGAGTATTAACAGACATATAAGACATTAGTCATTCCTCTTCTCAGAATAGCACCTGGGTTTTTTATTCACCCATAACAAACACTATTGGCTTGTGACTTGAAACGGCAGCAACCGAATCGAAGTCCTGTATTTCGTGGAAAAAAAAGCATTCGAGTTCCAGAAATCGTCAAAAACATAAGGACACCAAATGAAAACTTCAGACTTTTACCTATGGACGCCTGTAAAACTGCTCTCTCCAGCGCTTTCCTGATCAAAACAATGTCATACACGCTAATAAAGTGCCTTAGTGAAAAAAAACGATATGATTCATTGAATCCCTACAGATACAGCTCATGATATTTCCCGCGCGGTTAATGCTGCCCCACTCTCGAAAAAATCAAAAAACAAAAGGGCGACTCAATATAAAACATGAAAAAATCACAAAAAAGTTACACACACCCGTTATAAAAAATAATCAAGCACACTCACCCCACTAAACAAAACTTCCATCCTTGCGCACTCAATCATTGACGCTCAGCGCAACGTCTTAAACAAAAAAAGGGCGCCTGGGGCGCCCTTTATAGAGGTAATGAAAAACTTAAAAACATGAACTCAATGTTGCAGGACCGGTTTCTGCGCCCCATTGATCGGAATGCGCTTGGCCTTTGCCTCTTCCGGCACAACCCGCAACAGGTCGATACTCAGCAAGCCATTACTCAGGTCGGCAGCCTTGATTTCAATATGGTCCGCCAAGCGGAACGACAATTTGAAGGCGCGCTGGGCAATGCCCTGGTGCAGATACGTGACGCTTTCAGCCTGGGTGTCGCGCTTGCCGCCACTGACGGTCAAGACGCCTTTCTCCACCTGCAGCTCCAGATCGTCTTCCTGGAAACCGGCGGCCGCGATGACAATGCGGTATTGGTCTTCGCCATGTTTCTCGACGTTGTAGGGTGGGTAGCTGCTGCCCGGCTCATTGCGCAGTGCGGTTTCAAACAGGTCGTTGAAACGATCGAAACCCACGGAAGAGCGGAACAGCGGCGCCAGGGAAAATGCAGTACTCATGGTCAAATCTCCTGAAATATCAGCAAGGTTCTTTATCTCCACGACCCGAATTCGGCATCGTGTAATCCCTAGATAAGGACCGTCACTTACATTTCAAGAGAGGCCGTAAGAAAATTTTCAAGCCCCTTGGGGGTGGGGCATACCGAGTAAACGGCTGACCTGCTGAAGGTCGGTTTCCCGGCGCAATGCGGTAAACAACTCCACCGCTTGCGGATAATTTCGCGTCAGCATGGCCAGCCACTGCTTCAGGCGGCCCGGTGCCTGGCGCTCAGTCAATTGCGCTACAGACTGCGTCCAGAACGCCTGGAGCATGGGCTGCATAGCCTCCCAGGTCATCTCTACCACGTCTTCGCCAACCCGCGCAGCAGCAATTTGCCGAGCCAGGTCGGGACGTGCGACCAGTCCGCGACCAAGCATGATGTCTTCGACACCGCTGATCTCCCGGCAACGGCGCCAGTCTTCGACGCTCCAGATATCGCCATTGGCAAATACCGGCACCTTGACCACGTCCTGCACACGCGGGATCCACTCCCAGTGCGCCGGCGGCTTGTAGCCATCAGCCTTGGTCCGCGCATGCACCACAATGTGCGCCGCACCGCCTTCGGCCAGGGCCGTGGCGCACACCAGCGCACCGTCCGGGCTGTCGAAGCCCAGGCGCATCTTGGCGGTCACCGGGATATGCGCCGGCACGGCACGGCGTACGTGCTCGACGATCTGGTTGAGCAGTTCCGGCTCCTTGAGCAGCACCGCGCCCCCACGGGACTTGTTGACGGTCTTGGCCGGGCAGCCGAAGTTCAGGTCGATCACTTCAGAGCCCAGTTCACAGGCCAGCGCGGCGTTTTCCGCCAGGCACACGGGGTCGGAACCCAGCAACTGCACGCGCAACGGCACGCCCGCAGCGGTCTTGGCGCCGTGCAGCAGTTCAGGGGCAAGCTTGTGGAAATAGGCTGGGGTCAGCAGGCGGTCGTTGACCCGGATAAATTCGGTCACGCACCAATCGATACCGCCGACCTGGGTCAGCACGTCCCGCAGGATGTTGTCGACCAACCCCTCCATGGGCGCCAAAGCAATTTGCATGGAAAACACTCAACGAAAATCGTGGCGCAGTTTACTGGGTTTCCCACAGTAACCGTTAACTCCCTTGTCAGATGTGCAGCGCCACGCCATAGCCCTCGATAAACTCCGCCGGCATGCGCTTGGGCTTGCCGCTGGAGAGTTCGATACAGACAAAGGTGGTTTGCGCACGCAACAAGGTGGTGCCATCACTGGGGCGCATCAGCTGGAAGCGCCGGGTCATTTTCAGGCGCTGGTCCCAATCGACGATCCAGGTCGCCAGTTGCAGCTCATCGCCTTCGTAGCCGGCGGCCAGGTAATCGATTTCATGACGCACCACCGCCATCGCCCGATCCAGGCGGCGGTATTCGGTGAGGTCCAGGCCCAGGCGCTGGGAGTGGCGCCAGGCGCAGCGCTCCAGCCAGGATACGTAGACGGCATTATTGGCATGCCCCAGGCCGTCGATGTCCTCAGGGGCCACCTGCAGATCGATGATAAACGGCTTTGCCAAGTCCCAGCCCATGCCCTGCTCCCGGTCGATGAATGTCGGCGGGGAGCAGTGTAACCCATCGTTGGGCTCAAGCGGTTTGCCGCGCCGGCTCACGACAGCCGGCCAGCAGCGCCAGCACGCCTTCGACCACTCGCGGGTCCGCCAGGACCCTCTGGTGCCCGCCCTGCTCCAGGCGCAACAGGCGGCTGTCGAACCAGGCCTCGTGGATCATCTGCGAGGCTTTGACCGGGACGAAGGTATCGTCTTCGGCATGCACGATCAGCCCCGGGATATTCATTTGATAACGGGCCACATCCAGGTGCTTGAGCGGAATGCCGAGGGAGTACTCGACCTCCCGGATAAACGCCGCCCGCGCCCGCTCCGGCATGCCGACCACCCCGGCAAAGCCACGCAATACATCGAGCAAGCGTGAAGGAGCGGCAATGCTCACCAACGCCTTGGTACGCAGGCCCAACTGGATAGCCAGCATCGCACTGGCGCCCCCCATGGAGTGGCCGACCACCGCGTGCAGCGGCGGCAACTCAGCGGCAGCCTCCAGCATCGCCCGGGCAAACAGCACCACATGGGCTTCACGGCCCGGCGAGCGACCATGGGCCGGGCCGTCGAGGGCAATCACCGAATAGCCGGCGCCCACCAGGGCGTCGATCAAGCTGGCGAACTGGGTCGGGCGCCCTTCCCAGCCGTGCATCATCAGCACCGCCGGGCCCTGGCCCCAGCGCAGGGCCGAGAGGCCAAAACGCAAGGTGATGCGCTCGGCCTGCGCCAGCAGCGGCAATTCCCAATCACGGGGCGGCAGCTCCCGTGGTGTCATGAAGGCGCGACGCATCTGGTTGGCGATGGTCTGCGGCGCCAGCCTGCCCACGGTGCCGTTGACACGGCGAATCCAGCTCAAGGTGCTCATCCACTCACTCCCCAGGCTCACAAGCCTTGTTCAACGCACCGCCGACTTGGAGGCGCGCAATACACGGTCCGACAATTCTCCCGGCCCCAAGGCCCGGGCCAATGCCAGGCCGCCAATCATCAAGGCCATGTCGGCCAGGGCCTTGTCGGTGTCTTCCGGGCTGGCGGCCAGTTGTGCGGCCATCAGCTCGACATGCTGGTTCAGTACATCGCGAAACTCATCCGGCAGACGGTTCATCTCGCCGACCGTGGCCGGGATCGGGCAGGCCTGGGCAGTAGAATCGCGGTGCTTGCGCGACAGGTAGAACGCCGCCGCCAGGGTTCGACGCTCTTCGCCTGTCAGGCTGGAGTCCATGTCGTCGATAGACGCCCGGCGCCGCGCCAATAACCGCTCGAACGCTTCCAGCATCAAGGCGTCCTTGCTTTCAAAGTGGGCGTAGAACCCCCCCACGGTCAGCCCCGCCGCCCCCATGACGTCACCCACGCTCGGCTCGACCGGGCCATGCTGGATCAGCGCGGAGCTGGCGGCCTGCAGAATACGTTCACGGGTTTGCGCTTTTTTATCGCTCATGATGGCCTCCAAATATTACACTCAAAATATTATACGCATAATAATTTTTGGCAAGCGCTGAATTCGACCGCTGGTCAGAAGAAGTTTTTGGAAGAGGGAGGGAGAAAACCCAAACGCCAGACAAACAAAAGGGCCATTCAATAATTGAATGACCCTTAAAAATCCCGCAGAGCGGGTAATCGTGGCGTCCCCTAGGGGACTCGAACCCCTGTTACCGCCGTGAAAGGGCGGTGTCCTAGGCCACTAGACGAAGGGGACACAAACCTTCTATACACATGACCAGGCTGAGACTGATCGATTCAAGGACGGTGTGGCCAGAACCTTGAACCTGTAAATTGGTGGAGCTAAACGGGATCGAACCGTTGACCTCTTGCATGCCATGCAAGCGCTCTCCCAGCTGAGCTATAGCCCCGGATTTTTCGCCTCGCGGCGCAGCAGACCTTGCGAGCTGCTTGTTGAAACTGGCGTCCCCTAGGGGACTCGAACCCCTGTTACCGCCGTGAAAGGGCGGTGTCCTAGGCCACTAGACGAAGGGGACAAAACCTTCTGTACAACATGATCAAGCTGGGCCTGATCGATTCAAGGACGGTGTGGCCAGAACCTTGAACCTGTAAATTGGTGGAGCTAAACGGGATCGAACCGTTGACCTCTTGCATGCCATGCAAGCGCTCTCCCAGCTGAGCTATAGCCCCTCATCGGTGAGGACGGGGCGAATCTTAATGGCGCTTTGAAGGGCTGTCAAATTTATTTTCAACAATTTTCAAAATTTTTTGCCGGGATAACAATCACTTACCATCAAAACCCCGGAAAGCCGGGGTTTTGACCTTGGCAACGCTTAACTAGGCGATAGCACCCAGCAGCTTTTCCCATTCCTTGTTTTCTTTCTTCGACACACCGCCCAGCAAATCAAGGGCTTGGCGCAGACGGAAACGGGTCAGGTCAGGGCCGAGGATTTCCATCGCATCGAGTACCGACACCGAACTGGCTTGCCCGGTAATGGCGGCAAACATCAGCGGCATCGCATCGCGCAGTTTCAACTCCAGAGACTCGACCACCGCCTGGATCGTCGCAGTGATGGCATCCTTCTCCCACTGGCGCAGGCTTTCGAGCTTCCACAAGATCAGCTGCATCAACTGGCGAACCTGATCGCCCGAGAGCTTCTTGGACTCGAACAGCTTAGGATCCGGGCTCACCCCACCGGCAAAGAAGAAGCTGGCCAGCGGCGCGATCTGGCTGAAGGTTTCCACCCTGCCCTGCACCAGCGGGGCGATCTTCATCATGTACTCGGGGTTCAACGCCCACTGCTGCACGCGGCTGGCGAACTCTTCCACCGGCAGGTCCCGCAGCCATTGGCCGTTGAGCCACGACAGCTTCTCGATATCGAAGATCGGCCCGCCCAGGGAGACGCGGGACAAATCGAAGTGATCGACCATTTCCTGCAGCGAGAACTTCTCGCGCTCGTCCGGCATCGACCAGCCCATGCGGCCCAGGTAGTTGAGCATCGCCTCGGGCATAAAGCCCATGCGCTCGTAGAAGGTCACCGAGGTCGGGTTCTTGCGCTTGGACAGCTTGCTCTTGTCCGGGTTACGCAGCAGCGGCATGTAGCACAGCTGCGGCTGTTCCCAGCCGAAGTATTCATAGAGCAGGATCAATTTAGGGGCCGACGGCAGCCATTCTTCGCCACGCAGCACATGGGTGATGCCCATCAGGTGGTCATCGACCACGTTGGCCAGGAAGTACGTCGGCAGGCCATCGGTCTTCATCAGCACTTGCATGTCCATGCGATCCCAGGGGATCTCCACGTCGCCACGCAGCATGTCGGGCACCACGCACACGCCTTCGCTCGGCACCTTCATGCGGATCACATGCGGCTCGCCGGCGGCCAGGCGTTGGGCCACTTCTTCTTTCGACAGCAGCAGCGCACGGCCATCGTAGCGCGGGGTTTCGCCACGGGCCTGTTGCTCGGCGCGCATCTGGTCCAGTTCCTCGCTGGTGCAGAAGCACGGGAAGGCGTGGCCCATATCGACCAGTTGCTGGGTGTACTGCTTGTAGATGTCGCTGCGCTCGCTCTGGCGATACGGGCCGTGCGGGCCACCGACATCCGGGCCTTCGGCCCAGGTAATGCCCAGCCAGCGCAGGGCATCGAAAATCTGCTGTTCCGACTCACGGGTCGAACGCACCTGGTCTGTGTCTTCGATCCGCAGGATGAATTCACCGCCGTGCTGCTTGGCAAAGCAGTAGTTGAACAAGGCGATGTAGGCAGTACCGACGTGGGGATCCCCAGTAGGCGATGGCGCGATGCGCGTGCGGACGGTGGTCATGGCGAGTCTCGAATGGGCAATAAAGCTGAAAATAAAACAAGGGGCGAATGGTAACAGCCCCAAGCCCCCCGGCTCCAGCATGGGCCGATCAATACCTGCGGCGCTCGCTCTTTGGACGCGGGGCGTCCTGGGCGGCGTTACCACGCAGAGCGTGGGAACGATCGCCCGGCCCTGCACATTCAGACAGTCAGCAAGCGCTCACGCAACTTGCCAATCTCATCGCGCATCTGCGCCGCCGCTTCAAACTCCAGGTCCCGCGCCAGTTGGTACATCTTCTCTTCCAGTTGGCGGATACGCTTGGTGATTTCACTGGGCGAGCGCAGTTCGTTTTCGTACTTGGCATTTTCCTCGGCGGCCTTGGCCATGCCTTTGCGCTTCTTGCTGCGCGAACCGGGCACGGTGGCGCCTTCCATAATGTCGGCCACGTCCTTGAACACGCCCTTGGGGGTGATGCCATTGGCCAGGTTGAACGCAATCTGCTTGTCGCGGCGGCGCTCGGTCTCGCCGATGGCCCGTTCCATGGAACCGGTGATACGGTCGGCATACAGGATCGCGCGGCCATTGAGGTTACGTGCCGCCCGGCCGATGGTCTGGATCAAGGAGCGCTCGGAGCGCAGGAAACCTTCCTTGTCCGCGTCCAGGATCGCCACCAGCGACACCTCGGGCATGTCCAGGCCTTCGCGCAGCAGGTTGATGCCCACCAGCACATCGAACGTGCCCAAGCGCAGGTCGCGGATGATCTCCACGCGCTCCACGGTGTCGATGTCCGAGTGCAGGTAACGCACGCGCACGCCGTGGTCGGCCAGGTAGTCGGTGAGGTCTTCGGACATGCGCTTGGTCAGCGTGGTAACCAGCACCCGCTCTTCCAGGGCCACGCGCTTGGTGATTTCCGACAGCAGGTCATCGACCTGGGTCAGGGCCGGGCGGATCTCGATTTGCGGGTCGACCAGGCCGGTGGGGCGCACCAACTGCTCGATCACCCGGCCAGCATGCTCGGCCTCATAGTTGCCCGGCGTGGCGGACACAAAGATGGTCTGCGGGCTGATGCTTTCCCACTCGTCAAAACGCATCGGCCGGTTATCCAGCGCCGAGGGCAGGCGGAAGCCGTACTCCACCAGGGTTTCCTTGCGCGAGCGGTCGCCTTTATACATGGCGCCGACTTGCGGCACGCTGACGTGGGATTCGTCGATCACCAGCAAGGCGTCTGCCGGCAGGTAGTCGTAGAGGGTCGGCGGCGGCGCACCGGACTCACGGCCCGACAGGTAGCGTGAGTAGTTTTCGATGCCGTTGCAGTAGCCCAGCTCGAGGATCATCTCCAGGTCAAAACGCGTGCGCTGCTCCAGGCGCTGGGCTTCCACCAGCTTATTGTTGGCGCGCAGGTATTCGAGGCGCTCGGCCAGCTCGGCCTTGATCCCCTCCATGGCATCCAAAAGGGTTTCACGGGGCGTCACATAGTGGCTTTTGGGGTAGAAGGTAAAACGTGGCAGTTTGCGGATCACCTCGCCGGTCAACGGGTCGAAGGCCGACAGGCTCTCGACCTCATCGTCGAACAACTCGATACGGATCGCTTCCAGGTCCGACTCGGCCGGGTAGATATCGATCACATCGCCACGCACCCGGAAGGTGGCGCGGGCAAAGTCCATGTCATTGCGGGTGTATTGCAGGTCCGCCAGGCGGCGCAGCAAGGCGCGCTGGTCGAGTTTGTCGCCGCGATCGACGTGCAGCACCATCTTCAAATAGGTTTCCGGGCTGCCCAGGCCGTAGATGCACGAAACAGTGGTGACGATGATTGCGTCCTTGCGCTCCAGCAGCGCCTTGGTCGCCGACAGCCGCATCTGCTCGATATGGTCGTTGATCGACGCATCCTTCTCGATAAAGGTATCGGAGGACGGCACATAAGCTTCCGGCTGGTAGTAGTCGTAGTAGGAAACGAAGTACTCCACTGCGTTGTTCGGGAAAAACGCCTTGAACTCACCGTACAACTGCGCAGCCAGGGTCTTGTTCGGCGCCAGCACCAGGGTCGGGCGGTTCACCTGGGCGATGACGTTGGCAATGCTGAAGGTCTTGCCAGAGCCGGTCACCCCGAGCAATGTCTGGTGGGCCAGGCCGGCTTCGATGCCTTCGACCATCAGGCGGATGGCCTCGGGCTGGTCGCCGGCCGGTTCAAAGCGGGTGACTAGTTGGAAATCCGACATAACCTACCTCTTGAAGTCACCCCAGACTGTAAACCCGTCGGGGACGAAAAAGACCACGACCCGCTCTATTCCAGAGCAGGCCGTAGGAAAAAACCATGATAACTGTAGAAGTGGAGACGAATGTGACGGGTTTCAAGGTAATCGCCCTACATGCCGCTGGCCGTCAATATTGCAATAAGACTAACGGTCGATAAATAAACCGAAAAACTTGGCCGAAAAGCCGTTTCGGCTGTCGCCGCGAGCGGTGTTGGCCTCTATACTAGCTCCCCGTTTGTGCACCGCTCTAGTGCATTCGGCTGGAGCGCGACACGTCCCTCCATTCCCCCATAGAGCTGCCGCAAAAATGAGCCTGTTCTCCGCTGTCGAAATGGCACCACGCGATCCTATCCTGGGCCTCAACGAAGCATTCAACGCCGATACCCGTACCACCAAGGTCAACCTTGGCGTAGGCGTTTACTGCAACGAGGAGGGGAAGATTCCACTCCTGCGTGCCGTTGCCGAAGCGGAAGCCATTCGCGTGGCGCAACACGCCGCCCGTGGCTACCTGCCGATCGATGGCATTGCCGCCTACGACCTGGCCGTACAGAAGCTGCTGTTTGGCGCCGAGTCGCCATTGCTGAGCGCTGGCCGCGTGATCACCGCCCAGGCTGTTGGCGGCACCGGCGCGCTGAAAATCGGTGCCGACTTCCTCAAGCAGTTGCTGCCCAATGCCGTGGTCGCCATCAGCGACCCGAGCTGGGAAAACCACCAGGCGCTGTTTGAAAAAGCCGGCTTCCCGGTGCAGACCTATCGTTACTACGATGCCGCCACCCACGATGTAAACCGCGCCGGCCTGCTGGAAGACCTCAACGCCCTGCCCGCCCAGTCCATCGTGGTGCTGCACGCCTGCTGCCACAACCCGACCGGCGTCGACCTGAGCCCGGCCGACTGGAAAGACGTACTGGAGGTGGTCAAGGCCAAGAACCTGGTGCCGTTCCTCGACATGGCCTACCAGGGCTTTGGCGACGGTATCGACGAAGATGCCGCCGCCGTGCGCCTGTTCGCCGAGTCGGGCCTGACCTTCTTTGTGTCCAGCTCGTTCTCCAAATCGTTCTCGCTGTACGGCGAGCGTGTGGGCGCCCTGTCGATCGTCAGCGAATCGAAAGAAGAAAGCGCGCGCATCCTGTCCCAGGTCAAGCGCGTGATCCGCACCAACTACTCCAACCCGCCGACCCATGGCGCAGCGATTGTCGCGGCGGTGCTCAACAGCCCGCAACTGCGCGCCCAGTGGGAAGCCGAACTGGCCGAAATGCGCCTGCGCATCCGCGGCATGCGCGAGCAGATGGTCAGCGAACTGGCCAAGGCCGCGCCAGGCCACGACTTCAGCTTCGTCGGTCGCCAGCGCGGGATGTTCTCCTACTCCGGCCTGACCGTAGAGCAGGTCACCCGCCTGCGCAACGAGTTCGGTATCTACGCCCTCGACACCGGCCGCATCTGCGTGGCGGCGTTGAACCAGGCGAACATCGGTGCCGTGACCAAGGCAATCGTGCAGGTGCTGTAGGCCTGATCGCGCAGCCAGAAAGGGGAAGCCAATGGCTTCCCCTTTCTATTTGCGGCGCCCACCCCCTAGACTGGACACCGATTGCCCCTTTGCTGTGAGAGCCCTATGAGAAACGACGACCTGGACCTGCGTGCCGACCGCGACGAACTGGACCACTTCACCCCGCGCACGCCCCCAGCCAAACGGCAAAAAAGCCTGGTGCTGCAAGTCGCCCTGGGCGTCTTCCTCGGCGGCCTGGCCCTGTGGCTGGTGCAGCTGGGCGCCACGGCGCTGATGGCGAAACTGGCGATGGGCACCCTGCAGTTTGGTGGCTAGCTTGCCGGCTCCTGCAGGGGAATGCGTTCCTCCAGCAGTTGCACAAAGCTGTCCAGACTCTGCGACACCGTACCCCGGCGCCAGATCAGCCAGGTGTTCAGCAAACGGAACTCATCTGCCAACGGCCACACACTCACCGTGGTAAACCCCGGCATGCTCTCCAGCATACTGCGTGGCATCAGCGCCAGCCCTGCGCCGGCACTGACGCAGGCGAGCATGCCGTGGTACGACTCCATCTCGAAAATCTTCCCCGGCACCGCGTCGTCCTGGGAAAACCAGCGCTCAAAGTGGTGCCGATATGAGCAATTGGAACGAAAGGTATAGATGCTCGCCCCGTTCACATCCTGGCCACGGGTGATCGGCGCATGGTGCAGCGGTGCAATCACCACCATCTCTTCTTCAAACACCGCCACGCCTTCCAGGGTCGGGTGCAAGACCGGGCCATCGACAAATGCCGCTGCCAGCCGGCCCGATAGCACGCCTTCGATCATGGTCCCCGAGGGCCCGGTGGTCAGGTCCAGTTCGACCTTGGCGTGTTTCTGGTTGTAGGCCGCCAGCAATGCCGGGATACGCACGGCGGCAGTGCTTTCCAGCGAGCCCAGGGCAAACGGCCCCTGGGGCTCCTCCCCCGCCACGGTGGCGCGGGCCTCTTGCACCAGGTCGAGAATGCGCCGCGCATAGCCGAGGAAATTCCAGCCGGCAGGCGACAGACGCAGTCGACTTTTCTCACGGATAAACAGTTCGACGCCCAAGTCCTGCTCCAACTGCTTGATGCGCGTGGTCAAGTTCGACGGCACCCGATGAATCAACTGCGCGGCGGCGCTGATGCTGCCTTGCTCGGCCACGGCCTTGAAAATTTCCAGCTGCACCAGATCCAAGTCATTCTCCAATCGTGAACGCATTGCTTAATATTATTCAGTTCCCGGAAAAGGTACAGCGCCGTACGCTGGTCACCTTCCCAAATACTGCGCAGGACGGTGCCATGAACGCCATTACTCACCAGACCCATGCCTTGTCGATCAACCCCGCCACTGGCGAAACCGTCGGCCTCTACCCGTACCAATCCGCCGCGCAACTGGACGCCGCCCTCACCCGTGCCAGCACCGCCTTCCGCCACGGCCGCAACACGCCTGTGGCACAACGCGCGGCATTACTCCTGGCCCTGGCCGGCGCCCTGCGTGAACAGGCCGAAGCGATGGCGCAAATGATCACCCTGGAAATTGGCAAACCCATCGCCCAGGCCCGTGGCGAAATCGAGAAATGCGCCCTGCTGGCCGAATGGTACGCCGCCCACGGCCCGGCCATGCTCGCCCCGGAGCCGACCCTGGTGGACAACGGCAGCGCCCGGATCGAATACCGCCCACTGGGCCCGATCCTCGCCGTCATGCCGTGGAACTTCCCCGTATGGCAAGTGCTGCGCGGCGCCATACCGACCCTGCTCAGTGGCAACACCTACGTGCTCAAGCACGCACCCAACGTGATGGGCAGCGCCTACCTGATGCAACAGGCTTTCCACAAAGCCGGCTTTGCCGAAGGCCTGTTTGAAGTGATCAACGTCACCCCGGACGGCGTGTCCAAGGCCATCGCCGACCCACGCATCGCCGCCGTGACCCTGACCGGCAGCGTGCGCGCCGGCATCGCCATCGGCGCGCAAGCCGGCGCCGCGCTGAAAAAGTGCGTGTTGGAACTGGGCGGCTCCGACCCCTTTATTGTGCTCAACGACGCCGACCTCGACGCCGCCGTGCAAGCCGCGGTGATCGGCCGCTTCCAGAACTGCGGCCAGGTCTGCGCCGCCGCCAAGCGCCTGATCATCGAGCAAGGCGTGGTCGAAGCCTTCACCGCCAAGTTCCTTGAAGCCAGCCGCCAACTGGTGATGGGCGACCCGACATCGAGCGACACCTATATCGGCCCCATGGCCCGCTTCGACCTGCGCGACGAGCTGCACGCACAAGTCCAGGCGACCCTGGCCGAAGGCGCCACCCTACTGCTGGGCGGCCATCCCGTCGAAGGAGCGGGCAACTATTACGCGCCCACCGTCCTGGCCAATGTCACCGACCAAATGACCGCGTTCAAACAGGAACTGTTCGGCCCCGTGGCCTCGATCATCAGCGCCCGCGACGCCGAGCATGCCGTGGCCCTGGCCAACGACAGCGAGTTCGGCCTCACCGCCAGCATTTTCACCACTGACGCAGCCAAGGCACGGGAGATCGCCAACCAATTGGAAACCGGCGGGATCTTTATCAACGCCTACAGCGTGTCCGACCCTCGGGTAGCGTTTGGCGGGGTGAAAAAGAGTGGGTTTGGCCGCGAACTGTCACATTTCGGCGTGCGGGAATTCTGCAATGCGCAGACGGTATGGGTAGATCGGCGGTAGGCCGATCGTCAAGATTCCTCGTGGCCCGCTTGCGGGTTCGGGATATGATCAGGCCGTTATATGAACCGGACTCCCCTGAACCATGCCCGTTGACCTGCAAGCGCTTTATCCCAAACTGATCCACCTGATGCTGGATACGGTTTTCGTGGTCGACAGGGACAACCAGATTGCATTTGTCAGCGACGCCTGCGAGGCGCTGCTCGGCTACCGTGCCGACGAACTGACCGGGAACCTGATCACCGACTATATGCACCCCGAAGACCTGGCGGCCACCCGGGCCTCGATTATCCGGGTGATGAACGGCCAGCCCCACGTGGATTTCCGCAACCGCTATTTGCGCAAGGATGGCAGCGTCGTGCATATCCTGTGGGCGGCGTTCTGGTCTGCGGATGTGGGCGCCAGGATCGGCGTGGCGCGGGACATCACGGCCCTCACCCAGGCCGAGGAAGAACTGCGCTTCCTCGCCCATCACGACCCACTGACGGCCCTGACCAACCGCTCGCTGTTCAATGATCGCCTGGACTCGGCCTTGCGCAACGCGCGCCGGCAAAAGAGCACGCTGGCCTTGCTGTTCCTGGATATCAATGACTTCAAGGGCATCAACGATGTGCACGGGCATGTCGCGGGCGACCGCGTGCTGTGCACCATTGCCCGACGCCTGGAAGCCTGCGTGCGCGGGACCGACACCGTGGCGCGGATGGGCGGGGATGAATTCACCGTGCTGCTGACGGACCTCCAGTCAGACGACACGGTGAGCGAAAAGGTGCAGCAGATTCTCGCCATCATGGCCGAGCCCCTGGGCCCCGAGTTTGGCCCGGTGAAAATGCCGTCGTGCAGTATCGGCGTGGCCCGGTACCCGGCCGACGGGGAAGATGCCGATACCCTGCTCAGCCATGCCGATGGCGATATGTACCGGGTGAAAAAACTCCAGCGCGCGGCAGGGTGAAGAGGCCGCTACACCCCTCCCTCAAACAGCCACACAACCTTGCTCCGTTGCCTACGGTCACGTCAGAATCCGCCGGCTTGTGTGCTTGGGTAGGCGTGTTTAAGGTTGCGCGGTCATCGACATTTAGGTGATCGGGTTTAGTAGCCTGAGGGGGCGCCGGCCTTGGTTTGGATTCCCCCGGTCGACCAACCTGCGCGCAGCTGCACCCTTTTGTTTAGTAGCTCAAGGATGGCGGCCACCCTCAGGAATTCAAACATGTACAAGGTCAAACCAGGTTCAACCCTGTTCAGCGTCGCTCCCGACGCCAGCAACGAAACCCTGATCACCAACAGCTACGAGACCTTCACCTCAGTCAGCACCTTGCTGCTCGTCCTGTCCGACGACCTGAACGGCAAACACCGGGACATCGCCCTGGCTATCTACCAACTGAGCGAACTGGGCGTCCTGCTCACGGCCAAGCTCCTCGACCGCGAAACGCCCTGCCTCGGCTAGCCCTGCAACTCACCTGCCCGATGACTCGCCGCGTCGTCATACGCGACATACAACGACTCGGCGACCTGGCTTTTGATGGCTTTGCTGGCCTCCAGCCCCAATACAAACCCTTCGGCCTTGCCGCCAGCGCGGTTCAGGTCTTCAAGGGTGCTGGCGCCGGTGATCGCGTCCAGCAACTTGGCCGCGTGCGGGCCAACCCCCTTGGGCAGGCTGATCTGGTCGATGCTCATTGCGACACCTCGGACGAGGCTGGGGATGGGGTATTGCGGGTTAACAAGGTCATGTGCGGTACCTAAGAGAGCTTGGGGCCGATAGCGCGTGTAACCACTGCCGGGATGGCATGGTAGACCGGGATGGGTGAAAAGGGTTGATTTCGCCCCATAAACGATCAGGATCCCCTGCCATAGGATTGCTCACCTTGCATAGCATCGTCAGGTCAATGGAGCCTCGGTCGACATGGAAAACACGCAAAACAAACGAATCGTTGTCATTGGTGCCGGCATCGTGGGAGCGTCCCTGGCCTATCACCTGGCGGAGAAAGGCGCGAAGGTCAGCCTGGTCGAGGCTCAAGAGATAGCCTCTGGAGTGACCGCCACTTCATTCGCCTGGATCAACGCCAACCACCCAGGCCCCGACCCCATTGCACCATTACGCAGTGCGGCGATAACCGAATACCACCGACTCGAAACCCAGTTGCCTGGGCTGCAGATACGCTGGACGGGCGCCTTGTCTTACAGTGGGTTGTTACCGGCCCCGACAGGCCGGGTGTCACGCTCACAGATTCTTGACCTAGAACCCAACCTCAAGCACCCCCCTCAATATGCAACGTACGTGGCCGAAGAAGGCGCGCTGGACGCGGTGGCCGCCACCCATGTGTTGATCGCCGGCGCCCGGGCGCATGGGGCCACGGTGCTCACTCAGACCCCCGTACTCGGTTTTACAACCGAGGGTGGGCAGGTGACGGGAGCCAAGACCCCCAAGGGCATCATCAAGGCCGATCTCGTTGTACTGGCCGCCGGGACAGGCACCGTGAAGCTGGCAGACATGCTGCAACTCTCCCTGCCCATAACCGCCTCCCCCTCCATCTTCATCCGCTACAAGCCACAACCCCAGCTTGTGCATACCCTTATCTCCAGCCCTGACATGGAAGTGCGCCAAAGCGCAGATGGCACGCTACTGGCGGCAGAGGATTACCTGGACGACGCCCTGGAAAACCAGCCAGGAGCGATAGCGCTGCGAACGGCCAAGGCCATCCACAACGAACTCAAGGGGGTGGTTGCGCTAGAGCCGCAATTGGCCTGTGTCGGGCTCAGGCCAATACCTGCCGATGGCATCCCCATCATTGGTTACCTGCCCAAGGTGCGGGGCGTTTATGTTTGCGCGATGCACCCCGGGGTCGCACTGGCTGCGGTCGTGGGCCGGCTGGCCAGTGAGGAGATGATTGACGGGAAGGAATCAGATGCGCTTGGGGCCTGTCGTCCAGATCGATTTTTCCAAGAGTAGGAAATGCCTGTGCCATCACCTAGGGCAAGGCAGCCCGCTTGAAAACCGGTTCGCTGTACAGGACTCGAACCCCATCCGGGCCGCTTTCAAGCAACCGGCGCTCGCTGTCGGCGACCAGGAGTTCAACGCTGTAACCGGCACCCGCCAGGCAGCGCGCAATTTCCTGCACGGCCTCATGCGCCCACGGGGTGGCGGATTCAAAATGCCCTAACAGCCTGTCGCTGCTATTAATCATGAGTCGGTATCTATTCATTGTGTTCTCTCAACATTATTCGGCGCGAAGGCGCATAGGGTGATACACGCTATACCGGACGGCAAGCCTCCAACCAGCGCGTGATTACCCGGCAAGCCGCGCTGGCCAGGTCGGGCTGCGTCGCATGCGCCTGGGCGCGCAGGGTGCGCGGGTCGATGCCGGCTTGTTGCAGCTCGCTGGCATGGCCCACCAGCCAGCTTTCTATCCGTGAAGGATCGGCCTCCAGATGAAACTGCAAGCCCAGCACGTGCTGGCCAAGGGCGAAAGCCTGGTTTTTACCGATGGCCGTGGAGGCCAGGTGGTCGGCACCACGGGGTATATCGAACTGATCGCCATGCCAGTGCAAGACGGCCACACGGTCCAGCGCAGCCAGGGGCGAGGCGTGTCCGGCGGCGGTCAGGGCAAGGGGGGCAAAACCGATTTCCTTTTGGCCCAGGGGGTAGACACTGGCACCCAGGACGCGGGCGATCAATTGGGCTCCCAGGCAGATGCCCAGTAGCGGTCGGTTGCTGGCCAGGCGGCGGCGCAACAGCTCCTGTTCAATGGTTAAAAAGGGATACAGCGCGTCATCGTAAGCGCCGATGGGGCCACCCAGAACAACCAGCAGCTCCGGGCTTTCCACATCCAGTCCAGCGAGGTTATCCAGGGTGGCATCGACATACTGCACCTGATAATCCAGTTCGTGCAGCAGCGGTTCCAGCGTCCCCAGGTCCTCAAAGTGCAGATGGCGAATGGCAAGGGCGGTTTTCATGGTGGGCCTCTCGATCAATCCAGTGATATGTAAAACACGGTTCAGACCGCGCAGTGACTTCCCGCCAGCTCGATACGGCCAAAACTGGCATGGGGCTCAAGCGCCGTGATCGCCAGCAGTTGGTCGAGACGTAGTTCGACCGGCTCGTCATCGCGGTGCAGCACCAAAAATTCTTCCTTGCTCGCCGCAGTCCGCGTCGTCAGCGCCCTGGCTGCGAAGGTACGCCCATCGACGGTTTCGATCAGCAGGCGGTAACGATACAGGCAAGCGATCTCCAGGTAGTCGTGCAAATCGCAGTGCAGGGGCTGATACGCGTTCATGGCGTGTCTCCTAGCAACCTTCCAGGGGAATGATGTAGTAGCCCTGCCCTGTAACGGCTGCAGCGATTTCGGGGTGAGCCGGCTCACTGTGGCAGAACTGGCACCGGCTCTGTTCGATATCGGCATCCTGCACGCCGCGCGTGGCCATCCAGTCGCGGGCGTACTGGGTCGCGCGGGCCTGATCGGTGCCTTCAATCAGCACATCGAAATGCAGGTAACGGCCCTCGCGGGTACGCACATGGGTGTCGAATACATTGACTCTCATCACTTTTCCTCCTTCAGGTAGCCCGCTGCGCCTTACTTCAGGTCGTCGATGGACGCACCGAAATTCAGATGCAGCACCTGGTCATCGTGAACAAACGCGGGGACCGACTTGACCCCGGCCAGTTCGGCTTCAGCAATGCGCTGGGGTTGTTCGCCAAGGTGGACAACCTCGACCTTGAGAGCCGGATCCAGCAGGTTGAGCAGGGTCTGCTCGGCGGAAATACACACGGAGCAGCCGGCGTGGTAGAAGCGTGCTGTGGACATGTTGAGTCTCCTTCGTTGATTTGGTGTCGGATCGACACCTGGCGCCAGATTACCCTCACCTGGCCATTTGTCAATATAGTATTTAATCGATACTATGTATCGACAGGAGTGACTTATGTCCGACACAACCCTTTTCGATCTGCTTGAAAGACTCGCCAGCCTCAGCCGCATCTGGTTCCGCCAGCATCCGCTGCTGGCCGAGTTGCAACCCATCCAGTTGAGCGCACTGATGTACCTGGCGCGCTGCAACCGCTACTCCAATACGCCGTTGGGCGTGACCGACTACCTGGGCCTGACCAAGGGCACGGTGTCGCAGTCGCTCAAGGCGCTGGAGGCCAAGGGGCTGATCGTCAAAACCCAGGATGCGCGCGACAAGCGCAGCGTGCATCTGCAGTTGACCGACACGGCGCGCAGCCTGCTGGACGCTTTGTTGCCGCCGGACTTCCTCGCCGCCGGTGAAGCGCGCATGGGCGCACGCGGCGCGCAACTGGAGGCGCTGTTGGGCGAGTTACTGCGTGAAGTGCAGCGCAGCGCGGATGTGCCCAGTTTCGGCCTGTGCCGCACCTGTCGCTTCCACCAGCAGGCCGGGGACCTGCCGTTCTGCGGTCTGACCCAGGAGCCTCTGGCGCCAAGCGACGCCGCGCTGATCTGTCGTGAACATCAAACCCCGGAGGTCCCTGCATGAGCTTGCCCACTATTCGCCTCGACACCCTGCTTACCGGTCCCGCACAGCCATTCACCCGCCCGGGCTCGCAGAGCGCCATCGACAAACAGCCGCGACACGGCCAACTCAAGCTCTCCACCCTCGGCCTCAGCGGCGACGAACAGGGTGACCTGCGCATCCATGGCGGGGTGGAAAAAGCCATTCACCACTACCCACTCGAACACTACGCCCTTTGGGCCGACGAGTTGGGCGCCCATCCATTGCTCGCGCAGCCAGGGGCGTTTGGCGAGAACTTCAGCACCACCGGCTGGAGCGAGCATGATGTCTGCCTGGGCGATCGTATCCAGGTCGGGACGGCACTGCTTGAGGTGTCCCAGGGGCGTATGCCGTGCTGGAAGCTCAGTGACCGCTTCGCCGTCCCCCAACTGGCCCTGCGCGTGCAGCAGTCGGGCCGCACGGGCTGGTACTACCGGGTGCTGGAGGAAGGCCTGGTGAGTGCGGGCGACAACCTGCAAATGGTCGAGCGGCCATTTGCCGACTGGTCACTGGCACGTTTGTCCGCCGTGCTGTTCGACAAACGGATGGAGCCCGAACTGCTGCGCGAATGCCTGGCCCTGCCGTTGGTACCCTCGTGGCGGCGTACGCTGGAGCGGCGGCTGGAGAAAGGCCTGATCGAGGACTGGGCGCCCCGCCTGCAGGGCTGAACCGCATAGGGCTCTGCTATAACTGGGGCTTGGAGGTTGACGACGTCGCGTCGCCGGGTGCTTCGCCAGCCAGCCGGCGCCTACAGAAGCATTCGACCAGGGTGTTGAACTGATATCATCCAGGCATTAACACGCTGAGTAGAAAGCATGAACCGTCGTAAGAAACTCAATCAGATATTGAAAGCCAACGCCAAAAAGGCCAATGCCAAACTGGCCCCCAAAAGCAAAGACAAGTACATCAGCAAGGCCGACCGCTTGAAGCTGGAGAGCGAACCCGCCCAGGACGCACCGATTGCCCCTGACACGCCAAGCTGAATCAGGGCACTCTACGCCGGCGCAGCAGTCTGTTCCCAGACACCCCACTCTCGCCTGGCGGAACTTCCCATGATGATTGTTCACCCCCTCAACAACTCACGCTCGCAGCGCATTCTCTGGCTGCTCGAAGAACTCGGCCCGCCCCAGGCGCATGATTTTCAGTCCAGACGAAACCTGGCCGTGTTTCCGCTCAGTGCCCGGCTGCCTTCGCTCAACATGTCTGCGGCTTGATTCACCGCGCGGGCCCCGTCCAGCAGCCGCCCAGCCGCCTGGTCCACCTGCTGGATATTGCCGCTCACCTCATCCGCCGTCGCCGCCTGTTCCTCCACCGCCGCCGCGATTTGCGCCAGGGTATCCGTCACGTGCTGCACCGCGCTGGCAATTTCTCCCAGGCGGCTGCCCAGCCCCGTCACGGACTCTGCATCGCTCAGCGCCTGTTCACAGGCGGCGCCCATCAGGCTGACGGCCTGGCTCACGGTGCTGCGCAAGCTCTCCACGGTGCCGGCGATTTGTGCGGTGGACGCCTGGGTCCGTTGCGACAGGCTGCGCACTTCATCGGCGACAACGGCAAACCCTCGGCCTTGTTCGCCGGCACGGGCCGCTTCAATGGCGGCATTGAGCGCCAACAGGTTGGTCTGTTCGGCAATGTCGCGGATGGTGTCAACCACCGACTGGATTTGCTGGCCCTGCTCGCTGACCTGGCCCAAGGCATTGGCGGTCTCGGTCAGGCGCTGGTTGAGCTGCTGGATGCTGGCGGTCGTGCGCAGACTGTCGCGGCTGCTGTCCTCGGCAATAGAGCGGGTCTGCTGAGCGCTGTCTGATGCCTGTTCGCAGCTTTTGGCCACGCCCAGGGAAGTGGCGGCCAGTTGGGTGGCCGCTGCGGCGATCTGGCTGATTTGGTGTTGCTGGTCTTCCACTTCGGTAAGGGTGCTGCCCGATTGTGTGTTAAGGGTTTGCACGGCAGCCCCCAGTTGCTGGGTTTCGTGGTTGACGCCCAGCAGGCTGGTGCGTAGCTGCCTTACCGCAACATTGAGCGCGGTGCTGATCGCCGCCAGCTCGTCGCGCCCGTGCACCGCCACCTCGACGCACAGGTTGCCATCGCGCAAGGACTCGGCCAGGGTGGTGATGCCACTGGCGCTACGGCGGATAGAAGCCTGCAGGCAGATAAACAGGTACAACGCCGCCAGGACCAGCAGGCTGAAGGTCACCCCCACAGGGATCACTTGCGCCAGTGCGCTGTCGCGGTAATCACTCAGGCGCGCATGCAGGGCGTTGAGCGACTGCTTGCGCAATGCGCTCAAGCTGCCCAGCATGTCGTCGACACTGCTGTCAAAAGCGCCGGTGTCGAGTGTGATCGTGTCCCCAGACACGCCGTCGTCCAGGGACTTGAGCTGGTTATCCAAGCGCTGCACGCTCTCGTCATATTGCGTGCTCCAGGTGGCCAGCCCAGGGTACGGGCGGGTTTTGAGCGAGGTCGCAGCCTTGATCAACGAGTCTCGCGCATCGCCTACACGCCCGCGCAGATCGCGCATCTGCAAGCGACCTTGCAAGGTGAACTGCCCGGCGGCGATGGACGACTGACCGATACTGGCCATGCGGCCGATACGCTCAATCAATTCGGGCAACTGCTGGGTGGAGATCTGCATCAGCAGGTAGGTTTCCAGCCAGGGGTCGAGGATCAGGCCGGTGTCCAGGGTGATCTGCTCGCGCAAGGCTTGCATCGCCGTCAACGCAGCGGTGAAACGATCGTAACCGTCCGGCCACCAGCCCACAGTGCGCAGCGATGAGGTGTCCAGGCCCTTGAGCGAGGCCTGCAATGTGTCGAAGCGCGCCTGGGTGTCGGCGCTGGCGTTGTGCTCCTTGAGCGTTGCGCCCAGGGTTTGCAGGTTTTGCACCATACCCGGGGTCAAGGCATCGACTGCGGCCATCGCCGCCTGCGCGGCGGGCGTGGGTTGCGGCTGGGTATCCAGCGCCTTCCAGCGTGCCGCCAGATTGCGCTGCACGATCAACTGAGCATCCAGGGCATCGAGCACCAGCAGTTGGTGCACACCGGATTGCTCACTGGCAATCACATCAAGCTGGGCACTGTAGTCCTGCTCGACCATCCACAGGCTGCCGGCCAAGGGCAGCATGATCAGGATCAGCAAGATCTGGAACTTGCGCGCAAAACCGAAACGCCCAAGCAGGCGGATACCTGGCAACAACACACTGTGCATGTCCGATGACCCCTTCCTTGTGAATAACCGATGCCTTCAAGCCTTGAAATGGCATTGCAACATACATTATCGGCTGGCAGTACCCGAGCATGGCCCGGGCACTGCCAGCCAGGCGACATGACTCTCTCCAAGGGTATACCAGATGGCACAAAACGCACGCCCAGCGAAGATCAAAGATCTACGCCAGTAACTCAGTGATCCAGCGCACCTCCTGCGCCAGTTCCTGCACCTTCTGTTCGGGCAGTGCTTGTCGCGCCCGGGCCAATTGATCCAGGGTGCGTTGCTTGTAGCGCAGCAGGCGTTGCCACTTGGCCAGGAACGCCGGGCTGCGGGCCTGCATCTGTATCGGGCCGAAATACAGTTGCTCGGCGCTGTAGCTCACCGGCCCGCTGCGCTCGGCAACGATAATTTCGTAATCGAAACGGTTTTCCCGCAGCAGTTCCTCGCAGAGGATGCGATAGCCGTTGTCCATCAGCCACAGGCGCAGCGGTTGTTCGCCGCCGTTGGGTTGCAGGATCAGGCGCTCCCGGCCGCTGAGGTACGCCTTGCCGCGTTCGAGGATGTCACGCAAGGTCTCGCCGCCCATGCCGCAGATGCTCACCGCGTCGATCCGGTCGGCCGGCTCGATGGCCGCCAGGCCGTTGGCCAGGCGCACCTGGATGTGCAATTGCTGGCCGTTGTCGCACACGGTGCGCTGGGCGGCTCGGAATGGCGTCAACGCCACCTCGCCGGCCACCGCCGCGACAATCGCGCCACGGTTCATCAGCGCCACCGGCAGATAAGCGTGATCCGAGCCGATATCGGCCAGGCGCGCGCCGGCCGGCACCTGCGCTGCCACGCGTTCCAGGCGCACGGACAAGGTGTTTTGGTTCAACGGTTGTTCCTTTTCACGGCACTTTTGCCCTCAGTGCGGGCGCGCATGATGCGCGGTACGCCCGACAGGGTAAAGCGCCGCCGCTAAACCCAGCGCAGGTTAAGCACCACAAACCCCAGCAGCACCCAGACCACCAGCAGCAGATGGGTCAACTGCAGGCCCTCCTGGCGTATCCAGTAGCCAAACCACAGCCCTGCCAGCAGCATCAGCATGACGAACCCCAGGGCAGCACTCAAGGCGAGGTTCAACCAGGGCCGGGCCGCCTCCAGGCCAGTGCCCCATAGCAAGGCGTAGCAGCCAATCCACACCGTCAGCACCGCCCCCGCCTGCAGCAGGATAATCAGGGCCAACGCCAGGCGATGGAGGGTGGCCGACTGGACAGCGCGCACCAGCAACGGCGTGCCGATCGGCGGATGCTCACGCAGCGGCGCCATTGACATCGTGGCCCCCACCGCGCCTGCCGAGCCGGCAAACGCGTGCAGGTTGTTGATCAGGGCAAGGCTCAGCCACAGGCCGAAGCCCAGGCTGAGCACCGTTTGGAAAATCAGCAGCGAGGTAGGGAGATCCATGGTTCAGTCCTTATTGAGTGGGCAAGTGCTTGGCGCTGAGCGCCACAGCCGTCGGCGCCCGCCAGGCGAGCGCCTTGTACAGGTCCACGGCATTGCCATAGGACGCGGCCTGCGCCTGGGCAATGGCCTGGCGCAGGCTGAGCAGCTCGCGCAGGTTTTGTTGCACCGATAAATAGCTGCCAGAGCCCGCGCCATAACGGCGCTGGGCGATATCCAGCGCCGCCTCGGCATGCCGCGCCGATTGCACCAGGCCGAGCAGATAGCGCTGATGCTCGGCCAGTTGGGTGATGGCGCCCTCCACTTCTTCCACAGCCACCAGCAGCACCTGTTCAAAATGCGCGGTCTCCCGCTGCGACAGCGCCTGGGCACCCCGCAGCCGCGCCCGCACCGTGCCCAGGTTGAGTGCCGGCCAGGTCAGGCCCGGAGTCAGCTCGAATGCCCGGGACGCACTGCCCAGGTCACCGTCGCGCAAGGCAAAGAAGCCGATAAACCCGCCCAGGTTGAAGCGCGGGTACAGGTCGGCGGTGGCCGCGCCCACATCCTCCACGCGCGCCGCCAGCAGCCGCTCGGCCTGCACCACATCCGGTCGATTGCGGATCAACTGGTCGACATCCCCCAACGGCAATTGCCGCGCCAGTGGCCCCGGCGCCAGGGCGTCGAGTTCGACGCCAAAACTGCCCGGCCGCTGCCCCGACAACACCTGCAACCGGTACAGGCTGCGTTGCAGCTGGCTCTGCAGCGGCGCAATCGCCGCCTGGGCACGCAACGTATTGCCCCGGGCACTCTCCAGCTCTTCAGGCAAGCCGCTGCCGGCCTGGTATTGCGCGTCGGTCAGGCCCACGGTCTCTTGCCAACTGCGCACCGCGTCTTGCGCCAGCCGCAGTTGCTCGCGCTGCCCCTGCGCCGCGAAATAGGCGTGGGCCACTTGCGCGGCAATGCTCAGTTGCACCTGTTCGAGGTCGGCCTGGGAAGCCTCGGCACGGGATTGCGCGGCACGGTTCAAGTGGTCGAGACGGCCAAACAAGTCCAGCTCCCATTGCAAGTCCAGGCCGGCACGCCAGGACTCGGACAAGCTGCGGCTGGGCCGCGCGCCCGTCACCGCCTGTTGCTCCAGGCTGCGTTGGTACGCCGCCGTACTGGTGACTATCGGCAGGCGCTGCAACGCTTGCTCGTCGACCGACGCACGGGCCAGCAGCAGGCTCGCACGCGCCTGGCGCACATCGTGGTTATGGGCCACGGCGGCGTCGATCAAGCGCGCCAACTGGGCGTCGTCGAAAAAGCTCCACCAGGCGGCTACCGGCTGCACGGCACGCCCGGCAAAAGCCTCGGCCTGCGGGCTGGCCAACTGAATCGGCGCGATCTCGGGCGCGTGGTAGTGCGGCCCCACGGAGCAGGCGCCCAGGCTCGCCAGCACGCCCATCAACAGCGGGTAAGGGATAAACGTCTTCATGGGCGCACCTCGACATGCCCTGGCATCAGGTTCTGCTCGGCCTCGGCCAATTGCTGCTGGCGCAGGCCCTGCACCCGATGGTCACGGGCCAGCCAGGCATAGACAGTGGGAAGGACAAACAGCGTAAACAGCGTGCCGACCAGCATCCCGCAGACGATTACCACGCCCAGGCCAAAGCGGCTCTTGGCCCCGGCACCGTCGGCGAACAGCAGCGGCAGCACGCCGAAGGTCATCGCCGCCGTGGTCATCAGCACCGGCCGCAGACGGATCTGCGCGGCGCGGATAATGGCGCTGACGCGATCAAGGTTCTCGCGCACCTGGATCTCATTGGCGAACTCCACCATCAAGATCCCGTGTTTGCTGATCAAGCCAATCAAGGTCACGAGCCCGATCTGCGTGTAGATATTCAGCGTGGCCCAGCCCAGCGCCAGGGGGATCAGCGCCCCGCAAATGGACAAGGGCACGGTGACCAGGATGATCAACGGATCGACCAGGCTCTCGTACTGCGCCGCGAGCACCAGATAGATCACCACCAGGGCGGCGAGAAACGCCAACACCAGGGCACTGCCCTCCTGCACGTATTGGCGTGACTCGGACTGCCAGTCATGGCTGAACCCCGGCGGCAGTTCACCGGCCAGTTGCGCCAGCAGGGCCACCGCCTGCCCCTGGGACACGCCCGGCGCCGGAATGGCCTGCAAGGTACTGGCGTTCTGCTGGTCGAACTGCAACAAGCGGTTCGGCGCCACCGTGATATCCAGGCGTACCAGCGCCGACAGCGGGATCAACTGGCCGCCCTCGGTACGCACATACTGGCGGGCCAGGGCCTGTGGGGTCAGGCGCTGTTCCTCGGTGCCTTGTGCAATCACATCATAAGAGCGCCCATACAGCGCAAAACGGTTGATGTACTGTTCGCCCACCAGCACCGCCAGGGAATCGCCGATATCGCGCATGCCAATCCCCAGGCTCGCCGCCTTGGCCCGATCGACGGTGACTTTGACCACCGGGTTGTTGTAGTCCAGGTCGCTGTCGACCACGGCAAACAGGCCGCTGTCACGGGCACGCTGCTTGAGGGTTTCCATGGTCTGGTACAGCACCGGGTAGTCCTGGGCGCTGCGCAACACCATCTGCACCGGCAGGCCACCGCTGGAGCCGGGCAACGCCGCCACCTGGAAGGCAAAAATGCTGCTGCCCTCGACCTCGCCCACGGCCTGCTGCAACTGCGCCTGGACCTGCTCGGCCGAGCGCTCACGGGCCTGCCAGGCGCTGAGGTTGATCCCGCCAAAGCTGGCCGCCGGCCCGTCGGTGCCATTGATGATCCAGGTGTCGGTGGTTTCCGGCAGGCTCTCCATGACCCGGTTGAGCTTGCCCGCAAAGCGTTCCGCGTAATCGAGGTTGGCGTATTGCGGTGACTTGATGGCGGTGAGTATCGCCGCCTGGTCCTCGGGCGGCGCCAGTTCGCGCTGCGGCAGGCTGTACAGCCACGGCAGGCTCAGGCACACCAGCACGGCAATACCGCCGCTGATCCAGCGCCGCGCCAGGGAGTGGCCCAACACCCGGCCATAAGCGGCGGCCAACCCGCCAAACACCTGTTCGGCCAACTTGGCCATGCGCCCTTCTTGTTGCCCCGGCTTGAGCAGCAGCGAGCTCATCACCGGCGACAGGGTCAAGGCGACTACGCCCGAGACAATCACCGCTCCCGCCAGGGTCAGGGCAAATTCGCGGAACAGCGTGCCGGTCAGCCCGCCGATCAGGCCGATGGGCGCATACACCGCCGCCAGCGTCAGGGTCATGGCAATCACCGGCCCGGCGATCTCGCGGGCGCCGACCAACGCGGCGGCCACCGGCGTCAGGCCTTCTTCGATATGCCGGTGGACGTTTTCCACCACCACAATCGCGTCGTCCACCACCAGGCCGATAGCCAACACCATCGCCAGCAGGGTCAGCAGGTTGAGGCTGAAACCGAAAAGCAGCATCAAGGCCGCCGCGCCGAGCATCGACAGGGGAATCGCCAGCACCGGAATCGCCACGCTGCGCAGCGAGCCCAGGCACAGCCAGATCACCAGCACCACAATCAGCATTGCCTCCAGCAAGGTGTGCATCACCTCTTCGATGGAGGCCTCGATAAACCGCGCCGTCTCATAGGCCAGGGCCACGTTGACCCCAGGCGGCAGGGTTTGCTGGATCTGCGGCAGCAGTTGGCGAATGCCGTCGACGATCACCAGGGGATTGCCCGACGGTGTGGGGAACAGCCCCAGGTGCACGGCCGGGCGGCCATTCATGGTGGCGCTGGTCTGGGTCGCCGCCGCGCCCAGCTCCACGGTGCCCACATCGCGCAGGCGCACCAGGGCCGTGCCGTCGTTGCGGATCACCAGGTCACGGAAGGCCTCGACGCTGGTCAGGTCGGTGTCGATATGGATATCGGCCAGCACGAATTGGCCACGGATCTGCCCCGGCGTGGCCTGGTAGTTATTGCTGCGCACCGCTTGCGCCACGTCGGCGGCGGTCACCCCGCGCCCGGCCATGCGATCACTGTCCAGCCACAGGCGCATCGCCAGGTGCTGCCCGCCGAAGGTCTGCACCTTGGCCACCCCGTCGATCCCGGAAAACTGCGGCTCGACCACCCGCGACAGGTAGTCGCTGAGCTCGGGGATCGACAGCGTGTCACTGGCAAACCCCACGTAGGCCACGGCGGTGGAGTCGCCGGCCGACAGCTCGACCACCGGGTCGTAGGCATCATCGGGCAAGCGGTAACGCACCTGGTTGACCTTGGCCATGGTCTCGGCCAGCGCCTGGGTCGAGTCACGGTTGAGGGTCATGCGCAGGGTGATCACACTACGTCCCTGCACCGACGACGACGCCAGGTAGTCGATACCCTCCACCGACGACACGGCCTGGGTGATCGGTTGGGTGACGAAGCCTTGCATCAATTCGGCCGAGGCGCCGGGGTACTCGGTGCTGACGGTGATGGTCGAGCTTTCCAGCAGCGGGTACTGGCGCACCGGCAACTGGCCGAGGGCAAACAGGCCGGCGAGGACGATCAGGCTGCTGACCACCAGGGCCAGCACCGGGCGCCGTACAAAACGGTCGGTGAAGCTCATGAGGCGGGTTTCCCTTCAACGTCCAGGGTGTTTTGCCCGGCCGCTTCGACGGGCATGCCGTCGCTGAGCTTGAGCTGCCCGGAGACCACCACCTGCTCGCCCAGCGCCAGGCCCGAGGTGATTTCCACCTGGCCCTGCCAGCGCTCCCCGGTCGTCACCTGGGCGCGGCGCACACTCAAGGCGCCGGCCGGATCGGCGCTGGCGATAAACACGGTCTGCCCGTAGGCGGTATAGGTGATGGCGGTTTCCGGCACCACCAGCACCGTGGGCGATTGCACCGCCGACAGGCGCACGCTGGCATACATGCCGGCCTGCAACTGCCCGCCCGGGTTGGCCAGGGTGGCTTGCACCCGCACCGAGCGCGACGGGCCGATCAGCGGGTCGATGGCGTTGATCTGCGCCGAGAACTGCCGGCCGGGCAAGGCATCCACCGTGAGCGCGGCAGCCTGGCCGATGCTCAAGCCTGGGGCCGACTGTTCACTCAAGGCGAAATTCACGTGCAGGCGCTGGGCATCCACCAGGCTGGCGATGGCTTCGCCGGTCTGCAGGTACTGGCCTTGATGCACACGACGGATACCCATCTGCCCGGCGAACGGTGCGCGGATGGCTTTTTGTGCAATCCGCGCATCAACCTGTTGCAGCTCGCCCTTGGCCATGTCCAGGGCGGCGGTGGCGTTGTCCAGTTGCTCCTGGGTCGCGACATTCACGGCCTCAAGCTTTTGAATACGCAGGAACAAGGTCTGCGCATTGCGCAGTTGGGCGTGCAGGCGCAAACGGTCGGCCTGTTCGGGGGCGTCATTGAGCTGCACCAGCAACTGCCCGGCCTTGACCGCCTGGCCGGACTCGAAGGCGATCCGCGTGATACGCCCTGCGGTTTCCGCCGCCACCTGCACCTGGTTGGCCGCCTCCAGCTCCCCTGCGGCGAAGGCCTGGCGGGGCGCCTCGCCCTGCCCGACCCTGGCCAGCGCCACCTTGGCCACTGGCCACGCCGCCGCTGCCTGGGTTGAGGGTTGATTGCCCAACCACATGATGACCAGGGCCAGCACACTGACCCCTGCCACGCCCCCGCCCACTCGCATCCTTCTGCCCATGCCCTGCTCCGCTCATCCGTAGTGTGTGCGCTGCCCCCCGATGGAAAGCGGTTGCAGCCAAGATCGGGCAGGACTATAAAACCTCAACTTAACTTGAGGGCAACACCCATGGCAGCAGAAAAGAACCCGGACGGTGTGCGCTCCCTCACCATCGGCGAGGTGGCCAGGCGCAGCGGCGTACCGATCTCCACCCTGCACTTCTATGAGTCCAAGGGCTTGATCGCCAGCACGCGCAACGCCGGCAACCAACGGCGCTTCCCGTCGCTGGTGCTGCGCAGCATCGCGATTATCAAGGTGGCGCAACGCACCGGCATCCCCCTGGAAGAGATCAAGCGCGCCATGGGCCGCTATCCGCCGAACAGCAAACTGACAGCCGCGCAATGGGGCGAGATGTCTTCGGCCTGGCGCGACAACCTCAACGAACGCATCCGCACCCTGCAAGCCCTGCGCGACAGCCTGGACAACTGCATTGGCTGCGGCTGCCTGTCGCTCAACGACTGCCCCTTGCGCAACCCGGGCGACAGCCTGGGCCAGGAAGGCCCGGGGCCGAGGATCCTCGAACGCGCCGCCAACGGATCGGAAATACAAGCCTCCAAACCCTGAAAATCAAGGTGGGAGCTGTCGAGCCCCGGCGAGGCTGCGATGGCGGCGGCATTGCTGGGAGGGATATTGGCTGACCCGCCGCTATCGCTGGCAAGCCACACACATTTGATCTTCATTACCTTGGCAGGTCGGTGTTGACTACGCCGATGACACTTTTGAAGTAAGCCCCACCGGGCGCTTTCCCGATAATCGAGGGCTTACTGACAAAATGCCGAGGCCCCGCCATGACGCGCGCATCCACCGAACAGGTCCCGCCGCAAACCCTGAGAAAAGTCATCGTCGCCGCCGGTATCGGCAATTTTGTCGAGTGGTTCGACTTCGCCGTGTATGGCTTTCTCGCCACCACCATCGCCCAACAGTTTTTCCCCAGTGGCGATGCCAGTGCGGCGTTGCTCAAGACCTTCGCGGTGTTTGCCGTGGCCTTTGCCTTTCGGCCCCTGGGCGGGATTTTCTTTGGCATGCTGGGCGATCGCATCGGCCGCAAGCGCACCCTGGCGATGACGATTTTGCTGATGGCCGGGGCCACGACCCTGATCGGCCTGCTACCCACGTATGCGGCAATTGGCGTCACGGCGCCGATCCTGCTGTCGCTGATCCGCTGCGCCCAGGGCTTTTCCGCCGGCGGTGAATACGCCGGGGCCTGTGCCTACCTGATGGAGCACGCGCCCAGTGATAAACGGGCGTGGTACGGCAGCTTTATCCCGGTGTCGACCTTTGCCGCCTTCGCCTCGGCGGCGGTGGTGGCCTATGCGCTGGAGGCCTCGCTGTCGGCCGAGGCCATGGGCAGTTGGGGCTGGCGCCTGCCGTTTCTGATCGCCGCGCCGCTGGGCCTGGTAGGTCTGTACCTGCGCTGGCGGCTGGATGAAACCCCGGCCTTCCAGGCAGTAAAGCAGGAACACGCGGTGTCTCACTCGCCGCTCAAGGAAACCCTGCGCAACCATGGCGCAGCGATCTGCTGCCTGGGCGCCTTTGTGTCGCTGACGGCGCTGTCGTTTTATATGTTCACCACCTACTTTGCCACGTACCTGCAAGTGGCCGGTGGCCTGAGCCGGGCGACGGCGTTGCTGGTGTCGCTGATTGCGCTGATCTTCGCCGCGGCGATCTGTCCGCTGGCCGGCTGGTATAGCGACCGCGTCGGGCGGCGTGTCACGGTGATGAGCGCTTGCGGGCTGTTGATGGCCGTGGTGTACCCGTCGTTCCTGATGGCCAGTTCCGGCTCGTTCGCGGCCTCCGTGATCGGCGTGATGCTGCTGGCGGTGGGCGCGGTGTTGTGCGGCGTGGTCACGGCGGCGCTGCTCTCGGAAACCTTCCCGACCCGCACGCGCTATACCGCCTCGGCGATCACCTACAACATGGCCTACACGATCTTCGGCGGCACCGCGCCGCTGGTGGCGACGTGGTTGATCAGCACCACCGCCAGCAACCTGTCACCGGCGTTTTACCTGATGGCCGTGGCCCTGCTCGCACTGGCCGGTGGCCTGGCCTTACCGGAGACCTCGCGCATTTCCCTGCACGACGCCTGACACCCGGCGAACCTTTCTTGCACAAACACCGTCCGAGCTAGGGCACTGATGTTTTTCGCCCGCTCGGAGGTTTGTGTTTGAAAGCTGCCATCGTCAAAAAATACCGCCTGATTATCAAGACCATGGGTTATGTCGGCTGGGCGCTGTTCTGGCTGTTGCTCTGGGATATTGCGGTCACCGTGGACTTCATGCTGTTCCTCAACGCCAAGATCAACCTGCCACTGATGCCCCTGACGCTGCTCGGTTCGGCACTGGTGGTGCTGATCAGTTTTCGTAACACCAGCGCCTACAACCGCTGGTGGGAAGCGCGCACGCTATGGGGGGCGATGGTCAATAATTCGCGCAGCTTTGCACGGCAGGTGCTGACATTGCTCGATGACCCCGACAGCGAAATCAACCCCATCAAATCCACCCTGCTGCGCCGCCACGTGGCCTATGTGAATTGCCTGGCGGCGCACCTGCGGGGTGAGCCGTGCCCGGAGGAAGTGCGGGCGTTCATTCCTGGGGATGAGTTTGCGCGCAACGGCGCCACCAACAACTTTGCCAACGACATCCTCACCGGCTCCGCCGCCCTGCTGGCCCGCGAGTACAAGGCCGGGCGCCTGGACAGTATTCGCCTGGCGCGGCTCGAATCAACCATGGTGGACTTGTCCAACAGCCAGGGCGGCATGGAGCGTATTGCCAATACGCCACTGCCCTACCCGTATGTGTATTTTCCACGACTGTTTATTTCGCTGTTCTGCCTGATTGTGCCAGTGGGGCTAGTGGAGTCCCTGGGCTGGTTCACCCCGCTGGCCTCGACGGTGGTGGGGTTTATGCTGCTGGCCATCGAACGCATCGGCACCGACCTGCAAAGCCCGTTCCGCTCCAGCGAACACCAGATCCAGACCGAAGCCATCTGCGAAACCATCGAGAAAAACCTGCAGTCGATGCAGCGTGATTCGTTGGGGGATGTTTGCAGGAGCCATTAAAAAGCCTGCATTCTTCAAGCGCCTCTATAATAAAGCGTCGCGTTAAAAATTTTGTTTGGCGTGATGTTGCGCAACCACGCAGTATCAGACCCGGGGGCTGCCTGGCGCCTGAGCTTTGAATAACCCATCGCAAGACTTAAAAAAATGATCAGACCCCTTGACCCCACAGACCTCGATTGCGTCCTGCAGATCTGGCTGGATGCCTCGCTCATCGCCCACGACTTTATCGACGCCGCCTTCTGGCAGTCGCAGGTCGAGAACATGCGCAACCTGTACATTCCTGCATCCCAGACCTTTGTTATCGAGCGTCAATCGAGGGTGGTGGGGTTTTACTCGCTGCTCGACCAGCAGATGGCCGCACTGTTTGTTGCCCCCGACTGCCAGGGCCAGGGCCTCGGTAAACAGCTGGTGGCCCACGCCAGGAGGCAACGGCCCGTACTGACCCTGGCGGTTTATAAAAACAATAGCGCCAGTTACCAGTTCTACCTGTCACAAGGGTTTGTGGTCACCCATGAGGAGATCGATGAACACAGCGGCCAGGCGCAATACTCGATGAGCAGCGTCGCCAGCGCGCCTCAGTAATCCGTCCTCACCTCAGCGGGCGCCTTGCCGGGGCCACACGCTAAACCCAAGGCTGATATTGCGCGGCGTTCCCCGCTAGTCGCGCGGCTTGCGCCCGTTCGGACAGCGGTATGCCAGGTGGCATCAACGACAGCACATAAGCCATCCGCGACGCACTCCCCAGGTTCACGATCAATGTGAACGGCGAATCGGCAAATTCAAACACCAGGTTGAAGGTGCCATAAGCACTGCGCATGTCCACCCGCGACACATCGCCCAACGGTCGTTGCTTCTGACATAAAACCCGGTAAATCACCTGCTGCCCCTCAAGACGAAACACCGGGTTGAGACTGTTGCTGGCCAAGGCCACCCAAGGCAGCCTGCGCAACCCGATAAAGGTGGCCAATACCGCAATCGCCTTGCCATCAAGGCCCGTGCCAGGGGCATAGGCGGGAGCGACCGACTTGGGTTTGCGCAGCTTCTTGAACAACCAGTACATGAACCAAAACGACAGGCCCTGGGCAATGACCACCAGCGCGCCGAAGGCTAACTCCATCCAACTGATATCCATGTGCTTTCCTTGGCGGGTTGCCGGTGAGCGATCCAGCTTGGCAGGTAGCATCAGGCACTAAATTGCGCGCAAAAAAAAGCCTGCATCGCTGCAGGCTTTTCTCTATCTGGCTCCACGACCTGGACTCGAACCAGGGACCCAATGATTAACAGTCATTTGCTACCGACTAGTCGCAACGGGGCCACGAAAAACGTGCTGGAGACATAGAAACGCTGCATAGCGTGAGTACATGAATACGTCACGACACGAAAGTTAGCCGCGTTGGATTAGCTTGTCAAAGCAAGGCAAATCAATGATCTGTAGGAAAAGGAAACAGTCATAGTCAGCTACCGCATTACCTCCAGTGCATGCCTTACCTGATCGACGTCAACGTGAACGTATTTCAAGGTTGTCGCGATGCTTCGGTGCCCCAGCAGGTCTTTGACAATGTGAAGGTTACTCTTGGGCTGCTTCATCAAATCGGTGGCGATTGTGTGTCTAAATCGGTGTGGACTTACATGCACCCCCAGCTTTCGACTCAGTGCAGTGTAAAACCGTGAAAGCTGACTCATGTCCATCGTTCTGCGCATATGGCGCTGGGAAAACTTGTTGACGTTGAAGAGCTGCTCGTTTGGCTTGATACCGCGCTTTTTAGCGTTCAGTAGCAAGACCCTCAGGTATTTGGCGAGCTTGCTGTGTATCGGTACGTAGTGTTCATCAAAGTTTTTAGAGACCTCTGGATGGATGCAGAATTGGAGGCTCTCCATATCCACATCCTGAGGGCGAATGCACAAAAGCTCATTCGCCCGAATCCCCGTGTAGTAAAACGTCTCGAATACTGTTCGCCAGAACCAGGCAGGATGAATTGACGCCATCGCATAAGTCTTCATTTCAGAACGGGCCATGCCGAAGAGGAGAATCCTCGCATCACGGGTAACGCGGTTTTTGACCGTCTTTGGAGGACGGTTTGGGCACCTAACCCCACAACCTTCAAATGGATTGTCGAGCAAATTGGTCAGGTTGTTTTTGATGGCATAACCAAAGAGCGCTCGGAGATGTCGCAGGTAGGTGTTCCAGCTCACCTCTTTGATTTCGCTGCCCAAGACAGACTTACGCCAGTTGAGAACAGTGGCCCGGCTGATCTCATCAATCAGGCAATCGCCTGTAAATCGAATCAGTGCGTTCGTGGCAACTCGATATCCTTGCTGTGAGGTTTCTCGTAGATGCTTTTCAAAAAAATAAAGCTCCGGCAGCTCTGAGATTAAACGCATGAGTTTTCTTCCTTGACCATTTGCGACCCTTTCAGCGCCAGATATGGGTTGTCATAGGGTCTCTCTGTAAAAAGCTGAAGCGGATCCTGGAGCAGGTAGCCTCTGATATCCCTAGTCTTTTTTGGACCCCGAATCTCGCAGGTCCATATGTTCAATCCTGTTGAGCATTTCTTGTGCAGCCCCAGCTTCTCAAAGCGTCGTTGCACCCAACGCCAATCCGTGGTGCCCTGTTCTTTAGCCATCCTCGCGACCTGAGGATGCTCTTGGGCGTAACGCTGGAAAATTCCTGGGGTCACCAAGAAGGCTGTTCCAGCCACGCTGTGCACTTTCGCTTTAGAGTCGTTGATGATGATTTTGTGGGTAAGCACACCCAGCCGAAGCCAGCTAATAAAAGCCTCTCCCAAGTCCTCGCCGATTGGCTCCTCAGGCGCGGAACACAATGGCCCTGATGGAAGATCTGCCGACAAAGTGCACGCCGTTTTTTCTACAACGGCTGCAGCCGGCTTGCGCTCACACGAATGAGTGCAACCCTCGTCCTCTGTCCGAACCAATGACGATCCATCCCAAAGATCGTCTGGGTACTGAGTCGCTTCCATGTACTCAAACGGTACAACGTTGTAACTTGCTCCCGACGTGATTTCCGTAGGACTAAGCTCTGCCTCCAACGTCGAATTAGTTGCACTGCGTGGGAATTCGGCGTCAGGCCTGCCACCCATTTCAACCGAAGGCTTTACAACAGGCGTTAAGCTCAGGGTGCCGGTAAAAGATGGGGGGCGCTCACCCCTCTCCCAGATCAAAGTGGGCGCCACCTTTAGAAAAGTCAGAGTCTTTTGCCACTTACCGCTTTGAACCGTTGCCGTCCAAATGGCCTTGCCTTCTGCATTGACCTGAATGATCGAGTTGTCTTGAAGAACGTTGAACAACGTTGAATTGGATGAAGGAATTGACTCGGTGCCTTGAGAAAGCAGGTGCGCCCGTAATTTGTCGGCAACGGTCTTGCTCACTAGCCATAAGGCATCGTCGGTCAACCAGCCATCTGAGGCTCGAGGTTGATTCAATTTCAGTTGTTCAGTGACGAGGTATCTCAAACCTTCAATCAACTGGCGCTGTAATGAATACTTGGGAGCCGCAAGGGCACGAGACGGATTGCCGCCCAGCTCTTGAGCCACTGATGCCTGATCCGCCTGGATTACAAGCTCACCGAGAATGCCCGCATGCTCATACTGCCCTGCTAGAACGTATAGCAAAGCCCCCCATGGCTCTGGAAAGCCGCTCAACCAATCCATGATGGGCTGAGTCAGCACTTGCGTGTAAAGCAAACCCGCCGCTGCGCTGTGTAGCTTGTACGGTCGATCGCTCACATACCGAAAGCGATACGCACGATTGAGTGGGCCGCTCCATGGGTGCCATTGGGTACCGTCAGCAAAATACACTTCCAGGTCGACGGCGACTTTACCGATGTCGTGAAGGAGTGCTGCGCAGGCTAAAGCTGCTGTCCAAGCCTCAGTTTGAGCAGCTTGGGACTCGGGGGTTGCTCCCACGGGCAGCAGATAGGATTGTCGGATCTTCAAAGCGAAGGCGATGATCTCTAACCCGTGATCAAGCATGCCTCCAGAGTGAGCATGGTGATGGTTCTCTGAAGCAGGTAACTCCTGAACAATCTCGGCATAACGCTTGATTGGGTCCAGATAAAACGTCTCGAACTGAGCTCTGGAGAGAGAAGTTCGCTGCCAGATGTGCTCAATGAGTTTGCTGCGACGGGGTGTGCTCAGCAGCTCCGTTGCCGTTTTTTGCGTGAGGTATCCAGAGAGTACGTCATCAGTAACTAAGGGTGCGTCGAGGACCGCCTTTTTCAGCTTCAATGGCCAGAACATTCTCTTATTCACCTGCATCAATCGTTGGAGAGCCTTTTCGCTTTTCAGCTCAATGACAGCCCATTTGCAGGTAGGCCTCTTCCCCTTGGGTTCCCTTCCAATAGACCGTTTCCGTTTCGCCTTTTCTTTATGGGCTTTTGGCGTCGGGGAGACGATGGAAAAACTGGTTTGAGAACACGCATGTTTAATTTTTACTCTCTAGCGTTTATATCCAAGCGTGCTTCCTCGCATTTGAAGAAAAAGGACTGTGTTGGATGATCATCCACGGCAGCAGAAGCCCCCTCTAGTGCTTGGGCAGAGTGCGGATTCCACGACACTTGGACACCCAGTCCACGATCATTTGGACACTCGTTCCACGCTCACTTGGACACCTGATCCACGCCCATTTGGACAGGCAGTCGGAGCGCAGCGACGCAGGTTTGCATTG
>Ga0208123_100139_pt1 | contig 37060 bp, 26 predicted proteins | sample LakWasMe92_HOW11_2_FD_183914 | JGI IMG/M metagenome (GOLD analysis project Ga0208123, IMG submission 183914) | Freshwater sediment methanotrophic microbial communities from Lake Washington under simulated oxygen tension - Sediment Metagenome... | ecosystem: Environmental > Aquatic > Freshwater >... | reverse complement strand
CCGCATGGACCGGGTTCGACGAGCCCATGGCCGCGTTGGCCGCAGCACCCATGGCACTGCTGACGGCCATCGACGCCGCCCCGCCAACCAGCATGCACGGCAATTTGCTGAAGAACTTGCCCTTGCCGCCCTTGAGCATCAGCAGCACCGTCACGGCCAGCCCGACCCCCGGGGTCTTGCCGCTGCGAATCTCGCGCACCACCACCGAACCGCCGCCGATGGTGACGTCGGAGGAGATTAGCCCGGAGGACACCACTTTCGCATCGCAGGTGCTGCGATCACCGCTGCGCACGGCGGGCTGGCCGTTGATGGTCACCTTGGCCGAGCCTTCGGCCATGAACTGCGGCGGCATCGGTGGGTGCTTCATGCAAAGCACCAGGTCTTCGGGCTTGGTCTCTGTGCCTGGCGCAGGCGAAGCCACGGTGGGGCGCCACATCTGTGAGAAGAACTCGCCTGCCATGTCCAGGTAGCTGGCTTCGGCTTCAGGCGCTTCTTCCGGCGCCTGCATTTCCAGCTCGGTGCCGGCCGGTGCCACATGGGAAACAACCGCCCCAGCGGCACGGGCCGAGGGGATGTTATTGGTAAACGTGTCGAAGGAGCCGGTGAGGATATTGGCCTGCACCGTCGGCGGGAACAGCGCGTTGCCGATGCCCTCGCATAAATTGCTCAGGCCCTTGTCGGCCCCGCTCTTGCTCATTGCAAGGCCCACGACCACGCCCACCACCGCGCCGAGGAGGAAGCACCCCAGTCCGCCCGTGACCACCGTGATCCCGGTGGCGGCGACTACTGCAGCGGTGGCCAGCGCCGTAATCGCGATATTCGCCGCCACCTCCAGCACGCCGCCGAGAATATCGGCCATCATCGACGTGTGGTCCATGGCATCGCCCATTCGGGCGGCCCATAACGCGTCAGACATGCAGGAGGCCCATCACGCAGGCACGTCGAACGACAACGAGTTCTTGATGATCGCCCAATGCGCCGCCTCGGCATCACCCAGCTTGTCCGCCTTCACATAACTCAAGGCGAGCATCTTGCGCGTCCCCGGCAGCACCAGGGCCAACTGGTACTGGAACACCTTGTCGTTGCCCTTGTTGAACTGGCTGCGCAGCTCGATCCCTTCGACCTCCTGGGCGGCACCCAGGCGTACCGGCACGCTGGGCAGGCAGCGCAGGTCCTGCACCTGTTTTTCCAGGCGCTTGAGCTGGTCGTCGAAGTTGCTGTGCAAGGTTTCGCCTTCTGCCAGCAGGCTGCGGCTGACGATCAGGGACGTCCCCAGTTCCGGGAACTTGAGGATATTGATCGTCGCGTCCTGCAGCTCGCCGGCGGGCAGTTGAAACTGGAATTCGTTGATGCGGTACGTCATGGCAAACAGGTCTCGTCAGGAGCTTTTAGGCGCGGGGAATGCGGCTTTGATATTGGCGTCGATGCTGGTTTTTATGCCTTGGCCATCCGGTGTGGCGCCAGGCCCGCCACCGTTGTTCAGGTGCAGCACGCCGCCGGTGTTGAACTCGGCGTCGCCGCTGGCGTAGAAACTGATTTGCACGCCCGTGAGGTTGATCTGCCCGCTGGCGTTCAATTCGAGGATGCTTTCCCCGCACACCAGGCGCAGGTTTTCGCCGACCTCGATGACATAGCTCTGGCTGATGCTGTCGGTTTTTTTCTGGCCAACGGAGAGGATGTCTTCCTGCTTGACGATGCGCAGGCGGTTGTTGCCGATGGTCACCGTCTCGTTATGCCCAATGCTCTTGTTGCGGTCATGCCCCACCGAGTGGCTTTCATCCACTTCCACCACGATGTCCTGATTGCGCTCGGCATGGATGTACAACTGCTCCAGGCCCTTCTTGTCTTCCATGCGGATTTCATTGAAGTTCGCTGGGCTGCCGCCTTTGCTGGAACGGCTTTTCATCCCGCTCTGGGTGGCGTTTTCCGGCAGGTCGTAGGGCACCGTCTGTTCGGCGTTGTACACCCGCCCGGTAATGATCGGCCGGTCCGGGTCGCCTTCCAGGAAGCTCACAATCACTTCCTGGCCAATGCGTGGGATCTGCATCGAGCCCCAGTTCTTGCCGGCCCAGGACTGAGAGACGCGAATCCAGCAGGAGCTGTTTTCATTGGACTGGTCGTGGCGGTCCCAATAAAAATGCACCTTCACCCGGCCATATTGGTCGGTCCAGATTTCCTCGCCCTTGGGCCCGACCACCAGCGCGGTCTGCGGGCCTTTGACGATGGGGCGATGGGTATTGGCCAGTGGGCGGAAGCTCTGTTGCGCGTCGATGCAGGTCAGGCTGCTGTCGAACTGCGCCGACGCCGCGCCGCCACCGGACTCCAGGCGTTCCTGGGTGATGTAGTAGCGGGCGCCGAGGATCAAGTATTCGCGGTTCTGGTCGCGGCGGCTGAAGCCGGTGAGGCTGAACAGATGGCCGGAGCCCAGGCCCCGTGCGTTACCGCTGAACTCCACTTGTTCGTGCAGGGTTTGCAGGGCTTCGATGCGGGTGCGTGCGTAGTGTTCGCCGTCTTCGCTTTTGACGTAGGTGCCGGGGTAGTCGTACAGCGGGTAGTCGCCGGCGGTGTGCGGGCGTGGCATGGCCGAGCGCACGTCGATGCTGGCGCTGGGGCGCTGGAAATCGTAGTCGTTGAGCTCCAGGGAGCCGGGCTGCACTTCCTGCGCCAGGTGCCAGTTGTGCATATGGTCGCGTTCGCGCTGCTGCTCGTCCTTGGGGTAGTAAGGCACCGAGGTGTAGCCGGGCACCGTGGCGTGGGCGCCATAGGCGTCGGCCAGCACCAGCACATGGCGGTCCTGCTCGTGGCGGAAGAAGTAGTAGATGCCTTCCTGTTCCATCAGGCGGCTGACGAAATCGAAGCTGGTCTCGCGGTACTGCACGCAGTATTCCCACTCGCGATACGGCCGGCTCAGGGCGTCTTCAAAGTCGGAAAAGCCCAGGTCGCGGAACACCTGCTTGATGATCTGCGGGATGCTCAGGTTCTGGAAAATCCGGCAGTCGGAGGTACGGCTCAGCAGCCACAGCCATGGGCGCAATGTCACCTGGTAACTGGCGAACTGGCCCTGGTCGATGTTCTGGCTGCAACGGGCGACGAGCCCATGGAAATACCGCTCGCCGCCGTCCGCCAGTTGCAGGCTGACGCTCATCGGTTTGCCCAGCAGCTGGTTGAGGTCGATGTTGGCGTCCAGCGAGTTGAGTTGCAGCTCGTAGTTGAACAGCCGTCCCAACTCTTCGCCGCCGCCCATTTCATTGAGCAGCAGCACATCCGGCCCCAGGGGGCTGGTGATCTTGGCCAGGCGTGAGGCTTGGTTGAAAAGCATCGGTTGTCCCGTAAGTGTCTTAGTAACTGAAGAAACCGAATCCGATGTGGGAGCGGGCTTGCTCGCGAATGCGGTGTATCAGTTGATACATCCGGCGACTGATTCACCGTATTCGCGAGCAAGCCCGCTCCCACATTTGGATTGCACTTCGTCAGGTTATCCGGCGTCGCTGAAGGTGTAGTGCAATTCGTTATCCCGCGTACCGATCCGCACCCCCGCCAGCGCCTTGCCTTCGAGCATGCGCGTAAGGAACTCGCGGCTCATGTCCGGCAGCAGGCTGTTGGTGAGGATGGTGTCGATCATCCGCCCGCCACTTTCGGTTTCGGTGCAGCGCGAGACGATCAGGTCGATCACCCCGTCGTCGTAGTCGAACGCGACTTTGTGGGTGTTCTCTACACGCTTCTTGATGCGGTCCAGTTGCAGGCGGGTGATCGCCTTGAGCATCACGTCGCTGAGCGGGTAATACGGAATCGTCACCAGGCGCCCGAGCAGGGCCGGCGGGAAGATCTCCAGCAGCGGCTGGCGCAGGGCCTTGGCGATGTCTTCCGGGTCGGGCACGTTTGCCGGGTCTTTGCAGACGTGGGAAATCAGCTCGGTGCCGGCGTTGGTGGTCAGCAGGATCAAGGTGTTCTTGAAGTCGATCACCCGACCTTCGCCGTCCTCCATCACGCCCTTGTCGAAGACCTGGAAGAAAATCTCATGCACGTCCGGGTGAGCTTTTTCCACTTCGTCCAGCAGCACCACGCTGTAGGGTTTGCGCCGCACGGCTTCGGTCAGCACGCCGCCTTCGCCATAGCCGATATAGCCCGGTGGCGCACCTTTGAGGGTCGACACGGTATGGGCTTCCTGGAACTCGCTCATGTTGATGGTGATCACGTTCTGCTCGCCGCCGTACATGGCTTCGGCCAGGGCCAGGGCGGTTTCGGTCTTGCCCACGCCCGAGGTGCCGGCCAGCATGAAAACGCCAATCGGCTTGCTCGGGTTGTCGAGGCCGGCGCGGGAGGTCTGGATGCGCTTGGCGATCATCTGCAACGCATGGTCCTGGCCGATGATGCGCTTTTTCAGGTGCTGGTCGAGGTTGAGCACCGTCTCCAGTTCGTTGCGCGCCATGCGGCCCACCGGGATGCCGGTCCAGTCGGCAACCACCGAGGCCACAGCCTGGTAATCCACGGTCGGCAGGATCAACGGAGTTTCACCTTGCAGGGCGCTGAGGCGCTGTTGCAGGTCCACCAGTTGTGCGCGCAATTCGTCGTTGCCGCTATCAACAACGCCAGCCTTCTCGCGCAGGGTCGCCCGGGTGGCGAGCAGCTCGTCCACCAGGGTTTTCTCGTCGGCCCAGCGGCTTTCCAGCGTTGCCAGGCGCTCGCGCTCGGCGCTCAGCAAGGCTTCGCTATTGCTCTGGCGTGCACCAATGGCGATGCCGATAGCATGCTCACGGGCGATGATTTGCAGCTCGGTTTCCAGGGTTTCGATACGGCGGCGACTGTCGTCCACCTCGGCCGGCACCGCGTGCAGGCTGATGGCGACGCGGGCGCAGGCGGTGTCCAGCAGGCTCACGGATTTATCCGGCAACTGGCGCGCCGGGATATAGCGGTGGGACAGCTTCACCGAGGCTTCCAGGGCTTCATCGAGGATCTGCACCTGGTGGTGTTTTTCCATGGTCGAGGCCACGCCGCGCATCATCAGCAGCGCCTTGTCTTCCGACGGCTCGGCCACCTGCACCACCTGGAAGCGGCGGGTCAGGGCCGGGTCTTTCTCGATGTGCTTCTTGTATTCGGCCCAGGTGGTGGCCGCCACGGTACGCAAGGTGCCACGGGCCAGGGCCGGCTTGAGCAGGTTGGCCGCATCACCGGTGCCGGCGGCGCCACCGGCACCCACCAGGGTGTGGGCTTCGTCGATAAACAGGATGATCGGTTTTGGCGAGGCCTGGACGTCTTCGATGACCTGGCGCAGGCGCTGTTCAAACTCGCCTTTCATGCTGGCGCCGGCTTGCAGCAGGCCCACATCCAGGCTGCGCAGTTCTACATCTTTCAGGGCTGGCGGCACGTCGCCGGCGACGATGCGCAGGGCAAAGCCTTCGACCACCGCTGTCTTGCCCACCCCGGCCTCGCCGGTGAGGATCGGGTTGTTCTGGCGCCGACGCATCAGGATATCCACCAGTTGGCGGATCTCTTCATCACGGCCCACGATCGGGTCGAGCTTGCCGCTGCGCGCCTGCTCGGTCAGGTCCACGGTAAAACGCTTGAGGGCTTCCTGCTTGCCCATGGCACTCGGGGCCATGGCGCCGCTGGCTTCGCCCGGCACGGCTCCGACGTTGAAACCGTCGCTGGCACTCAGGGCATTTTCCGGCGAATCACCGACGTATTCATCAAAGCGCTCGCTCAGGGCCTCGGCCTTGATTTTGTCGAACTCGGACGACAAGCCCAGCAGCGCATGCCGCAGGCTTGGCGTCTTCAAAATGCCCAGCACCAGGTAGCCGGTGCGCACCTGGCTTTCGCCAAACATCAGGCTGCCGTACACCCAGCCGCGTTCCACGGCTTCTTCCACATGGGACGACAGGTCGGTGATCGAGGTCGAGCCCCGGGGCAGGCGGTCCAGGGCCTCGGTCAGGTCACGGGCCAGCCGCGCCGGCTCGAGGTTGAACTGGCGGATGAGGCGATGCAGGTCCGAGTCCTGCAGTTGCAGCAACTGGTGAAACCAGTGGGCCAGCTCCACGTAGGGGTTACCGCGCAATTTGCAGAACACCGTGGCGGCTTCGATGGCCTTGTAGGCCACGCTGTTGAGTTTGCCGAACAGTGCGGCGCGACTGATTTCACCCATGCTCTGGATTCCTTGAGGTGGTGGCCTGATCGGCGTAATGCCGGGCCAGGATTAGGTCGTTGGCGTCGTGCCCGGGTTGGCCGAGCCACGTGTTGAAGCCCAGGCGGAACTGGCCGTTGAGTTGCAGCGCCGGGACTTCGGGTTGTTGCAGAACCAGGTTCAAGTCCCAGTCCAGTTCATGGCCCAGGTACTCGGCCACCCAGGCCACCAGTTCATTGAACGGCTGGCTGCCGGGCAACATGCCCATGTAGTCATCCAGCGTGAGCGGGCCCAGGCGGATGCGAAATTTGTGCTGGCGGTCCCACACATGGCTGCCCAGGCAAAAGTCCACCCCCAACTGATTGGCGCTGACGCTGACCCGGCTGCGTTCGGGCAGCTCCAGCCATTGGCCGACGTACTCTTCAATCTCTACCGGCAGGCCGAAATACTCGCCGAGAATCGCCTTCAGGCCGTCCGGGTAGCGGGTTTGCGCCGAGAGATGGCCGCTGTAGTGCAGCTTCGCCGTGTCCGGGATCAGGCCCTGCTCAAGCAGGCTGGGCATACCCCGGCCACTCAAGGCGGCGAGGCGCGCGGACCAGTAGTCATCGTCGGGCCGGTCATGGCTGACGGTTGGCCGCGCTTCGGCCCAGGCCCGGTAGAACAGGGTCAGCAGGCGGTGATGGAACACATCCAGAAAGCGCTTGCTGGTGCTGTCGGCGTTGTTGCGCTGGCGTTCGCGCACGTACTCGGTGATGTGCAGCGGCAGCGGGCCGTTGGGGCCGCCGAGGCCGAAAAAGAACTGCTCCAGGCGCGCAGGTGTGCCGTCGCCGCCAGGGCTCACCGAGGCCAGGGTGGCCGGGGCGAACGTGCAGTCAGCCTGTTGCCCGAGGCGCAACGGGTCATCGGCCAGGCGCAGGGAATGCCCCAGGCGCGGCAGGTGGGGCGATTCGCACTCGATACGGCGCAGCGCCTGGAAGAAGTCATATTCCCAGGGCTCCTGGTGCATCGCCTCCAGGGTACTCACAGGGTCGGACGCCGTCCGGGCTTGGCTTTCCATCGCATGAAGGGTCGGACGCCGTCCGGGCTTGGCTTTCCATCGCATGATCTCGCCGCGTTCGGTGGTACGGATCACCGTCTCGGTAAAACTGTTGATCGACACGTAACGCGCCAGGAACCGTTCCAGCACCGCACCGAGCAGGAACACGCCGGTGCCGCGAAACGCGTTTTCATCAAATTCCAGGGTGATCTCCAGGCCACGGCCAAACACGATCGGGCCGGGCATCGGCAGACGGCGGGTCACCGCTTTGCTGCTGACCTCGCGCAGGCCTTCGATCTGCAATTGCAGGGCGGCGTCGTTGCTGTCGCCGTACAGGCGCAGCAGTTCACGCAGCGCGGCGGCACCCTGGCCCTCGCTGAGGGACAGGTAGTTGAGCGACAACTGGCTGATCAGGCGCCAGGCCTTGGCATCATGGGCGTGGCTGGCGCGCGGGCGGCTGGGCCCGGCGACGCAACGCACCGCCAGCACCGGGGCGCTGTCGGCCAGGGTGAAGTCGGTCTTGCCGTTGCCCACGCTCATGAACAGTGGCAGGTCGCGGTTGGTGCACAGCGCAGTCACGCCCAATTGGCGCAGGTCGTGACGGTAAGGCGCCTGCTGGCTGTCCACCAGGCTGACAAAGGTCTCGCTGCCCACATAGGTGGAGCGCGGGCCATTGCGCCGCTGGTCGCTGGACAGCACCCGTGGCTCGCGGCGCACGCTGTAGTAAGACTGGTCGCGACCGTAGCGCGATGGATCACGCACGGCATAGAACGGCAAAAAGGCTTGTTCCGGCCCACTGCCATGGCCGGTGATGCCGCTCAGGGAGTGGATCTCGAAGTCCATGGGCCGGGTGCGGTCGGCAATCACATGGTGTTCGTTGACCCGTTCGGACAGGTGAATCCGATCCACGCGCTTGGGGAACAGGTTGATCGCCGGGGTACAGAACGGCACAAATTGCGCGGCGCCCACACTGCCTTCCAGGCTTGGGTCGTGGCGGTCGAACAGCACGACCAACTCCAGCTCCTGGCCATCGCAGCGCTGTACGGCGCGGCTCAGCTCGGCGAATTCGACGAACAGGTAGCGATGGGGCAGGGCGAAGTATTCCTGCAACAGGCGATAACCCTGGAACGCCCGCGAGACCACTGGCATCGCCGCCTCGGCGTCGTCGAACCCACGCGGCCGCAGGGCGTCCTGCGGCAGGCGCTCCACCCAGTCACCGCCGGGTTGGCGCGCAAACACCGCGCACACATTGCCCAGCAATTGCTCGTAGAGGCGAAATGGCTGCTCATCGGCGCCGCTCAGGTACAGCGGCAGGCTGTCCAGGGCCAGGCTGTTGAAGGGCAGCTCGGCGCCGGTGCGCAGGGTCAGGCGCAAACCGGCCTTGGCCTTGGGTTCGCTGGCGGCCAGGCGCCCGAGCACGGCGGATGGGTTGCCGAAGTAATCGGCCTGGCTGACCTGCAACGGCCACAACATCACCGGGTGCGCGGTGCGGTACTCGCAGCAGGTCTGGGTTTCGCGGCCCAGGGCGGCGCGCAGCACGGTATCGCGGGGCAATGGGAAACCGCTGGCCAGCGAGCCCTCATCGGGATCGGCCTGCAATTGCACCACGGTCATCGACGGGGTCGGCGCCAGGTAGTGCGGGTAGGCGATTTCCAGCAGATTGTGGGTGAAGGTCGGGTACTCGGCATCGAGCTTGAGCTGCACCCGGGCGGTGAGATAAGCGAAGCCTTCGAGCAAACGCTCGACGTACGGGTCGGCACAGTCCATGCCGGACAGGGTCAGCCGACTGGCGATCTTCGGGTATTCCTTGGCGAACTCCGCCGCGCTCTCGCGCACGTGGTGCAGTTCCTGGTTATACAGCTCCAGCAGGCGCGGGTTCATGGGCGCCTCCGCTGGTCGGCGTTGACCACGCGCACATGGCCGGACTCCAGGTCCAGATCGGTTTGCAGCAACAGGCGCAAGGGCACCGGCTGCGCCCACAGGTCGCCCTCGATCTCGAAACTCAGGGCGTTGTGATTCATCTCGCCATGGGCCACCCGCGCCTTGACCCGCAGGGTGTGGCGCAGGATGCGCGGCTCAAAGGTGGCAATCGCCTGGTAGATCAGAGCTTCCAGGGCATTGATATCGACGCTCGACGCACTGTTGCCCGCCAGCGCCGGCAGCCCGTAATTGACCACTGACGTCCCGGCCGGGGTGTGCAGCGTGGCATCGGCGTTGAGCAGCGAGGTGGTATTGAGCAGCCACGCCAGGTCCCGCAGCACCGAGGCTTTGAGCTGGGTCAGGGACAGCACGCGCTTGTCCGCGCTTTCCTTGGGATTGCTCGGCTCGTCGTCGGTCAACCGGTCCAATAGGGACGGTTGCAGGCGGTCGCGGGTGGCGATTTCGGTTACCACGTAAAGGGCGCTACATACATTTTTTGGTCGCCACCTGAGCCGCAGGCCGCAAAGGTGCTAACTGCCCCGGCCTCAAAAGTCCCATGAAGCTGGCGAACAGCTTGCATCTTGCTGAGGCAGTCATGGCTGGGCGCGGGCATTTTATCGCTACGCCAGACCGCAAAAATCGGGGTGTTGTTGAACGTCTCTACCCGCAGCTTCTGCTGTGCATCCAGGCTGAAGCTGCAAGGCCATTCCATGTCTAACTGCATGCGGGTCTGGTCGGGTTTGACCAGCGTGCAGCGACCTTGATCGTCTACCAGGCTCAGCGGCTGATCGACAAATATCGCTTGTGTGGCAGCGGTTGGCGTAGGTGCGTCTTCTGCCGCGCATGCACTCAGGCTCACAAGGCTCGCGGCCAGGACGGCAACAACAAAAGGCCTACGCATTACAAAAGCTCCCAGAACCAGATTTCCTTGGCGCTTGAGGACAGATCACCACTCTTGGTCAGGCCACGGTTCCACAGGTCGATATGGTCGCCAGTGGGCCGGCCAGCCCGATCAGTATTGGTCTGGTAGCAGTCCTTGAAGAAAATAATGCCGGTCTTGCCCCGTAATATGGCGCGGTCGGCCACACTAGTGGTGTAGGTTTTTGGTGGGCTGAGCTGACGTTTTTTCGACAGCCAGTGCGCCAGCGATTCTGCGCCTCGGGCGTGTCCGTGCACACAGAGCGGGCCGAGGTTATAGGTCGACGAGTTGACCGGTAGCGTGCGTTCGCCACACAGCGCAATGCTCACGCGAATAGCGCACTGGTTTGCCCAGCCATCGTTGCACGCAGGGTCGGCATAGGTGTAGCGCGGATAGCTGTTCCACAAATTAATAAACGAAGGTTTGGCCATGACTCAGATACCGAAAAGAGGAAGGTCGAAATTCGAGCAAGCACCAAAAACCCCCGGCGTGTGGCGCCGGGGGTCTTCGTATCAACGCTTGGTGTTGGAACGGATATTCCAGCCGAACTTGATCGGGCCGCCGTCCTTGGTGCCGTCGGCTTTCTGCGGCTGGTAGTCGACCATCACCTGGGCAAAGTTCAGGGTGACGTTTTCGGTCAGGCGATCATCGCTGCCCGAACCGCCGGTGCTCAGGGACGTGATCAGCACTTCTTCGAGGTTGATGATCATGTACTCGACCTGGCTTTCGCCGCCGGCCTTGCGCACGGTCAGCTTGACCTTGTCGATATGCTTGCCGCTGGCGCAATGCATCATCAGGTTGGGCGAAGCCTTGTCCACGTACTTGGTCAGCGACAGGTCCTGGATATTCACCTTGCCCGCGCCGCCGCCACTGCCAACGTGCATGTTGCCGGACTGGGCCATGCCCCAGCTCCAGTTCAGCACGTCGATTTCGTCCTTGTGGGCCTTGTCCATGGACTCGCCCTTGATGTCGCCGATCTTGATGAAAATATCAACAGCCATGTTTTCTCCCTGTGTGGCCGATGCCACTTGATTGGGTGATCGTTCCCACGCTCTGCGTGGTAACGCATCCTGTGACGCTCTGCGTCACTGGGACGCAGAGCATCCCGGGCGGCATTCCCACGCGGAGCGTGGGAACGAGCGAATTGCTTACGCGCTTTTTGCCGAAGGCAGTTTCGATACCAGGCGCAACGACACGGTCAGCCCTTCGAGCTGGTAGTGCGGGCGCAGGTAGAACTTGGAGTTGTAATACCCCGGGTTGCCCTCGACGTCCTCCACGATCACCTCGGCGGCGGCCAACGGGTGCTGGGCCTTGGTGGTTTCGGTGGAGTGCGCAGGATCCCCGTCGACGTAGTTGAGGATCCAGTCCTGCAACCAGCGCTGCATCTCGTCCTTCTCTTTGAAGGAACCGATTTTGTCGCGCACGATGCACTTCAAGTAGTGAGCGAAACGGCAGGTGGCGAACAGGTACGGCAGGCGCGCGGCCAGGTTGGCGTTGGCGGTGGCGTCCGGGTCGTCGTATTCGGCCGGTTTCTGCAACGACTGGGCGCCGATGAACGCGGCGAAGTCGGTGTTTTTCTTGTGCAGCAGCGGCATGAAACCGTTCTTCGCCAGTTCCGCTTCACGGCGGTCGCTGATGGCGATTTCGGTCGGGCACTTCATGTCCACGCCACCGTCATCGGTAGGGAAGGTGTGGGCCGGCAGGTTTTCCACTTCACCGCCGGACTCCACGCCACGGATGCGCGAGCACCAGCCGAAGTGTTTGAACGAACGGTTGATGTTCACCGCCATCGCGTACGCGGCGTTGGCCCAGGTGTACTTGGAGCTGTCGGCACCGTCGGTGTTTTCTTCAAAGGCGAAGGCTTCCACCGGGTCGGTCTTGGCGCCATACGGCAGGCGTGCAAGGAAGCGCGGCATGGTCAGGCCGATATAGCGTGCGTCTTCCGACTCACGCAGCGAGCGCCAGCCGGCGTATTCCGGGGTGGTGAAGATCTTGGTCAGGTCGCGCGGGTTCGACAGTTCCTGCCACGAGCCCATGCCCATCACGGTCGGCGACGCGGCGGCGATGAACGGCGAGTGCATGGCGGCGCAGACTTTCGACAGCTCGCCCAGCAGTTCCACATCGGGTGGCGACTGGTCGAAGTAGTAATCGCCCACCAGGCAACCGTATGGTTCGCCGCCGAACTGGCCGTACTCTTCCTCGTACATCTTCTTGAAGATCGGGCTCTGGTCCCACGCGGTGCCCTTGAATTTCTTCAGGGTCTTGTGCAGGTCGGTCTTGGAGATATTGAGCACGCGAATCTTCAGCTGCTCATCGCTCTCGGTGTTGTTGACCAGGTAGTGCAGGCCGCGCCAGGCGCTTTCCAGCTGTTGGAAATCCGGGTGATGGATGACCTGGTTGACCTGGGCGGTGAGCTTGGCGTCGATGGCGGCGATGATCGATTCAATCGACTTGATCGCGTCGTTGGACACCAGGTCCGTCTGCGCCAGGGCCTGCTCGGCCAGGGTGCGCACGGCGGTCTCGACGGCTTCGCGGGCACGCTCGGTCTTGGGCTTGAATTCTTGCAGCAACAGCGAGGCGAACTCGCTGGTTTCTTCGGTGGCGCCCAGGTTCTGTGCGCCTTCGCGGGCGGTATTCTCGCTCATGATTACTGGTCCCCAGCAGGTTTGGGCGCGCTCGCAAGGGCCTGCAGCAATGCCGGGTCCTTGATCGCCTTCATGATGATTTCTTCAGCGCCAGTCTTGCCGTCCATGTAGGTCAGCAGGTTGGCCAGCTGGGTACGGGCTTCGAGCAGCTTGTTCAGCGAGTCGACCTTGCGCGCCACGGCAGCCGGGCTGAAGTCGTCCATGCTTTCAAAGGTGATATCCAGGCTCAGGTTGCCTTCGCCGGTCAGCTCGTTGGGTACGTGGAATGCCACGCGCGGCTGCATGGCCTTGAGGCGTGAGTCGAAGTTGTCGACGTCCACTTCAAGGAACTTGCGGTCTGCCACCGGAGCCAGAGGCTCGGCGGGCTTGCCGGCGAGGTCGGCCATCACACCCATCACGAAGGGCAGCTGGACCTTTTTCTCGGCGCCGTAAAGCTCGACGTCGTACTCGATCTGCACTCGAGGCGCGCGGTTGCGCGCGATGAATTTCTGAGAACTTTGCTTCGCCACGTTGCTGCTCCTGGTCGCTTGAGCGACGGTGTTGTTACTGCAAAGCCTGGCGACTTACTCGCCGTCCGGGCCGCGCAGGTTTTCAAATTGGGACATGCCGTCGGGAATCAGATTGCGCACGATGGCCGCAAAATCGGCGTGCACCAGGTTTTTCGCCCGGTTCAACAGCACCGGCAGCGGGCTGGAAGGCTCGTGCCGGGTGTAGTACGCCAGGATCCGGTCCAGCTCGCGCAGCACCTCGTCGCGGCTGGCGATCTCGCCAGTATTGCGGGGTGCGGCAGGGGCGCCAGCGTGTCCGACCGAGGCGTGGCTGTCGTCACTGACCACCTCGGGTTCACGGCTGTCGCCGCTTTGCGCTGCGAACTGGCTGAAAATCTGCAGGGCCTGCTTGAGCAACTGCTTGAGCGGGCCGAGGTCCACGCCCTGGGCGGAACCGACTTGCTCGCTGACATATTTTTCAATGGTTTCACAGGCCGCACGGGCCTCGACGAGGGCGGCGTGGGTGGCTTGCAGCTGCTCTGGGTCGCTGTCGAGAAAGGCCCCGGCCAGTTGCTCGGCGCCGAGGCTTTCGCCGGGAAACCCTTGCAGGCCGCTGGCATTCAGGGCACCACGCAGTCTCACGGGGCCGAACGCTCGCGAGCGCGTGAGGACGCTTTCGCGCAGCAGGCGGATGTTCGTGTCGCAGGTCAAGCCGGCGAGGGCGTTGATGCGCACAGTGGGGTCGTTGTCGTCATCGGCATCCAGGCGCGGATGCAGCTCGGCCCAGTACTGCTGGAGCAGTTCGCTGATCAGGGTCAGGGCGCTGGCCAGCCCGCCGACGCCTTGCAGGGCGAGGGAGCTTTGCAGCAAAAAATGGGTGATGCGCAGGTCTTTGCTGCGTTGCAGCAGGTCCAGGCTTTGTTGCTGGATGCTACGCCATTCGGGTGGCTCGGCGGGCAAAATGGCATCGCCCATGCTGCGCTCGGGTTGACCCTGGGCAGCACGTTCCAATTGCAGGAAATCCGCGTCATATTCCAAGTCTTCGCCACACGGCGAAGTCGCGCAAACAGCGGCGAGCAGCAACGGCACATCCACTAAATTCGATCTCCATATCGCCCAGTTAGTCTCGGGCAGTTCATGCGTTAGTTGCGCAACTAGTTGCGCACTTTATCGGCATGGTTTCTTGGTCGGCTCAGCGCATTGATTTCAATGTGCCATTACTTATCTTCAAGAAGTTGTGCATTTTTGGTGTAGTAGTTAGGCGTTGTCAAGGTAAGCTATTCGTCCCATGTGACAGATGTGCGGTGCTTAACAACCTGTGCGACCCATGAGTCAATACAGGCACTGCTGGAGGATTTTTGTCACAAGAGCCAGTTAAAATCAGTGATCATGCTGATAAAGATGGCTTTTATAGGTTGTTTCAAGGATTTGGCGGGTGGTGCTTGGGAAGGTGTTTCCCTTGGGTCGGCCGTGCGCGAGGTTCAGCAAGGAGGCAAGATGTCGCTGTGTTTGACTATCACTAGTTATCACAAGATCACCCCAGGTCAATGCCCGGAAAAGTCCATGGATAATGGAGTGATGGCAATTGGCCGCTCCAGTGAAAACGACTGGATATTGCCCGATCCCGAGCGATTGGTCTCCGCGCAACATTGCGTTATTCAATACAAAGATGGTCGTTACTACCTGACCGATAACAGTACCAACGGTGTGGAATTGGTTAATGCCGGTATTCGTCTGCGCCGGGGAAATAGCGAGCCATTGCAAGACGGTGAGTTGATTCGGATCGGCGATTACGAAATCCAGGCACGGATTGATTCCGGCGTGAATGTGACAGGCAGCCTGCCTTTCGCCGGTGACGCCTCCAACAGTTTTGAAGCGCTGATGGGGCGACACAGTGGAGCCGTGGCCACGCCGCTGCCGACCCCGGTGATTGCCCCGCAGTTCCAGGGCGCGTCGTCGATGGACACGCTGCCGGACCTGTTCGATTTCCTCGCGCCCACGGCCGTGCCACCGGCCAGCCAGCCTGACCATGTGCCGGCTGAACAGCATGATTTTCGCCCGCCCATCGCCGTTAGCGTGCCTGCGCCCGAGCAGCCGGTGACTGCGGGTTCGGTGATTCCAGAAGACTGGGATCTGTTGGGGACAACACCCGCGCCGCCGATCAGCGCACCGCCTGAGCCTCCCCCCGCGCCACCTGTGGTCGAGCCCCCGCTCCCCGTGGCAGATGCCAACCCAACCGATTTGCTACAAGCCTTCCTGCGCGGTGCCGGTCTGGATCAACTGCGCCTGGACAAGGCCCAGGCCGAGGCGCAGATGGAAAGCATTGGCCGCAGCTACCGGCTGATGGTCGAAGGCCTGATCGACGTATTGCGTGCGCGCAGCAGCCTCAAGGGCGAGTTCCGCATGCAGCAGACGACGATCCAGCCGGTGGAAAACAACCCGTTGAAATTCGCACCGAATGCCGACGAAGCGTTACTGCTGCTGCTTCGTCACGGCAACCAAGCGTTTATGGCGCCGGACCTGGCGGTGCGCGACAGTTTCGACGACCTGCGTGCCCACCAACTGGCGGTAATGGCCGGTGTCGAGGCGGCCATCCAGCATCTGCTGACGCGCTTTGAGCCCGCGCAGTTGGAAACGCGCATGGGCAAGCCCGGCGGGCTGTCGAGCCTGTTCAACGGTTCGCGCCAGGCCCAGTACTGGCAACAGTTCACCGAGCTCTACAACAGTATTTCCCGTGAGGCCCAGGAGGACTTCCAGGACCTGTTCGGCCGTGAATTCAGCCGGGCCTATGAAGCACACAGCGCACGACAGCGGCGCTGAAACTGGAACAACGGACAGCCACATACGTCATTGAGGACGCAGGATGATTTCCAGGTTTTTACTCGCAGCCGCCAGCCTGTTGCTGCTGACGGCCTGTGCCAAGGATGCCGCGCCGCCCCAGGCGCCAGAGGCACACATCGACACTACCCGCGTCGAACTGCACTTCCATGCCATCGCTGGACTCAACCCCGGCACCACGGGCCAGCCAGCCCCGGTGCGGGTACGGATTTTCGAGCTGAAAAACGCCGCAGCCTTCAGCCGTGCCGACTACTTCGCCCTGGCCGATCGTGCCCAGCCGACCCTCGGCCTGGACCTGCTGGACCAAGATGAAGTGGTGATCCAGCCTGGCCAGCAACTGAGCATCCAGCGCGACCTTGACCCGGCCACCCGGCAGATCGGCTTGCTGGTGGGCTATCGCGAACTGGACCGCGCGCAATGGCGCACGGTGTTCAGCGTGACGCCGCGCCAGGCCAGCCAATACCAGATCAGCCTTGATGTGCGCGCCGTACGTGCGCACCTCAGCGTTTCCCCATCCAGCCCTGCCCAATAAGAAGCAATCGGAGCCCCCATGTCCTGGAACAATCGCGTGGTCTGGTCGGAAGGCATGTTCATCGGAACGCAGCACTTCCAGCAGCATGACCGTTACCTGGAAAACCTGATCGATGCCCGCAGCCGCCCGCTGGCGGCCGGTGCCTGGGGGTTTTGCGAACTGCTGCTCGACCAGGGCCTGCTGGCCCAGGGCAAGCTGGCCATTGTCTCGGCCCGTGGCCTGTTGCCCGATGGCACCCCGTTCAATATTCCCCAGGACGACCTGGCGCCGAGCCCGCTGAATATCGACGACAACCTGCGTGACGGCCTGGTGTACCTGGCCTTGCCCCTCAAGCGTGCCGGTGCCCGCGATACGGTGGACGAAGGCGAGCCCCTGGGCGCTGCGCGTTACCTGAGCCAGGTGCGCGAGGTGCGGGATGACAACGCACCCTTCGAGAACCGCGCGCCGGTGGCCGTCGGCTCCCGGGCCTTGCGCTTGCTGACTGCCGCCGATGGCGTCAGCGACTACGCCGCCATCGGCCTGGTGCGCATCAAGGAAAAACGCGCCGACCGCGCCCTGGTGCTGGATGACAGCTACATCCCGCCGGTGCTCGATATGGCGGCGAGCAAGCCGTTGACGGCGTTTCGCAGTGAGCTGCTGGGCCTGCTGCACCAGCGTGGCGAAGCCCTGGCCGGGCGGGTGGTGGCCTCGGGCGCCGGGGGCGCCTCGGAGATCGCCGACTTCATGCTGCTGCAACTGGTCAACCGCGCCCAGCCGCTGATCCAGCACCTGAGCCAGTTAAGCCCGCTGCACCCGGAGCGCTTCTTCAGTGAACTGGTCAGCCTGGCCGGCGAGTTCTCGACCTTCTCCACCTCGGGCCGGCGCCCCGAAGAATACCCGCGCTACCAGCACGACGACCTGGCGCTGAGCTTCGCCCCGGTGATGCAGGCCCTGCGTGAAGCGCTGTCGATGCTGATCGACAGCAAGGCCACGCCGATCCCGATTGTCGAGAAAGCCTACGGCGTGCATGTGGCGATGCTGGCGGATAAAACCCTGATCGACAGCGCCAGCTTCATCCTCGTGGTGCGTGCCGATGTACCGGGCGAAACCCTGCGCGCGCGCTTCGGCCAGCAGAGCAAGGTCGGCTCGGTGGAGCACATCCGCGACCTGGTCAACCTGCAACTGCCGGGCATCGGCCTGCTGCCGTTGCCGGTGGCGCCACGGCAGATCCCGTATCACGCCGGCTCCACCTACTACGAGCTGGACCGCGGCAGCGAGCACTGGCAGCAGTTGATCCACTCCGGCGGCTTTGCCTTCCATATCGCCGGGCAGTTCCCGGGCTTGAACCTGGCCTTCTGGGCGATCCGAGGATAATCCGCGATGCACCCCAATGATGACGACCGCACCCAGTTCATGCCGCGCCCGGGTGGCCGTGCGCCGGAGCCTGCCCGCGCGGAACCTGTGCCTTTGTCGATGCCGGCGGCGCCGATCCTCACCGGCAAAAGCCAGGGCCTCAACCCCCTGGAAAGTGCTGCCGGCCCGCTGTTGGCGCTGTTGACGCGCTTGCGCAACACCATAGCCCATCCCGCGCCCGCAAGCCTGCGTGCGCAGTTGTTGGCCTACCTGCGCCAGTTTGAAGAGCGCGCCGAGGCCGCCGGCGTGGCCCGTAACGAGGTGCTGCTGGCGCGCTACGCGCTGTGCACTGCCCTCGACGAAGCGGTGCTGAGTACGCCCTGGGGCAGCGCCAGTGACTGGGGCAAGCAGAGCCTGCTGATCACCGTGCACAACGAAGCCTGGGGCGGCGAAAAGGTCTTCCAACTGCTGGACCATTGCCTGCAAAGCCCGCGTGAGCGCCTGTACCTGCTGGAGCTGTTGTACCTGTGCATGTGCCTGGGTTTCGAGGGCCGCTACCGCGTGATGAACGACGGCCGCAGCCAGTTGGAAACCCTGCGCGAGCGCACGGCAGCGGCGATCCGCAGTGCCCGTGGCGAGCATGAGCGCGAGCTGTCGCCCCATTGGCGCGGCGTGACCGTGGCCCGCGATCGCCTGGCGCAATTCATGCCGCCGTGGATCGCCGTGGCCATCGGCCTGGCCTTGTTGCTGGCCCTGCTGTTTGGCTTGCGGATGAAGCTGGCGTCGGATGCCGAGCCGGTGTTCAAGAACATCCATGCCCTGGGTGAAATCCCGGTGCAGGCGATCGACCGTCCGGTGGCGCAGCCGAAAATCATCGAGCGTCCACGCCTGGCGGGCTTTTTGGTCGAAGACATCAAGGCGGGCCGGGTGGCGGTGGAAGATGCCGTTGACCGTTCCGTGGTGACGATCCGGGGCGATGAGCTGTTCGCCTCGGCCAGCTCCAGCATTGTCGATGACTACCAGCCCCTGATGCTGCGCATCGCCGACGCCATCCGCAAGGTCAAGGGCCAGGTACGGGTGACCGGGCACAGCGACAACCGCCCGATTGCCACCCTGCGGTTCCCGTCCAACTGGGCCTTGTCCGAAGCGCGGGCCAAGTCGGTGCTGGAAATTCTCGCGGCCAAGACCGGCCAGGGCGAGCGCTTCAGCGCCGAGGGCCGCAGCGACACCGAGCCGGTGGCGACCAACGCCACAGCCGAAGGCCGTGCCCGCAATCGTCGGGTTGAAATCACCGTATTGGCGGAGGGCGTCGAGTGAAGGCGTTTTTCAGTTTTATGATTCGCTGGGTGATCCCCGTGCTGGGCCTGATCGCCCTGGGCCTGATCATCTGGTTCGTCGGGCCATTGCTCGATGTACTGGTGCCGGAAGGCCGGCGCTGGGCCCTGATTATCCTGGTGTTCGCGGTGTGGATCGCCTACCGCGTGTTTCGCATTATCCAGGCCCGCCGCCAGGCCGCCGAAGTGATGCGCAGCCTGGCCGCCGAAACCCCGGCCGACCCCAACAGTGTCGCCACTGCCGAAGAGCTGGCCACCCTGCGCCAGCGCATGGACGAAGCCCTGACGCTGCTGAAAAAGGCCAGGCTGGGCGGTGATGAGCGGCGCAACCTCTACGAGTTGCCGTGGTATGTGATCATCGGCCCGCCGGGTTCGGGCAAGACCACCGCGCTGGTCAACTCCGGGCTGCATTTCCCCCTGGCTGCCCAGTTGGGTGCCGGCGCGGTGCGTGGCGTGGGCGGTACGCGCAATTGCGATTGGTGGTTTACCGATCAAGCCGTGCTGCTGGACACCGCCGGGCGCTACACCACCCAGGACAGCAACTCCACGGTGGATAAAGCCGCTTGGCTGGGCTTTCTCGACCTGCTGAAAAAACAGCGCGCGCGCCGCCCGATTGACGGCGCCTTTATCGCCATCAGCCTGTCGGACCTGCTGCTGGGCACTGACGCCGAGCGCGCTGCCCATGCGGCGGCGATCCGCTTGCGCATCCAGGAGTTGTACACCCAGCTGGGGGTGCGTTTCCCGATCTACCTGATGCTCACCAAGCTCGACCTGGTGCCGGGCTTCATGGAGTTTTTCGACAACCTGAGCAAGGAAGACCGCGCCCAGGTGTGGGGCATGACCTTTGCCCTGGACGACGGCAAACACAGCGACAGCCCGCTGGCCCATCTGCAAAGCGAATTCGCCGGCCTGGAGCAGCGCCTCAACGAACGGTTGGTGGAACGCCTGCAACAGGAACGCGACCCGGCGCGGCGCGATCTGATCTACGGTTTCCCGCAGCAGTTCGGAGCGCTGAAGGATTGCCTGCAAGGCTTCCTCGAAGGCGTATTCAAGCCCAATGCGTTTGAAGAGCGTGTGCTGCTGCGCGGCGTGTATTTCACCAGCGGCACCCAGGAAGGCAGCCCGATTGATCGACTGATCGGCGCCATGGCCCAGAGCATGAACCTCGACCGCCAGCACCTGGCGCGCCAGAGCGGCACCGGGCGCAGTTACTTCATCGAAAAACTGTTCAGTGCCGTGGCTTTTGCCGAGCGTGGCCTGGTGGGCGTCAACCCGAAGGTCGAGCGCCGCCGTAAATGGCTGGCCCGTGGCGTACTCGCGGCGACGGTTGCGCTGGTGGTGGTGGTCAGCAGCCTGTGGTGGCTGAGTTACCGCGCCAACCAGGCGTATATCGCCCAGGTCGACCACAAGGTCGCGCCCCTGGGCCAGGCCGTGCAGAGCCTGAGCCCGGCGCAGCGCGATGTGCTGGCGGTGTTGCCGCTGCTCAACGCGGTGAAAAACCTGGCGGGCGATTCGCCAGGCTGGTCCGAGGGCCTGGGCCTGTATCAGGGCGACATGCTCGAAGCCGAATCTGCCAGTGTCTACCGCAAGCTGCTGATCGCGGTATTCGCCCCGCGCCTGGTAACGCGCATCGAAGAGCAACTGCACGGTGGCGGCAATTCCGACTTCCTCTACGAAGGCTTGAAGGCCTACCTGATGCTGGCGGACAGCGAACATTACGACCCGGACTTTATCAAGGCCTGGATCGCCCTGGACTGGGACCGCAACCTGCCGCGCGACCTGCCCGCCGACCAGCGCCAGGCGCTGACCGGTCACTTGCAGGCGCTGTTCGACCGCCATCCGCCGAATGCGCGCCTCGACCCACGGCTGATCGATGACTTGCGCCGACAATTGCAACAACTGCCGGTGGCCCAGCGGGTGTACGACCGGGTCAAGCGCCAGAAGCTGCCCGATGGGGTGACCGATTTCCGTATCAACGAAGCTGCCGGGCGGGATGCCGCCCTGGTGTTCAGCCGCAAAAGTGGCAAGCCGCTGGGCGAGCCGTTGAGTGGCTTGTTTACCGCCAAGGGCTATCGCCAGGGCTTTTTGCTGACCAGCCTGAACCAGGCCGGCACCCTGGCCGAAGAGCAGTGGGTCTTGGGCCATGCACCGGCGGATCAGCAGAATGTCGCCAGCCTTGCTGCTGATGTGCGGCGCCTGTACTTCCAGGACTATCAGCGCCAGTGGGATGCCTTGCTGGCGGATATCGACTTTGTGCCCATCACCAGCGTGGCCCAGGCGGCGGATGTGTTGCGCGTGATCTCCGGCCCGACCTCGCCGCTGAAAAAGCTGCTGGTGGCGGTGGCCAAGGAAACCGACCTGCAAGCTGAAGAACGCCAACTGGCGGCCAAGGGCGTGCCGGTGGAAGGCGGTGTGGACAAGCTCAAGGAACGCCTCGGCAGCCTGCTCGGCGAGGCCCAGCCGACGGCCAGCGCCCCGGCCCTCACGGAAGACCCGGTGACTGCGCACTTTGCCGAACTCAACAGCATCGTTGCCAAGAACGAAGGCGAGCCGGCGGCCATCGACGGCCTGTTGGCGGACATGAATGCGCTGTATGTACAGGTCAGCGCCATGGTCGGCGCCAGTGGCGATGCCTTGCTCGGCGAAGCCAAGAACCAGGCCGCAGCGGCGGCCACCCGGGTCAGCCTGAATGCCGAACGCCAGCCGCCGCTGGTGCAGGGCATGGTCAAGTCGGTGGTTAATTCCACCACCAACAGCATGATGGGCGGGGTGCGCAATCAGCTGAACGCAGCCTGGGTCAGTGAAGTGGTCAATGTGTATCGCCAGTCCCTGGCCGGGCGTTATCCGATGTCCCCGGGCAGCGCTCGCGACGCCACCCTGGACGACTTCGGCCAGTTCTTCGGGGTGGGCGGGGTGATGGACAACTACTTCCGCAAATACCTGCAACCCTACGTCGATACCTCCGCGCAGACCTGGCGCTGGCAGCCGGGGGCAGCGCAGAAGCTCGGCATTGCGCCGGGCGTGCTGCAAACCTTCCAGCGCGCGGCGACTATTCGGGATGCGTTCTTCCGTGCCGGTGGGACCCAGCCCATCGTGCGTTTCGAGCTCAAGCCGGTGGCGATGGACGCGACCATCACCCAGTTCCTGCTGGACCTGGACGGCCAGCAACTGAGCTACGACCATGGCCCGAGCCGCCCAGTGGCAATGCAATGGCCGAACCCCGGCAGCAGTGGCGGGGTGCGTATCTCGATCATGCCGCCAGCGGCCAGCGGGCGCTCCGGCGTTACCCTGGATGGTCCATGGGCGTGGTTCCGCCTGTTGGAGCAGTCGGAGCTGTCTGCCGGCAATTCGCCGGACCGCTTCAACCTGCGCCTGCGGGTCGATGGCGCGAGCATCGCCTATGAATTGCGCGCCAACAGCGCCTTCAACCCATTCAAGAGCCGCGTGCTCAGTGGGTTCAGCCTGCCGGAGCGGTTATGACCACCCTGGGGTTCTACGGCAAGTTGGCCAGTCGCGGGGACTTTGTCAGCCGCGCCTTGCCCCAGAGCTTTATCGGGCCCTGGGACAGTTGGCTGGCCGCCGGCTTGCTCGCCAGCCAGCACAGCCTGGGCGACAACTGGCTCAACGTGTACCTGGTCAGCCCGCTGTGGCGTTTTGTACTGGCGCCGGGGGTGTGCGGGCCGGATGCGGCGGCGGGGGTGGTGATGCCGAGCATTGATCGGGTCGGGCGGTATTTCCCGCTGGCGGTGGTCGTGTTGTTGGATCACGACACCAATCCGGCGTCCCTGGTGGGTGGCCCGGACACCTGGTTCGAGCAGGCCGAGGAGTTGCTACTCGGCACCCTGGATCCCGGCGCCACATTTGAAGGATTCAGCGATGGCCTTGAGCGCCTGGGTGTGCCGGCGAGTGAACCGCGTGCGCTGGACAGCCGTTTCGCCGGCCTGCAGCGGGTCGCCGCCACCGTGCCCCATGGGCGCATGACCGCCCTCGCCGAACAGGCCTGCGAAGGGGCGAGCCTGTGGTGGGGCCGTGGTTCGCAACGTATTTCCCCCGGTTTATTGCGGTGCCAGGGCTTGCCTGCCGCCGGCGATTTTGCGCAATTTTTGCTCGGACAAGAAGGTGTGGTGTAGATGGGGTCGACGTACAAATCTGCGAGCAAAACCCATGTGGGCATGGTGCGCCAGGTCAATGAAGACGCGTGCCTGGACCTCCCGGAAAACCGCCTGTGGGTGGTGGCCGATGGCATGGGCGGGCATGCGGCCGGCGACTATGTCAGCAGCTTGATCGTCGACAGCCTGCGCAGCCTGCCCGTGGGGCGGTCCCTGGACGAATACACGGCGGCGCTGCGCACTGAACTGACCCGGGTCAACGCCGCCGTACGTGAAGAAACCGCCAACCGTGGCGTGACCATGATGGGCAGCACTGTGGTGCTGCTGGCGGCTCGTGGCCTGCGCGGTGTATGCCTGTGGGCCGGCGACAGCCGCTTGTATCGCCTGCGCGACGGCGAGCTGGAACGTATCTCCCGCGACCACAGCTACGTCCAGGACCTGCAAGACAGTGGCCTGCTCAGCGAGGCCGATGCGCGGGTGCATCCACGGGCCAATATCGTCACCCGCGCCATTGGCGTGGAGGCGCAATTGGAGCTGTCGGTGGTCGACCTGTTGATCGCCCCCGGTGACAGCTACCTGCTGTGCAGCGATGGCCTGAACAAGACCGTCGAAGACCACGAGATCCACGACGTGCTGAGCCATGCCGAGCCTGACGAAATCGCCCGCAGCCTGGTGCACCTGGGGCTCAACCGTGGCGCGCCCGACAATATCACCACCCTCGTCGTGAAGGTGTCGCCATGACCCTGATCATCCCCGGCTACGACATCGACGGCGAAATCGGCGAAGGCGCCATGGCCAGCGTGTACCTGGCAACCCAGCGTTCGCTGGAGCGCAAGGTGGCGCTGAAAGTCATGGCCGCTGCGCTGGCCGCCGACCCAAGCTTTTGCGAACGTTTCCTGCGCGAGGGCAAGACCCTGGCGCGGCTGTCGCACCCGCACACGGTGACCATCCACGACATCGGCAATGTCGGCGAGCTGTATTACATGGCCATGGAGTACCTGCCCAACGGCACGCTCAAGGAGCGCATCGCCGCCGGCCTGACGCCGGAGCAGGGGCTGGTGTATATCCGCCAGATCGCCTCGGCCCTGGGGTACGCCCATGCCCAGGGCCTGGTGCACCGCGACGTCAAGCCGGCGAACATCCTGTTTCGCGCCGATGGCACGGCGGTGCTGTCGGATTTCGGGATCGCCAAGTCCCTGGATGACCGCACCCAGTTCACCCAGGCCGGGTTTGCCGTGGGCACCCCCAGCTACATGAGCCCGGAACAGGCGCGCGGCCAGGAAATCGACGGCCGCGCCGACCTGTACGCCCTGGGGGTGGTGCTCTACGAAATCCTCGTCGGCAAGCTGCCTTACAACGGCACCGATGCACTTTCCACTGCCCTGGCGCACCTGACCGAGCCTTTGCCGGAACTGCCGCTGCACCATGGCCGTTATCAAGAGGTGCTGAAAAAACTCCTGGCCAAGGACCCCGCAGAGCGTTTCCCGGATGCCGCTGCGCTGTTGCTGGCCCTGGATCGGCTGCCACTGGAGGCGCCAAAAGACGCGTTGGAAGCGACCTTGATTCGCCCCGCCGTGACGTCGGCCGGTAGTGACCTGGCCGGGCTGACCCCGGTGTCCATCGAAATCCCCACTGCCACACCGCAGCCACAAGCGGTGCGCCAGCCGGTGGTGAGCCCCACGCAGCCTCACGCCGTGTCCGAGCAGCGGCGTGGCCCGGTCCTGGCATTGGCCGCCGTGGCCGTGGCGGTTGCGTTGGCCATCGGTGGCGCCAGTTACTGGTGGTTGAGTGACGATGCCCCTGCGCCGCCGCCTGCTGCGGTTGTGCCCGTTACACCGGCTGGGGTTAAACCGGTGGCCGCTGATAGCGACGGCGGCCAGCGTCCCTTGCTGATGGCGGGCAAGAAAACCCTGTTCCAGCGTGTTTTGAGCAAGCCCGGCGCCAAGCTCTCCAGCGCGGCGGGTGGCGCACCGGGCAAGGCCTTGCCCGCGTTTTCGGTGCTCTATGTGTACCAGCGCAAGGATGTCGAGGGCAGCCCATGGCTGCGCATTGGCACTGCCAGCGACGGGCGCAGCGACGGTTGGTTGCCGGCCGCGCAAGTCAGTGATTGGAAGCAGAGCCTGGTGCTCAAGTTCACCGAGCGTTCGGGGCGTGCGCCGGTGATGTTCCTGCGCCAGCCCGGCGAGGTGGAAAAACTCCTGGCTGACCCGGCAGCGGCGAAAAACCTGCTGCTCAAGGCGCAGAAAAACCCCGACGACAATCAACAGGTCCTGGCCCTGGAACCCGCCGCCAGTGCCGTGCCGCAGAACCAGTTCTACCTGTTGCCGATCTTCGATGCCAAAGAGAGCTTCGACGAGAATGGCCAGCCGGTGCAGTTGCTCAATGTGGCGTCCATCGACCCCGGCGGCGCCGCTGCCAAGCCGGCGACCCCGCTGATCAGCGCTAACGCCGATGCATTCCGTACCGCCGTGGTGTTGGTGGTGGATACCACGGTGTCGATGCAGCCCTATATCGACCAGGTGCGCGACGTGGTCCACGAGCTGCAAACCCGCATTGCCGAACGTGGCGAGTTGGACAGCGTCAGTTTTGGCATGGTCGGCTTTCGCAGCAGCATCAAGAAAACCCCTGGCCTGGAATACGTGGCCAAGACCCTGATCACCCTCGACCAGGGCCGCGACCCCCAGCGGTTTCTGGAGATGGCGCGGCAGGTCAAGGCCTCTAGTGTTTCCAGCCACTCGTTCAACGAAGACGCGTTTGCCGGAGTGATGCAGGCGGTGGAAGGCATGGACTGGTCCGGCTACGGCGGGCGCCTGATCCTGCTGGTGACCGATGCCGGGGCCCTGCGCAAGAACGACCCGTTCGCCGCGACCCAGATGAACGAAGCCGAAGTGCGCCAGGCGGCGCTGGGCAAGCAGATCAAGATCTATGCCCTGCACCTGCGCACCGACGCCGGCAAGAAAACCCACGGCGGCGCCGAATCCCAGTACCGCACCCTGACCGCCGACGCCAACCCGCGGATCGGCGACCTGTATACGGCGGTGCCGGGCGGTGATGTGCGCAAGCTGGGCGAGCGCGTGGATGAGATCGGCACGGTGTTCGCCAACCTGGTGCACCAGGTGCGCAGCAATACCCCGCAGCCGGTGCCGTTGCTCAGCAGTGCGCCGAGCCTGGCGGATAAATCCGCTGCCGTCGGCTATGCCATGCACATGGACTTCCTCGGCCACACAGGCGCGAGCCAGGCGCCGCAACTGGTCAGCGCCTGGACCGCCGACCGCGACCTGACCAACCCGGCACTGCCGGCGTTCCAGGTGTGCGTGATGCTGACCAAACTGCAGCTCAACGATTTGCAGCAATCGCTGAAATTGATCGTCGATGCGGCACGCAAGACCCAGACGTCGCCCGGGGATTTCTTCCAGGAAATCGCCAGCGCCTCGGCCTATATGAGCCGCGACCCACAGGCCCTGCGCAAGGGTGGCAACCTCGCCGACGGCGGCATTCTGGGTGAATACCTGGAAGGCCTGCCGTACCGCAGCAAGTCGCTGAACATGACCCAGGACCTGTGGTTGTCATTGAGCGTGGCTGAACAGGAAGACTTTATCGACGAGCTGGACTCGAAGATCCGCCTGTATGAAACCTTCCATAACGATGTGGCCAACTGGGTCCGTTTCGGTGATGCCGAACCGGGCGATGCGTTGTACCGCGTGCCGCTGTCGACGCTGCCCTGATGCTGAACCTGAGCGCGGTGCACAAGAGCCGGGGCCTCGGTAGCCAGCGCTATAGCCTGGTGATCCCGGTGCTGCACCTGCGTGCAGGTGAACAGCTGGCGATTGTCGGGCCGAGCGGTTGCGGCAAAAGCACCTTGCTCGATTTGCTGGCGTTGGTCCTGGCACCGGACCAAGTCGGCCGGTTTGAATTCAACCAGCTGGATATCGACGGGCTGTGGCGCGCCAATCAGCAATCCACGTTGGCCGGGTTGCGCAGCCGGCATCTCGGTTACGTGCTGCAGACCGGTGGCCTGCTGGGCTTTCTCGATGTGCGCAGCAATATCGCCCTGTCCCGACAGCTGTTGGGCCTGAAGGACGATGGCAGCGTGGCGCGGCTGGCTGCGCAGTTGCACATCAGCGACCAGTTGGCCAAGAAGCCGGCCGCGTTGTCGGTAGGCCAGCGCCAGCGTGTCAGTTGCGCCCGTGCCCTGGCCCATGCCCCGCAATTGGTGCTGGCCGATGAGCCGACCGCGTCCCTGGATCCGCTTAATGCCGAGCGCGTGATGCAGGCGCTGCTGGCCCAGGCCCGTGAGCACCGCGCCGCCTGCGTGATCGCCACCCATGACGAGCCCCTGGCCCGCGCCAGTGGCTTGCAGGTGCGGCGCATCAGTTGCCAGCGTGACAGCGACGGTGGCGTCACGGCGACTCTCGGGGAGGCATGTTGATGCGTATCCCTCTGTTGGCTTCCCTCGCTTGGCAGGATTACCGCAACGATGGCTGGCTGTCGGCCTGTTCGGTGCTGGCGCTGGTGGCGGTGATCGCGCCGTTGCTGGTGTTGTTCGGCCTGAAATTCGGCCTGGTCGGCAGTTTGACCGAGCGTCTGGAGAATGACCCGGCGACCCGGGAAATCATCCCGTTGGGCGGGGGGCGGTTCAGTCGTGCGTTTGTCGAGCAGCTCGGTCAGCGCAGCGATGTGGCGTTTGCCATCCCACGTACGCGGCAGATCGCGGCCACGGCCCAGGTGGGGGCGTTGAGCCTGGAAATGTTGCCCACCGCACCGGGTGACCCATTGCTGGGCGGCCTGCCTATTCCGGTGGGCCTGGACCAGATCGTGCTGAGCCACACCGCCGCCGAGAAGCTGGCGGCACGGCCGGGGGATTGGCTGCAAACCCGCTTTGCGCGGCAAGTGGCCGGGCGCGTCGAGGCCCAGGATGCACGGTTGCAGGTGCTGGCAGTGCTGCCCCTGGAGGCGTTCGCCCGGGACGGTTTGTTTGCCGGCTTGAGCCTGCTGGAAGCGGCGGAAGATTACCGCGATGGCCGGGCAGTACCGGCGCTGGGTTGGGACGGTGATGCAGTGGGAGGGAGCGAGCAGCGGGTGTATCCGGCGTTTCGTCTATATGCGCGCAGCCTTACCGATGTAGAGCCGCTGCGGGTGTATTTCGCCGGGCAGAACCTGTTGGTCTCGACCCAGGCGCTGAGCATCGCCCAGGTGCAGTCGTTGAGCCGCAATTTGTCGATCGTGTTCTGGATCATCGCCGGCCTGGCCTTGGCGGGGGCGTTTGCGGCGATCTTCGCCGGCGCGTTGGCCGCTGTGGCGCGCAAGCGCCGGGAGTTGTCGGTATTGCGCCTGCTGGGGTTTTCCACTGGCGCGCTGCTGCTGTTTGTGGTGATGCAGGCGCTCTACAGCGCGGGTTTCGCCGCCGTGCTCAGCGCCGGGCTGTATGGCCTGGCCGAGGCGGGCTTGAATCAATTATTCGTGCAGGTGCCGGGCGAATACGCCAGCCACCTGCTGGCGCGGCATTACGCCCTGGCCCTGGTCGCGGTGCTCGGCGTCAGCGCCGTGGCGGCCGTGTGTGGGGGGTGGCGGGTCGCGCGTATCCAGGCTTCTGAGGGCATCAGAGATGTATAAGTTATTGGGCGCCGCCGTGGCGCTGAGCCTGGCCACTGTGGCCTGGGCCGACGAGGCAAGCGATAAGCTCGACAACCCCAAGCCGTTGGCCGATGACGTCAGCCTGCCGCTGCCGTGTGAGGGCAACATGGTGTTCCGCTACGCCTATGTCCTGGCCCAGGGCACCCTGGACGACCGGGAGGTCAGCCTCGGCTACCCGTTCAGCGAAGGTGAGGCGGGCTACAAGCAGTCGTTTATCTCCGGCTATCGCCGCGACTTTATCAACGGCCAATTCACTCTCAAGGATTTGCCCAAGGGCTGGAACAAGGTGATTGCGCCGCTGATGCCCAAGACCGACGCCAAGACCCCGCTCAAGCCGATGCTCTACTTTATCGGCAAGTACGAAGTCACCGCGCGCCAATACGCCCAGGTCATGTCCCAGGTCCAGTCCCTGGCCAGTGGCGAACCGGCGCCGGCGTGCGAAGCGCCCACGGGCATGGCCGGGCGCTTGCCCAAGGTCAAGCTGTCGCGCTTTGAAGCCGAGCGTTTCTCGGCGGTCTACAGCGCCTGGTTGATGAAATATCACCGCGACTTGCTGCCGGTCAGTGGCCGCGGTGCTTCGGCGCAAGATGGCGGCCTGGGGTTTGTGCGGCTGCCTACCGAAGTGGAATGGGAGTTCGCCGCGCGCGGCGGCCAGGCGGTGAGCCGCCAGGACCTGGAAGGCCGGCTGTTCCCACGGCGCCTTGAGGGCAGCGACAGCGACGGCCCGTTGGGCGATTGGGCGGTGTTCAACCAGGTCGCCGGCGGCACCGGCCAGGCGGCGCGGCTGATGCCTATCGGTACCAAGTTACCGAACCCCATCGGCATGTTCGATGTGATCGGCAACGCCGCGGAGATGGTCCAGGAGTCGTTCCAGCTGGTTCACGCCGGGCGCCGCCAGGGCACCTATGGCGGCTTTATCGTCAAGGGCGGCAACTACCTGGAAGGCGAGGGCACGCTGTTCAGCGGCATGCGCCGCGAATACCCGCTGTTCGGCGCCGATGGCACGGAGCAAAGCAACGAGACCACGGGCTTCAGGGTGGCGATTGGCGCGCTGTCGGCACCGCGCTCACGCTACAACGAACTGTTCGCGCAGTGGCAGAAAGAGGGGCGCCTGGCCGCGCTGACCGACGCCATCGACGACGCCCAGGACCCGACCAAGCGCCTGGACAGCATTATCGCCGCCAGCGTCGACCCACGGCTGCAAGCCGAGTTGGGACTGGTCAATGAAGAGCTCAAGCGCAACGTATCGCTGATCGCCCAGCAGCGCGAGGAAGCGGCCGGCAACCTGATCCAGTCCGCTGCCCTGGTGGCCGAGACGATCAATAACTACAACATCCGCCTGACCAATCTGCACAAGAGTCGCCAGCAGTCCCTGGACGCCAAGGACGAGGCCAGCGCGCAGTTGTTCGCCACGGCCATCGCCAATGGCCGCAGCGCGCTGGACGGTGCGGTGGCGATCTATATCGACAACCTGGCCACCGGCACGCGCTACACCGATGCGGTGATCCAGGCGCAGTTTCAACGGATCCAGCAAGAGTTGGAGCGCAAGCCGGTGCTGGGCAAGAGCCTGGTGACGCGCGCGACGTTATTCGTTCGCCATGTCGGCAACTATCGCAAACAACAGCGAGCCGACCCGGCAACGATTTTGAAGGAATTGCTCGCAGCAAGCGGTCAGCGGTCTTGATCGCTCGCAGGCTGGCGAGCTTGGAAGGGACTCAGGCGGCATGGGCCGTGCTGGGCAAGTCAAACTTAAAAGAGAACACACCTATGCTTTTTTCCCGTAAGGCGGTTTCCAAGCGTCACTTGCTGCTGATTGCGGCTGGTTTCAGCACTGTGCTGACCGGTTGCGCCACGTCGCCGGCCTCCAAGGTCGCGTCGAGCACCAAGGTCGAGTACTACCCCAATTGCTACGAGCCGGTGCAGCACCTGCGTGCCACCGATTCGGACATGACCAAGTCGGTCGTCACCGGCGCCGCCCTTGGCGCAGCCGGTGGCGCGCTGCTGGGCGCCCTGACCGGCGACTCGGACAAGCGCGGGCGCAACGCGGCGATTGGCGCGGCGGGCGGTGCCCTGGCGGGCGGCGCGGCGGGTTACTACACCGAGCGCCAGAAGCAGATCAGCGATGACAACCAGCGCATCGCCTCCTACGCCACCGACTTCAATAAAAGCGCCTCCGACATCGACCGCAGCACCGCGTACGCCAAGGCGTCCCAGCAGTGCTACCAGAGCGCATTCACCAAGCTGGTGGCCGACCGCAAGGCCAAGACCGTCAATGACACCGAAGGTCGCAAGCGCCTGGCGGAAATCGTTGCGGGCCTGAAGGAATCCAACGACCTGATCGTCGCGGTCAACGGCAAGGCCAGCGAAGACCTGAACAACTACACCCAGGCCTACGAGAAAGACCTGCAACAAGTGGGCGTACAGCGTAACGATGTGGTGACTGTGGCTACTGCAGAGACCACCTCGGCTGCGGCTGCGGCGAAAAAAGACAAGAAGAGCAAAGTCGTGACCAAGCGTCCGCCACTGCCCAAGGTGCCGTCAGAAGCGGTGAGCACCGAAAGGAGCATCCGCACCGCCAAGGTCAAGCAGACTGAAAGCAATCAAGTGGCCAATGCCGGCAAAGCACAGATCGAAGGCACTTGCCGCGATCCGAACCTGGCCGACTGGGCACCGGTGCCTTGCCCTAACGTTTAAGCCAAGTTGTTGCTATAAGCGGTAAACGCCAGCCGATCTCCTGCTAACGCGGGAGATCGGTAGCGTTCTGCGCACAAATCGTTAAACTGCTGCGGCCACCCAATAATTACACTGAGGCCGTGTGCATGAAATTTCGTTTTCTCCTGTGGGTGCTGGGCCTGATGATGGCCAAAGCCAGCCGCAACAACCCCGCGTTCCAGCAACAGTTGGGTGACAAGGACCTGGCGTTCCAGTTGCAGACCCTCGACGGCAAGGTTGCCCGTCACTTCATCGTCAAAGACCAGCGCATCACCAGCCACTCGGGTGTGCACCCGGAGCCGGCGTTTGCCATCGCTTTTAAAGACGCCGCCTATGGCTTCGCCACGATGCAGGCGAAGAACAAGCAACTGGCGTTCATGACGGGGATTCAGGACAAGTCGATCCAGATCAAGGGCAACCCGGCCCTGGTGATGTGGTTCCAGGGCTTGACCAAGTATTTGAAGCCGAAGAAAAAGAAGGCCTGAGGCTGTTCAGTCAGGCCGAGTTGAATTCATCGCGAGCAAGCCCGCTCCCACATTTGACCGAGTTCCAACGTTGGAATGCAGTCGAATGTGGGAGCGGGCTTGCTCGCGATAGCGATGTAACAGGCGCCGAATTTACCCCTGGCTGAACTGCGACGCCAACTCCCGCAACAACACCTCGGCATCCAGCACCTTGCTCACCACGTCTTCGGCCTTGTCGCGGCTCAGGCCCAGGCGTTCCAGCAGTTCGTCCGGGATCTCGGCCTCAGGCCCGGAGCCAATCCCCCGCCCGCGCAGCAAGCGCACGGCCAGGCACACCAGGTTCGGGTATTCGGCGTATTGGCCGTCGTAGCTCGGGTCATGCTGGAAGCGCAGGGCCGTGGACAGCTCTTGCGGCATATCCCAGTAACGCATCAGCCAGGCGCCGATCTGTTCGCGGCTGATGCCCAGCAAGTGTTGCTCGACATAGCTGTGGCACAAGTGCGGGTTGACCTCCAGGTGCCGGCAGATCAGTGAGAAGTGCGGCGGGAAGACGTGGGCCAGCAACAGGTAGCCAAAGTTGTGCAGCAGGCCCGCCAGGTAGGTCAGGCCGGCTTCCGGGCGCTGGGCGCGGGGCATGGCGCGGGTCAGGCCTTCGATCACCGCCGCCGTGTAGATCGACTGGTGCCAGTAGGGCGTGGCCTGTTGCGGATGGTCCTTGGGCAGGCTCAAGGTCTTGCCCAGCGCCAGGCCCAGGGCCAGGTTGATCACCAGGTCGAAGCCCAGCACACGCACAATCGCATCTTCCACCGAGCGGATCTTGCCCGGCGAGGCGTAGTACGGCGAGGCCGCCCAGCTCACCACTTGCGCGGCCAGGGCCGGGTCGGTCTCGACCACGCCGGTGATGTCGTCGATGGTCGCGTTGGGATCGACCCGCAGCTTGATGATCTTTTGCGCGGTGTCGGCCAGCGGCGGGATCTCGATGGTGGCTTCCAGGCGTTGCTGGATACGGCGCGCGGTAAACGCCTGCATCGCCTGGGTGATCTCATCACGGTCGTCGGCAGGGCGGTCGAAATTGGGGCGGATGCTGCTCAGGGGCTCGCCGAAGTGGGCGGCACTGGCTTTGCTCAACATGCGCTTGAAGTCATCGCTGGCGATTTCCAGCAACACGCTGGCTTCGCCCGAGTGCACCAGCAGGGTCGGCTCGCGCAGCAGGCTTTCTTCGTACAGGCACGGCGAGCTGGTCAGCGGCGGCAGGCCGGGCAGCAGGCTCAGGCGGTGTTTGCCGAGCATGCGCTCCAGGCGTTCCGGTGCCACGGCGGTCAGGTTGCGGCCGGTCAGCTCGGTAAGGCGGTTGAGGTCCAGCAACTGGCTCTGGGGGAACAGCACCATCAGGGCGCCCACCGCGTCATCGACCAGTACCGCCTGAACCTTTCGGGCCGGGTTCAGGCCTGGGTGGTCGGTGACTTCCGTGTAGTTGACGGCGAGTTTTGCGAGCAGGTCCCGAATGACCGAGGGTGCGGTCGGTGGTGCTGTGGCGTGGGCAACTTCTGACATGGCCGGATCCAATTTCCTACATTTGCTTGGAGTATAACCAGCTTGGTCCGGCTGAGGGGGTCTAACTGCGGTTTGTGATGGGGGCGGGTCAGACCTGGCCGTATTGTTGGCCGTGGCGCAGCCAGCGATCCAGCAGCGGGCTGACGTGGTGCGGCCAGCGTTCCAGCAGGGCCTGGGCCGCATCGCGCACGGCGGGCAGCAGGTCGGCATCGCGCATCAGGTCAGCCACCTTGAATTGCAGCAGGCCGGTCTGGCGGGTGCCGAGCATCTCGCCGGGGCCGCGCAGTTCCAGGTCTTTTTCGGCGATCACGAAGCCGTCGTTGGTCTCGCGCATGATCCCCAGGCGCTGGCGGCCAATCTGCGACAGCGGCGGATGGTAGAGCAGCACGCAGTGGCTGGCGGCACTGCCCCGGCCGACCCGCCCGCGTAGTTGGTGCAACTGTGCCAGGCCCAGGCGCTCGGGGTTTTCGATGATCATCAGGCTGGCGTTGGGCACGTCCACGCCGACCTCGATCACGGTGGTGGCCACCAGCAATTGCAGGTGGCCGGCCTTGAATTCGGCCATCACCGCGGCTTTTTCCGCAGGCTTCATGCGCCCGTGGATCAGCCCGACCTTGAGCTCGCCCAGGGCGCTGGTGAGGTCTTCATAGGTGGTTTCGGCGGCCTGGCAGGTCAGCTCTTCGGACTCTTCGATCAGCGTGCACACCCAATACGCCTGGCGCCCTTCGGCACAGGCGCCGCGCACCCGCTCGATCACTTCGACCCGCCGGGTGTCGGTGACCAGCACCGTATTGACCGGGGTTCGGCCCGGTGGCAGCTCGTCGAGGATCGAGGTGTCGAGGTCGGCGTAGGCACTCATGGCCAGCGTGCGCGGGATCGGGGTAGCGGTCATGATCAACTGGTGCGGGTTCATCCGCCCGCCCACGCCTTTTTCGCGCAGGGCCAGGCGTTGTTGCACGCCGAAGCGGTGCTGTTCGTCGATGATCACCAGGGCCAGGTTCTTGAATTTAACCTCGTCCTGGAACAGCGCATGGGTGCCCACCACCATCGGGGCGCCGGCGGCGATCTGCTCCAGGGCGGCCGTGCGGTTCTTGCCCTTGAGCTTGCCCGCCAGCCACGCGACTTCCAGGCCCAGGGGTTCGAGCCAGCGCTTGAAGGTGATGAAGTGCTGCTCGGCGAGGATCTCGGTCGGCGCCATCAACGCCACCTGGTAACCGGCCTCCAGGGCCTGCAGCGCGGCCAGGGCGGCGACCACGGTCTTGCCAGCGCCGACATCGCCCTGGATCAGGCGCAGCATGGGCTCTTTCTGGCTCAAGTCGTAGGCGATTTCATTGCCGACACGCTGCTGCGCGCCGGTCGGCGCAAAGCCGAGGTTGGCCAGGTACTGCGCGGGCAGGCGCGTGGCCTTGGGCATCGCCGGGGCGCGCAGGGAACGCATGCTTTCGCGCAGGCGTTGCTGGGACAGTTGATGGGTCAGCAGTTCTTCAAAGGCCAGGCGATGCTGGGCCCAGTGATGACCCAGGGCCAGCTCATCGACATCGGCATCGGCCGGTGGATGGTGCAGATAGCGAATCGCATCCGCCAGGGGCGCCAACTGGTAGTCGCGGGCCAGCTCCTGCGGCAGCCAGTCGGGCAGGCTTTGCGGGCCGAGAAGGGTCAGGGTCTGCATGCACAGCTGGCGCAGGCGCTGTTGCGTCAGGCCTTCGGTGAGCGGGTAGATCGGGGTGAGGGTGGTGTCTACCGGCGGCGGCTCGTCGCCGGTAATGGCGCGGTATTCCGGGTGGTAGATTTCCAGGCCCGATGCCCCTGGCCGCGCTTCACCGTAGCAACGCACGCGAGTGCCGCGCTTGAGGCCTTCCTTTTGCGCATTGCTGAAATGGTAGAAACGCAGGCTCAGGCCACCGGTGCCGTCCTGCAGGCGTACCACCAGGCTGCGACGCTTGCCCATCACCACATCGGCACCGCTGACAGTGCCTTCGACCACGGCATCCTGCCCAGGGCGTAGATGGCCGATGGGCACCACGCGGGTGCGGTCCTGGTAGCGCAGAGGCAGGTGAAAGAGCACGTCCTGGAGGTTTTCCAGGCCGACCTTGGCCAGTTTCTCGGCCATGGCTTCACCGACACCCTTGAGTGCCGTCACCGACACCTGCGACAGCTCAGTCATACACGCACTTAGCTCGCGGCAGGCGGCTTGGCCACCGAGCACAGGCGGATCGAGTCGGCGAGGATCTCAATGGCTTTCGGGCGTGGGAAGCTGGCGCGCCAGGCAATCGCCACGGTACGGAACGGCACGGGTGGGGTGAGCGGACGCACTTCGATCACGCCGGCGGCGTAGTGATGGCTGTCCACGGCCGACAGCGGCAGGATCGAGATGCCCAGGCCGGACGCGACCATATGGCGGATGGTCTCCAGGGAGCTGGATTCCACGGTGGTGTGCTTGGCGCCGTCGTTGCCCTTGGTCAGGGTCGGGCAGGCTTCCAGTACCTGGTCGCGGAAGCAGTGGCCTTCGCCGAGCAGCAGCAGGCTCTTGTCGTTGAGCAGGCTGGCGTCGATGGTATCTTTTTGCGTCCACGGGTGGGAGGCGGGCATCAGCACGTAGAACGGCTCGTCGTAGAGCGGCAATGTCAGCACGTCGGCTTCGTTGAACGGCAGGGCGATGATGATCGCGTCCAACTCACCGTTGCGCAGCTTGTCGCGCAGGACGTGGGTGAAGTTTTCTTCGATATACAACGGCATCTGCGGCGCGACGCGGTGCAGTTGCGGGATCAGGTGCGGGAACAGGTACGGGCCGACGGTGTAGATCGCGCCGACTTTCAGCGGGGCGGTCAGCTGGTTCTTGCCGGCCTGGGCCAGTTCACGAATGCTCTGGGCCTGTTCCAGCACCTTCTGGGCCTGGGCCACAATGCCTTCGCCGACCGGGGTGAGGCGCACGGCGCTTTTGCTGCGCTCGAAAATCAGCACACCGAGTTCGTCTTCAAGCTTCTTCACACCCACCGACAGCGTCGGCTGGCTGACATGGCAACGTTCGGCGGCATGGCCGAAGTGTTGCTCTTGGGCGAGGGTCACGATGTAGCGTAATTCTGTAAGAGTCATAGCGGGCGTCCATGAGGTTGCGGGCCAAGCATACCGGCTGCAATCGAGAGGCGCACGTTATCAGAACTAGATTGAGGATTGAGGGGTTTGTGCGGGGGATTTTGCTTAATGGCGTTGGCAGCTTTGTGTGTGGGGGTGGGTTTGCTCGCGATGGCGGTGTGTCAGTCACTGTGGATGTTGACTGTTACAACGCTATCACGGGCAAGCCCTAATGCCAGTCAGTTAAGCCTTTTTGTAGGAGCGAGCTTGCTCGCGAAGAACTTGAGAGCGCCGCGTTTACCTAGCAAACACGCGTTATCGTTGACGTCCTTCGCGAGCAAGCTCGCTCCTAC